>Ga0184637_10001935_pt1 | contig 13552 bp, 25 predicted proteins | sample PLM3_127_b2_FD_133143 | JGI IMG/M metagenome (GOLD analysis project Ga0184637, IMG submission 133143) | Groundwater sediment microbial communities from an aquifer in East River, Colorado, USA - PLM3_127_b2 | ecosystem: Environmental > Terrestrial > Soil > Riparian zone | place: USA: East River...
CCGGTTCCCGCGGCGACGAGCTTTCCACGGAGATACGGGCCATGGCGACGGCCAAGTGGCGGGCCGCGAAAAAGACCATGAAGGAGCTCGAAGGCCTGCGCGACATGTCAGGCGACGACGCGGTGCTGGAATACATCGCAGTTCTGCATGCCGTGAAGCACAACGTTCGGCCGGACCTGGCTATCCGACACGGCAACGTCATCGACCTGGCGGCCGGGGCATTCCGGGAAAAGGTCGAAGCCGCCGCCCGACAGGCCATTGCCAACAGGTCCACCGGACCTGAACTGGCCACGGAGTAGGAGCCCAACAATGAGCAGAACTGAAATGGAAGCATGGTTTCTGTTCGGACTGGGCGACGGGATACCCGTCGCCCAGTTAACGCCACAGCACTACGTAAGATGGCTTACATCGGTACGGGCCATGTCCGACAAAGACCTACTCGCCGCTCTAAGAACAATCTACCCAGACGAGACGTTCTAACCAAGAAAGGGGCCAGAAATGGCCCCTCTCTTTTTGCCCCTCACCCAAGCTCCGCCTCCCTTTCCTTCCAGCAGTCTCGGCCCCACAGGCCTCGGAGCTCCCCACAGGCCTCGGAGCTCCTTCCCTGGTGGCCCCACATTTGTCGATTGACCATTGGCACATTGGAGCTGCACCACCCTTTTCCAATATTCCAATGGATACCCACCCCCTCCCAGCAGTAGAGAAGGGAGCTCTGCTCCTTTCAATCTCTCTTTTTTCCCCTACAAAATAGGGCTGACCAATTTTTGATGGCACCCCCCAGCTCCAATCCACCAATGGTCAATCGACAAATGTGGACCCATTCCCCCTGTCCCGCCCACAGTTCTCTTGACACGACCGCCCCGACCGTTTACAATCCCGGCACAACCCACAGGAGAACCCTACCATGCAAGACCTTCCTACCAGCTACATCATAACCGGCGTCCTCCCCAGCGGGAGGCGCTTTCCCCCCATCCACTGCATCAACCTCCACTGGGCACTGGCCATCAACGTCTGGCGCGGCACCCTCTGGGCCTGCAAGGCAGGCAAGCGGCGCCGGGTTTACACCTGGAAGAACTAGGAAGACCCCTCATGACCCTCTGGGAGATCGAGCCTCACGGCCCCACCTTCGCCATCTTCGAGGACGGGGCCTGCATCTCTACGATCCCAGCGGGACCCGGAGTAGACCTCGAAGCTCTTTCCGAGGCCCTCATCATCCTCTGCCTCCACCACAACAGGTTCTTTGCGGAGCAGGCCGAGGCCCGTCAGGCCACAGCCCGAAAGCTCCGCCAGGCTCAGCTCCAACTCACCCAAAGGAGATCCAAATGCTCACCAACCCCCACAATTCCCCTTGCTACGAACACCTCTACACCCGCTTCACCCCCAAGGAGCGTCAGCTCCCCAATCTCAACAGCACTATCTCCACAGAGCTCGCAACGTACTTCTACCGCGCAGAGTACCCAGGCCTCGACCAGTGGGGTCGAGTCCGTCGCCTTGCCGAGCTTCGAGTCACTACGGCTTTTCTAACTATCCTCTACGCAACCCGGGACTCTTACGAGATGGCCACCCAGCAGTACCTCCTCGGCCTCATTGAGACCTGGCTCGCGGACGCCAAGGCCAAGCTTACCACGAAGGGAGACTCAGCAGAGGAGGTCTCCGAATGACCCCCTCTCTCCAACAGGAGGCCTTCTTCTCCTCCCTCCTCTCCACCTCCTCCTCCATCACCCTCGAAGCTCTCGCCGGCACAGGCAAGACCACCACCCTCACTTTTGGGGTCTCCCGCCTTAACCCTCCCCACGCAATCGCCTGCGCGTTCAACAAGAAGAACGCCCAGGATCTCGCAGAGCGTATGCCCAGCCAGGTCATCTCCAAGACCCTCAATTCTCTCGGCCTCGGGGCGCTAAAGTCCACCATCGGGAGGTTCCCCAGCATCAACCCCTACAAGACCCTCGACCTCATCAAGGCCCAGAAGGCCAGGGGCTTCTGTCCCGACCTCTCCCGCCTCATCGCTGGGGCCAAGGCCTTCGGCTACCTCCCTCGGGCCTCCCCCATGTTGAGGGAGGGCCTCGTCCCTCCCGGCCGGGCTTCCCTCGAAGAAATCGCTCAGCACTTCGACCTCGACCTCACCACGGAGAAGGACGGGGACGACGATCCCTTCGAGATCGCCGAGGCCGTCCTCCAAGCCTCCCTCCGCTCTGCCTTCGGTGGCAAGTTCGAGGCCGATTTCGATGACATGCTTTGGATCCCCACCCTCTACGGCGGAGCCTTTCAGACCTCTCCTCTCGTCCTCGTCGATGAGGCCCAGGACCTTTCCCCAATCCAGCACGCTCAGCTCCGTTGCCTCGTCCAGCCCGGCGGACGCCTCGTCGCCGTTGGCGACCGGCACCAGGCCATCTACGGCTTCCGCGGCGCCGACGCCTCTAGCCTCCAGGTCATCACCGAGGGCTGGGGCTCTACGGTCCTCCCTCTCTCCGTGAGCTTCCGTTGCCCCCAAGCCGTCATTGAAGAGGCCCAACGATGGGTCCCCGAGATCGAGACCTTCGCAGGAGCCCCTCGGGGAAGGGTTGAGAGGAAGAGCTCCTGGGACCTCCACTCCCTACCCTCCGGCTCCGCTGTGGTCTGCAGAGTAAAGGCCCCAATCATCTCCCTCGCCTTCGCCCTCATCCGGGCCGGCGTCCCTGCCAAGGTCCTTGGCAGGGACATCGGGGAGAACCTCATTCGCTTCGTCGGGAGGTTCAAGACCGAGGACCTTCCCTCCCTCCGCCTCATGATAGAGGCCCACCGGGAGCGAGAGCGCTCCGTTCTCCTCGGGAAGAGGAAGTACCAGCAGGCCGAGAACCTCGAAGATAAGGTGGAGTGTATCGAGGTCATCGCCGAGGGCCTTGCTCCCAGCGCCACCACAGTCGATCTCCGCTCCGCCATCCTGGCCATCTTCGATGAGACCCGCCCTGCCATTACCCTCTCCACCATCCATAAGGCCAAGGGCCTGGAGTGGCCCTTGGTATTCTTCCTCGACTCGGAGAGGATCCCCCTCCCGTTCTGCCGAGACGGCTGGGCCCTCCAGCAGGAATACAACCTCGCCTACGTCGCCACCACCAGGGCCCAAGACACCTTGACCTTCATCTCCAGCAAGGACCGGCGCGGAGCCCGACCCGAAGGCGGGACGCGGAACGGAAAGGAGACCACCAATGTCCTCAGCTACTAAAATCCAAGATAAGCTAGACCAAGCCCTCACCCTTGGCCCCCTCAAGCTCAGCTTCGCCACGAAGTCGGACGCGGAAGCCTGGCGCTTCCGTGCCTATACCCTCCGAAGAGTCCTGCGGAACGAGTCTCGAAAGCTCTTCCAGCCCCTCGAAGAGGGCTACAACTCCACCCCCTACGATGGGTTCCTCTTCAAGCTCTCTGGTGCTGAGCTCACCATCATCCCTCTCGGCCCACAGATCCTGGAGACCACCCTCCTACCCTTCACCCCTCAACCCAAAGGAGACCCCCCATGAAGACCTCAATCGCCCTCCTCTCCCTCTCCCTCCTCATCCCTTTCCCCCTCTTTGCCCAGGACTCCTCCCTTCCTGTCTGTGGCCCCCGAGCAGATCTCACGAAGGTCCTCACCGACACCTACAAGGAAGCCCCCACTGGCACCGGGCTCGAGCAGGGAGGAGCCATTCTCGAGCTCCTGGTCTCTAATGCTAAGGGAACCTGGACCCTCATGGCCCACAGTCCCAACGGCTTCAGCTGCATCGTGACCACGGGGGTGGCCTGGAGAGACCTAAGAGGAGAGCCTCTATGACCCCTCTCGCCTCCTCTCGCCTCGCCTGGGTCCGACTCCACAGCGGAGATTTCCAGGACCAGGAGGAGAAGGACCGACTCCAGCTCCTCGCCCAGCTTTGGGAAGAGGAGCCGGCCAGAGCGGAGGGCCTCGGCCTCCAGGTCGAGTTCATCGCCCCTGCGAGCTGCGTAATCCTCCGCGACATCGGAGGCTACCTTACCACCATCCTCACCCCCACCTCGCTCTGGAGTGTCCTCGAGATGGAGGCCAAAAGCCCCGGCTTCCTCCGCCGAGAGCTCACCAAGACCTCTACCCCCTATCCCTCTCCGGCCGAGGTCCACACCTTGGTGCTCAAAGAGGACCAGAAGATCACCAAGCTCCCTCCTCATCGGAGGGAGAGCACCGTGCCCAGCTTCTCATCACTTGACCTCAACATATAGGAGCCCCTATGATCACCAAGCATCCCAAGCCCACCAAGCACCAGACAGAGCTCAGCAATGCTCACCAGGCCCGCTTCGCTCTCGAGGCCGAGATCGCCAACCTTAAGGCGAAGCTCAAGTCCTACCCAACCAAGGCTGAGACAATCAAGGAGACCATGCGGACCATGATCTCCCTTTCCAAGTCTCACAGGGAGATTATGGACAGCCTTGCTCGCTCGATCTCGGACCTCAGCCACATTCACGAATGAGAGCTCGGGGGGCATTGTTCCAGATGAAGCGGTGCCCATTTCCCCGCTTCCCAGGAGCGTGCCCCCACATTCTCATTGACAACCAACCCCAGTCCGACCTACCATCCCAAACCATCGGGGCTTTGCCCCAGCCTACCAACCGGGGCCAAGTCCCCACTCACAGAGGAGCCCAGTAATGGACCTGCAAAACGGCACACTAACCTCCCAGCTCACGGTCTCCGGCATCCAGCTCGCCGCGGCCTGTCCCTTCTCCGCCGGCCATATTCTCAGGGAGAACGAGGCCGGCGTTCTCAATCAGACCTTCCACGAGAACCTCCGCAACAACTTTGCCTCCAGGGTGGACAAGGCCAAGGAGGAGGCCAAGAAGGCCGAGAAGGAGGTTGACCTCAAGACCCTCCAGGCCGAGTTCGACAAGTACACTGCGGAGTATGACTTCGGCGTGAACCGCGGCGGCGCACGGACCAGCGACCCGATCGAGCGCGAAGCCCGCAAGGATGCTCGGGAGAAGATCTCGGACGCCCTCAAGAAGCAGGGCATCATCCTCAAGAACATCACCACCGATCAGTGGAACGACTACATCGACAAGGCGATCGACAAGTATCCGCAGTTCAGGGCCGCGGCAAAGGCGGCAGCGGCGGCGCGGGCGGCCACGACGGCCACACTGGAACTCTCAGTCTAACTAGCAGGAGGAAGATGGGGGAGGAGCTTTAACTCCTCCCCTCCTTTCTCATGGCAGACATTTCCTCCACCCCTGGCCCCGGCATAATCCTCACCCCCGCCGGGGCCTTCACTCTCCTCCAGAACGCTAAGCGCGAGACCTGGGGTCTTAGGATCTCCACATCCGACCCGCAGCGCCTCATCGCAGCCCTTCGACGAGCCAAGGCTAAGGACCCTGGGCTCTTCAAAGGGCTTCGCCTCCGAGCTTCGCCCAAGATATTGAACGAGGTCTGGGTTATCAACTCCGGCCAGCCCCCCGAGGGACCACCAGAGAAGGAGCTCCCAGCATGACCCCAAGGTTCCCACTCACTCTAGTCCGGGGGCACGATAACCTGCCCTGCGATCCAATGGCAGGAGTCAGGCGGTATGAGCAAGCACATTCTCAGCTCTGCCTCGGGCTGTCCGTCTCAGCTGGACTGCTTAGGGCTGGAGGGATCACCAGACTCCCGAAGGGAATGGAACTCAGAGACGGAGTGATCTTCCTGCCCGCTCGTCGAGGCCTAGGGGTCTGCCCATGAGCCGAGTCTCCTCCCGCTTCCGTCTCGCCAAGGTCCGCTTCTACTCGGAGGATCTCGATGCCCTTGCCAGATACTTTCCCCGAACCGGCTACAACCGAGTTGTCAGAGAACTCGTCCACTCCTTCCTTCGGAAGCTCGAGGACCAAACCGCTCGTCGTCTCGGTCCCGACCAGGTGGTTCGAGCTGCGCAGGAGCTCGAGCTCCCGGCCGACTTCCTTGGCGGAGTCCCCAACGATCCACCTCCCGAACCTTAAGTGGGATGGAGAGAGAGGGAAATGGCTCGTCGAGCTTACCCTCAAGGCCCTGATGGAGCTCCTCCGAGCGGAGGGCAGGATGGAGCTCAAGAGTGGAAGCCCTCCCATCATCCTTCTAGGAGACAAGACATGAAAGCACATAAAGCAAAGCTCAAGGAAGCCCAGGCTCTCATCTACTCGGCTCAGACCATTCTCGAAAAGATCATGGAGGCCATTGACGAGGGGACCGATGAACACGAGGATCTCGAAGGCATACTGGCCGACCTGGATAATGCCTCGGCCTCCATCACTACGGTGCTCCCATGACCACCTCCCCCCTCCCTCTCCACTCCATCGACGAGCTCTTCTCCATCGACCCTCTCCTCATCACCGACGCCGAGCTCGACCACCTGATCGCCCACAGCAGGGAGCTGCGAGCCAAGTTCACCGAAGCCGAGGCTCGAGGCGGAGCCAAGGGCAAGAAGGGGGCAGGAGAGGCCGTAAATGTAGACTTCGACGCGCTAAAGCTGGAGGTCTAGCCCCATGCCCAATCCCTCCCCCCCTCCCTCTGACAGCCAGTTTTGTACCTCCCTCCCCAAGCTCCATCGAGCCTTCGACTCCATGATCTTAGGGGGCCTGAAGAAGTGCCCCCGCTACCTTCAGCTCCGCTTCATAGAGGGCTGGACGCCTAATGGCTCCAAGGCCAGCCTTGCCTTTGGCATCCTCTATCACCGGGCCCTCGAGACTCTTGACCGAGCCCTGATCGAAGGTCTTCCTCCGGAGGAGGCCCTCCGTCAGACCCTCAGGGAGGCCCTCATCACCTCCCTCTCCTTTGAGTCCCAGGGCGACACGGCCCGCACCCGCCAGACTCTCATCCGCTCGATCGTCTGGTATGCTGATCAGTTTGCGGTCGATGCCCTCCAGACCGTAAGGCTCCCCTCCGGAAAGGCCGCGGTCGAGCTCAGCTTCCGCATTGCTCTTCCTCTCGAGAGCCCTGACGGCGAGCCCTATATCCTCTGCGGACACATCGACAAGCTCGCCAGCTTCAATTCCCAGGTCTACGTGGTAGATCGGAAGCACACCAAGTACGCCGTGGACATGAGGTACTTCGAACAGTTCTCCCCCAACGGACAGATGTCCGGCTATACTCTGGCCGCCCAGACCCTCCTCCAGGACCGGCTAGGAGGGGCTCTCATCGACGCTACCCAGGTCGGGGTAGGGTTCAACCGCTACGGTCGAGGCTTTGCCTCCCGTACCGACGCCCAGCTCCAGGAGTTCATCCACAGCACGCTCCATTGGATCAAGTTCGCAGAGGACTGTGCCAGGAAAGATCATTGGCCCATGAACGACACCGCCTGCCACCACTACGGAGGGTGTGAGTTCAGAGGTATCTGCAACAAGGACCCTGCCGTTCGTCAGCTCCATCTTGAGGCTGCTTTTCATCGAGAAAACTGGAACCCCCTACAAAACCGAGGAGACTAGTACTATGGCAAAGGTCGAAATCAACTGCTACACCATGACCAACATCACCCTCCAACACACCAAGTACGATAGATATGGTGCTGTGAAGATTACTGTGTTCAACGACAAGGAGGAATTGTGCCAACTCTACTGTGCAGGCCCCTACAAATATAGCGAGGAAGGGCCTCAGAGCGAGATCCCAATCATCATCCTCTCCGCCATCAACAAGGAGACCCTCCATGGCCCTAATCCGAGCGATCAACCAGAAGAAGCTGTCCAGCCTGACCAGAAGCCTGCTCTCGAAGATCTCCCTCACTGAGGACGATGTAGCTGTGGTGGTCTCCCCGCGAGGAGAGCTCCTCATGGTGAGAGACTCCCCTGGAGGCATTGGCTTCCCGGACCTCTCCAAGCCCCTCGCCAGGTTCAACTGGAGCGATGAGGAGTGGTCGATTTCAGTCCAGTAGGATGGGCACCTTCCCATTCTGAAGAATACCCACCAACCTCAACCCGGAGGCTCCCTTGCCCACGATTGACCAGCACCAATCCACCAAGGTCGTGAAGCTCCTCGTCGTCGGCGACTCCAAGTCCGGCAAGACTGGAGCTCTTTCCGGCCTCGCCAACGTTGGCTACCGGCTCCGCATCCAGGACTACGACAACGGCCTCGATGTCCTCCGCCACCACATCAAATCCGCGTTCCACCCCAACGTGGAGTACGTCACCCTGACCGACAAACTGAAGGTCGAACTCGGTCGGACGATCTGTGACGGTCCACCAACAGCCTATATCAACGGAGTATCCCTCCTAAACCAGTGGCGCTATACCATAAAGGACACTGGCCAGGTAGTCGACCTCGGCCCGGTCACGTCCTGGGGAGAGGACGACGTTCTCGTGATTGACTCCCTGACCTTCCAGGGCGAGGCCTGTATGCGCTACATTAAGACCATTGCTGGGACCATGGGAGCCCCTAACCAGATCCAAGAATGGGGCGAGGCCATGAAGAAGCAGGAAGAGCTCCTCCAGATCCTCTACGGTGACGCTATCAAGTGCAACGTAATCGTCAACTCCCACATCTCCCTCTTCTCCCGGGAGGACGGCACGGTTATGGGCTACCCCTCTGCCCTCGGTTCCAAGCTCCCCCCCAAGGTCCCTCGCTATTTCAACTCCGTCATCCAGTGCCGAAGCTGGGGAACCGGGGCCGCCCAGAAGAGGGTCTTCACCACCAAGTCCACCTCCATCATTGAGCTCGGGGTGCCAGTTCCTGGCGTCCCCCTCGAACTCCCTCTCGAGACCGGCCTTGCAGATCTCTTCAAGGCCATCACCGGGCGGGAGCATCCAGCACAGCGGGCGCCGAAGGCCCCACTGAGTGCACCACAGCCCTTAACATAGGAGACTACCAACATGCCAGCTGATTTCAATTCCCTTCTCCAAGTGAACGCCGACGACGTGAAGGCCCCTCCCCGTCCACCTCAGGGAACCTGGAAGGCCCTCATCACCAAGTACGAGTTCGGCAAGAGCCAGAAGAAGAACACTCCCTTCGTCAAGTTTCACTTTACGGGCTTCGAGCCCCAGGCCGACGTCCCGCAGGACCAGCTCCTCGGCGTCGAGCTCCACAAGCTCAAGCTCTCCGACGACTTCTACCTGACCGAGGACGCAATGTACCGCCTGGTCGGCTTCCTCAAGGACTGTGTGGGGGTGCCCTCCGGCGGCCGGAAGGTCTCCGAGATGATCCCCGACGCAGTGAACCAGCCCATCATGTTCTATGTCACCCAGAGCCCCAGCAACAAGCCGGGCTCGAACGAGGTCTACTCCAACATCACGGCCTACCTCAACCCGAAGGGGCAGCTGCCCGGCGGCGGGGTGAGCGTCTGATCATCAGGGGGAGGGGCCACAACCCCTCCCCCACTTTTGGAGGACAACTTTATGACTGAATGGAACCGCGAGGCCGCGTTGGCGGCGGCACAAGGGGTAGAAACCCTTTACGACATCGGATCGGACCGCCGCCACCTTGGGGCTGCAATCACCCAGCTCCGTGCCGCCATCGCCGAGATCGAGCGGCTCCGCATAGTGGGCACTGAGGCAGACGACGAAGTGTGTCAAGTGCTAGGTAAAGCTCTCGGCTATCTCTGGTACAAAGACGACCAAAGGAACTTTCCCAATGCAACGGAGGCAAGTGGCGTCTGTGTCGGCGAGCACGTCGCGCTGTCGATTGCGGCGGAGGCTGCGAAGATGATCGAGCGGCTGCGTAACACGGGCGTGCCTTGCGAACTCGACTGCCCGGCCTGCGGCGTCGCTCATGTCGATGAACCGAAGCCGAAGATCGGCTGGCTCAATCCTCCGCACAGGGTGCACATATGCCACTCTTGCGGGCAAGAGTGGCAACCGTTCGATGTAGCTACATTCGGCGTCAAGTCGAAGCGTGCCGAGGCCGCCAAGCTCACGCTTGGCGCTGCCCAGGCCAAGGCCGCCGAGCTGCTGCACACGGCTACTGTTGAAATCAATCGGCTGGATGATGCGTTGCTTGTCGCCCAGGTCAGCGAGGCGCGGATGCGAGAGGCCGTGAAACTGGCCCTCACCACATTGGGTCACGCGGAGACGGTAGCGGCGTTCGATGCAGTTCCTGGGCACTATCGAATAGATACGATGGACAAGCTCAAAGAAGCCCTCTCCGCCCCGCCGCCGCCCATTGAGCGGCTGATCGAGGCCGTGCGAGATCGGGTCAGGCACGGGCATGATCTTGCTTGTGCGAAATCAGTCAATGACCGTCCGCCGTTCGAAGCAATATGCACTTGCGGATATGTCGATATGGCAGCCGCCCTCGCTGCCTGCGGCCTCGGAGACAAGCCATGACCCCCACCGAACTCCGCGAGGCCATGGCACGGGCGATCTGCAACGCGAAACTGCCTGCGGAGCGGTTCAACTTTTCGCGATGCGTAGCTCCTAACTGCGAGGAATGCTGGCAGGCTGTGCCGATAAAACAGCGTAAAGGGAATGGAGGAGCCGGACAATGAACAAGGACGTCATAGCCGGTGCAGTTATCACCGCAGCCGCCATTCTCCTGGCCAGCGTCTTGCTTGGACTCGTCCTGGCCAATATCCCCCACCTCGGGCTGGTTTCGCGGCAGGATGTCGGGCGCTACCACGGAAGTGAACCATGACCGTCTTCTGGCCTGACACAAAAAAAACTATCCGTATCGAGCGGGGTGAGAATGGCTATCTCGCGTACCTCGGAACCGGAGATCATGGGAGACAGTCTGGCCACGACCCCTTTGTCGTCGCGTGTAGCTTCGAAGACCTTTGTGAGGAATTGAAGAAGCATCTATTGTTTGGTGAGGAACGAGAAAAGCTTGGACTCGCTTACGCACCGTGGTTCAAAGAGGAGACAACCTAATGCAGCCCATCGTCGAACACATCTGGAAGGGAAAGTACCGTCACGAAAAGGAGAAAGATCGTGAGGCTACCCTGCGTCGGGTCGTCGAGGCAGTCTATGCCCAGGACCCCAACGAGGCCGAGCGGGAGCGTGCCCTCTCTGCCACTCTCTCCCTCCGCTGGTGCCCCGCCGGCAGGATCATTGCCGGAGCCGGGACCGACAAGCGAGTTACTCTGATCAACTGCTACGTCAGCCCCACCATCCAGGACAGCATGGAGACGGAGGGAGAAGGCCCCTCCGTCGGCATCATGGATGCCCTCAAGGTTGCCGCCCTCACCCAGCAGATGGGAGGAGGGATCGGAATGGACTTCTCCACCCTCCGACCGGCAGGAGCCGTTGTCAAGAGAGGAGGAGCTGTGGCCTCCGGCCCGCTTCCCTTCATGGACATGTGGAACTCCATGTGCCAGACCGTTATGTCCTCTGGCTCTCGTCGCGGTGCTATGATGGCGACCTTGCGCTGTGACCACCCGGACATCGAGGCCTTCATCACAGCCAAGCGCGAGCCCGGACGCCTCACCAACTTCAACGTCTCGGTCCTAGTGACGGACTCCTTCATGGAGGCGGTGAAGAAGGACGAGCCTTGGGACCTGGTGTTCCACGACGTACCACCGGTCGCCCCTACCGAGTCCTGGTTCCGTCAGGACCGTCTCTACGTCTACAAAATCCTTCCGGCCCGCTACCTGTGGGATCTGATCCTCAGGAACACCTACGAGCACTCCGAGCCAGGCGTCATCTTCATCGACCGGATCAACCAGCTTAACAACCTAAGCTACCGCGAGCAGATCGCCACGACCAACCCCTGTGGCGAGCAGCCCCTTCCCCCGAACGGCGCCTGCAACCTCGGGGCCGTCAACCTGGAGCGCCACGTCCTCCACCCCTTCGAGCAGACGGCCTGCATAGACTACGAGTCCCTGCTCAACACCGTTGAGGTCGGCGTCCGCTTCCTCGACAATACCCTCGACATCACCCAGCACCCCACCTCGGCTCAGGCCAAGGAGGCCTGGCTCAAGCGCCGGATCGGACTGGGGGTGACAGGGCTTGGCAACATGCTGCAGAAGCTTCGCTTCCGCTACGGCTCGCCAGAGGCCCTTCATGAGATCGAGACGTTGATGCAGTTCATAGCCAACACGGCCTACAAGACGAGTGCACAACTGGCAAAGGAGCGTGGGTCGTTTCCACTCTACGATCGAGAGGAGTTCAACCAGAACTTCTTACTTAGGCTGAGCAGCACGGCAAGGAAGCATGTACAGGACATGGGCCTTCGGAACGGCGTCCTCTTAACCGTGGCCCCGACCGGCACCACCAGCCTGTTCTACGACAACGTGTCCTCTGGGATCGAGCCCACTTTCGCCTGGAACGCCAAGAGGGAGGTCTTGCTCGCTGATGGGACGAGGCAGGAGTTCGATGTCTATGACAAGGGGTGGTTAGACTACTGCCATCATACAGATCTCGATCCCCGCCATGCCACAAAGGGAGGCCCACGTCCTGATGACAGCTTCATGGTGACGACCGAACAGCTCTCCCTCGACGATCATCTTCTCACCCAGGCCGCTGTCCAACGTTGGGTGGACTCCAGCATCAGCAAGACCATCAATCTTCCAAGGGAGATCTCCTTCGAGGATTTCAGAGGGGTCTACACCAAGGCCTACGAGCTAGGGCTGAAGGGCGTGACCACCTACCGACCAAGCCCCGTGAGGGGAGCGGTTCTCAGGAGCGCGGAGCCCCAGAGTCCTACTCCCGAGACCCAAGCCGCTCCCTTCCCTAAGCGCCTTCGCCCTGAGACCCTAACCGGCAAGACCTACAAGGTTCGTTGGCCCCACGCAGAGAAAGCCTACTATCTGACGATCAACGACGGTCCAGACGGCCGCCCCTTCGAGCTCTTCATCAACGGCGGGGACGAAGGCCAGCGGGAATGGTCCGGCGCGTTGGCCAAGTTGAGCTCCGCCCTCCTCCGCCGGGGCGACAGCGTTGAGTTCCTCATCGAGGAGCTGGAACAGGTCCACTCCGCCACCGGCGGCGCCTTCATGGGGGAGCGGTTCCACCATGTTCCCTCCGCGGTGGCTCTCGTTGGTCGGGTGCTCAGGGAGCACACCAGCGGGACACACCTAGAGCCTGGTCTCCCTTCCCCCTCCGCCGAATGGCAGCCCAGCTCCCGAGTGTGCCCCCGCTGCAACGTTCCGGGCCTCGCTCGTCGGGAGGGCTGTGATCAGTGCCCCCTTTGTGGCTACAACAAGTGTGATTGAGGAGCCCTCCTGTGCCCACAACCAACCAGTTCCATCTCTTCTCTACCGACAAGGTGAAGGTCCCTTCCGACCGTGCCCGAACCGAGATGGGCTCGATTGAGGCACTTGCGGCGAGCCTTGACACGCTCGGCCTCCTCAACCCTATAACGGTCAAGCGAGACGGTACTCTGATCGCCGGTGCGCGTCGGCTCGCGGCCGCCCAATCCCTTGGCTGGGTCTTGATCCCGGTTCATTTCTATGAGGAGCTGTCTCCTGATGAGCTCATTCTCGTGGAGTCCGAAGAAAACATCCGCCGGAAAGACTTTGAGTGGAAAGAGGAGTGCCTTGCGATCCACAGGTATGTTGAAACGAGGCGGAGGCTTGGTCTCCCAGGCTCTCTCGAGGACTGCGGCGAAGCCTCTGGCAATCCCAAAACCTTCATGTACCAGCGCTTCGCGGTCGCTGAGGAGATCCTCGTCGGGAACCCCCGTGTCCTTGGAGCGGACAGCATCAACTCCGCTTAC
>Ga0184637_10001936_pt1 | contig 13549 bp, 13 predicted proteins | sample PLM3_127_b2_FD_133143 | JGI IMG/M metagenome (GOLD analysis project Ga0184637, IMG submission 133143) | Groundwater sediment microbial communities from an aquifer in East River, Colorado, USA - PLM3_127_b2 | ecosystem: Environmental > Terrestrial > Soil > Riparian zone | place: USA: East River...
CAAAAAGGAAAGTGTATTGTCATTCCGTAATGTAAGTTTAGTCAGGAGGCTTAATCTAAGTAAGATAATCGATTATGCCCAAAAATAAAGACACATATAGGAAATTAAGAATAGGTTGTGATTCTTGTTACCACAAGGGTTATATCGTAGAGAAGAAGAACAATTTCTCAAGGGCAAAGATCTGCGAGTGTCTAGTTAAATGCGAGCTGTGCGTTGGTAGAGGCTCAATCATATCAAAAAATGAGAGTGGATATTCAACAATCGCTTCCTGTGATTCATGCGGAGTGATTCACAGGAACGTCAAACTATATAACCTAGCCGGAATCCCTGCAAAGTATTCTCATGTCTTACAGGTAGACACCTTTCAACCTAGGGATAAAACCGAACAAGAAGCACTCAGTTACGCAAAAGACTTTGTTCAACTCTATCCGAATAAACGGGGGTTTCTCCTGATGGGTGCTGCAGGTCGAGGAAAAACCCACCTTGCCATAGGAGCAATTTCCGAGATTACATTGGAACGCGGTGTTAGATGTTTGTTTAAAGACTTCTTTTTCCTCTTATCAGAGCTTAAGGAGGCATACTCCATGGGCACACCGGAAAATGAGGTGCTTCGTCCCTTAATTGAAACCGAAGTTCTAGTAATTGACGAACTAGGAAAGGCAAAAAGCAATGAGTGGGAGCTGAACATACTTGATCAGTTGATCTCTAAGAGGTATAACGCATCCAAGACTACATTGGTTACGACAAATTTCATATCCAGCGACTTTGCAAAGTCAGCTGAGCATGAAAATAGGGATATATTGGATGAGAGGGTAGGTAGTAGAATAATCTCCAGGCTACACGAGATGTGTAAGTTTATATATCTCAAAGGCAGAGATTTCAGGGAACAGAGCAAGAATATTTAAAATCTCCAGTATAGCGAATGAACCCCCTTCACAATCCTTATAGCATTATCGGCTTTATTGATACCATTAAGATCAGAGTAATCTGTTCTTTTCTTTTCGAGTAGCTCTTCTATTACCTCTTTGGTAGATAACCAAAGTCCATCAAGGTTGTAACCACCCTCTAATATAAAGACTATTTTACCCCCGCAGTATTTTTCTGCAGCCTCTTTTAAAAACCTTGTCATCTGAGCAAAGCCCTCCGGAGTAACACTCATACCACCGAGTGGGTCATCATAGAATGTATCAAAACCCGCCGAGACCAATATGATTTCGGGACGGAATTGTTCCATGATCGGATTTAGAATCTCAAAGAATATCTTCATATATTCTATGTCACCCATTCCAACATCAAGGGGAACATTTATTGTAAAGCCAGTACCGTTTCCTAGACCAACCTCCCTCACTGAACCGGTTCCAGGGTAATAGGGAAACTGATGAGTAGAAAAGTAAAGAACATCCGTAGAGTCATAAAACATATTTTGTGTTCCATTGCCATGATGGAGATCCCAATCAACAATTAGGACTCGGTTTAAGCTATGGGCCTTCAATACATATGAAGCTCCCACAGCTACGCTATTAAAAATACAAAAGCCCATCGCCCTGTTCCTTTCTGCATGATGACCGGGTGGGCGTACAATGGCGAAAGCACTGTCAATATCCTTATTTATTACTCCATCAATAGCCGATAACATTCCTCCACTTGCTCTAACCGCTGCTTCAAATGAAACCGGACATGTTGATGTATCCGGGTCTAGAAACACCCTGATTTTACCCTTAGTTGACCTTATTGAATCATAGTATCTCTCATCATGGACTAGACAGATTTCTTCTTTGGTCGCATCTCTCGGTTTTAAATTAATAACCTCATCACGAAGTCCTGTCTGGTTCAGCATGTCTAAGATCGCAACGAGTCGATGTTGCGATTCAGGATGCCCCATACCGTTATCGTGATCGAAGTAAAGCTTATCAAGTATAATCCCAACCTTCTTCATTAACCTATCCCTCCATTTAATTCTAGCCTGTGGTAATTTATGTAATAATAGCAGATGGTTACTGAATTAATTTAAAGTATTTTATAACGATTTCAATAATCCCTTGATAGCACCTATTAAATAAAGCGATCCTGTGATGCAAGTTGGCTTAGAAGTGTCCTTATTTATCTCACTGAAAGCCAATCTGAAATCTTTAACTACTTTAACATCAGCTATATAATTCCTGGCGATCCTGGCGAGGTCTTCGGCACTATATGACCTGTCGGTAGGGGGTTCTGTCAGAATTATCTCATTTGCAATACCAGAAATCCCTTTTATGAATCCCTTATGATCCTTTCCGGAAAGCATCCCAACGAGAAAGCTAAACCTTTCACCCGGAAAGGCCTTCTCCATTGAATCTCTCAGGGCAATTGCACCAGACGGGTTATGCGCACCATCCAAGATTAATGGGGGATGGGTTCTTGCAATCTCCATTCTCCCTTCCCAACTTGTCGCTGAAAGACCCTTTCTTATACTATTAATATCCATGGGAAATCCCACATGGTTACTTAAAGTCTCCAAGGTAGCCAGGGCAACCGTGGCATTCTTAATATGATAGTAACCAGGAAGGGAATAGGTAATTTCCTTGATTTTCCATAGATCACCATAATAATCAAAGTACTTCATGTCTTTGGTTATGAAATAAAAATCCCTGTCCATCGCATCCATGGCGCAACATCTTTCGTAAGCAATTGCATTTAATACTTTAAGGGCAACGCCTTTTGCTCCTGTGACAACGGGTATATTTTGTTTTATGATGCCTGCCTTTTCATACGCAATCTCTCTTATGGTGTTTCCCAGATAGTCGGTGTGGTCCTTAGAGACGTTTGTAATGACTGAAACTATGGGAGTAACTACATTGGTAGCATCGAATCTCCCACCCATCCCTACCTCAAGCACATTGTAATCAACCCTCTTTTCACTAAAATATAAAAAGGCAACTACAGTCAAGACCTCGAAATAGCTTGGGTCTTCAGTCAAACATCCTTTTGCTGCATCCCTCACTATTAATATCAATCTGCACATATCATTCAGGGTTATCTCGTGTTGATTGACCTTAATTCGTTCTGTGACGTCTATTAAATGGGGAGAGGTATAAAGGCCAGTTCTAAATCCCTGATTTGCTAATACAGACGTGATCGTAGCAGAAACAGAACCCTTACCATTAGTACCTCCTACGATGATGCTCTTTGAATCATTATGGGGATTACCAAGGACATCAAGTAACCTATAAGTCCTTTCAAGCCCTGGCTTGATCATGTGAAGACCCAAAGAATTTAAATATTGAATTGCTTCATGCATTATAAAATGATGTTTCTTCATTTATCCAGGTGGCCATGTCATCCTCCTACCGCCCAAAAGATGGAGATGGACATGCCAAACGGATTGACCACTCTCAAGACCGCTATTCAATACGAGTCTAAATCCCCTTGAGCTTATTCCTTTCTCATTTGCAATCTTGCTGGCTACGAACATCAAATGTCCAATTAGTGGTACATCCTCAATATTTATATCCACTAACGACCTAATATGCTTTTTGGGAATAACTAGGACGTGAATGGGTGCTTTTTCATTTGTGTCCCTGAAAGCCAGGATCTGATCATCTTCATAGACTATATCAGCCGGACTTTCTCTATTCACTATTCTACAGAATATGCAGTCTTTCATCATGGCTCCCCCTAAGGATTTAAAGTTGTAGAGGTAGATTTATATAACTTTTAAAAACAATTTTTCAACTAAATAAATAAAATCAACCTCAAATAATTGGTAATTATTCCCATTTGGTATTCTTTACTTGATTATATATAATTTTTATGTAAAATTGATTCTTAATTTCATTATTAATAGAGGAAAGGCTAAATTTGATCCCAAGAATTAAGCCTAAGGCAGAAAGAAAGAAATCCCTCCAAGAATATATCACCAGGAAACATCTCAAATCAACTTCCCAGAGAAACATGATCTTTGATGAGTTTTTCAATTACCTTGGACAACATATAACAGTGGACGAATTATACGATAGGGTAAAGACAAGTAATCCTAGAATTGGTTATGCCACGATTTATAGGACCCTCAAGCTGTTTAAAGAGTGTGGTCTTGCCTATGAAAGGAATTTCGGCGACGGCAAAGCCAAATACGAACCGATTAAGTTTGAAGGGGAGCACCACGATCATCTCATATGTCTGGGTTGTGGCAAGATCATCGAGTTTTCTAACAATCAGATTGAATCATGTTCGCTGCAAGTTGCAAGGCTAAATAAATTTAATGTAGTAAACCGTAAACTCGAACTCTACGGTCACTGTTCCTCCTGCAGCGAGAGTAAGGAAGGAATAGTTAATTATTGACTGATCTAATTTCATCTGCATAAAGAGACCATATCCCTAACAGCCTTCTCGATTCCTACTATCACTGAATAGGCGATTATACTGTGACCTATGTTAAGTTCCTCAACCCCCTTTAATATAGAAATATTCTTAACATTTGTGTAGTTAAGACCATGTCCGGCGGCAACCCTCAAACTAAGCTTCTCGGCAATCTTAACAGCATCCTCAATCTTCCTTAACTCTTTTTCTCTAATTTCCCCGTTAATAGCGCTGGCATAGTTTCCAGTATGTATCTCCACCATATCAGCCCCTGTCTTTCTTGCAGCCTTTAACTGTTCCTTATCGGGGTCAACGAAGATGCTTACAAACACTCCACTTCTCCTCATCTCCTTAATGACGTCAGTAACCATCCTAATGCCTTTCAAAACATTCAGACCACCCTCTGTGGTCACTTCATCCCTCTTCTCAGGTACGAGTGTCACCATATCGGGTCTTATCTCCAAAGCCAGATGAATCATCTCTCGCGTAAGGGCCATCTCCAGATTCAACTTTGTCTTTACGGTTTGCCTTAGGATCCTGACGTCCCGTTCCTGTATATGCCTCCTGTCTTCCCTTAGGTGTACAACAATACCTTCTGCTCCAGCCATCTCAGCAATGTAGGCTGCGAGCACCGGATCCGGTTCATTCGTTTTTCTTGCCTCTCTTATAGTAGCAACATGATCCACATTTACATTCAATCTCGACACAATTATTCACCAATTTCCCTTTGTAATTCATGGGCTATCTCATAAGCTATCCCATTTATCAACTGATCATCTTCTCCTTCCACCATCACTCTAACAATTGGCTCAGTTCCGGAGTACCTGACATTTATTCTCCCCTTTCCATTGAGTTTCCTCTCCCATAGGGAAATTAAGTTCCGTACACTGGTAATCCTCTCAATGGGTTTTTTTTCCAAGACCCTTAAGTTAACCAGTATTTGAGGAAAGAGGTCTATGACATTTGAGAGTTCGGAAAGATTCTTTTCTCTCCTTTTCATGATTGACAGAATCTGAAGACCAGCCAGGGTGCCATCACCCGTTGTGGTATGATCTAAGAATATTAGATGACCCGACTTCTCACCCCCAAAATTGCAGCCTCTTCTCCTCATTTCCTCTACAACATATCTATCTCCAACCTGAGTTCTAATAAAATTCCCCCCCATTTCCCTTACAAAATTCTCAAGAGCCATGTTGCTCATAACAGTCGAGACAATGGTTTTATTATTCAAATTTCCGCCTTCAATCATTTCCTTTGCAAATATAGCAATAATTTTATCACCATCTACCTCTTGTCCCTTTTCATCACAAAAAACCACCCTATCAGCGTCGCCATCGAGCGCAATTCCTATATCAGCACCAGTCTCGAGCACCTTGAGTTTCAGAAGTTCAGGATTCAAGCTACCGCAATCTGTATTGATGTTCTTACCATTTGGATTTACACCGATTGAGATAACCTTGGCTCCTAGTTCCTGAAAGACCAATGGAGATACTTTATAAGAGGCACCATTTGCACAATCGAGGACTATCTTGATACCTTCTAATGTCTCATCTTTTAAAAAGGTGTTCTTGACGAAAACTAGATATCTACCAGGGGCGTCATCAACCCGAAAGGCCTTCCCAATCTCTTTAGTGTTAGACCAAAGATCCTCAACCATGCCACTCGAGATTATCTCTTCGATCTCTAATTCCTTTTCATCTTGAAGTTTGAATCCGAACCTATCGAAAAATTTTATCCCGTTATCCTCGAAGGGATTATGAGAAGCAGATATTACAATCCCTGCATCTGCACGCATATTATTTGTCAAGAACGCTATTGCCGGTGTAGGCAAGGGGCCGACAAATAATACATCTGCTCCCATCGATGCTATTCCCGCAGACAGGGTCTGTTCAAAGATATAACCGGAGAGTCTAGTATCCTTTCCTATAACAACCTTCAACCTGTGATCATCGATGTTATCTTTTTTTAGTACATAGGTAAGTGCCTTACCGAGCTTCAGACTGATCTCTGGAGTCATTGGATAGCTATTGGCGACCCCCCTTATCCCATCTGTTCCAAAGAGGCGTTTGTTGTTATTTTGCAAGACTAACCACCTATTAATTATGCCTGACCTCGAGTGTCTTTGGTTCCTGCTTCTTAAGTTTGATACTATCGTTGAAAGGGTAGGAGACGCTAACCTTCAAACGCTGTAACTTTCTATCACTCTTTTTTAGATCACCTACATCCACATATACTTTTATATCATCACTGTTTAGGTCTTTAATCTTGCTATACGGACCCTCAAATGACAATTCCGCCTTTAATACGCCAATCGGTTCAAAATTCAAATTTTCAAAATTTACAAATTTAATATCCACATCCTTAAACTCCTTCTCAATGGTCGATTCCCTGATATTGACCGTTACTCGCACCGTTTTATCACCGACTACCTTAATTAAAGGATTGGTTGTCCTTAGTGGAACCTCAATTGTGAAATTAGATTTTACACCTTTTGTTGAGACCGTATCGGTTGTTATCTCATTAATCTTTGATAATAGAATCTTGGGGCCACTTATGATGGCATCTTTAGGTGTCACCTCAGGCATATCAACAAGATCATAACCAGTCTCAGGCGAACTGAAGATTACCTTTACATCAACCGTTTTCTGAACCAACTCATCAACCTCAAGCTCTATTTCAGCCGGGCTTATACCGGTAACCTGTAAACCCCTAGGTGGCTTTATTTGATCTGTACGGATATCAAACTTCGATACCCCCTGAGTAACGTTTGAAAGGTCGAGTGAAAACTCAAAGTTTTGTGGACTCAGTGTAGAAAGACGGCTGCGAGGTCCGCGAACCACAAGATTAAGATCTTCGGGTGGATTATTTGTGATAACCAGGCCTTTCGGTAGATTAACATAATTGACGATCATAGTTATCTCTTTCTCAATATTTGATTCAATCGATACCAGAAACCAAATAGCGATTGCTATGACAATAGCAAGAATCTTTTTGCCTAGGTTCTTAAAAAAAGTGTTTTTAAACGTATTTCTCATAGGCTTAATTAAACTCTAGTTTTTTCTATATAATTCCTACGAAAGATGCGATTCAAAAGACCAGCCCCTTCACCCCTTTGCTGTTTTACTCTCAACAGATCATGGAGACGGGTACCTAGATACGTTGCATCTAGACCCCTGTTTAACTCTCCTTGATATGCAAGCGATATGGTGCCAGTTTCTTCAGACACTACTATGACGATTGCATCCGTTTCTCTACTAAGCCCTAATGCAGCCCTATGTCTAGTACCTAGCTCTCGCCCTAGATCAGGATCTGTGGCAATTGGGAAAAAGGATCCTGCAGATAGTATTTTGTTATTACCTACAATAAGTCCTCCGTCATGTAGTGGGGATGATGGATTGAAAATACTTATGATCAGTTCAGTTGATACCCAGGCATCAATACTCATACCGATCTCGGCAAAATCTGCGAGGCTGTTTTTCCCCTCAATTGCAATGAGAGCACCGATACGCCTGTTTGATAAGAAACTCGTCGCCTTCACGATTTCATCGACGGCGTGTTTTTCCGATTTCCCAGGTGAGATCTGTATGAGGAATGGATGTTTCCCTATTCCCGCAAGTGCCTTGCGTATGTCATGCTGGAATAAAATTACAATTATTAAGATGATAGAGCCCAGAAAATGACCTAGAAACCAGCTTAGTGTAAATAGTTCCCACTGTTGTGCGAGTAGAAACAGGAGAAAGACTGCAGCAAGACCAAATATAATCTGAACAGCCCGTGTCCCTTCTATCATCGTTAATAGATAATAGATAATCAATGCCACAATGATAATGTCTAGGGTATCCAATATATATCTATAATTTGATATTGCATCAAACATTCTTAGTACTCATCCTTTTATAGCATTTATTACAATCTTGTATCAAGCACAGCGTCTACAACCGTTGAGACACGCTTCATAGAGAGCACATCATGGACCCTTACGATAGAAGCACCATTCATTATTCCAATGGCTATAGTCGCCGCAGTGCCTTCTAATCTGTCTACCAGTTTATCGCTGCCTATGACCTCACCAATAAACGACTTTCTTGAGGTACCAATCAATATAGGCTTTCGAAGACTATTAAACCTGTTTAACTCTTTTAAAATGTAAAGGTTCTGTTTGGTTGTTTTTCCAAATCCAAAGCCTGGATCGATTAAAATGCTGTTGGGATGAACTCCCTTTGATTCGGCTGATACAATTGATATTCTGAGCGATTCGACTATATCATCTATTAAAGACTCGTATTTTGTCATCCTTTGCATATCAACCGGTCGGGATGTTGTATGCATGAGGACGAGTGCGGCTCCGTGTTTTGAAACCATATCTGCAATCATTGGTTCAAATTTGAGACCACTAATGTCGTTGACCATGGATACGCCCACTTCTAAAGCCTCCTCTGCTACTCTTGCCTTGGTAGTGTCTATTGATAATGGGACATTAAACCTCTTAACTGCCTCCTTTATCACAGGTATGACTCGTCTTAATTCCTCATGCTCAGAAATCTCACGTGAACCTGGCCGAGTAGATTCGCCACCTATATCTATAATATCGGCACCCTCACTAATCATCTCGTCAATATGCCTTAATGCTCTGTCGACCTCCACAAACTTACCGCCATCGTAGAACGAGTCGGGCGTTACATTAAGAACACCCATAATATATGTTTTTGAACGCAGGGGTAACTCAACATCTCTAAGTCTGAGAATTCCAAACCCATTTTTTTTCAATTCCAACTCCTTAATTTCCCGAATAGCCATATCTTGATTAATATTTGAACCCAAATAATTAGTCATTACCATTATTTTGCAGTCATTGAACTTAACATCATTAATTATTGATAATCAGGATAACGAAAACAAATCAAAAGGTGGGTAGCCCTCTAAAATCTATTAAGCGGTGGACTTTTCTGTATTAGTCATCAAGGCTACTGTCCCTTTATGACCGAGTCCAGATTCCCAAGTTGGATATCCAATCTTCTCGGATTGGATTTTAGTAACAAGTTCATCAAGCTCTTTACCATCTATGACTTCCTTATCAAGCAAGACCTCAGCGATTTTATGTAGGATTTCAATATTCTCTTCAAGAAGTGCTTTGGATTTGGAATAGTTATCATTAACAATGATCGTAATCTCATTATCTATTTCAATTGCCGTTGCCTCGCTATAATCCTTACTTCGTGCAATCTCCTTTCCTAGAAATATGTGCTCTTCTCTTTTTCCAAAGGTAACTGGACCAACCTTTTCACTCATTCCCCATTCACAAACCATCTTTCTTGCAATATTAGTCACCCGTTCAAGGTCATTACCGGCACCGCTTGTCCTATCACCAAATATTATCTCTTCCGCAGCCCTCCCACCAAGCAAAACCATGATAGTCTTATTTAAATAATCCTTTGAAAGTGTATATTTATCCTCAATTGGAACTTGTTGGGTGACACCGAGAGCTAAACCCCTAGGGATTATCGTAACTTTATGGATAGGATCAGTACCAGGTGTGAGCTTTGCCACAAGGGCATGACCACCTTCATGGTAGGCTGTAATCCGTTTTTCTTTCTCACTTATAATTAAACTTTTTCTTTCAACACCCATGATGACCTTATCCTTTGAAAACTCAAAATCTTCCATTGAGATTTTAGCCCTGCCAATACGCGCTGCATGAAGAGCGGCTTCATTCACAAGATTTTCCAGATCAGCACCTGTAAACCCGGGAGTCGAACGAGCTATCAGTTCAAGGCTTACACCATCATCTATAGGTGTATTATGAGTGTGAACCTTTAAGATCTCTTCTCTGCCCCTGACATCTGGTCTTGGTACAACAACCTGTCTATCAAATCTCCCTGGTCTTAAGAGTGCCGGATCTAAGACGTCTGGACGGTTTGTGGCTGCTATTACTATTATCCCTTCATTGGGCTCGAATCCATCCATTTCAACCAGCAACTGGTTAAGCGTTTGCTCCCTCTCATCATGACCTCCTCCAAGTCCAGCCCCCCTGTGCCTGCCGACAGCATCGAGCTCATCGACAAAGATAATGCATGGTGTGTGTCGTTTGGCTTGACCAAAAAGATCTCTAACACGAGAGGCACCAACACCAACGAACATCTCTACAAAATCACTACCGCTGATTATAAAGAAGGGAACTCCAGCTTCACCAGCGATCGCCTTTGCCAAAAGGGTTTTACCTGTTCCAGGTGGACCAACTAGCAAAATCCCCTTTGGAATCCTTCCCCCGAGGCGAGTGAATTTTTTTGGGTTTTTTAAGAACTCTACTATTTCTTGAACCTCTTGTTTTGCTTCTTCAACTCCGGCCACGTCCTTAAAGGTGATTTTATTTTGATTTTCAGTGAGCATGCGGGCTCGATTCTTCCCGAATGACATTGCCTTAGTTCCACCGGCTTGAAGCTGTCTCATGAATAAAACCATGATTACGATTAAGAGGATAAGAGGTGCCCAATTAAGCAATATGTGCGTTATCGATCCTTCTTGAGTCTCAGTAAATTTAAACGCCACATCCTTATCTACAAGCGTCTTAATTAATTCATCACTGGCGGGACCAACAGTCTTAAACCCCTGATGATTTTGCTCACCACCATTATTTATTAAATAATTCCCCCTGATCTCGTCTCCCTTAAATTCAACATCCTTAATTTCTCCACGCTCTAAACTGGAGAGGAAATCACTATAAGGAATTTCGAGATAATTACTCCTTGGCGTGTGAATTAACTGGTAAAGGGCAATTATTGCTACAAATATTACAATCCATAATATTAGGTTCTTAAAAAGTTGACTACTCACAATTCCCTCAATTCATTTGGAAATATTACTAAACATGATAGCATACCAGACTTTTACTTTCAATTTCGATAACTTCATTTCATATAACAAAACTTAGTTAAATCATAAATCACTCGTTCCGGGATCCACTCAAGTAAATAAACCCAGACTTAAATACCTTTCACCACTATCGCAAAAGATCGTGACAACTTGTTTTCCAGCTCCTAGCCTCTTGGCAACGTTAACAGAGGCGAGTCCGACTGCACCAGCGGAGATGCCGACCAGAAGGCCCTCCCGTCGAGCCAGTTGTTTTGTAAACGCCTTAGCGTCGTTTCCTGGTATCTGGATTACCTCGTCATATATCCCTGTGTTTAAGATCTCAGGAATAAAGCCTGCACCGATTCCCTGAATTTCATGGACGTTTGCCTTCCCACCGGATAATACAGGAGATTCCGCAGGTTCAACTGCGACTATATGAATGTTAGGAAATTCCTTTCTCAGGACTTCGCCTACCCCTGTAATCGTCCCACCCGTTCCGACTCCAACAACAAGAGAGTGGATTTCTCCTGGTAGCTGTTCAAGAATTTCCAAAGCTGTTGTTCTCCTATGCGTTTCTGGGTTGTAGGGGTTTTTGTACTGCTGGGGCATAAAGGCGTTTGGATTTTCTCTGATGATCTCCGCAGCCTTCCTAATTGCTCCACACATTTGCTCATCCTCTGGAGTAATTATCAGCTCTGCCCCATATGCTGTTAGAAGCAATCTCCTTTCAATACTCATTCCTTCAGGCATAGTCAGAATCAATCTATACCCCTTTACCGCACAGATTAAAGCGAGGCCTAATCCGGTGTTTCCATTTGTCGCTTCAACAATCATAGTCTTAGCTGGACTTATTAAATTGTCTTTTTCGGCAGCCTCAATCATACCTACACAAATCCTTTCCTTAATACTTCCGGCAGGATTTAAGTTTTCAAGCTTTGCCCACACTGTTGCAGAGGACTTTTCAGTCACGTTATTAAGCCTTACCAGGCCAGTATTACCAATCAATTCTAGGATGTTATCGACAGCATTTCTTATCATTTTCTACACGGATTTATGCGGTTGTTCTATTAAATATCAAATTTTTTCTACATCGAAATGCCTTTTATAAAACATAGGCAATTCAATCTGTTCTGCTTAAGTTTTTTTATTTATTAAAACGACAACACTGAAAATTCCAATCAATCATTATGAAGTCCAAAAAACGGTTTTCGAGATCACTCTAGCAGTAGTGGAAGTATCTCATTCAGTTTGTCGCGATAATTTTCATGCAGTGATCTTAGAATAGGTTTAATAACTTCCCAAGGTGTGTCGGGTTTTCTTATCTCGTTCTTAAGCTTTAATAATATCCCCTTTAGTACCTGGTCAGTTACATTGAGTATGTACTCATCCAATTGTGCCCTTTCTTGATTTTTTGTTTCTTCCATTGTTAAATATTATATAGATCTATAGATTTTAATTAGATGTTTAAAACTAATAAAAACCACCGTATAAGTCAAATAAACATGGGTGAAGCCAATCTTGAGAAAAAGTCATACTCAAAAGCTACGCAAGAATCCTCATAGATTAAAGCTATTCTTTTTTAACTTATTTATATTTATAATCCTACCGCTTGCCGCACTTTATATACTATTTTGGTATTATAAGTATGACCTTCCCGATCTTACTAAGATCACCGGATATAAACCATACCTAACCACTGAGGTTTATTCATCTGATGGCAGGCTAATAGGAGAGTTCTCAAAGCAAAAGAGAAAGCTTATCCCTTACGAGGAAATACCATCGCATGTGAAAAATGCTTTTTTAGCCATAGAGGATAAGAGATTCTTCCAGCACAAGGGCGTTGATTTCACGAGAATTATAGCTGCCCTAATACAAAATATAAAAGAAGGTGAGATTGTACAGGGAGCGAGTACAATCACTCAACAGGTCACAAAAAACCTAATCCTTTCACCCGAAAAAAGCATCTCTAGGAAGGTAAAAGAGGCGATACTTGCATACAGGATGGAAAACAACCTTTCGAAGGAAGAGATATTCTATATCTATCTGAATCATATCTATCTAGCCGGTGGGAACTATGGAGTGGAAGCGGCGAGCCTCAATTATTTTGGTAAGTCTGCAAAGGACATTAATCTTGCAGAAGCTGCTATGCTTGCCGGTTTACCCAAACGGCCAGAATACTATTCACCCCGAAAACACTATGACAGAGCAATAGAGAGACAGAGGTTGGTCCTAAAAATTATGGAGGAAGAAGGATTTATTAATGAAAAACAAAAGAAGCTGGCAGAGAAACACAAAATAAACATCGTGCCAAAGAAAAACCTCCAGCTAGATGTAGCTCCATATTTTGTCGAACTCGTTAGACAAC
>Ga0184637_10001937_pt1 | contig 13538 bp, 9 predicted proteins | sample PLM3_127_b2_FD_133143 | JGI IMG/M metagenome (GOLD analysis project Ga0184637, IMG submission 133143) | Groundwater sediment microbial communities from an aquifer in East River, Colorado, USA - PLM3_127_b2 | ecosystem: Environmental > Terrestrial > Soil > Riparian zone | place: USA: East River...
GCCCCGAGAGCAGCTCCAGCACCTGCGACTGGATCGTGACATCGACGGCGGTGGTCGGCTCATCCGCAATGAGCAGATCCGGACCTGCAGCGAGCGCCATCGCGATCATCGCCCGCTGCTTCAAGCCTCCCGAGAGCTGGAAGGGATACTCTTCGGCGCGGCGCGCCGCGTCGGGAATGCCCACCGAGTCGAGCAACTCGAGGATGCGCGCTTTGAGCTTTGCGCCCCGCAGCTCGGTGTGGCGCTCGAGCACCTCGCGGATCTGCGTGCCGATGCTGAGCACGGGATTCAAGCTCGTCGCCGGCTCCTGGAAGATCATCGCGATCCTCCGCCCGCGCACTGCGCGCATCGCCGCCTCGGAAAGACCGAGCAGATCGACGCCGGCGAGCTCGACCGTGCCCGAGGCGATGCCGGTCTCGGGCAGCAGGCGCATGAGCGACAGCGCCGTCATGGTCTTGCCGCAGCCCGATTCCCCGACGATGGCGAAGGTCTCGCCGCGCCGGATTTCCAGGTCGACCCCGTCCACCGCGCGCACCGGTTCCCCGGCGCCGTACAACACCGTCCTCAGGTTTTCCGCGCGGAGCAGAAGCTCCTGGGTCAAGGGAGACCCGCCGCGACGAGCGCGCGGGTGTATTCGGACTTGGGCCGGCTCAGGATATCGTCGAGCGAGCCGCGGTCGACGATGCGGCTGTCCCTCATCACCATCACGCGATGCGCCATGGCGCGCACCACCTCGATGTCGTGGGTGACGAGGATATAGCTCAGGCGATACTTGCGCTGCAGCTCGGCGAGCAGCTCCAGGACCTGCTTCTGGATGGTCACGTCGAGCGCGCTGGTGGGTTCGTCCAGCACCAGGACTTCCGGCCTTACGATCAGTGCGCGCGCGATCGCGATGCGCTGCCGCTGCCCTCCGGAGAATTCGTGCGGATACCGTGAAAGCAGCTCGTCCGCCGCGCCGTTTTCGCCCAGGCCCACGTCGTGCAGCGCCTGGAGAACGCGCTCGCGCCGCTCTCCCGCGGCTAGCGCCGGCTCGTGTATCTCCAGTCCTTCGCCGACGATCGCCTCCACCGTCAACCGCGGCGACAGGGACGATATCGGATCCTGGAACACGACTTGTATTTGCCGGCGAAGCGCACGCTTCTCCCCGGCCGGCGCCCCCAACCACTGCTTGCCGCCGATGCGAATCTCGCCGTGCGCGGCGACGAGATCGAGCAGGGCGAGCACCAGCGTCGTCTTACCCGAGCCGGATTCGCCGATCACTCCCAGGGTCTCGCCGGGCGCCAGCTCGAAATCGACCTCGCGCACCGCGGCGAAGCTGCCCTTCTTGAACCAGCCCCGGATGCCGGGCAGCGGCGTCGGATAGCTCACCTCGACGTTGCGGCCCTCGACGATGCGCCCGGTGCCGGGAGGGGCGACGTTACGTTCCGGCCGGCTCGCGACGAGCTTTCGGGTATACGGATGCTGGGGTTGCCGCGTCACCTGCGCGGTGAGTCCCTGCTCGACCAGCACCCCGCGCTCCATCACCGCCACCCGGTCGGCGAAGCGGCGTACGAGGTTCAGGTCGTGCGTGATGAGGAGCAGTGCCATGCCGGCCTCGGATCTCAGCTTGTCGATCAGCTCGAGGATCTGGATGCGGATGGATACGTCAAGCGCCGTGGTCGGCTCGTCGGCCACGAGCAGCTTCGGGTTGCAGGCGAGCGCCATCGCGATCATCGCGCGCTGGCGCTGGCCGCCCGAGAGCTGGTGCGGGTAGCTGCGGGCATGGGTATCCGGATCCGCAAGACCGACGCGGCGCAGCGCGGCAACCGCCTCGCCCCGCGCATCCTCGCCGCGCAAGGCCGTATGCAGCCGCAGGGACTCGGCGATCTGGTCGCCCACCGTGTAGATCGGGTTGAGCGCGGTCATCGGCTCCTGGAAGATCACCGCGATGTCGCGACCACGCAGCTCGCGCAAGGCCGGGTCCGGCATCTTCAGCACGTCCTTGCCGCCGAAAAGGATTTCCCCGCTCAGGCGTGCCGCTTCGATGAGGCGCAAGAGCGAAAGCGCGGTGACCGTCTTCCCCGAGCCCGATTCGCCGACCAGCGCGAGCTTTTCGCCCGCGTCGAGCGAAAACGACACGCGATCCACCACGCGGCGCGAGCCGAACTCGACGTTCAAGTCGCGCACCTCGAGCAGGCTCATTGCTCATCCTCCTGCAGCACCTTGCGCGGGTCGAGCGCGTCGCGCAGCGCATCGCCGACCAGGATCAAGAGCAGCAGGGTCACCACCAGCACGACGAAGGTCGAGATCGAAATCCACCAGGCGTCGAGGTTGTTCTTTCCCTGGTTGAGCAGCTCGCCGAGGCTTGGCGTGTTCGGGGGCACGCCCAGTCCGAGAAAATCGAGGCTCGTCAGCGCGCCGATCGCCGCAGCCAATTCAAAGGGGATGAGCGTCACCACCGGCGTCAAGCTGTTGGGCAGGATGTGGCGGCGCATGATCTTCCAGTTGCTCTGCCCGAGCGCCCTGGCCGCGCGCACGTAATCGAGTGTCCTGTTCTTCAGGAACTCCGCGCGCACGTAAGCCGCGATGCCGAGCCAGCCGAACATCGACAGCAATATCACGAGCAACCAAAAGCTCGGTGCGAACAGCGACGAAAAGATGATCAGCATGTACAGCGTCGGCATCGCGCCCCAGATCTCGTTGAAGCGCTCCATGCCGATATCGGTCCAGCCGGCGAAGTAGCCCTGGACCGCCCCGTACAGGATGCCGAAGACCGCGCAGACCGCAGCGACGAGCAGGGCAAACACGACCGAGACTCGAAAGCCGTACAGCAGCCGCGCCGCCAGGTCGCGGCCGCGGTCGTCGGTGCCCAAAAGGTTCTCGGCGCTCGGCGGGGCAGGATTCGGCTCTTTGGAGAAGTAGTTGATCGTGCGGTGGTGATAGGGGTTGGGCGGGTAAAGCGCGACATTGCCCGGCTTGGCGAGATTCTCGCGGATCAGCGGGTCCAGATAATCGGTCGGCGTCGGGAAGTCGCCGCCGAAAGTCGTCTCCGGCAGGGTCTCAAAGATCGGCAAGTACCACTGTCCCTCGTAGCGCGCGACGAGCGGCTTGTCGTTCGACACGACCTCGGCGAGCAGGCTGACGCCGAACAGGATCGCGAACAGGGTGAGGCCGACGGTTCCGAGCCGGTTGCTGCGAAAGCGCCGCCACGCGCGCAGCGCCGGAGTCTGCCTGGGCGCTTTCCGCCGCGGAACAGGCGCGGGGGCCTCCGAAACGGCTGCGTCCGATGCGGCCATCAGTCGAAATACCTCACGCGCGGATCGACCCACACATAGCTCAGGTCGCGCAGCAGCGTCGTCACAAGGCCGATGATGGTGAACAGGAAAAGGCTTCCCATGACTACCGGATAGTCGCGCCGGATCACCGACTCGTAGGAGAGCAGCCCCAGCCCGTCGAGTGAAAACAAAGTCTCGATCAGGAGCGAGCCGCTGAAGAACGCCCCGACGAACGCCGCCGGGAAGCCGGTCATGATCGGGATCATCCCGTTGCGGAACACGTGCCGCCACAGGACGTCGCGCTCGGCCAAGCCCTTCGCGCGGGCGGTCAGCACATATTGCTTGCGGATTTCCTCCAGCACCGAGTTTTTGGTGAGTATCGTGATGACCGCGAAGCCGCCCAGCACCATTGCGCCGACCGGCAATGCGATGTGCCAGAAGTAGTCGGCGGTTTTCCCGAGCAGGCTCAGATCCCCCCAGTTCGCCGAAGTGAGCGCGCGGAGCGGAAACCATTGAACGAAGGAGCCGCCGGCGAAAAACACGAGCAGCGCCACGCCCATGACGAAACTCGGCACCGCATAGCCGAGGAGCACGATGAAAGTCGTGGCCGCGTCGAAGCGCGTCCCGGACCGCACCGCCTTGACGATCCCCAGCGGCAGCGAGATCGCATAGACCAGCAGGAAGGTCCAGATTCCGAGGCTGATCGACACCGGCAGCTTTTCAAGGATGAGCTGCCCCACGTCCTTGTTGTGAAAGAAGCTCTTCCCCAGATCGAAGCGCGCGAATTGGCCGAGCATCTGGAGAAAACGCTCATGCGCCGGCTTATCGAAACCGTACAGCTTCTTGATCTCCTCGACGCGCACGGCATCGACTCCCTGGCGCCCCCGATACCCGCTGCCGCTCGTGGTCGCCGGGCCTTCGCCGCCCGCCTCGCGGCCCTGGAGCTGGGAGACCATCTGCTCGACCGGACCGCCCGGCACGAACTGGACGACCACGAAAGTGATCGTCAGGATACCGAGCAAGGTCGGGATCATCAGGAGCAGGCGCTTCAGAATGTAGGACCACATGCTCGGCGCCTCCTACTTCTTTCTCCACCAGGTCGAGATCACCCAGTCCTCGGGCTGGTAGTACTGCGGGGCGACCGCCGGCTGCTCGAACTTTCCCGCGCGATAGGCGATGCGGTACGTGCTGGAATACCATTGCGGCACCGCGTAGTAGCCGTGGCGCAGCACGCGATCGAGCGCGCGCAGGCTCGCGACCAGCTCGGGCCGCCTCGTGGCGGACACCGCCTTGCCGAGCAAGGCGTCGATCGCCGGATCGCGTATTCCCATCAGATTGCTCGAGCCCTCAGTGTCGGCCGACCTGGAGCCGAAGCGGTCCACAAGCTCGTTTCCCGGCGTCTCGCTGCCGGGACTGCGCACGGTGAACAGATCGAAGTCGAACACGTCGAGCCGTTTCTGGATCAACGCGAAGTCCGCCCTGCGGTACTCCATCTGAATTCCGAGCTTGCCGAGCGCCTGGGCGTAAGGCGTGATGATCCGTTCCCCGCCGCCGCTGTCCAGGTATTCGAGAATGAACGGCTCGCCCTTGGCGTTTCGCAGCGCGCCGTCGCTATACGTCCAACCGGCCTCGGCCAGCAGTTCCCGCGCCTTGCGCAGATTGTTCCGCAGGCCGTTCGGCGCGGCGGCCGAAGGCGGCTGCGGAACCTCCTCGTCGAAAATCTTGGCCGGCAGCTTCGCGCGCAGTGGCGCGAGCAGCTTGAGCTCATCGGGCCCCGGCAAGCCCTTCGCCTCAAAGTCGCTCGCGTTGAAAAAGCCCCTCACCCGGGTATAGGCGTTGTACATCAGCTGCCGGTTCATCCACTCGAAATCGAAGGCGAGTCCCAGGGCCTGCCGCACGCGCAGGTCCTTGAATTTTTCGCGCCGCGTATTGATCAGGAAGCCCTGGAAGTCCCCCGCGTTCCTGAACCCGATCTCCGCCTTGATCAGTTCGCCGGAATCGAATTTCTTGCCGACGTAGGTCCGCGCCCATTCGCGCGCCGAGAAAGTTCTGAGGTAATCGAACTCGCCCGCCTTGAAGGCTTCGGTCTGGGCGGTGGTGTCCTTGTAGATCCTGTAGGTGATGCGCTCGAAGTTGAACAAGCCGCGGCGCACGTTCAAGTTCCGGGCCCAGTAATCGGGGTCGCGGTTGTAGCTGATATCGCGGCCGAAGTTCAACCGGCCGACTCGGTACGGGCCGGTCGCGATCGGAATATCCATGATCACCTGATCGAAGGGCTTGCCGGCGCCCCAGGCCCGGCTGAACACCGGGAGCCCCCCGACGAGCAGAGGAAGCTCGGCGCTCGGCTGCTTGAACTCGAACCGTATCGTGCGCGGCGCCGTGACCACTGCCTGCTTGACGTCGCTGAACACGACGCGATACTGGGGCGCGGCCTGCTTGCTCATCAGCGTATCGAAACTGTGCTTGACGTCGGCCGCCGTCACCGGGCTGCCGTCGTGAAAGCGCGCGGCCATGTTCAGGCGGAAGGTCACCGACAGCCTATCCGCGGCGACTTCGATGTCCTCCGCCAGCAGGCCGTAGCCCGTGGCCGGCTCGTCCATGGTGCCGGTCAGCAAGGACTCGAAAATGAGCGCGCTCAATCCCGGCGGCGCGGTGCCCTTGAGCGTGAACGGGTTGTACTTGTCGAAGTTGGTGATACGCAAGGGCGGGACGAGCTCGAGGTCGCCGCCCTTGGGCGCGTCCGGATTCGCCCATTCGAAATGGGAAAATCCGCTGGGGTATTTGATATCGCCGAACTGCGCATAGGCGTGCGCGCCAAAGGCGTCGGACGCAAGCGCGCCGGCCAGCGCGGCCAGGCCTGCGATAAGTAGGCGCCCCGTCATCCGGAATGCGCCGCGGCGCCGCGCCGGCCTCGAGGCATGGCGGACAGCAGTTGCCTCGTATAAGCGTGTCGCGGATTCGAATAGAGCTCGTCGGCGAGCGCCATCTCGACGATCTCGCCTTCGTTCATGACGATCACTTCGTCGGCCATGTACTTGACCACGGCAAGGTCATGAGAGATGAACACATAGCTCATCCGGTATTCATCCTGCAGGTCCTGCAGCAGGTTCAGGAGCTGCGCCTGAACCGACACGTCGAGCGCCGATACCGCTTCGTCGCAGATCAGGACGTCGGGCTTCATAGTCAAACATCGGGCAATCGCGATCCTTTGCCTCTGGCCGCCGGAGAACTCGTGAGGATACTTGAAGAATGAGGACTGCGGCAGGCCCGCCTTTTCGAACAACTCGCAGGCGAGCGCGTTGCGCTCCTTTTCGTCGGCGCCGATTGAATGGATCCGCATCGGCTCCATGAGGATCTGGCCGGCGGTGAACCGCGGGTTGAGCGAGGCGTAGGGATTCTGGAACACGATCTGCATCCTGCGCTTGTACCGCATTGCCGCCTCCCACGACATCGAGAGCAGATCCTCGCCCTCGAACAGGACCTCACCACCCGATGCCGGGTGCAGGCGCATGAGCGTCAGCGCAAGCGTGGTCTTTCCCGAGCCCGATTCCCCCACGATGCCCAACGTCTTGCCCTTGGCCAGCCTGAACGAGGCGTCCTTGACCGCCTTGAACTCTCTCCTTCCGAACAGCCCCTCGCGGAAGTGGAAGCTCTTGGCGAGGCGCCGCACGTCGAGAACGATCTCTTCGTCGCCCCGCAATCCGCGCGGCCGCTCCGGCGCCTCCGCCGCCTTGGGCTCCCCGCCCAGGAAATCGTCGATGACGGGAAGCCTGCGGGGGCGGCGATCGAGCGGCGGCCGGCAGGCCAGAAGCGCCCGCGTATAGAGGTCCTCCGGCGCTTCGAAAATTTTCCGGACGCTGCCCTTTTCCCTCACCTCGCCTTCGCGCATCACCACGACGGTGTCCGCGACCTCTGCGACCAGGGCGAGATCGTGAGTGATGAACAGCATCGCCATCTGGCGCCGCCTCTGCAGGTCGGCGATGAGTTTCAGGATTTGTTTTTCCACCGTGACGTCGAGCGCGGTCGTAGGCTCGTCGGCGATCAAGAGCTTCGGTTCGCACGCGATCGCCATCGCGATCATGACGCGCTGCTGCTGGCCGCCCGAGAGCTGGAACGGATACGCGTTGACTCTCAGCTCCGGCTCCGGGATGCCGACCTCGCGCAATAACTCGATCGTACGCGCGCGCGCCTGTCCGCCCGTAAGGCCGAGATGCTTCGTCAGCACCTCGACAAGCTGAAAACCGACAGTGAATACGGGATTGAGCGAGCTCATCGGCTCCTGGAACACCATGGAGATGTCGGACCCCCGAAGGGCCCGCATCTCTCGCGGCGCCAATTCCAGGAGGTTGCGCCCGAGGTATTCGACTCGGCTGCCGGGAAGGACTGTGGCGTTCGCGGCAGGCAGAAGGCCGAGGATCGCCAGCGCAGTCACCGACTTGCCGCTCCCTGACTCGCCCACCAGCGCGACGGTGCCGTGCGACGGGATGTCGAAGCTGATCCCCTTGAGCGCACTCAGAGGCGTCGCTTCGTCGGTCCGAAAGTCCACCTTCAGATCTCGAACGCTGAGGAGAATCACGGCGTCGGAGGAAGCGATCATTTGAGCCTGGGATCGAGCGCATCGCGGAGCGCATCGGTGAACAGGCTGAACGCAGTGACCAGCACCGCCATGGCGACGGTCGCCGCGGCAAGCTGCCACCACTGGCCCAGAAGCAGCTCGGTCTGGGCCTCGTTCAGCATGCTGCCCCAGGATACGGTGTCCACTCCCACGCCGAACCCGAGGAAGCTCAGGATCACTTCGGACTTGATGAACAGCACGACGTGCAGGGACAACTGCACCAAAGCGACGTGGCTCACGTTCGGAAAGATGTGTACGAAGATGCGCCGCGCATGGGATGCGCCGATCGCATCGGCGGCGAGGACGTACTCGCGCGCCTTGTGCCTCATGTACTCCGCGCGAACCAGCCGGAAGGTCCCAGTCCAGCCGGTGAGCCCTAGAATCAGGATCACCGTCAGGATGCCTTTCTGGTTGAGCACCGCGGCAATCGCCAGCACGAGGAGCAGATACGGGACGGAAGTAAAGACGCTGTAGAGCCAGTTGAAGAAATCGTCGACCCGCCCGCCGTAGTAGCCGGCCTGCGCGCCGAAGACGGTGCCGAGAAAAACGGCGAGCGCGGCGGCGACCAGACCCACGAGCATCGAAGTCTCGGTGCCTTTGATCGCCTTCTTCAGCACATCCCGGCCCCACTTGTCGCCGCCGAATGCGAGCGTCGGCGCTCTGGCTTCCGACGCCGACACGCCTGCCAATTCCTTCTTGATCTCGGCGAGCGTCTCGGCGAGCGGGTCCGCTATGCCGGTTTCCTCCACCGATGAACTCGGCGCGGCTTCCAGTGCCTGTGACGACTCCGCCGACGGGGCGGCGTCGGGTCCCATGAAGCTCGGTGGCGCATAGCTCACGCCGACCTCCTTCGACCAGTCTCCCGCGATCAACCCGACCCCGGATGCCGCCATGAGGGCAAGAAACAAAAGGACGATGGCGAGGGAGACGAGCCCCACGCGGTCCCGGCACAGCTGCCGCCACGCGAGCGCCCACAGCCCCGGGGACGCGGAGCGAAGCACGTCAGGAAATGTCGCTGCGCCGGGTTTCATTTGAGCTGCACGCGCGGATCGACCGCCTTGTAGAGCAGGTCCGCCACGAGGTTCAAGACCATGGTGGCAATCGCGACATAGATCGTCACCGCCTTGATCACAGGAAAGTCGCTGCGCTCGACGGCGAGTATCACTTCCCGGCCGATGCCTGGGATGGAAAAGAAACGCTCGATCAGAAACGCGCCCGCGAGCAATCCGGGCAGCTGGATCATGACGTTGGTGACGATGGGGATCGCCGCATTCCGAAGAACGTGCACCCACATCACGCGCGTCTCGCTCATCCCCTTCGCCCGCGCGGTCCGAACGTAATCCTGGTTGATTTCCTCGAGGAAAAAACTGCGGTAGAGCCGCGTGTCGGGCGCGAGAGAGACGATCACCCCGACGATGATCGGCAGCGCGCTGTAACGAAAGAGATTCTCAACGAAGCCGCTGCCCCAGCCCTGCACCGGGAACCAGCCGAACCGGTAAGCGAGGACGTACTGGAACACGAGTATGTAGACGAGGATGCTGATCGACTGCCCGACCGTGCAGCCGATCATGATCGCGCGATCGGTGAGGGAACCGCGCAGGTAGGCGACGAGCATCGCCGCCGCCATCGCCATCAAAGTGCTGATGACGAGCATCGGCACCAGCACCGTCAAGGACGGTCCCAACCGGCTGGCGAAGATCGCGGAAACGCTTTCGTTGGTCGCCCAACTGACGCCGAAATCGGCGGTTGCGACCTGCTTGATGAAAATCCAGAGCTGCACGGCGTACGGCCGGTCGACTCCCAGCTGCCGCCTGATGTTCTCGATTCTCTCGGGGTCGGGCATCTTGCCGGCGAGCAGATAGGCGGGATCCCCTCCGATCCAGTTGAACAGGATGAAGACGAGCAGCACCACGCCGAGCAAGGTCGGCACGAACTGCCATGAGCGACGGACGAGGTAGGTGAGCATCGCTTCACTTCCCCGAACGAGGCTCCAGATCGATATACAGCCATTCGGCGTTCATCACGGGATGCTTCGTGTAGCCGACGACGTGCGGCTGAAGGAGCGCGTTCCGGTAGCGGCTGTCGGTCAGTATCCAGACTGTATGCACTTCCATCAGCCGCGTCATTTCCCGGTAAAGCCTGTTGCGTTCGGGACCGTCGGGCAGCAGCCTCGATTTCGCGTAGCGCTCGTCGTACTCGGGGGACTGGTAGCAGGCGTTGTTGCTTTGGCCGGCGTTCGGGCCGTAGAGCAGCTGCATGAAATTGTCGCCGTCCGGATAATCGGCGATCCAAGCCGAAGTACGCATCATCAGCCGGCACTGGTTTTCCAGCTTGATCAGCTCCGGAAAGCGGTCTTTGTGTATCTCCAGACGGATGCCTATCGAATCGAGCGAACGCTTCATGAGCTCGTCGAACTGGCGATAGAGCTCGGTGGGAATCGATGAATAGCGGATCGCGAGGGGTTGGCCGTCGGGCTGGGCCCGGTAGCCGTCCGGACCTTTCCTGTAGCCGAACTTGTCCAGCAAAGCATTCGCGGCCCGGGGGTCGTAGGGGATGCCGCTGCGGTAGCGCGGATCGTGGCCGGCGACGCCGGGCGGAATCGGATATTGGGCCCGGATCGCTTGCCCCTTGCGGATGATGCGGATCTGATCGTCCACCTTGTAGGCCATCGCGATCGCACGGCGCAACGCGGTCCTCTCCTTGCTGAAACCGCCCACCGGGTTGGGCCGATCGCCGATCCGGTCCTGCATGTTGAAGTACAGGTAGATTATTTCCGGGTCGACGCTGCGGTCGAGCTTGATGCCGCGCTCGACGAACTCGCGTCTCAGCTTTCCATCCTCCGTCATGAAGGTTGGCGCGACATCCCACAGCTGGTATTCGATGTCGGTCGCTCCCCTCTGGAAAGCCAGCCAGCGGCTCTGGGTCTCTTCCATGATGCTGATTTCCACCCTTCCGATGAGCGGCAGCTTCTTGCCTTTCATTCGGGCGGCGATTTCCACGTCGCGCGGGTCCTCGCCGGGTGAAGAGTCCCAGAGCTTGCCTCGGTAGTCGGGGTTTGCTTCCAGAACGATTTTCGAGGAGCGGGTGTAGCTCTTCAGCAAGTACGGCCCCGTTCCGACGGGGTGCGAACCGGTATCGTCGCCATGGGCTTCGATCGCCTCGCGTGCGACGGCGCCGACGAGGGGCAAAGCCAGCACGTATGAGAAATTGAGGTCCGTCGCCTTCAAACGGATGCGCAGCGTATAGCGGTCCGGCGTCTCTAGGCCGGCCACCTTCGCGTCGTAGTCGAAGCGGCCGCCTTTTTTCGCCTGCGAGGCAAGCTCGTCGAGGCCGAGGATCTTCCCCTCGAAGAGGAACGCGTAGGGCGAGCGAAGTCTGGGATCGAGAAAGCGCTTGATCGAATACGCGTAGTCGCCCGCCGTCAGCTCGCGCTTTTTCCCCTTGAAACTTGGATTGGGAGTGAAATAGATCCCTCTCCTGATTTGAAGCGAGTAGGTCTTTCCGCGATCGGAGACCACCGGCAGGGACTCGGCGGCGTTGGGCACGAGCTTCGCCGGACGAGCCAGATAGTCATAAGTCAGGAGCGGATCGAAAATGGCTTCGATCACGGTGCCCGAGTAGTAGTCGGACACCTTGGCCGGATCGAACCCGGTCTCGGCGGCTTGAAACGTCACGCGCAGAACTTTGCCGGGGTCTGCGCCATATGAAGCCATCGGCACGGCGAGCATGAGAAACCATGACGCGGCAAGAAAGCGAAATCGTGATCCACCGCTCATTTTGGAAAGTATAATCGAACCTCCTCAACCAGGACCGCCAGATGGGCTTTCTCCAGGGCAAAAAGATACTCGTCACAGGCTTGCTCTCCAACCGCTCGATCGCCTATGGAGTGGCCGAAGCTGCGCGGCGCGAGGGAGCCGAGCTCGCGTTCACCTATCAGAGCGAGCGCTTCAAGGACCGCGTCGCCGAAATGGCGGCCGAATTCGGCAGCAGCCTCGCATTTCCCTGCGACGTTGCAAGCGACGCCGAGATCGCGTCGCTCTTTTCCGAGTTGGGGAAAAAATGGAACGCCCTCGACGGCCTGGTGCACGCGATCGCCTTTGCTCCGCGCGAGGCGATCGCGGGCGATTTCCTCGAAGGTCTGTCGCGCGAGGCGTTCCGCATCGCGCACGACGTCAGCAGCTACAGCTTTGCAGCGCTCGCCAAGGCCGCGCTGCCCCTCATGCAGGGGCGGCGCGGAGCGCTGGTTACCCTCACCTACCTCGGCGCCGAGCGCGTGGTGCCGAACTACAACACCATGGGGCTCGCCAAAGCGAGCCTGGAAGCGAGCGTGCGCTACCTCGCCGCGAACCTCGGCCCAAAAGGAATTCGCGTCAACGCCGTTTCGGCCGGCCCGATCAAGACCCTCGCCGCAAGCGGAATTTCCGGGTTCGGCAAGATTCTCAAATATGTCGCAGAGAATTCGCCGCTCCAGCGCAACGTCACGACCGGAGAGATCGGCAACGTGGCGGCGTTCCTCTTGTCCGACCTCGCCGCGGCCGTGACTGGAGAAATCGTATACGCCGACGCGGGATTCAATACGGTGGTGGGGGGAATACCGGTGGCGGGAGAGCCGGTGCCGTGACCGCGCCTATTGAGGCGCAACCGCAACCCCATCGTCGTCCCAGCGAAGGCGGGGACCCAGTGGCTTTCGTTGCACGACTCTGGATTCCCACCCGCTTTCGCGGGTGCTAAAGGCCGCGGGAATGACGGCACCCGCCTCGCCGGTTGAACGGCGCGCCGCGTCCGCTCCATCCAGCGGAATCAAAGCGGCCGCGGCAGCGGTCCGGCTTTAATGGTTCTTAATTTCTCTTCTCCAGCGCCGCCTTGTTGATTTCCACCGTCGCCTTGGCGCGCAGGCCGTCGAGAAACGACTTGAACTCTTGCGTTCCGCTTGCTCGCCCCAGCTCGCTCTGGACGCTGCGTTGACGCGTCTCATCCGGCTGAACGTCGATGACGCGGCTTACGCGGTAGATCACATAGCCGTCCTTCGATTCCAGCCCCGCATACGCCGGCAGCTTCGCCGCGTCCACGCGGAATATCTGCGACAAAGATCCTCCATCGAGGTCCTGGGACTGGTCCCGGCTGATGAGCTTGGTCGCGCCAAAGCGCGCGGCCGAAGCCTTGCCCTTGCTCAGTTCTTCAAGGCGCTCCATCCCCTGCTTCCTCGCGAGCGCCAGGGCCTCCTGCTGCGCGAGCAGCTTGCCGATCTCGCCCTTCACTTCGTCGAACGGGCGCCGGGTTGCGGGTTTGTGATTTACCACCCGCGCGGAAACCAGCGTGCTCGGGGCTGTTTCAATGGCCTCGGTGTTGCGCCGGTTTTTGATTGAATCGTCTGCGAACAGCGCTGCGAGCAGCTTGGGATGGCTCAGAACCGCAACGCTCGCCGATTGCCGCGTGATCCCTTGAGCGCTCTGGATGGCGAGCTTGAATCTTTCGGCGGCCGGCGCCAGCGAGTCGGCTTGCTCATACACCAGGTTGCTGAACGCTTCGGCCGCCTCGGCGAAACGCCTTCCGGCCCGCTGTTTTTTCAGTTCCAGCTCGATTTCGGGACGGGCTTGCTCCATTCTTTTCATCTTCCCTGCTTTGATGCCCGTAATCTTGATGATGTGGAAGCCGAAGTCCGATTCAAC
>Ga0184637_10001938_pt1 | contig 13537 bp, 10 predicted proteins | sample PLM3_127_b2_FD_133143 | JGI IMG/M metagenome (GOLD analysis project Ga0184637, IMG submission 133143) | Groundwater sediment microbial communities from an aquifer in East River, Colorado, USA - PLM3_127_b2 | ecosystem: Environmental > Terrestrial > Soil > Riparian zone | place: USA: East River...
GACGTCGCGCTGACGATCGACGCCGCGCTGCAAGCCGACGCCGAGCGCGCGCTGGCCGCGGCGGTCGAGCGGACCGGTGCGCGTGGGGGCCTCGTGCTGGCGATGGATCCGCACACCGGCGAAGTGCTGAGTCTCGCCGAATCGCCGACCTTCGACCCCCACCGCTTCCGCCGCACCGCCTACGCCGAGACCCGGTCGAGCGCGTTCCTCGACGCGATGGAGCCGGGCTCCGCGATGAAGGCATTCCTGGTCGCGGGGGCGCTGGAGCGCGGCGCGCTCGGCCCCCACGAGATCATCGACACCGAGGGGGGTCGGCTGCGGATCCCGGGCAAGACGATCACCGATAAGCACGACTTCGGCCCGCTCGACCCCGCCGGCGCGCTGCGCCTGTCCAGCAACATCGCGGCGGTGAAGATCGGGTTCGCGCTCGGACCGCGCGCCCACTTCGAGATGCTGCGCGCGTTCGGTTTCGGAGCGTCGACCCGGAGCCTGTTCCCGGACGAGTCGTCGGGCGTGCTGCGCGGCTGGCGGGATTGGAAGCCGGTCGACCACGCCACGATCGCGTTCGGACAGGGCGTCAGCGTGACTCCGGTGCAGCTCGCGGTTGCGACCGCGGCGATCGCCAACGGGGGCCTGTTGGTCCGGCCGCGCCTCGTCGCCGCGCGCCGGGCGCCGGGCGGCCCCTGGCAGCCGACTCGCAGCGAGGTGGTCCACCGCGCGATCCGCCGCGAGACGGCGGCGACGGTGCTCGGGATGCTCGAGACCGTCGTCTCCGAGGAAGGCACCGCGCGGCAGGCCGCGCTGCCCGGCGTGCGCGTCGCCGGGAAGACCGGCACGGCGCAGAAGTGGGACGCGAAGACCGGGAGCTACTCGCAGACGCGGTTCCGCGCCTGGTTCATCGGCGTGGTGCCCGCGGATGATCCCCGCGTCGTGATCGTCTCCCTGCTCGACGAGCCGGAGCATCCGCTCCACACCGGCGGCGCCGCCGCCGCGCCGCTGTTCGCGCAGGTGGCGCCGGGGCAGCTCGCACACCACGGCATCTTTCTCGACCGCAAGCAGGTGCAGCTCGCGCGCTCGGGACCGGTGCGACCGGCGCCGCCGGCGGTGGCCAGTGCGGGGCCGGCGAATCCGAGACCCGCGCGGCCGGCGGCAGAACCGCCGGCGCGCGCGCCGAACCTCTCGGCATTCCGCGACCGCGTGTTGCTGCCCGACTTCCGGGGGCGCCCGAAGAGTGAGGTGATGCAGATCACGGCGGCAAACGGCCTGCGGGTCAAGCTCGAGGGCAGCGGGCTCGCCGTGCGCCAGGATCCGCCGCCGGGCAGCGTGGTAGTGGCGGGGAGCGAGACCGTGCGAATCGAGTTTCGCCCCGCGGCGCAGCGGAGCGATGCGGCACCCGCGGCGGCGGGTGTGTCGCGCGGAGGTCGCTCCTAATGCGTCTCGCGGCGCTGCTGGACGCGCTGCCCCCGCATAACGCAGCGACGCGGCGGGTCGCGGGTTCGGCCGGGGACAACCCCGTGATCCGCGGCCTCGTCTATGACTCGCGCGCCGTCGCGCCGGGCGACGCCTTCTTCGCGCTGCGCGGTGCCGAGGTCGACGGCCACGCCTATCTCCGCGCAGCACTCGAGCTGGGCGCCGCGGCGCTGTTCGTCGAGGAGCTGGCGGACGAGCTGGCGCTCGGCGCGGCGTGTGGCGTCGTGGTGCCCGACGCGCGCCGCGCGCTGGCCCCGATCGCCGCGCGTTTCTTCGGACATCCGAGCCGCGAGCTGGCGCTGGTCGGGGTGACCGGCACCAACGGAAAGACCTCCACGACCTACCTCGCCGAGTCGATCCTGGCGCGCAGCGGCCGCTCGGTCGGACTGATCGGAACGGTCGAGGTCCGCTACCGCGACGTGCACCAGCGCACACGCAACACGACGCCCGAGAGCCTCGACCTCCAGAGCACGCTGCGCACGATGCGCACCCAGGGGATCGACACCGCGGTGATCGAGGTGTCGTCGCACGGCCTCGACCTCGGCCGCGTCGACGGCTGCCACTTCTCCGTCGCCGCGTTCACGAATCTCACCCAGGACCATCTCGACTACCACGGCGACATGGACCGCTACCGCGACGCCAAGCTGTCGCTGATGAAGCACCATCTCGATCCCGAGGGTGCGGCCGTGGTGAACGTCGACGATCCGAGCGGGGCCGCGTTCGTCGCCGCGGCTCGCGAGGCAGGAGCGCGCGTGATCCGGGTCTCGCGCGACGCTGCCGGCGGTGCCGAGGTGCGCCTGCTCTCCGCCGACGTCGGCCACGAGGGCTCGCGCGTGCGCCTGGCGCTACCCGAGGCCGAGATCGTCTGCGCCCTCCCGCTGCTCGGCGACTTCAATCTCGAGAACCTGCTGGTTGCCGTCGGAATCGGTGCGGCGCTCGGGGTGTCGGCGCCGGTGATCGCTGCGGGCGTCGCCGCGTGCCCGCAGGTTCCGGGTCGGATCGAGCGCGTCGGCGGACCCGACGGTCCGCGCGTGATCGTCGACTACGCCCACACCCCGGACGCGGTCGACAAGCTGCTCGCGACACTGCGACCGCTGTGTCAGGGGCGCCTCGTCGCGGTGTTCGGCTGCGGCGGTGATCGCGACCGCGGGAAGCGCCCGCGGATGGCCGAGGCGGTGGCGCGCTACGCCGACCGCGTCGTTCTCACCAGCGACAATCCGCGCACCGAAGACCCCGAGCGCATCCTCGACGACGTCGAGCGCGGCCTCGCCGGTCTCTCGCGCGTCGGACCCGACGCGCTCGACACAGAGCGCAGCTACGCGCGCATCGCCGACCGGCGCGCCGCGATCGCGGCGGCGCTGGCGATCGCGGCGGCCGCGGACACGGTCGTGATCGCCGGCAAGGGCCACGAGGACTATCAGATCCTCGGGCGGGAGCGTCTGCCCTTCAGCGACCGCGAGGAGGCGCTGCGCGCGCTGCGCGCCCGGAAGGCGGTGCCGCGATGAGCGAGCCGTTCAGCACCGATGACGCCGTTCTCTGGACGGGGGGCGAGCTCGCGCGCGGCGACGCCGCAACGCGCTTCACCGGCGTGACGATCGACAGCCGGCGCGTGTCCGCGGGCGACTTGTTCGTGGCGATCGCCGGCGAGCGCTTCGACGGGCACGACTTCCTCGAAGACGTCGTGCGGGCCGGCGCCGCCGGCGTCGCGATCCGCGCCGGGCGCAAGGCGCCGGAGGGCGCCCGCTGCGCGATCGCCGTCGACGACACGACCCGCGCGCTGGGTGCCATCGCGGCGGGGCACCGCCGGCGCTTCGCGGGCCCATTGGTGGCGATCACCGGCAGCAACGGCAAGACCACGACGAAGGAGATGTGCGCGGCGATCCTCGGCGTCGGTGGCGCCTGCCTCAAGAACGAGGGCAACCTGAACAACGAGTTCGGGCTGCCGCTGACCCTGTTGCGGCGCGACGCCGAGCACCGCAGCGTGGTCGTCGAACTCGGCATGAACCACCGCGGCGAGATCGCGCGCCTCGTCGCGATCGCGCAGCCGCGCGTCGGCGTGATCACCAACGTCGGTACGGCGCACATCGAGCACCTGGGCAGCCGCGAGGAGATCGCGCTCGAGAAGGGCGACCTGGTGGCCGCGCTCGGCGCCGATGCCACGGCGGTGCTCAACGCCGACGATCCGCTCGCCGCCGCGCAGGCGGTGCGCACGCCGGCACGCGTCGTGCGCTTCGGCCGCGGCGACCTCGCGGAGGTGCGGGCCGACGGCGTTTCGGCGACCTCCGACGGCCGCTATGGCTTCGCACTGCTGGCGCCCGAGGGTCGCGTGGAGGTGTCGGTGGCGGGGCTCGGCGAGACCACGGTCCCGAACGCGCTCGCCGCTGCGGCCGGTGCGCTCGCGGCCGGCGCGTCGCTCGCCGACGTCGCGGCCGGGCTGCGCGCCTACCGCCCCGTGTCGGGCCGGCTCTCGCCGATCGCGCTGGCACGCGGCGGGCTGTTGATCGACGATACCTACAACGCGAACCCCCAGTCGATGGAGGTCGCGCTACGCACGCTGGCGCGCGGCGAGGTGACGGGTCGCCGGATCGCGGTGCTGGGCGACATGGGCGAGCTCGGCGAATACGGTGCCGAGGCCCACCGCGACGCCGGCGAGCTGGCAGCCCAGCTCGGCATCGACCGGGTGTTCGCCGTGGGTCAGCATTCCGCCGAGGTCGTTCGATCCGCGCGCGCCGCCGGCATGGACGCGAGCGCGCTGCACGCCGGCCGGGACTGGGAAGAGACGGCAGAGCGCGTGCTCGAGGGTCTCGGTGAAGGGGACCGCGTGCTCGTCAAGGGATCCCGCGCGATGCGCATGGAGCGCATCGTGGCGCACTTGCGCCGGGGCGCCGGCGCGGGAGACGACGCCTGATGTTCTACCACCTGCTGTTTCCGCTCGCGTCCGATGTCGGGCCGTTCAACGTCTTCCGCTACATCACGTTCCGCACCGGCGCCGCAACGCTGACCGCGCTGTTCATCGCGTTCATGGTCGGCCCGCCGCTGATCCGCGCGCTGGCGCGTCTGCGGATCGGCCAGCAGATCCGCGAGGTCGGCCCGGCGCACCAGGCGAAGGCCGGCACCCCGACGATGGGCGGCCTGTTGATCCTGCTGTCGCTCTTGGTCTCGGTGCTCTTGTGGTCGAACCTCGACGATCGCGGTGTGTGGATCCTGATCGGCCTGACCGTCGGCTACGGAACACTCGGCTTCATCGATGACTACGCCAAGGTCCGCAAGGGCTCGAGCGCGGGCATCTCGGCGCGCACGAAGCTCTTCTGGCAGACGCTCCTGGCCGGCCTCGTCGCGGTCGCGATCTACACGCATCCGGGATTCGACGCGCGGCTCTCGGTCCCGTTCTTCAAGAACTTCACTCCCTACCTCGGCTGGCTCTACATCCCGCTCGCCACGTTCATCATCGTCGCGGCGAGCAACGCGGTGAACCTCACCGACGGCCTCGATGGGCTCGCGATCGGGCCGGTGATGGTCTCGGCCGCGACGTTCCTGATCCTCTCCTACGCGGCGGGACACGCGGTGATCGCCGACTACCTGGCGATCCAGTTCGTGCCCGGCTCGGGCCACCTGGCGATCTTCTGCGGCGCGCTGATCGGCGGCGGAATGGGCTTCCTGTGGTTCAACGCGCCGCCCGCCCAGCTCTTCATGGGCGACGTCGGCTCGCTCGCGCTGGGCGGTGCGCTCGGCACGATCGCGGTGCTGATCCGACAGGAGATCCTGCTCGCGGTGGTCGGCGGCGTGTTCGTCGTGGAGGCGCTGTCGGTGATCATCCAGGTGGCGTCGTTCAAGCTGCGCGGCAAGCGCGTGTTCCTGATGGCGCCGATCCACCATCACTTCGAGAAGCAGGGCTGGGCCGAGCAGAAGATCGTCGTGCGCTTCTGGATCATCTCCGCGATCCTCGGCCTGGTCGCCCTCTCCTCGCTGAAGCTGCGCTGATGGAAGAGCTCGCCGGCAAGCGCGTCCTGGTGCTCGGTCTCGGCGTCTCCGGCCGCAGCGCCGCGGCCTGGTGCGCCGAGCGCGGTGCGCGGGTGGTCGCCGCCGACGAGCGCCCGGCCGAGGCGCTGGCGGGTGCGGTTCCGGCGGGCGTCGAGCCGTGGCTCGGCCGCTCGTTCCCCGATCCTGCCGATTTCGACTGCGTGGTGCCGAGCCCGGGCGTCCCGCCGGAGCGCTATCGATCGCGCTCCACACGCGTGTGGGGCGACATCGAGCTCGCCGGAGCCGCGCTGTCGGTGCCGATCGTCGCGGTGACCGGAACCAATGGCAAGTCGACCACGACGGCGCTCGTGGTGGATCTGTTGCGCGCGGCGGGCCTGCGCGCTGCGATGGCCGGCAACGTCGGCACCCCCGCGCTCTCGCTGGTCGGCCTGCCGCTCGACGCGGCGGTGCTCGAGGTGTCGTCGTTCCAGCTCGAGACAACAGAGCGCTTCCGGCCGGCGGTGGCGGTGGTGCTCAACCTGACGCCCGACCACCTCGATCGTCACCACACGCTGGAGGCCTACGCTGCGGCGAAGCTGCGGATCCTCGCCAACCAGCGCGCCGACGACTGGGCGGTGTTGAACGCCGCCGATCCGTGGTATGAGCGCTTCCGCAGCGCTGCGCGCGGCCGCGTGCTTCCGTTCCAGGCGTCCGGCGTTCCGGAGATCGGCGTCGGCGTCGACGCGGGCTCGCTGCTCGTCCGCACCGGCAGCGAACCGGCCCGGCGTTTCGTCTTCGACTGGCGCGAGCCCGGCGTGCACAACCGCGAGAACGCGATCGCGGCCGCCGCCGCGGTGTACGCGCTGGGCGCGCCGCTCGGGCGGGCGCTGGCGGCGCTGCCGGCGTTCCGGCCGCTGCCGCACCGCACCGAAGTCGTCGCGCGCCGGCGCGGCGTCACCTGGGTCGACGACTCGAAGGCGACCAACCCCGGAGCCGCGCTCCGCGCGCTGGAGGGCTTCTCGGAGCCGATCGTGTGGATCGCCGGCGGCCGGGCCAAAGGGCTCGATCTGGGCCCGCTGGCGGCGACTGCGCGCGAGCGGATCCGCGCGGCGGTGCTGATCGGCGAAGCCGCGCCGCAGCTCGAGCAGGGGCTGCGCGGCGGCCCGGTGGTGCACCGCGAGGCCTGCATCGAGGACGCGGTGCGCCGAGCGGCCGCGCTGGCGCGTCCCGGCGACGTGGTGCTGCTCGCGCCCGGCTGCTCGAGCCACGACCAGTTCGCGAACTTCGAAGAGCGCGGCCGGCGCTTCCGCGACGCGGCGCGCGCGCTTCCCGAGCGCGAGGAGCCGCGATGACCGATCCCCAAGCGACGCGTTCGCCGGACGGCGCCGTGGTCGCGAGCGCGCTGGTGTTGACCGCGGTCGGCGTGCTGATGAACTACAGCACCACTGCCGCGCTCGAGATCGGCGAGACGCTGCCGCCGCTGGCCGTGCGTCATGCGGCCGGTGTCGCGTTCGCACTGTTGTGCGCGGCGCTGGCGGCGCGGCTGCCGCTCCGGGTGTGGGAGAGCTCGGCTCTGTGGCTGTGGACCGGCAGCACAGCGCTGCTGATCGCCACCCTTCTCTTCGGCCTCGAGGCCAACGGCGCGCGCCGCTGGCTGTTGATTCCCGGCCTGCCGGTGGCGATCCAGGCCGCGGAGCCCGCGCGGCTCGCGACGGCGCTCGCGGTGGCGGCGGTGCTGGCGAACGCCACCCCGAAGAGCCTCGGATCGCGCGCGCTGCTCCAGCGCGTCGCGCTGCTGGTCGCCCCGCCGGTCGCGCTGATGCTCTTGCAGCCGGACTTCGGCGGCGCGGTGATGCTGTGCGCGGTGGTCGGGCTCGTGCTGTTCGCCGCGGGCCTGCCGTTGCGCACGCTGGCGCTGCCCGGTGCGGTTGGTGCGGCCGGCATCGCACTCTACGTCGCGGTGCGCCCCTACGCGCAGGCGCGCGTGCGCGGCTTCATCGACCCGTGGCAGAGTGCGCACGACGAGGGGTTCCAGCTCGTGCAGTCCTTCGTCGCGTTCGGCCGCGGCGGGACGTTCGGCGTCGGGGTCGGCAACGGCCTCCAGAAGCTCGACTACCTGCCCGAGGCCCACACCGATTTCATCCTGTCGGTGATCGCGGAAGAGCTCGGCCTGGTCGGCGTGCTCGGAGTGCTGGGATGCTTCGCCGCGCTGTGCTGGGCGGGCCTGCGCATCGCGCGCCACGCGCGACAGCCGTTTCCGCTGCTGGTCGCCACCGCGTGCACCGCGCTGGTGGTCGTGCCGGCGCTCTGCAATGCCGCGGTGGTGATGGGGCTCCTGCCGACGAAGGGACTGACCCTGCCGTTCCTCTCCCACGGCAGCAACTCCCTCGTGTGTAGCGCGCTGGCGGTGGGCATCCTGTTGCGTGCCGGACGCGAGCCCAGCGGCGTGCCGCGGCAGGCGCGCGCCGCGACCGGGACGCGGAGGCTCGCGCGCGCATGACTTCCGGCGGCAGCGTCTGGGCGATCGCCGGCGGCGGCACCGGAGGCCACGTCACCCCCGCGCTCGCGCTCGCCGAGGCGGTCGCCGCGCGCGGCGATACGCCGTTCCTGATCGGCGGCGAGATCGGCCTCGAGCGCGTTCTCGTTCCGGAAGCCGGCTTCGAGCTGGTGACGCTGCCGAGCGGACAGATGATGGGGCGCGGCACGACCGCGCGGCTGCGCGCGGCGCTGGCGACGTCGCGCGGCGTGCTCGCCGCGTGGCGCGAGCTCGGCGCGCGGCGCGCGCGGGTGCTGATCTCGGTGGGGGGTTATGCGTCGGTGCCCGGCGTGATCGGCGCGGCGCTGCGGCGGATCCCGATCGCGCTGGTCGAGCCCAACGCGATGCCCGGGCGCGCCAACCGGCTGGCCGCGCGCGTCGCACGCGCCGTCTTCGTGCAGTTCGAGGCCGCGGCGGGCGTGCTCAGCCGGGCTCGACCCGTCTCGGTGACGGGCGCGCCGCTGCGCCAGGCCCTCGTCGCGTCGTTCCGCGCCGCGCCGCCGCGCCGCGCGCCCGGCAAGCCGCTGCGTCTGCTCGTGTTCGGCGGCAGCCAGGGCGCGCGCCAGATCAACGACGCGATGATCGAGGCCGCAAAGCACCTGGACGCCGCGTCCTACCAGATCTTTCATCAGACCGGCGAAGCGGACGTGAAGCGGGTGGCGGAAGCCTACGCCGCGGCCGACGTCCCGGCGCGCGTGGTGGCGTTCGAGCGCAACATGCCGGCGCGCTATGCCGAGAGCGACCTCGCGCTGTGTCGCAGCGGCGCGCTGACGGTCGCCGAGCTCGCGATGGCGGGGCTGCCGGCGCTCCTGGTCCCCTATCCGCATGCCGCCGACGACCACCAGAGCGCCAACGCGCGGGCTGCTGCCGACGCGGGCGCCGCGATCGTGCTGCCGTCGCGACCGCTCGCCCAGAGCGACCTGCTGCGCGCGCTCGCCGACCTCGCCGCGCGCCCGGAGCAGCTGGTCGCGATGAGCGCGGCCGCGGCTCGGCTCGCGCGGCCCGACGCCGCGTCGCGGATCGTGGCCGCGTGCGCCGCCTGGGCGGAGCAGGACGGAGCGCGATGAGGCGGATCCAGCGCATCCACTTCGTCGGCGCCGGCGGCATCGGCATGTGCGGGATCGCGGAGCTGCTCGCGAACCAGGGCTACCGGGTCTCTGGCTCCGACCTGCGCGAGAGCGCCAACACCCTGCGCCTGCGTTCGCAGGGCATTCCGGTGTCGATCGGTCACGACGCCGAGAACGTCGGCGACGCCGATGTGGTGGTCTACTCGTCGGCGGTGCGCGCCGACAACCCGGAGCTGCGGTGCGCCGAGGCGGCGAAGATCCCGGTGATCGGCCGCGCCGAGATGCTGGCCGAGGTGATGCGGCTCAAGGACGGCATCGCCGTTGCCGGCAGCCACGGCAAGACCACCACCACGTCGCTCGTCGCCCACGTGCTCGACGCGGCCGGCCTCGACCCCACCGCGGTAGTCGGCGGCCGAGTGCTCTCCGCCGCGCGCGCACCCTCGACCACGCGCCTGGGAACCGGCGCGCTGCTGGTCGCGGAGGCCGACGAGAGCGACGGCTCGTTCCTGCGTCTGGCGCCGGTGATCGCTGTCGTAACCAACATCGATCCCGAGCACCTCGACCACTACGGCAGCTACCAGGCGCTCCAGGACGCGTTCGTCGCGTTCTGCAACCGCGTCCCGTTCTGGGGTGTCTCGGTGCTATGCCTCGACCATCCGGGCGTGCAGGCGATCGTGCCGTTCATGAAGCGGCGCACGATCAGCTACGGCACCAGCTCCCAGGCCGACTGGGTGGCGAGCGAGATCGGCCGCGACGCGCACGGGATGGTGTTCTCGGTGCGGCATCAGGGCGCAGATCTCGGGCGCGTGCGGATGCGCCTCGCGGGGCGCCACAACGCGCTGAACGCGCTCGCGACGCTCGCCGTGGCGCACGAGGTCGAGGTGCCGTTCCGCCAGGCCGCCGACGCGCTCGAGAGCTTCCTCGGGATCGAGCGCCGCTTCGAGCACAAGGGCACGGTCGCGGGCATCCGCGTGATCGACGACTACGGCCACCACCCCGCGGAGATCGAGGCGACGCTGGCGGCCGCGCGCGAGATCCACGGCGGGCGGCTGGTCGTCGCGTTCCAGCCCCACCGCTACACCCGCACGCGCGACCTGTGGGAGGAGTTCACGCGCTGCTTCAACCGCGCGGACGTGCTCGTCCTGACCGAGATCTACGCCGCGAGCGAGGACAAGCTGCCGGGCGTCGAGGCGTCGCTGCTCGCGGCGGCGATCCGCGACCACGGCCACCGCGCGGTGTTCTTCGAGCCCGACCTCGACGCCGCGCTCGAGCGGCTGGTCGCCGAGGTGCGCGACGGCGACCTGGTGGTCACGCTCGGCGCCGGGAGCATCGCGAGTCTGGGCGCGAGCCTGGTCGCCCGCCTCGCGGAGGACGTCGGGTGATCGACGGCGCTCTGCGCGCGGAGCTCTGCGACCGGCTCGGAGCGGCAATCCGCTTCGACGTCCCGCTCGCGCGCCTCACCTCGCTGCGCGTCGGCGGTCCGGCCGACGCGGTCGCGACACCTGCGACGCGCGCGGAGCTGTGCGCCGCGCTGCGCCTGCTCGCGCGGGCGCGCGTGCCGCACCACGTGCTCGGCGGCGGCTTCAACAGCCTGGCCCTCGACGTGCCGGTCGCCGGCGTCGTGATCCAGCTCTCGCGCTGGCGCCGGCTCGAGGAGCGCCCGGGGAATGCGCTGCGCGTCGAGGCCGGCGTCTCGCACAGCCAGCTCACGCGCTTCTGCTGCGAGCGGGGCTTCGCCGGCCTCGCGTTCGGCGCCGGGATCCCGGGCACGATCGGCGGCTGGATCGCGATGAACGCCGGCATCCCCGGGCGCGAGATCGGCGAACGCGTGCTCGAGCTCGAGGTGGTGAGCCCGAGCGGCGCCCGGATCTCGCATCTCCGGCGCGAGACGTTGCACTTCACCTATCGCTCGCTCCGGGGCCTGGCGCCGGGCAGCGTGATCGTCTCGGCACTGCTGCGCGTCGAGCGCAGCGCGCCAGCGGCGGTGCGCGCCGAGGTGGCTGCGCTGCTCGCGCGCCGGGAAGAGACCCAGCCGCTGTCGGTGCCGTCGTGCGGGTCGGTGTTCAAAAACCCGCCCGGCGACTTCGCGGGGCGCCTGATCGAGGCGGCCGGGCTCAAGGGGCACCGGGTGGGCGGAGCCCAGATCTCGCCGTTGCACGCGAACTTCATCGCCAACACCGGAGGCGCTACCGCGTCCGACGTGATGGAACTGATCCGCCTCGCAAAGCAGCGGGTGCGCGAGCACAGCGGCACTCGGCTCGAGTGCGAGGTGCGGATCGTAGGAGGAGCGACATGAGCAGGACGGGCCGCAGCAGCACGCGCGATCGGATGGAGCAGGAGGCGCAGCGGCGCCGCGCACGCGCGCATTCCCACCTCGACCGGTTGCGCAACCGGCGCGCGGAACCGGCGGCGCGCGTCGCGCTGCGCCCGGCCGGACTCGGGGTCGCGCTGGTGACCGCGCTGGTGGCCGGCGTCTGGATCGGCGACGACGCGCTCGCCCAGCTGGGCGACACGGGCTGGCGCGTGTCGGCGGTCGAGGTGCAGGGCGCCGGCCGGCTGTCGGGCGTCGAGGTCGCGCGCGCTGCCGGTGTCGCGGTGGGTGACGGCTACCGCGCGGCCGATCCGCACCAGCTCGCGCAGGCACTCGGCGAGAACGCCTGGATCGCGGAGGCGCACGCCGCCCGGCTTCCCCTTGGGACCGTCGTGCTGCGCGTGCGCGAGCGCGAGCCGCTCGCGGTGATCGAAGCGCGCGGCGGACCGCTGGGGGTCGACGCCGACGGACGGCCGTTCGCGGTGCTCGATGCGCGCGAGGCACAGGACCTGCCCCGGCTGCGCTGCGAGAGCACGCCGCCGCCGGGCGAGGCCGACGCGCGGCTGGCAGAGGCAATCCGCGTCGCACGCTCGCTGCCCCAGCGCGGGCTCGCGCTGCCGCGCGAGATCGCGCTCGGCTCCGAGGGCGACCCGGAGGGGCTCGTGCTGCGGCTGCCGGGGATCGACGCGCGCTTCGTGCTCGGCTCCGAGGACCTCGACGCGCGCGTAGGAATGATGGCCGAGCTGCTCGCGAAGCGGCCGGCGGAGGTCGCGGACGCGGCCCGGGTGGATCTTCGCTTTGCCGGACAAGCGGTCCTGCAGGGGAAGGCCGGCGCGAAGAAGCCGGCATGAAGAGGCAGTTTCAAAGGGGGGGAGCATGGCCAGGAAAGAGGATCTGATCGTCGGGCTCGACATCGGCACGACGAAGGTGTGCGTGATCGTCGCGGCGCCGACCGGGAACGGGATCGACATCGTCGGGATCGGCACCCATCCGTCGCGCGGGCTGCGCAAGGGCGTGGTGGTCGACATCGAGGCGACCGTCGCTTCGATCAAGCACGCGGTCGAGGAGGCCGAGCTGATGGCCGATTGCGAGATCAGCTCGGTCTACGCCGGCATCGCCGGCAGCCACATCCGCGCGTTCAACTCGCACGGCGTCGTCGCGGTGAAGGACCGGGAGGTGGCGCCCAGCGACGTGAAGCGGGTGATCGACGCGGCCAAGGCCGTCTCGATCCCGATGGACCGCGAGGTCATCCACGTGATCCCGCAGGAGTTCATCATCGACGACCAGGACGGGATCCGCGAGCCGCTCGGGATGAGCGGCGTGCGGCTCGAGGCGAAGATCCACATCGTCACCGCCGCGGTCACCAGCGCGCAGAACATCGTGAAGTGCGCCAACAAGGCCGGGCTCAACGTGATGGACATCGTGCTCGAGCCGCTCGCCTCGGCCGAGGCCTGCCTGGCCGAGGACGAGCGCGACCTGGGGGTGTGCCTGATCGACATCGGCGGCGGGACCACCGACGTGGCGGTGTACGCGGAGGGCTCGATCAAGCACACCTCGGTGCTGGGCCTCGGCGGCGCCCACATCTCCAACGACATCGCAGTCGGCCTGCGCACGCCGTTCGACGAGGCCGAGCGGGTCAAGAAGAAGTTCGGCGTCGCGGCGGCCCGCTTCCTCGGCAGCGACGACGTGATCAGCGTGCCCAGTGTCGGTGGCCGGCGCCCGCGCGAGGTCTCGCGCAAGCTCCTGTGCGAGATCATCGAGCCGCGCGTCGACGAGATCCTGTCGCTGGCCCGGCAGTCGCTGGTGAGGGAGGGCCTCGAAGACCGGATCCCGTCCGGCGTGGTGCTGACCGGGGGGTGCTCCGCGCTCGAGGGCGTGCCCGATCTCGCGGAGGAGATCTTCGAGACACCGGTGCGGATCGGCATCCCGTGCCGGGTGGGAGGTCTCCAGGACGTGGTCCGGGGCCCGATGTACGCCACCGGCGTCGGTCTGGTGCTATTCGGTGCGTCCCAGGATCGCGAGAACACCCGATTCCGGATCCGGGACGAGTCGATCTTCGGCCGGGTCAAGCAGCGGATGCGGGACTGGTTCTTCCAGTTCGAGTGATCGAGCGAGTGATCCGGGCCAACGAGGGACTCGGAGCAAAAAAATTGCTCCGAGGACTCACAAGAAACGCCGTTTTTCGATAGGATC
>Ga0184637_10001939_pt1 | contig 13535 bp, 13 predicted proteins | sample PLM3_127_b2_FD_133143 | JGI IMG/M metagenome (GOLD analysis project Ga0184637, IMG submission 133143) | Groundwater sediment microbial communities from an aquifer in East River, Colorado, USA - PLM3_127_b2 | ecosystem: Environmental > Terrestrial > Soil > Riparian zone | place: USA: East River...
CACGACTGCGACCCCGACCACGACCACGACCAGGTTCGCGCGTCGCGCTCGAAGTACATCGCCGCGCACTTCACGCTTCGTGACTTGATTCGGCGGACGTTCAGCCACGCCGTCGGATGCCCGTGCTACGCACGGTGACGTGCGCCGCCGAGCTCGCCAGCTCGCCCTGGACCTACCGGACCCGCCCCGCTGGGGCGGAACGCGCCCCGGCGCCGGCCGCAGGCCCAGCGGCCCGGAGCCCGGCCTTCCCCACGTGACTCGCGGAGCGCTCGGCGGCCGTTTCCCGGTCCACGTGACGCTCCGGGCTCGCCCCGGCCTGCCCAGCCTCCGCGGTCCGCCGTGCTGGCGCGTCGTCGTCGGAGCGCTCCGCGCGATCGCGACGCGCTCCGACCTCCGCGTCGTCCACTTCTCGATCCAGCGAACGCACCTGCACCTCGTCGTCGAGGCGGAGGACGCCGCCGCCCTCGCGAACGGCGTCCGCGCGCTCGCCGGCCGCATCGCGCTCGGCGTGAACCGCCGCCTCGGGACCCAGGGCGCCGTCTTCCCGGAGCGCTATCACGCCCGCGCGCTCCGCACGCCGGCGGAGGTGCGGAACGCGGTGGCCTACGCCGTCGGGAACCTCGGCTCGCATGCGGCGCGTCGCGGCGTCCCACTGGCGCGCGACCTCGTGGACCCCTGCTCCTCGGCCGCCCCCGAGTTGCCGGACGGCGCACCGCCGCCCGTCGCCGAGCCGCGGACGTGGCTGCTCCGGACCTGGCGGCCCGTGGCGAAGGAGGCCGAGGCTCGGTACGGGCCGCGGCGTCCGGCTCCGGAGCGGAGAGCTGGCTTGCGGAAACCGCTCGGTGACCGGGTTGACCTCCCCGCTCCGTGGTTGCAGCCTTGCGGCGCTAGGGATCGACGTCCTTGGGCCGCTCTCTTCCGGTTCGACGGAACTCGATCCAACGTGGCGCTTCCCCCCGCAGGAATTCGAGCCGCCTTCGAGCTCCAGGGGCGAGGTCGCGCCGTCCCAGGCGGGCCTCCACCTCCTTCACGAGGCTGTCGGTTGCAAGCATCAGGACGAGGTCCGTGTACTTGCGTTCGTGGGCGAGCCGCGCGTGCGTTCCGATGTCCGCGAGCCCGCGCTCGAGCTCCAGCCGATCCTCGCGCGTGCAGAACCCGATGTGCGCGTTCATGACGATGGCCCGCAGCGCCCGAATGCGCGGTTCTCGCCCCTGAAAGGCCGTGAGAAGATCCTCGGTCACCTCTCGAGGTGACGCGCGCACGCTTGCATAGCGCTCACGGCAGGCGCTGGGGTCCCGCTGGACGACGAGCTGCAGGTCGCTGGCGCGCGCCAGCATGGCGGCCGACGCGATCCCGAGCATGACGAGGAAGCGCATGAGAGACGCTACCGTGCCGCGAGGGGCACGGAAACACCTGGTCGCGTGCGGGGACCCGCCGTGAGCCCATCGCCCGGTGGACCCATGAGGCGTCCCGTGTGGCGGCGCGACGGCGGAAGGAGGGCTTCCGGCCAACGTCCGCCGAATCAAGTCACCTGGCGTCAACTGCGGACCCTGGCACGCCAGTCTGCTGCCGGCCGCTCTGGCGAGCAGCCGAGGTCCCGCGGCGACGTGTCGCTCGAGGGAGCCGAGCCGCGCGCGAAGCCGCCAGAGCCGCCCCGGCGACGCGTGAGCCGGTGCACGGTTCCGCTTCCCCGCGCGCGGGTCCGCTTCGCCGCCGCCCTCCCTCGCTGCCGAACCCCGTCCAACCGCGAGGAGCCCTTCCGGTTCACGGTCCCGTCAGCGGACCGCGCGACCCGACTCGACCCGCACCTCCACGCGCCGGATGCCGCCCGAACCCCCGACCTGACCCCGGCGCGCCGTCGCCGTCAGGGCGTGGCGCCCACCACCACGTTCCACGCGCGGACACGCCACGCGGTGACGAGGCCGTGCTTCACGTACGGATCGCGCTCGACGAACGCCTCCACCTCCGCCACCGCGGCGCAGCGGAACACGAGCAGCGCGCCGTCCGGCGGGTCGAACGCGCCGGCGAGCACGAGCCGCCCGGCGGCCCGCTCCGCCTCGGCGAGCGCGAGGTGCTCGGCGCGGAGCGGCTTCCGCCGCTCGACGTAGTCGGGAACGACGTCGTACTGGAGGGCGAAGTACATCCGGGGATCAGCGCACGACCTGCGGCCGCGGGCAATGTCCCGTTCGTGGGCGGGTCACCCGCCGTCGCGGCTGGCCTGGGCCTCGCCGGCCCGTCGCTCCTCGGCGTCGCTGCGGCAGGAGCAGCCCCATGGCCCTACGACGTGATGACCCCGTCCGCGATGAGGTTCGCGAGGATCCGGGCGGTGTCGAGGCGCGGCAGTCCGGAGAGGGCGAAGAGCGCCTCGTAGTCGACCATCCCGTCGATCTGCGCGAGCAGGAAGCCGGCGCGGTGGTCGAGGTTCAGCCACATGACCTCCTCCGGCTTGATGGCGAGCCGGGGGACGGCGTACGGCGGGCCGAGCTTCGACTCGTACATCGAGACGAGGGTGGCCTCGTTCTGCGTCAGGTACTCGCGCGCCTCGCCGTGGTCCGGGTCCACCTGGAGGACCTTCTCGATGAGCTCGAGCGAGCCGGTGAAGTCGCCGAGGGCGAAGAGCTCCTTGGCGGCGCCGAGCCAGACCTCCACGTCGCTGCGCGCCGGCAGGGGGGCCGGGCCGCGGCCGCCCTCGGGCACCAGCGGGCGGATGTCGGACTTCTCTGCGACGGCGTCGAGGTCGAGGCCGCCCGCGGAGTCGAGCACGAGCGTCCCGGTGGCGGAGGGGCCCTCGTCCCACGGCGAGGGGTCGTACTCCTCGCCCTCGGGCGGCGGGCGCGAACGGGCGGAGGGCGCGGTCGCGGCTCGCCCCGCGCTCGACGCGCCAGCCACCCCCGGCGCCGGCAGCCGGACCACGGCCCGCGTGCCCGGCGGCGGCAGCGTCACGGCGCCGGGCGCGCCCGGCGAGGGCAGGGGCACCGCCGCGGGCGACGGGGCGACCGGGGCGACCGTCGCGGGCGTGATGGCGTGGATGCGGACGATGTACCCGCGCGCCTTGGCGTTCCCCGGATCGAGCTCGAGCGCGCGCTGGAAGGCCGCGAGCGCGTCCTTCACCCGCCCCGCGAGGTAGGCCTTGATGCCCTGGTCGATGAGCTCCGACAGGTCGGCCACGCTCATCTCCCCGGCGGCCGCCCGGTGGCGGCGAGACCCTTGAACAGCTGCAGCGTGCGCTCCAGGCTCTCCTCCTCGGCCTGGAGCGCCGCCTGGTCGCCCGCGGCGACGGCGGCGCGGACGCGGGCGAGCACCCCCTCCGCCTTCTGGATCGCGTCCTTGCCGAAGCGGGTCCGCTCGAGCGCGCCGGTCACCGCCGGCACCAGCTCCTCGATCTCGCGCACGATCGCCAGGACCTGCCCGCGCCGCTCGCCCAGATCGCGCTCGCTCTGCTTCCGCTCGAGCAGGTCGTCGCGCTGCTCGTCGAGGATGCGGCGGAGCTCCTCCTCGGTGAGGCCGGAGGTGGCGGTGACGGTGATCGACTGCTCCTGGCCGGTGACCACGTCGCGCGCGGACACGCCCACGATCCCGTCCGCGCTGATGTCGAAGCTGACCTCGATGCTGACCTCGCCGCGCCGCGCGGGGCGGATGCCGTCGAGGATGAACTCGCCGAGCAGCTCGTTGTCGATGGCCCGCTCGCTCTCGCCCTGCAGCACCGCGATGCGGACCTGGGTCTGGTTGTCCTGCACGGTGGTGAACAGGTGCGTCTGGCTCGTCGGGACGGTGGTGTTCTTGGGGATGACCGTCGAGAAGTAGCCGCCCACCACCATGAGGCCGAGGTTCTGCGGCGTCACGTCGAGGAGCAGCACCTCCTGCCCCTTCGGCTGCGGCGCCGTGAGCGCGTGGCCCTGGATGGCCGCGCCGAGCGCCACCACCTCGTCCGGGTGGACGCCCTTGCACGGCTCCTTGCCGAAGAGCTCGCGCACGGCGTGCTGGACGCGCGGCATGCGGGTCATTCCGCCGACCAGGATCACCTCGCCCACCTGCACCGCCCGGACCCCCGCGTCCTTGAGCGTCCGCTCCGTCACCGCCACGCAGCGGTCGATGAGGTCCTTCGTGAGCTCCTCGAGCTTCTCGCGCGCGAGCTGCTTGGCGAGGTGGAGGGCGCTCTTGCCGTCCCCGCCGCCCACCAGGAAGGGCAGGTGGATGGAGGCGGCCGTCGAGCCCGACAGCTCGCACTTGGCCTTCTCCGCACCGTCCCGCAGCCGCTGGAGCGCCATCTTGTCCTGGCGCAGGTCGATGCCGCCGTTCTCCTTCGCGAACGTGAAGGTGAGCCAGTCCATCACGCGCCGGTCGAAGTCCTCGCCGCCGAGGTACGTGTCGCCGCCGACCGCCACCACGTCGTAGACGCTCTTGCCGATGTCGAGGATGGAGACGTCGAAGGTGCCGCCGCCCAGGTCGAAGACGACGACCTTCTTCTCCATCTGCTTGCCGAAGCCGTACGCCAGCGCGGCGCTGGTCGGCTCGTTGATGATGCGCAGCACCTCGAGCCCGGCGATGAGCCCCGCGTCCTTGGTGGACTGCCGCTGCCCGTCGTTGAAGTAGGCGGGCACGGTGATCACCGCGCGCCGCACGGGCCGGCCGAACCAGGCCTCGGCGTCGGCCCGGAGCTCGGCGAGCACCATCGCCGAGATCTCCGAGATGGCGAGGGCCCGGCCGCCGAGCTGCACGCGGACGTCGTTCCCCTCGGGCCCGGGCACGAGCGCGTAGGGCAGCGCCCGCCGCGCGTCCTCGACCTCCTTCGAGCCCCAGCGCCGGCCGATGAGCCGCTTCGCGGCATAGACCGTGCTCTCGGCGTTGGTGATGGCCTGCCGCTTCGCGAGGGCGCCGACGAGCCGCTTCCCGTTCTTCGCGATCGCCACGATCGACGGGGTGAGGAGCTGGCCCGCGCGGTTGGGGATCACCACCGGCACGCCGTCGCGCACGGTGGCCACGACCGAGTTGGTCGTGCCGAGGTCGATCCCGATGACCGGATCGAGGTCGCTCATCCGAGGAAGCTCCAGCGCAGCTTCTTGAGCCGCTCCTTGGCGCTCTCGAGGCGCGGGTCGAGCTCGAGCGCGCGCTCGAGGGCCTTCTTCGCCTCGCGCCGCTGCCCCTCGGCCTCGAGCACCATCCCGAGCGCCTCGTGCGCCAGGCCGATGGAGGGGCCGGCGCGCACCGCCGCCTCGGCCCGCGCGCGCGCCTCGGCCACGTCCCCGAGCTGGAGGGCGACGCGCGTCGCCGCGGCCGCCGCCCGGACGTTGCCCGGGTCCGCCTCGAGCGCCTCCTTGAAGGCGGCGAGCGCCGCCGCCGAGCGGCCCATCACCTCGGCGGAGACGCCGCGGTCGTAGTGATCCGCCGCGCGCGTCGCCCCCGCCTTGCGGCGGGCGTCGGCGACGAGCGAGGCGAGCTCGACGCTCTTCGGGTCGAGCGTGAGGGCCACCTGCAGGTCGTTCGCGGCCTGGGAGAACCGGCCCTCCAGGAAGGCCTGCTTCCCGCGCTGGACGAGCTCCGCCACGCGCGCCACGCGGCCGAGCAGGGGGTTCTGCCGGGAGAGTCGCGCCCGCCGCTCGTCGGCGCGCCGGTCGTCCTCGAGCTTGCGCGCCTCGAGCTTCGCGAACTCGTCGGCGGGCGCGGTCGCGCGGGCGTAGGCGGCCCGGCGGGGTTCGTCGCCGAGGGTGTCGCGCGCCTCGGTGAGCTTGCGGAAGACGCGCTCCAGCCGACCCCGGTAGCTCCCGAGCCGCTTCCCGCCGTAGCGATCGGGGTGGAAGACCTTCACCTTGTCGAGGTAGGCCGCCTTGGCGGCGTCGGCGGTCGCGTTCCAGGGCAGGCCGAGCACCTCCCAGAGCGTCCAGCGGGAGAGGTTCGCGTCGGCGAAGAGGATCTCCCGGCGGCGCTCGACGTCCACGTCGACGTCCTCCGAGAGGTCCGCCGGATTGAACACGAACCCGCTGTAGCGATCGCCGCTGCCCAAGAGACCCCCGCCCCTCCGGACCCCTGCCGCGACATTAGCGACGGTCCCCGGCGAGGGTCAACCTAGCGCTCGGCGAGCAGCAGCTCGAGGAGCGCCTTCTGCGCGTGGAGCCGGTTCTCGGCCTCGTCGAAGACCGCCGAGCGGGGGCCCTCCAGCACGGCGTCCGTGATCTCCTCGCCGCGGTGGGCGGGCAGGCAGTGGAGGACGATCGCGTCCCGGTGGGCGAGCGCGAGGAGCGGCTCGTCCACGATGTAGCCCGCGAACCGGCGGCGGCGCTCCTCCGCCTCCTCCTCCTGCCCCATGCTCGCCCACACGTCGGTGTTCACCACATGTGCGCCCTCGACGGCCTCGCGCGGGGCCCGCACGACCCGCGCCTTCGCGCCGCAGCGGGCGAGCAGCGCCGGGTCGGGGTCGTAGCCCTCCGGACAGGCGATGCGGAGGTCGAAGCCGAGCACGGCGCAGGCCTCGAGCCAGCTGTTGGCCATGTTGTTGCCGTCGCCGATCCAGGCGACGGTGACCGCGCCGTTCGCGAGCGTGTCCCCGCCGAACCGCTCGGCGACGGTGAGCAGATCGGCGAGGAGCTGGCAGGGGTGGGACGCGTCGGTGAGGGCGTTCACCACCGGGACGGTGGCCCAGCGCGCCATCTCCTCGAGCTTCTCGTGCTCGAAGGTGCGGACCACGAGCGCGTCGAGGTAGCGCGAGAGGACGCGGGCGGTGTCCTTGATCGGCTCGCCGCGGCCGAGCTGCGTGTCGCGGGGCGAGAGCATCATCGCGTCGCCGCCGAGCTGGGTGGCCGCCACCTGGAACGAGACCCGGGTGCGCGTCGAGGCCTTCTCGAAGACGAGCCCGATGGTCTTGCGCTCGAGCGGCTGCGGTCCGGCCTTGCCGAGCAGCTTCCACTCCGCCGCGCGCTCGAGCAGCTCGAGCAGCTCGCCGCGATCGAGGTCGGTCAGCCTGAGGAAGTCGCGCCTTGTCTTCTCGGGTCTCGCCATGGCTCGTCCCCTCCTCTCACGCCCGCGCGGGCGCCGCGGCGAGCGCCGCGCCGAGCTTCTCCACCGCCTCGTCCGCCTCTTCCGGGCGCAGCGTGAGCGCGGGAGCGAGCCGGACCACCTTGTCGCCGATCGCGTTCACGAGCAGCCCGCGCTCCCGCGCGAGCCGGACCACCTCCGCCGCGTCCACGCCCTGCACCCCGACGCCCACGAGCAGGCCGCGCCCGCGCACCTCGACGATCCGCGGGCTGCCGAGCCCGCGCAGCCCCGCGAAGAGCCGGGCCGACGTCCGCTCCGCCGCCGGCAGGACGTGGGCGATCTCGCGGAGCGCGGCGAGCGCCACCGCCGCGCCGAGCGCGTTGCCGCCGAAGGTGCTCGCGTGGCTGCCCGGCGTGAGGTGCACGCCCACCTCCTCGCTCGCGAGCATCGCGCCCATCGGGTAGCCGTTCGCGAGCGCCTTGGCGGAGGACATGAGGTCGGGCACCACGCCCTCGCGCGGGTGCGCCCACATCGCGCCGGTGCGGCCCATCCCGGTCTGGACCTCGTCGAGGCAGAGGAGCGCGCCGGCCCTGCGGGTCAGCTCGCGGGCCCGGGCGAGGTAGCCTTCGGGCGCGGGCATCACCCCGGCCTCGCCCTGGATCGGCTCCACGACGAAGGCGGCCGTGCGGGACGAGAGCGCGGCCTCGAGCGCCGCCAGGTCGCCGTACGGGACGTGCTTCACCCCCGGCACGAGCGGCTCGAAGCCGTGGTGGTACTTGGGCTGGCCCGTGGCGGCGAGGGCGAACATCGTCCGGCCGTGGAACGAGTCGATGCACGCGACGATCTCGTGCCGCTCCGGGTGGCCCTGGTCGGCGTGGAACTTCCGGGCGAGCTTGAGCATCGCCTCGTTGGACTCCGCCCCGGAGTTGCAGAGGAAGACGCGCTTCGCCCAGGACGTGGTCGCCGCGAGCGCCTCGGCGAGCTCGATCGCCTTCGGGTTGTAGAACAGGTTCGACACGTGCCAGAGCGTCCGGGCCTGCTCCTCGAGCGCGCGGACGAGCACCGGGTTGCAGTGGCCGAGCGAGACCGTCGCGATCCCGGCGATGCAGTCGAGGTAGGCCTTGCCCTCGGCGTCCCAGACGCGGCTCCCCTCCCCCTTCACGAGGACGAGCGGCGCCTGCCGGTAGTTGGGGGTGAGGGCCCGCTGCGCGCGCGCGATGAGCTCTTCGGTGACCGACATCCAGCGCTTATAACCCCGGCGCGGCGCGGGTTTCCAGTACGTTGGCCGCGGGGGGATCGCCCGCCGGCGCCGCGCGGGGCGGGCAGCCCGACTCGGATGGCGTTCTGGACGCCCGGGTCAGAGGATGTAGCGCGACAGGTCCTCGTCCTCGGCGATCCCCGCGAGCCGCTCGCGGACGTACGCGGCGTCCACCACGATCCGCTGGCCGCGCAGCTCGGGCGCGTCGAAGGAGACCGGGTCGAGCAGCCGCTCGATGACGGTGTAGAGCCGGCGGGCGCCGATGTTCTCCATCCGCTCGTTCACCTCGGCGGCGATGCGGGCCATCTCCTCGATCGCGTCGTCGCGGAACTGCACGTCCACCCCCTCGGTGGCGAGCAGCGCGACGTACTGCTTAACGAGCGAGCTCCGCGGCTCCTTCAGGATCCGCACCAGGTCGTCGCGCGTGAGCGGGTCGAGCTCGACGCGGATGGGGAAGCGTCCCTGCAGCTCGGGGATGAGGTCCGAGACCTTGGTGACGTGGAAGGCGCCCGCCGCGATGAAGAGGATGTGGTCGGTCTTCACCGCGCCGTACTTCGTGTTGACGTTCGAGCCCTCCACGATCGGCAGGAGGTCCCGCTGCACGCCGCCGCGCGAGACGTCGGGGCCGTGCCCGCCCTCGCGCCCCGCGATCTTGTCGATCTCGTCGATGAAGACGATGCCGGCGTTCTGGGCGCGGTCGAGCGCGTCGCGCACCACCCGCTCCATGTCGACGAGGCGCGCCGCCTCCTCCTGCGTGAGGAGCTCGAGCGCCTCCTTGACCGGGACCTTCCGCTTCCGCTTCTTCGCGCCGCCCCCGAGCATGTTCACGATGGGGTTGTTCCCGAGCGAGCTCATCATCTCCTGGAGCCCCTGGGCCATGTCCTCCATGCCGGGCGCCATCACCGGCATGACGGGCGTGGCCTTCTCGGTCACCTCCACCTCGACGGGGTCGTCGTCGAGCGTGCCGGCGCGGAGCTGCGTGCGGGTGCGCTCGCGGCTCGTCCCGGTCGGCGCCTCCGGCTCGCCCTCCCCGCGCACGCGCGACACCGCGCTCCGGAAGCCCACGCCGAAGCCGCTGCCGCTGCCGTGCCCGAGCGCGTCGAGCACCCGCTCCTCCGCGGCCTCGCGCGCGCGGGCGCGAAGCTTCTCCATCTCCTCTTCCTTCACGAGCTTCACCGCGGCCTCGACGAGGTCGCGGATCATCGAGTCCACGTCGCGGCCGACGTAGCCCACCTCGGTGAACTTCGAGGCCTCCACCTTCACGAACGGCGCGCCGGCGAGCTTCGCGAGCCGGCGGGCGATCTCGGTCTTGCCCACCCCCGTCGGCCCGATCATCACGATGTTCTTCGGGAGGATCTCGTCCCGGAGCTCCGGGCCGACCTTCTGGCGGCGCCAGCGGTTGCGGAGCGCGATCGCCACCGCGCGCTTCGCCGCGGCCTGGCCGACCACGTGGCGGTCGAGCTCCGCGACGATCTCCTTCGGGACGAGGTCCTGGGGCTTCACGGGCTAGAGCTCCTCGATGGTGAGGTGGTCGTTCGTGTAGATGCAGATCTCGGCGGCGAGCTTCATGGCCTCCTCGGCCACCTGGCGCGCGGGGAGCGGGGAGTGGGCGAGGAGCGCGCGGGCGGCGGCGAGCGCGTAGGGGCCCCCCGAGCCGATCGCGGCCACCGCGCCGCCCGGCACCGGATCCGGCTCGATGACGTCCCCCGCGCCCGAGAGGACGAGCACGTGCTCCCGGTCCGCGACGAGGAGCAGCGCCTCGAGCCGGCGGAGGAGCCGGTCGGTGCGCCACTGCTTGGCGAGCTCCACCGCGGCGCGCGGCAGCGAGCGGGCGTGCTCCTTGAGCTTCTTCTCGAAGAGCTCGAAGAGCTGGAAGGCGTCGGCGGTGGCCCCCGCGAAGCCGGCGAGCACCTGCCCCTCGGCGAGGCGGCGGACCTTGCGCGCGGAGGACTTCATCACCGTCTTGTCGAGCGTGACCTGGCCGTCGCTCGCGAGGACGACCTGCTCGCCGCGCCGGACGCAGAGGACGGTGGTCCCGTGGATGAGGGGCATCGGTGTCTCGTAGCGCCGCGAGGGGGCGGGGGCAACGGCCGCGGGAGCGCAGCCCCGGCGCCGCGCCGCCAGCCCCTCCCCTAGCGCTTCGCCCGCGGGTGCGCCGCGTCGTACACCGCCGCGAGCCGCTTCCAGTCCAGGTGCGTGTACCGCTGGGTGGTGGAGAGCGACGCGTGGCCGAGGAGCTCCTGGATCCCCCTCAGGTCCGCGCCGTTCCCGAGCAGGTGCGTGGCGAAGCAGTGGCGGAGCACGTGCGGGTGCACGTGGCGCTGGAGCCCCGTGGCGCGCACCCAGCGGTCGAGCCGGCGGGCCACGGAGCGGGTGCTCAGCCGCCCTCCCCGCACGTTCAGGAAGAGCGCGCCGCGCGCGCCGCCGCCCTTCCCGGCGGCGAGGATCGGCCGCGAGGTGTCGAGGTAGCGCCGCAGCGCCTCGGCCGCGCTCCGGCCGAACGGCACGATCCGCTCCTTGCGCCGCTTGCCGAGGACGCGGACGAGCCCCTCCGCGAGGTCGAGCTCGTCCACGTCGAGCCCCGTCAGCTCCGAGACGCGCAGGCCGCCGCCGTACAGGAGCTCGAGGAACGCCGCGTCGCGGAGCGCGAGCAGGCGCGCGGTCACGGGATCGCCCTTCGCGTTCTCGTCGTCCTGCTCGCGGCCGGGCGCCTCGACCAGTGCCGCGACCTCCTCCTCGGGGAGGACGTCGGGCAGCCGCTTCGGCCGCTTCGGCCCGGAGACCGCGCGGGCGGGGTTCGACTCGGCGAGGCCGTCCTTCACCAGGAACCGGTAGAGGGAGCGGACCGCGGAGAGCTTGCGGCCGAGGCTCGTCGCGCCGGCCCCGGCCGAGGCGCGGGCGAGCCAGGCGCGCACGAGCGTGGGGGAGGACGGCACGAGCCGCTCCCCGGCCGCGGAGAGGTACTCGGCGTACTGCGCGAGGTCGGTGAGGTACGCCTTCACCGTGTGCGGCGAGGCCCGCCGCTCGGTCTCGAGGTGGGCCGCGAACTGCTGGAGCTCCGGCGGGAGCGAGGCGCGATCCGGCGGCACGGTGCGATCGGTAGCACCGCGGGACGGCGGGAGCGAGTTCCCGGAGGGCGAGTTCGCGGAGGGCGAGTTCGCGGAGGGCGAGTTCGCGGAGGAGGGTTCGCGGAGGAGGGTTCGCGGAGGAGGGTTCGCGGAGGGCGGGTTCGCGGAGGCAGATCCTCGGCGGGCGCGTTCCCGGTGGGTCGTTCGAGGAGGGCGTAGCCGGGACATCGTCCTTGGCCTCCGCGTACTGGTGGGCGCGGCCTCGGCCCTGCCGGCGACGTCGAGAGGGATTCAGCCCGCAGAGACCGTGGAGGGGAAGGTATCTGCGCGGACGGACGGGAACGGCAACGAGGGGGGCGGCGGCGAAGCGTAACCGCGCGCGGGAGGCGTGACCGTGCAGCGGCTCACGCGGCGCCAAGCCGTCGGGGGCGGCTTCCGGGGGCGGGCGGCAACCGCGAACGCGACAACGAGCCGCGAGCCGCGAGCACCATGCACCGTGCACCGAGGGGTCGCGGAGCCACCTCACGTGACTTCGAGGCGATCATGATGACGGCGCGGGACGACGCGGAGTCGTCGGCCGCGGTCCGCGTGGATCGCGCGTGTACCGGTTCATCCACTCGTCCCCGAACGCGAGCCGTGCAGCGAGGAGGTTGTGCGCCCTGCATTATGCCGAGTCCGATCTTATGCCGCGTGCGAGCGTGGATGCCTTGAGGGCGTGGCGGTTCAGCGCTCGCGACGCGGCATAATCAGAGCCCCTCCAGGAAGGCGAGCAGCGAGTCTTTCGGCCGGAAGCGGTTGCCGCGCGCACCCGGCGGAGCAGTTCGGGCGAGGGCGCGCTCCTTCATGGCGAGGTCGGCGTCGAGGTAGATCTGCGTCGTCTCGACCTGCTCGTGGCCGAGCCACAGCGCGATGACGGCGCGGTCGACGCCCGCTTCGAGGAGCTGCCCGGCGGTGGTGTGGCGGAGCACGTGAGGCGTCACGTGCTTGCGGGTGAGTGTCGGACACGCTCTCGCCGCGGCGAGGGTGTACTTCGCCACGAGCCGCTCGACGGCGTCGTGGCTGAGGCGGGTCTGTCGAACGCTGACGAAGACGAGGTCGGCACCGGTGGTGCCACGCTCGGCGAGCCAGGCGCGCAGGACGCGAGCCGTGCTGCGAGAGAGCGGCGTGCAGCGCTCCTTGCGGCCCTTGCCGTGGCATCGAACGTGGGCGCCCGAGCCGAGGACGAGGTCCTGGGCCGTGAGACCCGTGACCTCGGCGAGGCTGGCGCAGGAGCCGATCGGAGAAGAACGCCTCGAGCAACGGTGCGAGCGACGTCATCGCCGCCTCCGCCAGCTCTCGAGGCGCGCGCCCGCAAGCGCGAGCAGCTCGGGTGTCGCGGTGAGATACCAGTACGTCGACGCTGGTTCGCCAGATGAACTAACTCTGAGTGAAGCCACCGTCCCGCTTGGGTCAACCGAGCATTCCAGCGGGGCCGTTGGTTCGCCAGATGAACTAACTCTCGGTGAAATCACGCGCGCTCCCGCCGCGGTCTCCCGGCCCACTTCCGCGCAGGGCCCGGCAGGGGCGTCGGCCGTGGGGCCAACCGCGGAGGCGACGCGAGCCGGGGTCGTCCGCGGCGAGGTCACGACGGTGCGCCTCGGCGGCGCCGGGTGCGGTTGGAGCTCGGCGACGATCTCCATCGCCTCGCGACGGGAGAGGCCGGAGAACCTGGGCAGCACGGTCCCGAAGTTCTCCGGCGTGACGACCTTCGCCGCCTCGACGATGCTCGTGAGGCAAAGGCGCCCATCTCGGAGCGGCTCGACCACGGCCGGAATCCTCTGCAGCAGCTCCGCCGCGACCTTCCGGTACTGAGCGGCCGCCTTGGAGAGCCGGAGCTCCCGGTGCAGGAAGTAGAAGAGCGAGGTGTACCCGAGGTCGACCCACAGCCTGCGCCGGTCGAAGTCGGCGAGGGCGACGAGAAACTCGCCGAGGGCCGCGTGCTCGCGACGGAGGAGGTCGGCCAGGTTGTCGGTGAGTGCGCGTGCGGTGTCCATGCCGGCACTCTCGCACGCGAATTCGCGGCCTCCTGGAACGCACGGAATCACGCGCTCGCGCGAGAACGCGGCCGGGTCTCCGCGGGAGCCCTCCGCTCGGGCGAACGTCGCAGGCGGGAGAAGGAGCGCCGCCCACGGTGCCTTTTCGGAGGACTCGTGCCGAGCGAGTCGACTTTCAGTGATCGTGCGTCAAGCGCGAAATGCGTC
>Ga0184637_10001940_pt1 | contig 13533 bp, 3 predicted proteins | sample PLM3_127_b2_FD_133143 | JGI IMG/M metagenome (GOLD analysis project Ga0184637, IMG submission 133143) | Groundwater sediment microbial communities from an aquifer in East River, Colorado, USA - PLM3_127_b2 | ecosystem: Environmental > Terrestrial > Soil > Riparian zone | place: USA: East River...
GAACTCGACGGTGGGTGCATTCGCCGCGGCGTAGCGATCGGGGTCGAACGGTCCGAGCTGCGCCGCCACCGAGCGCGCCGTCGCCGCGGCGCGGGCGCGCGCGGGGCCTACGGGGAGGAGCTCGGCGAAGCGCTCGTACAGGCGGACGATGGCGTCGCCCAACCGGTCGGTTGCGAACAGCTCAGCCCACCGGTGACGACCCTGCGCATCGACCTCGATCAGACTGATCTGCTCTCTCTCGTAGGCGCCGAGATCGAGCGTGCCGCCGGCGAACCCGCTCGCTGAGATCGACACGCGGCAGAGCCCGAGCGAATCGCCGAGGCTTGCGAGAGGCTCGTGCCGGCAGGTCGGGTCTCGGGCCCTCAGGAGGGCGCGATACGAGGAGACCTCTCCCTGCCGGCCGTAGCTGACGCCGGTCGTATGGTCCGTGACTTCGTACGCGTCGGCGACCAGGGCGGAAAGCGCGTCGGCATCTCGGGCAGCGACCGCGGCGTCTACGCGGGCCCACTGCGCGGTCGCGGCGTTCGCTCGCATGCGACGCTCGAATCTCGGCGATTCGGTGGTCAGCGCGTCGAAGCGGGCGAGCGCCGAGGCCTCGTGGCCGAGGTCGAACAGCTCGATGCGCGTCACCAGGCCATCGGTTCCGAAGAGAAGGAGCTGGATCATCTCCCGCTCGAAGGGCCCGCCACCAGCTCGGTCGCTGCCGAGGAAGGTCCGTCGCGTGAGGAGCGCGCCGGACTCCAGCCTGAGCACGTCGTCGATGGACATCCCCAGGTCGACGCCGAGCTCGAGCCAGGAACGGATGCCCTGCAACAGTGTTTCCTTCCCGGATCCGGAAAACGTCCCCAAGATCCGGTGGTCGACGACCTCGATGGCAGGCGCGATCGCCGTGGCCCAGAGTTCGTCGTCGACTTTCGACAGCGCCACGACCGCGCGCGCCGTCCCGGCGGCGCGGGTGCGCGCGGGGCCGTCGGGGAGGAGCTCGGCGTAGCGCTCGTACAAGCGAGCCGCGGCGTCGCCCAGCCGTTCGGTGAGGAAGACCTCGGACGGCCCGCGTCGCCCCTGCGCGTCGACTTCGATCAGCACGACGTTATCGATCTGGTATGGGCCGACATCGAACGTCCTGCCGGCAAACCCGCTCCCTGACATCGCCACGCGGAACAGTGCGAGCGAGTCGCCGAGGCTTGCGAGCGGCTCGTGCCTGGATTTCGGGTCTCGAGCGCTCAGCAGGGAGCGCCATGAGGCGAGAACTCCCTGCCGGTCGTACGTGGTGGCGGTAGCATGCTCCCTGACCTCGGAACTTTCGGCGACCAGGCTGGGAAGCGCGCCGGCATCCCGGGCAGCGATCGTGGCGTCCAGGCGAGCCGCGTGCGCGGTGGCGGCGTTCGGCCGCACGCGACGCAACGACCTCGGCGGCTCGGCCGTCAGCGCGTCGAAGCGGGCGAGGGCCTCGGCGTCGCGAGCTGGATCGAACAGCTCGTTGTGCGTCATCAGGCCCTCGGGCCCGAAGACCCCAATCCAGAAGTAGGGCCTCTCATAGGCGCCGCCGCCGGCGCGGTCGGTGCCAAGGTGAGTCTGGCGCACGAGGAGCGCATCAGGTTGCAGGCTGAGGACTTCATCGTTGCGGATGACGATGTCGTCGGCTACCTCGAGCAAGGAGCGGTAGTGCTGCAGCCGCGTTTCCACCCCGCTGGCGGACCAAGTTCCCAAGATCCGGTGATCGACGGCCTCGACGGTGGGTGAATTCGCTGCGGCGTAGCTTTCCGGGTCGAACGGTCCCAGCAGCGCCGCAACCGAGCGCGCCGTCGCCGCGGCGCGGGTGCGCGCGGGGCCTTCAGGGAGGAGCTCGGCGTAGCGCTCGTACAAGCGGGCAATGGCGTCGCCCAACCGGTCGCTGGCGAAGTTCTCGGACCGCCGGCGTTGTCCCTGCGCGTCGGCCTCGATCAGAATGACGTTATCGGTTTCGTACGGGCCGACATCGAACGTCCTGCCGGCAAAACCGCTGGCTGACGTCGACAAGCGGCACAGCGCAAGCGAGTCGCCGAGGCTTGCCAGCGGCTCGTGCCGGGATGTCGGGTCTCGAGCGCTCAGCAGGGAGCGCCAGGTGCCGAGCAATCCCCGCTGATCGAACGTGGTGCCAGTGATGTGATCCACGGATTCTGACTTGTCGGCGAACAGGGTGGAGAGCGCGTCGGCATCCCCGGCAGCGATCGCGGCGTCCAGGCGGGCCGCGTGCGCGGTGGCGGCGTTCGCTCGCACCCGACGCTCGGACCTTGGCGGCTCGGCCGTCAGCTCGTCGAAACGGGCGAATGCCTCGTCGGCGCGGTCGGCGTCGAAGTACTCGAAGCGCGTCAGAAGGCCATCGCCTCCGACGACCCAGAGTTGGATGAATGGCCGCTCGAAGGCACCGCCGCCCGCGCGGTCGGTGGCGAAGAACATCCGCCGCGCGAGGTACGCATCCGATTGAAGAGCGAGGATTTCATCTTGTCGCATTGCGGCGTCGTCGCTGAGAAGGAGCCAGGAGCGGAGGTTCTGGACATGCGCTTCCGCCCCACGCGCGGTCATGGTCCCCAAAATCCGGCGGTCGACGACCTCGATGGCGGGTGCGAACGCCGCGGCATAGCGATCGGGGTCGAACGGTCCCAGCAGCGCCGCAACCGAGCGCGCCGTCGCGGCGGCGCGGGTGCGCGCGGGGCCTTCGGGGAGGAGCTCGGCGTAGCGCGCGTACAAGCGGGCGACGGCGTCGCCCATCCGGTCGGCGGCGAAGTTCTCGGACTGCCGGCGTCGCCCTTGCGCGTCGACCTCGATCAGATGGATCTCCTCTCTCTCGTGGGCGCCGACATCGAACGTCCTGCCAGCAAACCCGCCGGCTGACGTCGACGCGCGGCATAGCGCGAGCGAGTCGCCGAGGGTTGCAAGCGGCTCGTGCCGGGCTGTCGGGTCTCGAGACCTCAGCAGGGAGCGCCAGGTGGCGAGCAATCCCTGCCGGTCCCACGTGGTGCCGGTGGTGTGATCCACGGCTTCTGACGTGTCGGCGAACAGGGTGGGGAGCGCGTCGGCATCCCGGACGGCGATCACGGCGTCCACGCGGGCGGCGTTCGCCGTTGCGGCGTTCAGCCGCACGCGGCGGTCGGCCTTCGGCGGCTCGGCGGTCAGCGCGTCGAAGCGGGCGAGCGCCTCGGCGTCGCGGTCGACGTCGAACTGCTCCCAGCGCGCCACCAGGCCATCGGATCCGAAGGTCAGGAGCAGGAGAAATGGCCTCTCGAAAGCGCCGCCGCTCGCGCGGTCGGTGCCCGCAGTCGTGACGCGCAGGAGGGCCGCATTGGATCGCAGGTCGAGGATATCGTCGATGCGCAGGGTGAAGTCTTCCGAGAGTTGTATCAGGGCGTCGACCGCGCGCAGGAAGGCTTCGGCACCGTGAATGGACCCCAACCCGACTGTCCTTCGGTCGACGTACACGAGATCCGGCGCGAGAGCCGTGCGCAAGCGTTCGGTATCGACGGGGTCGAACGCCCCGATCAGCAACGACGCCGCGAGCGAGCGCGCCGTCGCCGCGGCACGGGCGCGTGTGGGGTCGTCGGGGCGGAGCTCGGCGTAGCGCTCGTACAGCCGGGCCAGGGCGTCGCCGAGGTGGTCGATGGCGAAGACCTCGGCGCGCCGGCGACGTCCCTGCGCGTCGACCTCGAGTAGAACGATCCTCTCCCGCTCGAAGGCGCCGACGTCGAGCTTTCCACCGCCGATGCCGCTCCACGACTCGCGGTACAGCGCGAGGGACTCGCCGAGAGTCGCCAGTGGCTCCTGCCGGTACGTGGGCTCCTGCACTCGGAGTAGAGAGCGCCATGAGTTGAGCGATGCCTGCCGGTCATATTCGATCCCGTTCGGGTGATCGAAGAGGTCGAAGCGGTCGGCGAATAGGGTGGGGAGCGCGTCGGCGTCGCGCGCGGCGATCACGGCTTCCATTCGGGCCGCGTTCGCGGTCGCGGCGTTCGGACGCACGCGGCGCTCGGACTTCGGCGGCTCGGCCGTCAGCGCGTCGAAGCGGGCGAGCGCCTCGGCGCCGCGATCGCCGTCGAACAGCTCGACGCGCGTCAGGAGGCCATCGCTTCCGAAGACCCCGAGCCAAAGGAAGTTCCGCTCGTAGGCGCCGCCCCCGGCGCGCTCCGTGCCAAAACGAGTCCGGAGCACGAGGAACGCATCGGATCGCAGGCCGAGTATGTCGTCCTCGCGCATGGCGACGTCGGCGGCGAGATCGAGCAACGAGCGGAAATGCTTCAGAAACGCTTCCGCCCCACGCGCGGACCAGGTCCCCAAGGTCCGGTGGTCGACGGACTCGATGGCGGGTGCGAGCGCCGCGGCGTAGCGATCGAGGTCCAACGGTCCCACCTCGGCCGCGACCGACCGCGCCGTCGCCGCCGCGCGGGTGCGCGCGGGGCCTTCGGGGAGGAGCTCGGCGTAGCGCTCGTACAAGCGGGCGATGGCGTCCCCGAGCCGGCTTCTCGGAAAGACCTCCGCCCGCCGGCGCCGCCCCGGCGCGTCGACCTCGGCCAGGACGAGGTTCTCCCACTCGACGGCACCGACGGCGATCTTGCCGACGACGGATGCGCTTGCCGAGATCGACACACCACCCAGGGCGAGGGAATCGCCCAGGGTCGCCAGCGGCTCGTTTCGGAACGCCGTGTCTCGGTTCTTCAGCACCGAGCGCCAGATGTCGATCGTAGCCTGCCGGTCGTACTCCAGGCCGAGGGTGTGATCCACCGACTCGACGTGGTCGGCTAGCAGCGTCTCGAACGCATTCGCGTCCCTTGCTGCAACCGCGGCGTCGAAGCGTGCAGCATTCGCGGTCGCGGCGTTCAGGCGTACGCGGCGCTCGGACTTCGGCGGCTCAGCCGTCAGCTCGTCGAAGCGGGCGAGCGCCTCGGTGTCGCGGTCGGCGTCGAACAGCTCGATGCGAGTCAGCAAGCCGTCGGCACCGAAGACCTGGATGGAGATGAACGGCCGCTCGAAGGCGCCGCCACCGGCTCGGTCGGTGCCGCAGGTCGTTCCACGCGAGAGGAGCGCGCCGGGCTTCAGGCTGAGGACGTCGTCGACGCGCACGGCATAGTCGTCTGCAACCGCGAGGAAGGAGCGGAGGTTCTGCAGCGCAGCTTCCGCCCCACTGGCGGAAAGCGTTCCCAGGATCCGGTGGTCCACGATCTCGATGGCCGGCGCCAATGCGCTGGCGTAGCGATCGGGGAAGAACACTCCTCGCGTCGCCGCGACCGAGCGCGCGGTCACCGCGGCGCGGGTGCGCTCGGGGCCGTCGGGGAGGAGCTCGGCGTAGCGCTCGTACAGGCGGGCGATGGCGTCGCCGAGGTGGTCGGCGGCAAAGAACTCTCCGCGACTGAAGCGCCCGCGTTCGTCGACCTCGCAGACGCCGATCCCCTCCTTTTCACTGGCGGCGACGTCGAGATGGCCACCCCTCGTCGCTTCGAATGACCACCAGCGACGCTGCAGGACGAGCGACTCGCCGAGAGTCGCAAGGTGTTCGTACCGGAAGCTCGGACCGCTGGATCGCAGCGCCGCACGCAGCGAGGCGAGCAGCGCCTCGCGCCCGAGGGCGGCTCCCGTGGGGTGCTCCACCGAGTCGTAGTCATCCGCGAACAGCCCCGCGAGGGCGCCAGCGTCCCGGGCCGCGAATGCGGCGCCCAGGCGCTCCGTAGCCGTGCTCGCGGCGTTCGGCCGCACGCGGCGCTCGGACCTCGGCAGCTCGGCCGTCAGCTCGTCGAAGCAGGCGAGCGCCTCGGCCTCACGATTGGCATCGAACAGCTCCCAGCGCGTCACGAGGCCATCGGTTCCAAAGACCCAGAGCACGAGCAGATGCCTCTCGAAGGCGCCCCCGCCGGCACGGTCCGTGCCGAAGTTCCTCCAGCGCAAGAGGTACGCGTTGAATCGCAGGTCGAGCACATCGTCGACCCGGTTGGCGACGTCGTGGGCGACCTCGCCGATGGAGCGCAGCACGCGCAACATTCCATCGGCTCCGCGCAGTGCTTCGAAGCCCATGGTCCGGTGATCGGCGAATTCGATGGCCGGCGCAATCGCCGTGGCGTATCGAGCAACGTCGTGCGGGCCCATGTGTGCTGCAACCGAGCGCGCCGTCGCGGCGGCGCGGGTGCGCTCGGGGCCGTCGGGGAGAAGCTCGGCGTAGCGCTGGTACAGACGGGCGATGGCGTCGCCGAGGCGATCCACGGCAAAGGTCTCGATCCGCCGAGTCACCGGCTGCTCGTCGACCTCGAACAAGTTGAGCGCGTCCCGCTCGTAAGCACCGATATCGAAGGTCTTTCCGGAGACACCGGTGGCTGACGAGTTCCGACGGGAGAGGGCGAGCGAGTTGCCGAGGACCGCCAGCGGCTCGTGTTGGAAAGTAAGGTCGCGCACCGTCGACAGCGAGCGAAGCGACGCGAGGAATCCCTCGCGTCCGTAGCTGGCCCCTGTGGAGTGATCCACGCACTCCACGGCGTCGCTGAACAGCGCCGCGATTGCGTCGGCGTCCCGCGCTTCGACCGCCGTTGCGGTGCGAGCCATCACTGCCGTCGCCGCGTTCCGACGCACGCGGCGCAGGACGGTCTGCGCAGGCGCTGCCGACGGCTCGGGCGATCGAGGCGATTCGATGCTTCGCGTGGCACCGCGCCGCGCGCGCTCGGCGAGCAGCGTCGCGCCCTTCGCCTCCCAGAGCTCGATCGCGCGCTTCTCCTCCGCATTGGCTTCCGCGCTGCGGCCGGCGGCCCGCAGCGCCACCGCCAGCGCCTGGCGCGCGTCGGCGTGGTCGAGCAGGTCGTCGGTCGCGGCGGCGATCTCGACGGCGGCGCGTGCGAACTCGATCGCTGCGGCGTGCTCGCCGCGGGCGGCCAGCGCCTCGGCGCGCACGCCGCGCCAAGCGATCGCCGCCTTGAAGGAGTCGCCCGCCAAAGACTCGCTCTCGACGCTGATCGCCTCGGCCTCGGCGATCCGGCCCTGCGCGAGCAGCGCGCGCCCAAGAAGTGCGGCGGCCTGCGCGGCGTCGATGCCAAGCCCCTGCGCGCGGAGACCGTCGTACGCGACCCGCAGGCAGCGTTCGGCGGCGGCGGCGTCCCCCTCCAGCAGCTCGATCAGCCCGGCGAACAGATCGGCCTCGAGCACGCGCTGCGTGATGCCGAGCTCCTCCACCATCCGCCGCGACGACGCGATCATGCGCCGCGCCGCCTCGGCGCGTCCGCGCAGCGTCTCGAGCACGGCCTGGCAGCGCAGCGCGACGGCCTCGACGGCGGGGGCGCCCTGCGTGATGCGCAGCACGCGCACGACGTCGAGGCAGCGGCCGCTCGCGCGGGTGACCGGGCTGGGTCCCCAGAGCGCGGCGACCGGCGCGCCGGCGAGCACGGCGTTGGCGCGGCGGCGATCGCGCGCGCGCCGGGCGGCGGCGAGCGCCTTGTCGAGCGCCGCCTCGCAGGCGCCGATCTTGCCGAGCTGGGCGAGCACCAGCGCGTGCACGGAATGCGCCTTCGCCTCGCCCGCAGCGTCCCCGGCGGACGTCAGCGTCACGGCGGCGGCTTCCACCGCCTCGGCGCTGGCGCGCAGCGCCTTCGGATCGGTGAAGACCGCGAGCTGTCCGCCGAAGCAGGTGTGCCACGCGCGCAGGCGATCCGAGTCGCCGATGAAGCGGCCCAGCTCGGCGACCGCGCGCACCGCGGTGCCGACGTCGCCGGCCGAGAGCAGCGCCTCGCACCAGTCGAGCGTCAGGTCGGCGCGCGCGGGATCGGCCGCGTCGAGCCGCGCGAGGGCGCGCTCCAGAAGACTTGCCGCGGGCGTCAAGTCGTCGCGCGCGAGCGCCCGCCTGCCCGCGGCCGCCAGATGGCGCGCGGCCCGCTCGCCGAGGGCGCGGCCCTGCGCGTCGATCGGGCCGAGCTCGAGCAGATGCTGGTGGGCCTGCTCGAGATGCCAGCCGAGGGTCTCGTCGTGCTCGACGGCCCCCGCGGCGCGCGCCTCGAGCCAGTCGGCGAAGCGCCCGTGCAGCTCCGCACGGGTGTTCTTGAGCAGGCGCCGGTAGGCCGCGTCGCGGATCAACACATGATGGAAGCGCAGCACCGGCTCGCCGAGGAACCAGCCGGTGTCCGGCTCGACGAGCTCGCTGCGCCGCAGCGACTCGAGCCGCGCGTCGAGATCCGTGATCTCCCGCGGCAGGAGCTGCGCCAGCGCAGCTCGCGAGAAGTGCCGCCCGATCACCGCGGCCCGCTCCAAGACCGTGCGCTCCTCGGGACGCAGCCGCTCGATGCGGGCGGCGAGCAGCGCGTGGATGGTGGGCGGCATCTCGAGATCGGCTAGTTCAACGCCCGCGGTCCAGCGGTCGCCCTCCCGTTTGAGCGCGCCGTCGTGAACCAGCATGCGGACCAGCTCGCCGACGAAGAGCGGATTGCCCTCGCTGGTGGCCAGCACGCGCCCGGCGATCGCGGCCGGCAGCGCCTCCGCGCCGATCACGTTCGCGGCCAGCCGGGTGGCTGCGCCGGCGTCGAGCCCGGTGAGCGTCACCACGTCGCTGACCAGGCCACCGGACGTCGCCAGCGACGAGCGCGTGTCGCGCAGCTCGGGCCGCGCCGCAACCAAGACCAGCAGAGGCACGTCGCTGCCCCACTGCACGAGGTGCTCGATCAAGTCGAGCAGCAGCGGCTCCGCCCACTGGATGTCGTCGATCGCCAGCACCACGGGCCGCTGGACTGCGAGCGCGGCGAGCCCGCGGCGGACGACGAAGAAGATCTCCTCCGGCGAAGTCGGCGTGCCGGCCACGAGCGCCGCGACCCCGTCGGCGATCCGGGCGCGCTCGGGCTCGCCCTCCGGCAGCGCCGACAGGATCGCCGCGCGCAGGGCGTCGCCGCCGGCGCCGTCGTCGATGCGAAGCAGCCCGCGCAGCGCTTCGGCGAGCGGCGCAAAGGTGGCGCCGCCGGCGGCGTCGCAATGAGCGAGCAGGACGGTTGCCCCGTCGCCGAGGCGGCGCGTGAATTCGTCGATCAAGCGCGACTTGCCGAGCCCTGGCGATCCGAGCAGCACGGCCAGGCGGGCGGCGCGCGTCGCGACGGCCGTGTCGTAGACCGCCCGGATGCGCCGCAGCTCGTCCTCGCGCCCGACGAACGCGATCGCCGGCGCGCCGGCAGGACGCTCGAGCGACAGCACGCGGTACGCCGCCACCGGCTCGGCACGGCCCTTCAGCGTGAAGCTGCCGATGGGCGCTAGCGTCACCCGCTCGCTGACGAGGCGGTGCGTCGACTCGCCGAGCAGCACGTCGCCATCGCGCGCCTCCTGCTGGAGCCGCGCCGCCACGTTGACGGGGTCTCCCATCACGTGGGTGTGATCGTCGCCCGCGACCACCTCTCCGGTGTAGACCGCGACGCGCAGGCCGATCTCGCCGGCCAGTCCGGCCTGCTCGCGGGCCAGCTCGCGGAAGGCCTGCTGCATGCCCACGGCCGCGCGCACGGCGCGGATCGCGTCGTCCTCGGCCACCCGGGGCACGCCGAAGCCGGCCAGCACCCCGTCGCCGAGCAGTTGCATGACGGTGCCGCCATGAGCTTCCACCACGGCGCCCATCGAGCGGTGGTAGCGATCCATCAGGCGGCGGGCGGACTCCGCATCCAGGCGCTCGTGCAGCGCGGTCGACCCGATCAGGTCGGCGAAGACGATCGTGACGACCTTGCGCGCCTCGGCAGCGGCGGCCTGGGGAGCGACCAGGGAGGCGCCGCAGGCGTCGCAGAACTGCGAGCCCGGCTGGGTCTCGATCCCGCAGGCCGGACAGCGCGGAGCCAGCGGCTTCCCGCACCCGCCGCAGAACTTCGCACCCGCCCGGTTGGCTCTCCCACAGCCCGCGCAATCCATGGGAATGGCGCTCTCGCCCGTGCTTGGGCGCCGCGATTATCTCACACCAGCGCCCCGATCGCGGCCTCGGGAGCCTGTCTACCCGATTGCGGCGTTGCGGCCGGCTTGCTTGGCGGCGTAGAGCTGGGCGTCGGCGGCGGCGAGCATCGCTTCGGCATCAGCCATTGCGGGCTCGAGCGCCGCCACGCCGACCGAGATGGTGACGGGGATGACCCGGCCGCTGGCCTCGAACGGGTGAAGCTCGACGCGGCCCCGCGTGCGCTCCGCGACGATGCGCGCGCCCGCGAGCTCGGTTTCGGGCATCACGACGGCGAACTCGTCGCCGCCGAAGCGCGCCAGGCACTCCTCGCGCCGGACGCCTTCGCGCGCGACTTCGACGATCGTGCGCAGCACATGGTCGCCGGCGGAGTGGCCGAAGCGGTCGTTGATCTGCTTGAAGCGGTCGATGTCGAAGAGCAGGAGCGAGAGCGGGCGGGCGTGCCGCCGGCAGCGCGAGATCTCGCGCGACAGGAAATCCATCAGATACCGCCGGTTGAAGATACGCGTGAGACCGTCCACGATCGCGAGCTGGTACAGCTCCTCGTGGTATTGCGCCTCGAGATCGTTGCCTTCGAGGTACTTGAATGCGACACCCACCAGCTCCACGCGGTCTCCGGTTCGCAGCAGCGCCTCCTCGTCGGGCTCAAGCTCGCGCCCGTTCAGCCAGGTGCCGTTGGTCGAGCCGAGGTCGCGCAGCCGCACCCCCCCACGACGCACGAGCTCGCAGTGTCTTCGGGAGATCCCGTCGATCGGCACCACCACTTCGCATTCGGCGTCGCGTCCGATCGTGAGCGTGGGCGCTTCCAGCGGGATCAGGCGACCGAGGTCGGGGCCGCAGATCACGACCAGGCTGGGCGGAGCGGCCGGGCAGTGCGAGCCCAGCAGATAGACCGGACGGATCCGCGTGGTGTCGTTCATCGGCGCGCCCCGGTGTCGCTTTTCGGGACGCCGGGCGCGCGGCTGAAGCCCCTCAATCCAGCAGCAAACGCTCGGGCGGCTCCGCCGCGGGGAGGGCCAGAACCGCCTGCGTGGCGGCCGCCGGCGCCGTGATCAGGCGCTCGGCAGCCTCGGCGCGACACACCCCCCGGTCGCAGAAGACCCCGCGCAGCACCTCGCTCGCCACCTGCGAGGCGTTTCGCCACCAGCGGGCGCGCTGCACCACCACCACGGCGACCGCGATTCGCGGCGCCTCGGCCGGGGCCACGCCGATGAACCATTCGTAGCGGCCCTTGGGATCGGTACCCGAGAGGCTCCCGGTCTTGCCCGCGACCTGCACGGGCCCCAGCAACGGCCGGCCGCCCCGCGTCCGGAAGGCGCGCCGCGCCGTGCCACGCGTGGTGGTGTCGACCAGCATGCCCCGCAGCTCGCCGGCCAGCTCGGGCGAGAGCACCTGGCGTGGCGGGGCGGCCGCGGGCAGCGCGAGCTCCTGACCCGAGGCATCCACGATGCGGTCGATCCAGCGCGGCTCGATCAGCTCGCCGAACGCCAGCGCGCCCGCGAGCTGCGCGGCGTGCAGCGGCGTGATCCGGCAGCCCGAGAGGCCGCAGCCGAGCTTGCCCACCCCGAAGCGGTCGTCGGCCGGGTCGTCGACCGTCCCGGCGGCGTGGGCGGGCGCCGGCTCGTGGGTCCAGCCGAAGCGCGAGATGGCGTCGAGCAACCTTTCCGCACCCACCGAGTGCACCGCGAGCTGGGCGAGGCACTGGTTGTTCGAGGTTGCGAGCGCCTGCCGCAGCGACACCACGTTGCCCCCCCGCGGCGGATCGAGGCGCGAGGGCGTCAGCCGGTAGGGGCTTCCGCTGTAGCGACAGGGCAGGCGCGCCGCGTACGGGTCGGCGCCCAGCGCCGCAGCGGCCGTGATCACCTTCACCAGCGACGCCGCGGGATAGGTGCGCGTCGCTGGGAACCGCAGCGTGTCGGTCGAGGCGTAGGCGAGCACGCGGCCGGTGGCGGGATCCAGCACGATCACGTGGCCGAGCGCCACCCGGCCCTGCTCCAGCACCCGGAAGACGTGGCGCGTGAGCTCCGCATCCAGGCTGTACTCGATGCGCAGCGGACCGCCGTTCCCCTCGGCGTCCACCACTTCGAACAGGCGCTCGGGCCCGTCCGCGGACGCGCCGGAGCGCGCGGCCGGAAGCGCCAGCGCCGCGCGCGACACCGGCAGCCGCCCGCTCAGCCTGAGCGGGGCTTCGGGGTTCGCGGTCCTCGCGACGGGCTCTGTCACCTCGGGGGCCTCGGGGATCCTGGGGGTCTCGGAGGCCCAGGGGATCTCGCTGCCCTCGGGCGGGGGTGCGGCGACGTCCGGAGGCGAAGCACGCTCGAGGCTGCGAGCGCCGACGGAGGAGGCGAGCCAGATCCCGCTGGTGAGACCGACCAGCGCGCCGGCTGCGAGTGCCGCGAGGGTGGCGCGCCCGCGCAGCGTGAGCCGGCGCCGCCGGCGCTGGTCACGGCGCCAGCGGCTGGGCACCGGGCCGCCCATCCTGATCGAACCCGGCGGCGCGATCGGAGACGGCGATGAGATCGGGGACGGCAGCGTCCCCGTTCGCCTCGCCTCGTCCCGCTTCCCCCCGTCCACGCAGCGACCTCTTCATCCGTTGCGCCGACCGCTCCGGGGGGAGAGTCGTGGCGCCAGCTCGGCTCGTTTGCGGGCGATCCCGGCGCGCCCGCCCGCCTTGGCTTCACAGGGCGACGACGCCCTGGACCTCCGGAATCAGCTCGCGCAGGCGCGTCTCGATGCCCTGCTTGAGCGTGGCCGTCGAGCTCGGGCAGCCGCTGCACGACCCGTGCATGTAGAGCTCGACAATCCCGTCCCTGAAATCCGAGAAGACGATGTCGCCGCCGTCCATCGCGACCGCGGGGCGAACTTCTTCGTCCAGCACGCGGCGGATGCGGGCGACCACCTCGCTCTGCGCGCCGCCCTCGGGGGCCGCGAAGGCCGGGCCGAGCGCCATCGCTCCGCCGCCGACCGATTCTTTGATCGCGTCGACGATCGGCTGCGCGAGATCGGTCCACTCGACGTCGGTCCGCTTGGTCACGGTCACGAAGTTCGAGGCCAGGAAGACCGCCTCGACACCGACGACCTCGAAGAGGCGCCTCGCGAGCGGCGAAACGTCCGCCGCCGGGCGCACCGTGAAGTGCGCGGTCGCGCCGCCCTCGACCAGGGCCCGGCCCAGGACCCACTTGATGCTGTTCGGGTTCGGGGTGCGTTCGGCGTGCATGCGAAAATCGAGGTCCATGCGCCGAGCCTCCGTGTGCCGCTCCGCAGGGTAGAGGGATTCGAGCGGGCAGCCAAGACCCAAAGGCTGGGCCACCCGAACTCCACCTCCACTCTTCGTAAGGAATGGCGGCAACTTGAGGGCGGGCCTGCGCAGGCGTTCCAGTAAGCTTCTTCGAGGCCTGCGGGGCCGGGAGGGAAACGATGCCGTCGCCTGCCGTGATCGTCGAGAGAGAGGGCGCCGTTCTGGTCGTGACGCTGAACCGCCCCGACAAGAAAAATGCCGTCAACTGCGAGGTGATGGGCCGGCTCTACGACGCCTGGGTCGAGCTCGACCGGGACGAGCAGCTCAGGGTCGCGATCCTGACCGGACGCGGCGAGACTTTTTGCGCCGGCATGGACCTGGGCGA
>Ga0184637_10001942_pt1 | contig 13521 bp, 9 predicted proteins | sample PLM3_127_b2_FD_133143 | JGI IMG/M metagenome (GOLD analysis project Ga0184637, IMG submission 133143) | Groundwater sediment microbial communities from an aquifer in East River, Colorado, USA - PLM3_127_b2 | ecosystem: Environmental > Terrestrial > Soil > Riparian zone | place: USA: East River...
ACACAGGTATCGACCGCAGTGGCACGGTCCGCAAACGGTCCGACCTGGACACGATAGAATTTACCGTCGCTGCCTTTGTCGACTTCAACCACCATCATTTCGAGAGAGCCGAGCAACTGCGGATGCTTCTTCTGCAGCTTGGCCCAGGTTGCCTGCGCACCGTCCCTGGTCTTGACCGCGGCGAGCTGCACGCGGAACGCCTCGCCCAGGGACGCCGTCTGCTCCACGATCGTCGAGAGATCGTCTTCAGCCGCCGGTTGCGGCGCCGGCTCGGCGGTATTGGCGCCGCCGGCGCTCGGCTCCACTTTCGCCGCCGTCGCGGCATCCTGCGTGACATCGAAGGCAGGCGCCGGAACCGCAGGAATAGCAGATGCATCGGCGCCGTCGGCGGCGGGCGGAAGGGGTGCCGGCGCCAGCGCGGGATCGAGCAGCGGCATCGGCGCCTCCGGCTCCTGCAACAAAACCTCCGGCTGCGGCTGCTGTTCTTGCGCGCCGCCATTGATCGTGTCGTACACCGCCACATCCTGGTTCTGCGGATGCATGCCGCCTTCGTCCGCCGGCCTCACTTTCTCGGAACCGCCTTCCGCGGCGATGACCGGCAGATCGGTGTCCGCCACCACCGTCTGCTGACCGTGATTCATCCAGATCAACAGCGGAAACAGAATTGCCACGGCACTGATCGAGCCGACGCCGATCCAGAGAAATCGGCGGCCCCGGCTCGCGTCATCCCGCGACTCGCCATGCAACGGCCCCGCGGCGGCCGCCTGATAGGGATTGGGCGGTATCTGCGGCCCGGTATCGCCGTCGTCGGCGGGCAGATTCGGAAAGAGTTGCGGTTCCTGGGCCTGTCCCGTGCCTGCCACGGTACCCGCAGTGGCGTTCAAGATACGATCCCGGGAACTGACCGGATCGGCCATCTGCTGGCGCCGCTGCAAGGCGGGACTTTCAACATCCGTTCGTGCGGTAAATGCCGGTTCTCTGGGTATCATCAGCGCATCTCCTCAACCGGTTCTACCCCCATGACGTCCAACCCAGAAGCAATGACGAATGCCAGTGCGTGAAGCATCGCCAGTCGCGCCACAGTCAGCGGCAGATCGTCCGGGCGAATGAACCGCAGCACGGCGTTTTCTTTTCCTTGATTCCAATGCGCATGAAACGCTGAAGCCAATTCATAGAGGAAGAAAGCGATGCGGTGCGGCTCATGAGCCTCAGCCGCCGCCTCGACCAATTTCGGCCAAGCGGGCTTTTGCATGATCAGGGCCAACTCCCCTTCATGCGGTAGTTTAGTAAGATGCGCATTGGGCAATGACTGAGCGGTCACGTCGAGTCCGGACACCTCTTCCGGCACGCGCCGGAACACCGAGCGGACCCGGGCATGGGCGTATTGAACATAGTACACGGGATTGTCCCGTGACTTTTCAATAACCTTCGTCAGGTCGAATTCCAGCGGCGCGTCGTTGGTGCGCGTCAGCATGATGAAGCGCACCACGCCCTTGCCCACCTCGTCGATGACCTCGCGCAGCGTGACGAACGTCCCGGCGCGCTTCGACATCTTCACCGGCTCACCGTCGCGCAGGAGCGTGACGAGCTGGCACAGCTTTACATCCAGCGCGCCCTTACCGCCGGTCACCGCCTTCACCGCCGACTTCATGCGCTTGACATGGCCGCCGTGATCGACGCCCCAGACATCGATCATCTCGGGGCAGCCGCGGAGATACTTGTCATAGTGATAGGCGATGTCGGAGGCGAAGTAGGTCCAGCTGCCGTCTGATTTGCGCAGCGGCCGGTCCACATCATCTCCGAAATCCGTGGAGCGGAACAGCGTCTGCGGCCGCGGCTCCCAATCGTCGGGTTTCATGCCTTTGGGCGGGCTGAGCACACCTACATAGAGCAACCCATCGCTCTCGAGTTTCTTGAGGGCGCGGTCGACCGCACCGGATTCCACGACCTTGCGCTCAGAGGAAAACACTTCCTGATGTATGCCCAGCACATCAAGGTCTTCGCGGATTCCCTTCATGATCTCTTCGATCGCGAATTGGCGGATCGGGGCCAGCCAATCGCCCTCGGGCTTATCCAGCCATTTCTTGCCGTCGCGCGCCGCCAGCGCCTGGCCGACGTCTTTCAGGTACTCGCCGGGATAGAGGCCCTCAGGAATCGCCGCGATGGTTTCGCCCAGCGCCTCGCGATAGCGCAGATACGCCGAACGTGCGAGCACATCGACCTGCGCTCCGGCATCGTTGATGTAGTATTCCCGCGTGACCTCGTGCCCCGCCTTGGCCAGCAGCGCGGCGAGCGCATCGCCATAGACCGCGCCGCGCGCATGGGCCACATGCAAAGGCCCCGTGGGATTAGCAGAAACGTATTCTACGTTCACCTTGCGACCTTGCCCGATCTTGGAATCGCCATAGCGAACTCCGGCCGCGAGAATATCGCTGATTCGCGCCTGCCAGAACGATTCCGCGAGATGCAGGTTGATGAAGCCCGGCCCGGCGATGTCCACCTTCTTTACATCGCGATGGGTCCGCAGTACCGCGGCGATCATTTCCGCAAGGTCGCGTGGCTTCAGGCCAAAACCCTTCGACAGCACCATGGCCGCATTTGTGGAGAGGTCGCCATGGCTGGGATCGCGGGGCAGCTCAACCGTGACCCGCGTGGGATCGATCTCACCGGCAATCTTGCCGGCCGACTGCAGCGACCGTAGCGCGGCCGCGACCTCACCCTGGAAATACGCAAAGGGATTCATCAGGCCTCGGCGCCGTCTTGGGACAGACGCTGCTGTTCATCGAGCGCAAAGCGGTCGGTCATGCCGGCGATGTAGTCGCCGACGACCCGCGCTGTTGCGGCTCGATCGCTGGACGCGCAATAGGCGCGCCAGGCCTGCGGCAGAAGTTGCGGTTGCGTCATGTACAAGCCAAACAGATTCCGAACCACATCCCGCGCCCGGGACGTCATTTGATTGACCCGATGGTGCCGGTACATCCGTTCGAACAGGAACCTGCGTATGACCTGTTCGTTTTCCACCATGGCCGGCGAAAAGGCGATGAGCGCATGACCCATGCCGCGGACATCGGCAGCCGATTGCGGTTGGGCCTTTTCAAGCCGACGGCGCGCCTCCTCTATCAGGTCCGTCACCATGAGGTCAATCGAGCGTCTGACGGTCTCATGGATCAGGCGCGCAGTCTCCAGTCCGGCGTACTTCTCCATCAACCCCTTCAATACCGGTCCTACCAGCGGCAACTCCGCGATATCCTCAAGCCCGAACAGGCCCGCGTGCAAGCCGTCATCCATATCGTGGTTGTCATAGGCAATATCGTCGGCGATCGCAGCGACCTGCGCCTCCGGTCCTGGAAAGCTGTGCAGTTCCAAATCCCGCTGATCTGCGCAATAGGCGGCGATTGTGGCGGCAACGGGGCGCTGCTTCGCCTTGCCCGAAGCCGCCGGACCGGTCAGCGGACCGTTATGCTTCACCACGCCTTCTAGGCATTCCCAGGTCAGGTTGAGCCCGTCGAATTCGGCATAGTGCCGCTCCAGCATCGTCAGGATGCGGAAGGTCTGCTCATTGTGGTCGAACCCGCCATGGGCCTTCATAGCCTCGTCCAGGGCATCCTCTCCCGCATGGCCGAAGGGCGGATGGCCGAGGTCATGAGCCAGCGCCAGCGCCTCCGCCAGATCCTCGTCGAAGCCGAGCGCGCGGCTGATGGAGCGGGCGATCTGCGCTACCTCGATGGTATGAGTGAGGCGCGTACGGTAGTGATCGCCCTCATGGGCGACGAAGACCTGGGTCTTGTGCTTGAGGCGCCGGAACGCCGTCGAATGGATGATCCGGTCCCGGTCGCGCTGAAACGGGTTGCGGGTCGCGCTCTCCGGCTCCCGGTGGAGGCGTCCCCGGCTCTCCTCCGGCCGGCTGGCGACAGGGTGGCGCTGGGGCGCGGCGACGCTCATCGCCGGACCCTACGCGGGCGGTCTCAGCAAATCAATAGGTTATGGGGTGATTGACAAGTTGATTCAACAACTTACATAAGCTTGTGAAAACGCCCATAGGAGCGGTAACGGATTTCAGTTAGGATAGCCCGATGAACGCGATCACCGACCTTTCCAAACAGGACCTCAGCATCACCGCTCGAGCCGCCGGCCGCATCTCCAAGCTCAAGGCCGAAGAGGGCAATGACGCGCTGATGTTCCGCATCGCCGTCTCCGGCGGCGGCTGTTCCGGATTCCAATACGGCTTCAGTCTCGATGACAGCAAGCTCGAGGACGATGTCCTGTTCGAGCGCGACGGCGTAAAAATCGTCGTCGATACGACATCGCTGGAACTGATCCGCGGCGGCGAAGTGGATTTCGTCGAAGAGCTTGTGGGTTCCTATTTCCAGGTGAAGAATCCCAACGCCACTTCGACTTGCGGCTGCGGCACCTCCTTTGCCGTCAGTTGATCTAAGGCCCTGACAGGCGCTAGGTAAGAGGCCCGCTCCGGCGGGCCTTTCCGTTTCGGGGACAAGCCGTGATTCGCATCGCGACCTTCAACGTCAATTCCATCAAAGCGCATATCGTCAATGTGACGAACTGGCTGAAGACGGCGAGGCCGGACGTCGTGCTGCTGCAGGAAATCAAGACGACCGATGATGGCTTCCCGCGATTGGAAATCGAGGATCTCGGCTACAATATCGCGGCGGTCGGCCAGAAGACCTACAACGGCGTCGCCATCCTGTCGAAGCATCCGCTGACGGTGGAGCAGAAGGCGTTGCCCGGGCATCCCGGCGACGAGCAGGCGCGCTATATCGAAGGTCTGATCGAGGCGCCTGACAGCGGCAAAGGGAAACGCACCATATTGCGCGTTGCTTCGATCTATCTGCCGAACGGCAATCCCTCGGGCACCGAGAAATTCACCTACAAGCTGGCCTGGATGGAGCGTCTTCGCGCCCACGCGGCCGACCTGCTGAAACTGGAAGAGGTTCTGGTGCTCGGCGGCGACTACAACGTCGCGCCGGCCGACGAAGACGTCTACGACCCTGAGGGCTGGCGCGACGATGCGCTCTGCAAGCCGGAGTCGCGCCGCGCGTTCCGGATGCTGCTCAATCTCGGCTATACCGACGCCATCCGCGCCCTGCACACCCAGCCCCATTTCTATACATTCTGGGACTATCAGGCCGGCCGCTGGCAGCGCGACGAAGGCCTGCGCATCGATCATCTGCTGCTGTCGCCGCAGGCGGCGGACCGGCTGTCGGAGTCGGGTGTCGACCGCGATCCCCGCGGCAAGGACAAACCGTCAGATCACACGCCCGTCTGGTGCGAACTGGATATCTGAGCCCCAGCGTCCAGGACTCGCTGCGGCGCTGGATCAGATATCGGCGAAACAGTGGCTCTCCGCCTTGCCGCCGGGATGGCAGACGGCGCCTTTCTCCGCGTCGCCCACCGTCTGGGCATAGCGCCATAGCGCGCCCGATTGATAATCGTGGCGCCGCGGCTTCCATTGCTTCCTGCGCTCAGCCAGTTCGGCCTCGCTAAGATCGACCTCGATCGTGCCCTTTTCCGCATCGATACGGATGGTGTCGCCGTTCTTGAGCAGCCCGATCGGCCCACCGACCGCCGCCTCCGGCCCGACATGGCCGATGCAGAATCCGCGCGTCGCGCCGGAAAAGCGGCCATCGGTGATGAGCGCCACCTTGTCGCCCATACCCTGGCCGTAGATTGCCGCTGTGGTCGCCAGCATCTCGCGCATGCCCGGGCCGCCGCGCGGTCCTTCATAGCGGATGACGAAGACGTCCCCAGCGCTGTATTTGCGCTGCTCCACGGCGCGGTAGGCGTCCTCCTCGCAATCGAAGCAGAGCGCCTTGCCGGTAAACGTGATCGTCTTCATGCCGGCGATCTTCACGATGGCGCCCTGGGGCGCAAGATTGCCGCGCAAGCCGACAACGCCGCCGGTGGTCGAGAGCGGATTTGACGTCGGCCGTATCACATCCTGGGCGGTGGGGAACGTCACGGACCGCAAATTTTCCGCGATGGTCTTTCCGGTCACCGTTATGCAATCGCCATGCAGGTAGCCGCCATCCAGCAGCGCCTTCATCAGCACGGGTACGCCGCCAACTTCGTACATGTCCTTGGCGACATAGCGGCCGCCCGGCTTCAGATCGGCGATGTAGGGCGTGCGGCGGAAGATCGCGCAGACGTCATGGAGGTCGAACTCGATGCCGATCTCATGGGCGATCGCCGGCAGATGCAGGCCTGCATTGGTGGAACCGCCGGAGGCCGCCACCACCATGGCGGCGTTTTCCAGCGCCTTGCGCGTGACGATGTCGCGGGGCCGGAGCTGATTTGCCACCAGAGCCATCACGGCGCGGCCTGAGGCCTCGGCATAGGCGTCGCGGCTTTCATAAGGCGCCGGCGCTCCTGCCGATCCCGGCAGTGCCAGGCCAATCGCCTCGGACACGCAAGCCATGGTGTTGGCCGTGAACTGGCCGCCGCAGGAACCGGCGGACGGACAGGCCACGCACTCCAACTCATGCAGATCCTTTTCGTTCATCTTGCCGGCGGAATGGGCGCCAACGGCCTCGAACACATCCTGAATGGTGACGTCACGGCCGTGATAACGGCCCGGCAGGATCGAGCCGCCATACATGAAGACCGACGGCACGTTCAGCCGCACCATCGCCATCATCATGCCCGGCAGCGATTTGTCGCAACCGGCGAGTCCGACCATCGCGTCATAGCAATGGCCGCGCATGGTGAGTTCCACCGAGTCGGCGATGATCTCGCGGCTGACCAGCGACGACTTCATGCCGGCATGCCCCATGGCGATGCCATCGGTGACGGTGATGGTGGTGAATTCCCGTGGCGTGCCGCCCGCCGCCTTGACCCCCTTCTTCACCACCTGGGCCTGACGGGACAGCGAGATGTTGCAGGGCGCCGCTTCGTTCCAGGTGGTGGCGACGCCGATGAAGGGCTGGGCGATCTCCGCCTCCGTCATCCCCATGGCGTAGTAGTAGGACCTGTGCGGCGCGCTGGCGGGGCCTACGGACACGTGGCGGCTGGGCAGCTTGGATTTATCGAACTTGGCTTCGGCGGACATGGCGGTTCCTTCGACGGGTCAGCGAATGCAGACCGGCAAGATAGAGGCGCAAATCCTCGCCGCCAATGGATTTAGGCGCATACCATCGATGCAGCTACCGGGGATGCAGGGGCCCCTCGATCACCCTTGTCAGAGGCCTTTCGGCGAGCTGCGTACCCGGCCCTTGCGCCATGACCTGGCCCGGCTGCTGGAGCAGAAAGAACAGCTTCTCCGGCGAAGCGTCGGAGATTACGAAGGTCATCGAGGCCGAAGCGCCCGGCTCGATTCTTCCGCCGGAGTATTCCAGGGAGTCATAAGGCTCCTCGATCTCGTTGTTGGCGGAAAAGCCGGACGACCCATAAGGCCGGCCGGCCGTGGATGCCTGCCCGAAGGAGAGGCCATCGCCGTAGGGGCTGTAGGAATTCAGAACTTCCCGAAGCTCGAGCGCGAAGCGGGTCCAATCCCGGGATGTTCTGTTGGTGACGACTTTGGTCAGCACAAAGCCGAACGCATGGTGGGTGCCGACCCGATTGCCGAAATCGGCATCGATATCCTTGATGACGAGGATGACGTCTTCGGATGACGCGATCTCCTCCTGTACGATGAAGGGATCGGCGATCGTGCCCATGCCGGAAACGCCGGTGATCCGGAAGCCGCCGAGTTCATCGCTGAAGGTGACGCCGTTGATGCGCAGAGGATCGGCGCCGCTCCGCCCCGGCAGCAGCAGGGCTTGGACCAGGACGACAACGGTCAGCGCCAATGCGAACCGAAAAATGGACCGTGGAGTCATCCGGCCATTATTGGCTGCTGGCGACGGCCGGGTAAAGCGCGCTTTGCCTCGCAGGGCTAGAGGGCCGCCAGGCGGTCCAGGGCCGCGGACAGTTTGCGCTGCGATGCCGTGGCCTCGGCCAGCCGCTCGCGCTGCTCTTCGATCACTTCGGGCGGCGCCTTGGCAACAAAGGCCTCGTTCCCCAGCTTCGATTCCAGCTTGGAAACCTCCGAGGAAATCTTCTCGATCTCCTTCTTCAGCCGCGCCTGCTCTCGCGCAACATCGATCACGCCCGCGAGGGGCAGCACGAAGGTCGCTTCGTCCAGCACCACCTGCACGGCGCCCTTGGCAATCTCGCTCGACAGGATCTCGATCGAGTTGACTCGCGCCAGGCGCATCAGCAGATCGCGGTGGGCGGCAAGCCGGGCCTGAGTCGTCGAACTTGCATCGCGCACCTGCAATGTCAGTTGCGCCGCCGGCGGCACATTCATTTCCGACCGCACGGCGCGGATGGCGGAGATGGCGCGGATCAACCAATCCAACTCGGCCGACGATGCGTCATCGATCTTCAGGCCGTCATGGGCCGGCCAGGCGGCACTAATGAGCGCGCCACTGCCGCCGCTGTTGCCCCACAATTCCTCGGTAATGAACGGCATGAACGGATGCAGCAGATGCATAAGCTGGCCGAGCACCCAGGCGGTCGCCGCCCGGGTTTCGCTCTGGGCCTTGGCATCGGCGCCGGACAGGATCGGCTTGGTGAATTCAAGGTACCCGTCACAGAACTCGCCCCAGGCGAAACGATAGAGCGCCTCGGCGGCGTCGTTGAAGCGATAGGCCTCCAAGGCGCTTTCCACCTGCCGCCGCGCCTCGATCGTGCGGCCGACGATCCAGCGATTCACCGTCTGCGCACATTGCCCGGGATCGAAAGCCGGATCGGGCAGACATTGATTCATCTGGGCGTAGCGCGCCGCATTCCACAGCTTGGTGGCGAAGTTGCGATAGCCTTCGACCCGGGATTCCGAAAACTTGATATCGCGCCCCTGGGCCGCTTGGGCGGTAAGGGTAAAGCGCAGCGCGTCGCAGCCATATCTGTCGATCAGGTCGAGCGGATCGATGACATTACCCTTGAACTTGGCCATCTTCTGGCCGCCCTCGTCGCGTACGAGAGCGTGGATATAGACGGTGCGGAACGGCACGTCGTTCATGAAATGCAGCCCCATCATCATCATCCGCGCCACCCAGAAGAAGATGATGTCGAAGCCGGTCACCAGCACGTCGCCCGGATAGTAGCGCTTTAGTTCCGGCGTCTCTTCCGGCCAGCCGATGGTGGAAAACGGCCAGAGCGCCGATGAGAACCAGGTGTCGAGCACGTCGTCATCCCGGCGCAGCGGCACGTCCTTGCCATAGTGCTTCGCCGCCGCGGCGGTAGCTTCGGCCTCGCTCATTTCAACGAAGAACTTTCCATCCGGTCCGTACCAGGCCGGTATCTGATGACCCCACCAGATCTGCCGGGAAATGCACCAAGGCTGGATGTTCCGCATCCATTCGAAATAGGTCTTGGTCCATTGTTCCGGAACGAAGCGGGTATCGCCCTGCTCCACGGCGCGGATCGCCGGAGCCGCCAGCGTTGCCGCATCCACATACCATTGGTCGGTCAGCCAGGGCTCGAGGGGCACGTTGCCGCGATCGCCATGGGGCACCGTGTGGATGTGCGGCTCGATCTTCTCGATCAGGCCCTGCGCCTCCAGATCGGCGACCACGCGTTTGCGCGCCTCGAAGCGGTCCAGACCGCGATAATCCGGTGGCGCGTTCTCGTTGATGTGGGCGCTCTTGTCGAAGATGTTGATGCGCGGCAGGTTGTGCCGGCGGCCCACCTCGAAATCGTTGAAGTCGTGCGCTGGCGTGATCTTGACCGCGCCGCTGCCGGCCTCGGGATCGGCATAATCATCAGCGACGATGGGAATCTCACGCCCCACCAGCGGCAGAAGGATCATCTTGCCGACGACGTCGCGATAGCGTTCATCATCGGGATGAACCGCCACCGCCGTATCACCGAGCATTGTTTCCGGACGTGTGGTCGCGACGATGACGTGGCGTCCCGTCTCGCCCTTGATGGGATAGCGGATGTGCCACAAGTGACCCTTCACGTCGGGATGCTGCACCTCGAGATCGGAGATTGCCGTGTGCAGCTTCGGATCCCAGTTCACCAGCCGCTGATCGCGGTAGATCAGCCCTTTTTTGTGAAGGTCGACGAAGACTTTGCGCACGGCGTGGGACAGTCCCTCGTCCATGGTGAAGCGCTCGCGCGGCCAATCGGGCGACGCGCCGAGCCGCCGCAGCTGGCGCGTGATGGTGCCGCCCGACTCCGCTTTCCACTCCCACACCTTTTGGATGAAGGCGTCGCGCCCGATGACCTGCAAGTTAGCGCCGCCGGTCCGCGCCGCAGCACCCTGCCGGTCGAGCACGATCCCCTTGGCCGCCAGTTGGCGTTCCACCACGGCCTGGGTGGCGATGCCGGCATGATCGGTGCCCGGCTGCCACAGCGCGTCGAACCCGCGCATGCGGTGAAAGCGGATGAGAATATCCTGCAGCGTAAAGGTCAGCGCATGTCCCATATGCAGGCTGCCGGTGACATTCGGCGGCGGCATCATGATGGTGTAGGGACGCGCCTTTGACTTCGGATCGGCCGCGAAGGCGCCGGACGCCTCCCACCGGGCATATTGCCGCTTTTCCACTTCCGCGGGTTCGAAAGTCTTTTCCAGCATCACACAGCTTTCCCTGGATCCGGACGGGTCGGGCCCCGGCCGGCTGTCATTTCATCAATTCCGTGGATCGATTCAGCCGGCGCGCTTCGCAAGTCGGTCGATGGCCTCGCGGACCAGCCGCTCGACAAGCGGCGGCAGGTTGGTGTCGAGCCATTGCCGCAGCAAGGGACGCACCGTATCACGAACCAGCTCTTCGACCGTGAGCGACGACTCCGACCGCTCCGGCGGTTCCACTGCCAGCACGTCCGGCGCCGGGGGCCGGGTCAGATCCATCAGGCGCGACAACGCCGCCATGGCGGTTTCGACCTTGGCATCGACTGGCGGCACCTCCGGTTGCACCGGGACAGCCGCCGCCACCACAGCGGGTTGTTCCGGCGGCGCGGGAGCAGCAATAGTCGCCTCGCTGCCGGCTGGCGATGGAGTTTGCGCGGCAGGGCTTGGCGCAGGCGCCGGCTCGGTCTTGACCTCGGCTTCCGCGCTCGCAGGCGCCGGTTTTGGCGGCACCTCGCCCACATTGACGATGCTGCCGTCATCCTGGACGATCTGAGTCAACTCGAAGACTTCGGCCCTGGCTACATCGGTCTTGAGAACTTCGGTCTTAGGCGATTGCTTGACTGCCTCGGAGGCCGGCGCCGCCGCTGGGCCGCCTTTTGCGTCCTGCTCCCCCTCCGCAATGATCCGGCGGATGGAAGCCAGAATGTCTTCCATCGATTGGCCGTTATCTGTGCCGGATTGGTTCATTGTCTTCGTCCGCCTGGGTCATACTTAACAGACCGGCACCGCCTCCGGGAAGCGATTCCATTAGCGGGGAGCCCAGTCTATTCGGTGCCGATTTCCGTACCCCAGAACTTGTCCTTGACCTCATCATAGTGGCGATTGACGTCATAGCGCGTCGCCGGCAGTTCGAGGCCGCCGGCCGTCAACCGGCCGATAGCAGCCAAAACCTGATAGGCGGCTACGACCTCGTCCCGTCTCGCCCTGACCAGATTGACTTGCGCCACCAAGTACTCCTGCGTCGCATCGAGTACGTCCAAGATCGTACGGGCGCCGACACTCGCCTCCTCCCGCACACCCTCCAAGGCCACTCTGGTGGCCTCGACCTGGGACTGAAACGAGGTGATCTGAGCGCGTGCCGTTTCCAGCGCCCGCCAAGAACTTGTTGCCTGCTGTTCGGCGGCCCGTTGTTGTTCCTGCACCTGCTGGCGGCGCTGGCTGACTACCTGCTTCGATGCTCTCACCCGCGAACCCACGCCGCCGGCTTGGTACAGCGGGATCTTCACCTGAAGAAACACACCGGCGGAATTCTCGTACCGGCCATCCGCGGACACATCGTCTAGTGCCTGAAGCCGACCAACAACATCGACCCGGGGAAGCAGTTCGCCGAAAACGACGTCGATACCGTCACGGGCAGCCCGCTCGAGAAACTTCGCGGAGGTCAAGGCCGGGTTATTTTCAGATCCAGCCACGGTTTCGGCCTCGTTGGCGGGTAGATTCTTTGGTGGCTCCGGCGTCTCCAAATCGACTGGGTCTTCGCCGATGACCTCGCGGTAAATCGCCTTCGACGTCGTGAGCAATCCTTCCGCGGCGATGCGCTCTGCCTCAGCGCCGGCCAGGCGGGCTTCGGCCTGCGCAACGTCGGTTCGGGTCAATTCGCCGACCTCAAAGCGAGTGCGCGTCGCCTCGAGTTGCTTCGTCAGCACCTCGACGTTGTTGCGCGTAAGTTCGAGCACCGCTTGATCGCGCACGACGTCGCTGAACGCCGTGACCGCCCGCACGAGCACCTGCTGTTCCACCGAGATCAACGTCTCCCGCTGGGCCAGGATGACATTGTCCGCTTGACTGATGCTGGCATCGATACTGCCGCCACGATAAATCGGTTGATTGAGATTGAGCGCGACGGTGCCGGTGGCCCCCGTTCCGCTGTCACCGATGTCGGTATCAACAGCTTCGGGTCCGATTTGGCCGGTTACGTCGATCGTGGGACGCCGCAGCGATTTCGCCTGGGCGATCTGCTCGTCGGTGGCGCGGAGTTCCGCTCGTGACGCCTGCAATGTGGGATTGGTTTCGTAGGCGCGTGACAGCGCTTCTTCCAATGTCGTCGCCCGGACTGTCAGCGGCGCAGCGGCCAGCAGGCCCGCAAGAACGCTCAGCGTCATCAATCGACGATGTCGAGGTCTAGCCACTTGTTTCTCCCGCACACGCTGTAACAGACACCTTAACCGCCTGGAGATTCAAAAAGAAGAGTGGAAGGACTTAGCAGCCGTTCAGAAGACGAAACCGGCCTCCCGCTGCAATCCAGGCAGCGGTGCCACGGCGGCATCGAAAAGCGCGCGCACCGATGTAACACCGGCGTTACGCGTATAAAGCATCGCCCGCCCAATGCCGCGATCCCGCACGATGCCGACAAGACGGCCGCCTTCGGCCAATTGATCAAGAAGCATTTGCGGCACCTCGTCGGCCAGACCCTCGATGACGATGGCATTGTAGGGTGCCTGAGGTGGCACGCCCTGTTCGAGCGGACCTTGCAGGACCAAGGCGTTGCGAACATCGAGCGAGGAGAGAGTGGCATTCGCGCGGTTCGCCAGCTCGCTGTCGAATTCCAGCCCCACGATCTGCGCCGCCAGGCGGGACAGAATCGCCACGCCATAGCCGGTGGCGCTGCCGATATCGAGGATTTTGTCATTCTTGTTCGGCGCCGCCGCCTGAATGAGGCGACCCAGTACCATCGGCTCGAGCAGGAAGCGCCGATTGCCCAGGGGCACATTCTCATCTACATAGGCGACCGACCGATAGGCGGCCGGGACGAATTCCTCCCGCGGGATATCCGCCATGGCGTCCAGGAGCGCCTGATCGGTGACCTTGTTTGGCCGCAGCTGGCTGTCGATCATGCTGCGGCGCGCGGCTTCGAATTTCATTGCAACGATGCACCGGCTCTGTGAATGGGC
>Ga0184637_10001943_pt1 | contig 13517 bp, 10 predicted proteins | sample PLM3_127_b2_FD_133143 | JGI IMG/M metagenome (GOLD analysis project Ga0184637, IMG submission 133143) | Groundwater sediment microbial communities from an aquifer in East River, Colorado, USA - PLM3_127_b2 | ecosystem: Environmental > Terrestrial > Soil > Riparian zone | place: USA: East River...
ACGAATTGCTGACGCTCAAGGGTGTGGGACGGAAGACGGCCAACGTCATCCTGTCCGCGAAGCGTCTGGAACCGTGGGGTCGCGGCGACGATCCCGGTGACGGGCTCGGGATCGTCGTGGACACGCATGTGCGGCGTCTGAGTCAGCGGCTGGGGCTGGCCACAAGCGACGACCCGGCGAAAATAGAGCAGCAGTTGATGGAGATCATCCCACGCGAGGAGTGGGACGGCTTTTCGCTGCGCCTGATTTATTTCGGGCGCGAAGTGTGCACCGCCCAGCGACCAAAGTGTCCGATCTGCCCGCTGAGCCGGCTCTGCCCGTCCTCGCCTTATCTTGGGAAGCCGCCGTGGATGGCACGCCGACAAGAGGACGTTAAGCGCGGAACCACGGAAACGCGGAACGCGACAATGAAAGGAACACGCCAATGAACGCTCAGGTCAAACCCATCTTTAATTACATCGACGAGCATTTCAACCGGCATCTCGAGAAGGTGCGCACATTCGTGATGCAACCGAGCATTAGCGGTGAAGGCGTAGGGATGGCGGAGATGGCAGAACTCGTCGCCGGCGCGATCTCAGAACTGGGCGGGCGCAGCGAGGTCGTCCCCACGTCAGGCTGGCCTGTGGTCTACGGCGAGGTCAACGCCGGCAGGCCCCGCACGCTCCTGCTGTATGGGATGTACGATGTGCAACCCGTGGTCGGAGAGGACTGGATCGTTCCGCCGTTCGGCGGAGAGATCGTGGACTACGAAGGCCGCGGTCCGTGTCTGGTGAACCGCGGCGCGACCAATCAGAAGGGTCCGCTCGCAGGCATGTTCAACGCGCTCGAAAGCGTGAAAGCCATCACAGGCGGCTTCCCAGTGAACTTGAAGTTCATGATCGAGGGTGAGGAAGAACTAGGCAGCCGTCACCTCCCGGAGTTTGTGAATCGGAATAAAGACCGACTGCAGGCCGACGGAACCTACTTCGGTGTCTTCAGCCAGAACGCGAAGGGGAAGCCGATCCTGTATCTCGGCGTGAAGGGGATCGTGTTCTTCGAACTCGTGAGCCGCGGCGGCGCGTGGGGCGGGCCAACCACGCGCGGAATCCACGGCAGCCAGGGAGCCTGGATCGCCAGCCCCGTCTGGCGGATGCTGCACGCGATGGCCACGATGACGGACTCCAACGAGCGGATCGCGATCGACCGATTCTACGACAGTGTGAAGCCGCCCAAGGCGGAAGATGAGCGGCTGTTGAGCGAACTGGCCGAGACTTTCGACTCGGATCTCGTGCTGCGCGAGAACGATGTGCGTCGGTTCAGATATGACTTGGCCGGCGCCGACCTCCTGCGCCGATACCTGTTTGAGCCAATTCTTAACATCGACGGCATCGCCGGTGGCCATTATGGCGCGGGGTCGAAGACGCTGCTCCCCCATGAAGTGAGGGCGAAGATGCATTTCCGCCTCGTGCCGGACATGGAGCCCCAAGAAGTGCGGTCGAAATTTCTTGCGCATCTGAAGAAGATCGGGTGCAGCGACTTCGAGGTGCACTTCGAGGAAGGGTATCCATGGGCCGTCATGAGCCCGTCCGCGCCGATTTCCCAGGCGATGATCCGCGCCATTCGTTCCTTTGATCTCGAGCCCCAGGTCTGGCCAAACATCGGGGGCTCGGCACCGTTCTATCTGTTTAGCCGGGTGTTGAAGCAGCCATTCACCATCGGCGGCCTCGGTCACGGCGGCCGCGTCCACAGCCCCAACGAATTCGCGGTGGTCGACGGGATCCGGCTGTATGAGAAATCGGTCGTGCAGTTTCTCGACGAGTTCGCGGCGCTCTAAGAAGGATTCGCAGTTTTCAACGGAAATCAAACAGGATTAGCCCCCTGAGGTGCGCGATGAGGATCCTATATCTCATTCCGGGATGGATGTCCAGGACCCCGGCGGGAGAAGCCGAGATGCGGCGTCGGTTGGAGTTCCTGCGGCGTCATGCGTCACCTGGGGTGGACGTGGATGTGTGGGATGTTCGTGGCGGCCCGTCTTCCATTGAATCTGCTTATGAAGAGTACCTGTCCGTGCCCGGGGCGCTAGAAAGGCTGACGGAGGCCGCACGCGCAGGCTTCGATGGCGTGATCCTGGGTTGTTTCGGCGATCCGGGCGTCGATGCCGCGCGGGAGCTCGTGTCGATTCCGGTGATCGGTCCCGGAGAAGCCGCGATGCTGATTGCGGCATCGCTCGGCCATCGTTTCACGATCGTCACCATCCTGGATTCTGTCATCCAGCCGCTGCGCCGGCTCGCCTGGTCGGCCGGCGTCGAGGCGAAGTTGACGTCTGTCCGCTCGGTGAACATCCCTGTGCTCGAACTGGCGAGAGACCGGGAGACCACATACACGCGGATGCTCGAGGCGGGCCGGCTGGCGCGTGACGTCGACGGGGCCGACACCATTGTGCTCGGGTGCATGACGATGGCGTTCCTCAATGAGCATGAAAAGTTGGCGCAGGCGCTTGGCATCCCTGTGGTCAATCCAGTCCAGGCCTCCCTGAAGTTCGTCGAGGCGCTCTGCGCTATGGGCATCGCGCACAGCAAGCGGGCGTACCCCGTTCCACCGAAGCTGGCTGCTGAAGCAAAACTCGTTTGAGCCGGGGTCCCCGGGAAATTCGCGTCAGCGAATTTCTGGGGTGGCAGAAGGAGCAGACATGAAGCAAATCGTGTGGGTCCTATGTGTGCTGATGGCGGGGAGCCTGCTGGCAATCCCCGTCGGCGCCGGTCCGGCGACCGGCGGCGCTGTCGTGTATCCGATCGTCGCGGATCCGACATTCAACCCGTGGCACCCCCGGGCGTTCGTCGAATCAGTCTTTCCAAACCGCGTGATCTACAACGGCCTGACGAAACCCGGCAAGAATCTCCAGCCGGCGCCGGATCTCGCCGAGCGCTGGGAAGTGAGCGCAGACGGGCTGACTTGGACGTTCTTCCTCCGGCGGAACGTGCGCTGGCACGACGGTCGCGAGTTCACCGCGGACGACGTCAAATTCACATACGATATCGTGCTCAATCCACAACTGGGCGCCGGCGGCGCGGCCAACTTCCGCTCTGTCAAAGAAGTGCAGGTCGTGGACAGGTTCACCGTCCGATTCGTGCTCGCGACGCCGACCGCGAGCCTCGCGGCCTTCGCGGGGACGAATGCCGGGATCATCCCCAAGCACGCATTTGAGGGGGTGGCCGACCCCTGGACCCACGACACGTTCAACAAGCGCAATCCGGTCGGCACGGGCGCGTATCGCGTCCGGGAGTATGTCCCGGGATCACATGTCACGCTCGCGCGCAACGACAACTACTTCCTCGGCCGGCCGAGCATGGACACGGTGACGTTCAAGGTGCTGCCTGACCCCAACACGCAGATTGCGCAGCTGATCAGCGGCGAACTCACGCTGATCATGGTTGATAATCCGGCGAGCGTGCGCGCGATTCAGGGACGTGCGGACGTCGAGATCTCCACTATCCCGCAGACCAACTTCTACTGGCTGGCGGCAAACTACCGGATGCCGACCTTCAGGGATAAGCGCGTCCGGCAGGCGATGCTGTATGCCCTCGATCGCAGGGCGATGATCAACGGCTTTTTGCAAGGGTTCGCACGGGAAGCCACGGGGATTATTTCTCCGGCGCTGTCCTTCTATTACAAATCAGACGTCAAGACCTATGAGTTTGACCGCCAGCGGGCACGGCAGCTGCTCGCTGCAGCGGGATGGCGTCCTGGCGCGGATGGTGTCTTAACAAAGGATGGCCAGCGCCTGTCGTTCGCGCTCACGTTCCCCCGCGTGCAGTACTTCGAGCAACTGGCCGCCCTCGTCCAGCAGTACTACCGCGCCATCGGCATCGAGGTGACGCTCGACGGGCTCGAGTTCAACCAGTTTGTCAGCCAGCGGCTCCTGCCCAGGAGATTCGAGGTCATGGCCGGATGGTGGATCACGCCTGGGGATCCTGACTTCTACAACTATATTCACAGCAGCGCGGCGGAGCGAGGGTTCAACATCCCCATGTACGCCAATCCGGAGATGGACCGGGTTCTGGAACAGGGCCGCGCATTCAGCGATGCGGCGCAGCGGGCGCGCGTGTACCGGCAGTTTCAAGATCTCGTCGCGGAGGAGTTGCCTTACATCTACCTCTGGTGGCCGTTCGAAATCCGAGCCATCAACCGCCGGCTTGGTGGCGTGCCCCGCCTGGGATTGCGCGACGCGTTTCAGTACACGAACGAGTGGATGATTCGATAGACGGATTTCTGACGCGGGGAGGCGTGTGATGCGCCTCCCCGTCCCTCTCCTGCGATGAGTCTGTACCTGGCCCGCCGGTTTGTGCACGCCATCCTCGTTCTGTTCGTCGTGAGCGTGCTCACCTTTGCACTCGTTAATCTTGCGCCCGGCGGCCCGGCCATCATGACCACGATGGAGACCACGGTCGAGCAGCGAGAGGCGCACCGGATCCGGCTCGGGCTCGACAAGCCGATTCACGTCCGCTTCGGAAAGTGGCTGCTGGCTACGTTCCGCGGAGACTTCGGGCGCTCGTTTAACGACGGCCGCCCTGTGCTTGAGGTCCTCGGTGAGCGGCTGCCGCCGACGTTGTTGCTCGGCGCCGCGACACTCCTGGTATCGCTGGCCGCGGGCGTGCCGATCGGCGTCTTTTCCGCGACACATCGGTACTCGCCTTACGACCACACGGTCACCCTGTTCAGCTTCTTTGGCGTGAGTGTCCCGGCGTTCTGGCTCGCGATCATGCTCATTCTTCTCTTTTCCGTGGAACTACGGTGGCTGCCAAGTTCAGGGATCGCGACGATCGGAACGCCCTTCTCGATCATGGATCGGCTCCAGCACATGATCATGCCCGTCGTGGTGCTGGCCACCGTAACATTGCCGCAACTCGTCCGGTTCACCCGCTCGGCGTTGCTCGAAGTGCTCTCCCAGGACTACGTCCGCACGGCGCGCGCGAAGGGCATGCGCGAGCCGCGCGTGCTGTTCCGTCACGCGCTCCGTAACGCGCTCATCCCGGTGGCGACCGTGCTGGGGCTGCTCATCCCGCGATTGCTCGGAGGCGCGGTGATCACGGAAACGATCTTTGGATGGCCCGGCATGGGGCAGCTCGCTGTCACGTCCGCGATCGGCCGGGATTATCCGCTGATCATGGGGGTCACCGTGATCGTGGCGGCAGTCGTCATCGCTGCGAACCTGGCCGTGGATCTGGCGTACGGGTGGCTGGATCCCCGCATCCGGTATGAGTGACGTCCTCGCACGCGGCGAAGTACTGACGACCACTAGTATCGCCCACGGAGTGGGCCAATGACGCACAGAGGCCGAGCTGTTGTGAGGCCGGGGGAATTTCGCTTGGTGCCGGGTTCAGAGTCTGTCCCGATCGCAACCCCCAAGCGGCGCGCCGGAGCTGCGCGGCGTCTCCGGCGCAGCACGCCTGCGATGATGGCGCTGGGGTTTCTGGTGATGATCCACGCGCTGGCGGTGGCGGGGCCTGTGGTGCTTTCACTCGATCCGTTCTCCACGGATCCGCTCGGCGGGCTCCAGGGGACGTCAGCCCTGCACGTGCTCGGGACGGATGAATTGGGGCGCGACGTGCTGTCGCGCCTGATCTACGGCGCGCGCGTCTCGCTGCTGGTCGGCCTGCTCTCGATGGGGGTCGCGATCGTCACGGGATCAATCATTGGCGCGCTGGCCGGCTACTTCGGCGGGGCGGCCGATGCCTGGCTGATGCGATTCACCGATGCGATGATGGCGCTGCCGACGTTCTTTCTGATCCTCGCGGTGCTCGCCGTGTTCGGCGGCGGACCTGTCGTGGTGATGCTCGTCATCGGGCTCACCTCATGGATGCAGGTCGCGCGCATCGTCCGGGGGGAGGTCCTGCGGTGGCGGGTGGCAGAGTTCGTGGACGCGGCCCGGGTCATCGGCGCGTCCGACGGCCAGATTCTCGCCCGGCATATCTTCCCGCAGGTCGCGCCGTCGATCATCGTGACCGCGACGCTCGGCGTGGCATTCGCGATTCTCACCGAGTCGGCGCTCAGCTACCTCGGCCTGGGGATTCAGCCACCGACGCCGTCCTGGGGCAACATGCTCCAGCACGCGCAGCAATACCTGTGGTCGGCCCCACGGCTGGCGGTCTATCCCGGCGGGATGATTCTCCTCACCGTCCTGAGCTACAACTTCTTCGGCGACGGGCTGCGCGATGCGCTCGACCCGTCGCTGCGTAACGTGTGATGGCCATCCGGATCGCGGCTGTCGGCGATATCATGCTGGCGCATCCAGTCACAGAGAACCCGTTGCACGCGATTCTCCGCGATGCGGATGTCGGATTTGCCAACCTCGAGGTCCCGCTGTCCTCTCGCGGTGAGCCGGCGGACAAGCCCATCGCGTTCCGATCGGATCCGGGCTTGGCCTCGGAATTAGGATGTCTCGGTCTCGACGTCGTGTCGTTTGCCAACAACCACTCGCTGGACTACGGGATTTCTGCGATGCTCGATACGATCGCGGCTGTCGAAGAGGCCGGTGTGGCCGTGATCGGCGCCGGAAGTAATCTGGACCAGGCCATGACGCCGCGCGTGATCAAATGCGGAAATGCGCGGCTGGCGTTTCTGGCGTTCTGCTCGACCTTGCCTGTGGGCTCGCCGGCCACCGCAGCCCGGCCGGGGGTCGCGCCGATCAGAATCCAGGCGAGCATTCTGGCTGATGCGCCGATTCTGGAAGAGCAGCCCGGCACATCTCCCTATATCAAGACAGAAGCTCTCACTGAGGACGTCGAGCACGTGCGGGCAGCGATTGGGCAGGCGCGACGGAGCGCGGATGGCGTCGTCGTGTCCATCCACTGGGGCGTGCCCCCGGGATGGGCCGCGCCGTTCCAGGGTGTGCTCACAGATTACCAGCAACCCCTCGGTCACGCGCTAGTCGACGCAGGCGCCGACCTCGTGCTGGGTCACCATCCGCATACGCTCCACGGTGTCGAGATCTACCGCGGGAAGTTGATCGCCTACAGCCTCGGCCACTTCGTCTTTCACAGTCTCGCCGAAGGGAAGCCAATGGTGCTGCAGCGACCGGGACCTCCGTACCGGCTGCAGTATGTGCGGCCGCCCGAGGTGAGCGAGTCCGCCGTCTTTTTGTTCGAAACCGACGATTACTCGCGCTGGCGCGCGGAGGTCATTCCGTGCGCGCTGAACCGCGAAGGCGAATGCGAGCCGGTGGAGGGCGCGCGGCAGCAAACGATCTTGAATCGCTTTACGCGTCACTGCGAAGATCTGGGCACAGCCGTCGAAGTTCGACAGGGGCGCGGTGTGATCGAGGGCAATCACGGAGAGGAACGGTGACCAGGATGAGCACGATGAGGGCGCAGCGAGACCCACAGGAAGACGCGGTCGTACAGGCAGTGACGATCGACGCACCATGGGCGCTCGTAGAACGCTTCAGCTCACTGGTGCGCGATTCAGGTGGCAAAGCAGAGGGGAAGGCGATTGACTACATCGTCCGGCAGTTGTCCAGGTGGGGCGTTCCCCACACGCTGCATGAGCCCGAGTTGTTGATCAGCCTCCCCAAGCGTGCGCGCCTCGAGGTACTCACTCCGGAGAAACGTACGCTGACATCCAAAACACCGTCGATGTCCCTGTCGACCGACGGACGCTGGCAGCGCGGTCCGCTCACGTACATCCCCACCGGCCACGCCGGCGGGATTATGGCCATCTTCGAAGGCGTGGGAGAATTGCAGGCCGATGTCACGGGACAGGTCGTGCTCACGGAAGGGTATCCCTCCCCGGGGAAAGTGGCGGACCTGCAAGATCGCGGCGCGCGGGCCGCCGTCTTCATCAGCCCGGGCGAACGGATTCACGAGGGGATCTGCACCTCGATCTGGGGTTCGCCGGACCTCGATTCCATCCGGCGCAAGCCGCGTATCCCGGTCCTTGCCGTGAACAAAACCGAGGGCACGTGGTTGCGTGATCTCGCGAAGGCCGGACCCGTCAAGGTTCACTACAGCACCAAGCTCGACGAGGGCTGGCGGAAGATCCCTGTGCTCCTCGCCGAGATCCGGGGCACAGAGGAGGCGGAGAAGTTCGTCCTCCTGCATGGGCACATCGATTCCTGGCACGAGGGAGTCGGTGACAATGCCACTGGAGACGCGACGTTGCTGGAGGTCGCCCGCGTGCTGTGGAGACATCGCGACCGGCTGCGCCGGAGCGTGCGGATCGCGTGGTGGTCGGGCCATTCGCACGGCCGTTACGCGGGCTCGACGTGGTTCGCCGACACGTATGCGCTGGATCTCGACGAGAATTGCATCCTCCACATCAACTGCGATTCACCCGGCTGCCGCTGGGCGACCGTGTTTGAAGACGTCTTCTGGATGAGCGAGGCCGAGGGGATCGCCAAGGACGTCATCCGTGATGTCGCCGGACAGAACGCATCGGGCGGCCGACCACTGCGCGCGGGAGACAAATCGTTCAGCAACATCGGTGTCTCGACGTTTTACATGCTTACCTCGACGATGAAGAAAGATCTCGCGAAGGAAAAAGGTTACTACCCCGTCGGCGGCTGCGGGGCTAACATTGCCTGGCATACCGAAGACGATACGCTCGAGATTGCCGACCGCGAGCATCTGCTCCGGGACATTCGTGTGTATGCGGCGGGCACACTCCGGGCGGCGAATAGCCCAGTCTACCCGTTGGATTTTCGGGCCACCGCCGGGGAATTCGTCCGGACCCTGGAACGCTACCAGGAGGCGGCAGGAGACGCCATCGACCTCAAGCCGGTGATCGACGAGGCCCGTGCACTCGAGGACGATCTGGCGCGCTTCTACGACTCGGCCCGGGCAAGCGCGACGCGCGCTGTCAGCGATCCGGACGTGAGGCGCATCAATGAGAAACAGCGCCGCCTGGCGATGGTGCTCGTGCCGATCAACTACACACGCGCGGGACGGTTCCGCCACGATCCCGCGATCGACGTACCGCCGCTGCCGGATCTCGAGCCGGCCACGAAGATCGCCGCCCTCGCGCAAGACAGCGAGGCCTACCGGATTACACGGACACATCTGGCCCGCGGCCGCAACCGTGTTCTCGCGGCGCTGCGCGAAGCCAGGCGCATCATCGAAGATGCGCAGGCCTAGTACGTGCACCGATACGTAGCACGGAGGCTGTTGATCATGGTGCCCATCCTGCTGGGCATCACCGTGCTCAGTTACCTCATCCTGGCGCTCACACCCGGGGACCCGGTGCAGATGCTGATCAGTCCCGGGCAGAGCGCCGAGGACGTCGCCATCAAACGCAGAGCATTCGGGTTGGACCGACCCGTCTATGTGCGATACGTCAAGTGGCTCGGTGAGCTCGTCCGTGGAAACCTGGGCTATTCGTTCAGCACCGGCGCGCCGGTTACTAAGCGGGTCGGTGAACGCGTCGTCCCCACGCTGAAGTTGACGGGGGCTGCGCTCCTGTTGTCGTATGCGATCGGGATCCCCGTAGGAGTGCTTGCGGCGGCGAAGCGTTATAGCGCCGTCGATTACCTGGCCACCGTGCTGACCTTTCTGGGGATCAGCCTTCCTACGTTCTTCCTGGGTCTGGCCGGCATCTACATTTTTGCGCTGCGACTTCGGTGGCTTCCCGTCAGCGGCACTATGACGCTGGGGGGCGATGGCGGTTTTCTCGACGGCCTCCACCACCTGGTTCTGCCCGCCAGTGTGCTGGCGGTGGCTGGAGCCGGGCTCGTCACGCGATATGTGCGTTCCAGCATGCTGGAAGTCATGGGACAGGACTACGTCCGCACGGCACGAGCGAAAGGGGTGGCGGAAGTCCTCGTCATGAGGCGTCACGCGCTGCGCAACGCGCTCATCCCGGTCATCACGCTTGCAGGACTGCAGATTCCTGCGCTGCTTGCCGGCGCCGTGATCACGGAGCAGGTGTTTGAATGGCCGGGAATGGGCCGGCTTACGATCGAGGCGATCAACCAGCGTGATTACCCAGTCTTGATGGGGATTACAATGATCGCCGCGGTCCTGGTAGCGATTGGGAATCTCCTTGCCGATATGGCATACGCCGTCGTGGATCCTCGGATTCACTATGAATGATGTGGCCTCCGTGTCGCGCGCGGTGGACGGTGCGCGACCGACGCGTCCGGTGTCGTTTTGGGGCCTTGCCACCCAGCGGTTCCTCCGTCACCGGCTCGCCGTGAGCGGCCTGGTGGTCATGGTCCTGATCGCCGCGATCGCGGCGGGCGCAGTTTGGTTCGCGCCGCATTCGCCAACGACCATTGATCCGGTGGCGTTCCAGGCCCCGCCATCGGCAACGCATCCGCTCGGCACCGACAGCGTGGGGCGCGACGTGCTGAGCCGCCTCATCTTCGCGGCGCGCGTGTCGATCACCGTGGGCGTGCTCGCTGTCGCGATGTATGTCGTGATCGGCACCATGGTCGGCGCGGCGGCCGGCTTCTACGGCGGGAAGATGGACCTGGTCCTCAGCCGAGTGATGGACGTAATGCTGTCGTTCCCGCCGCTCATCATCATCTTGTTCGCGGTAAGCGTATTCGGCCGGCCAAGCATTTGGAACGTAATCATCGTGCTCGGCCTGCTCGGTTGGCCCGCGCTCGCGCGCCTCGTCCGTGGACAGTTCCTGGCACTGCGCGACCTGGAGTACGTGCTTGCCGCGCGCGCCAATGGGGCATCCGACGCCCGGATCGTGTTGCGGCACATGCTGCCCAATGCCCTTGCCCCGGTGCTTGTGGCCGCGACCTTCGGAATGGCCAATGCCATCCTCGTCGAAGCCGCGCTGTCGTTCCTCGGTCTGGGCGTCCAGCCTCCTACCGCCTCATGGGGGAATATGCTCACAGATGCCCAATCACTGACAGTGCTGGAACGCATGCCGTGGTTGTGGGTGCCACCGGGGTTCATGATCCTGATCTCGGTGCTGTCGATCAACTTCCTTGGAGATGGGCTGAGGGATGCGCTCGATCCCAGCCTTCGTCTTTAAGCATAAGAGCTATTTCACGAGAGGAGGAGTGTAGATGAAGGGAATGCGCATGTTGCTGGCTGCACTGGTAGCGGTGCTCATCGCCGCTCCGCTGCTGCCGGGTGGCGCGATCGCCGCGCCAAAGTCATCGCTTGTCGTTGTCTCGGGGATGTGGAGTCCTCCGAACAATTTCAGCCCAATCAATACCGACAGCTCGTACGGGTACTACGTCGTTCGGTTCATTTTCCAAGGCATGCTGGAAGCGCGTCTGGAGAACAATCAGATGAGGTTCTCGCCCGCCCTGGCGAGCCGCTGGGAGGTGGGAGCCGACCGGCAGACGTTTCGCTTTACCATTCACCCGCGCGCGGCCTGGCACGATGGGAGGCCCGTAACGGCCGAGGACGTCGAGTTCACGGTGCAGACCATCAGCGACCCGAAGACCGAGACCAACCGGGGAGCGGAAATCGCCACGATCGCAGGCCTGACCGCCGGTGGCAAGCGCGTCGCGGATCAGCAGCTCGGCTTCCGGATCCTCGGGCCCAAAGCGTTTGAGGTCAGGACGAAGGTTCCGGTCGACCCGCAGATGTTCTTGGAACGCTTTGGCGCGAACGTCTACATCCTGCCCAAGCACGTACTGGGCAGCGTGCCCACTGACCAGCTGGCCCGACATCCGTTCTTCCAGAATCCAACCGTAGGCAACGGACCGTTCAAGTTCGTCCAGTACAAGACCGACCAGTTTGTGGAGCTCGTGGTGAACGAGAATTACCACAACGGCGCGCCTCGCGTCCGCCGCGTGTTCGTCCGCATCATTCCCCCAACGACCATGCTGGCGCAGCTGGAGAGGCAGGACCTGGATCTGAGCGCGGGGTTTGGCATCGGGGAAATCCTGATCGAGGACTGGGACCGCGTGAAGGCGATGCCTCACCTACGCCCCGTCAGCATCCGAGCGCCAGGTTACCAGTTCATGGTGTTCAACTTCTCGCGCTCATACCTGGAGGACAAGCGGGTCCGCCGGGCGATGGCCCATGCCATCAATCGGCCCCTGATCGTCAACCAACTCTTGAAGGGCGAGGCCGAGCTTGCGGAAGGACCGATTCCACCTGCGAATCCCTACTTCAATACTGCCGTCAAGCCGTGGGCGTACGACCCTGCCCGGGCGCGTGCCCTTCTGCAGGAGGCAGGATGGGACTTCAACCGGACGATTATCCTGCGCGTCCCAACGGGCAACATTCTGCGGGAGCGGACCGGGGATATCATCCGCGAGAACCTGGTTGCGGTCGGGCTGAAGGCGGAAATCCAGAAGTCTGATTTCCCAACCCATCTGGCTGCTTTGACCGGCAAGAACTACGACATCGGACTGATCGGGTGGGCAGGTCCAACCGATCCCGACGTCAGTTCGCAGTTCCGCACCGGCGGGCAGTACAACTTCGGCCACCACTCTATTGCCAGGATGGACCAACTGCTCGACGAAGGCGTCCGAGTCTCGGACAGCGCACGCCGGAAGACGATTTACAACCAGTTCCAGGAGTTGTTTGCCGACGAGTTGCCGTACCTGGTGCTGTACTACCCCAATGGCCGGACCGTGGTTGCCAGACGCATGAGCAGCGTCGCCTATGACGTCTATGGGCTCTTCGACTACCTGACGTACACTTGGGTCGCCGGACCCCAGTAACACCAGTCGGCGTTGAGCGGGGGCGGATGATGCTCCGCCCCCGCGTCGCTTTCCCTCCATGATTCCCAGGGCGGCCCGATGAGAGCCGTTGTCATTCGCGAGCACGGCGGTCTCGACACGCTTCGTCTCGATGAGACGCCCTCACCGGCCCCGGGACGGGGCGAGGCACTCGTCCGCGTTCGCGCGGTCGCCCTCAATAACCTGGACGTTTGGGCGCGCAGCGGACCGCCCGGCGGCCGTCCGATTTTTCCATGGGGCCGAATGCGCCTTCCCATGATCACCGGTGTCGATGTGGCGGGCGTGGTCGAGCAGTTGGGCTCGGATGTCCGCACGGCAACAGTCGGCCAGCGCGTCGTCGTCAACCCGATCCTGTCCTGCGGGACATGCGAGTGGTGCGTATCGGGCGAGCAATCAATGTGCGCGGAGTATCATATCTTCGGCGAGCACACACCCGGCGGGATGGCGGAGTATGCCGTCGTTCCCGAGCAGAATCTCCATGTGCTTCCCGAGCATGTTCCATTTGAGCGCGCCGCGGCGGTGCCGGCATGTTACACCACGGCCTGGCGCATGCTGATGACCGTGGCGCGATTGCGGGCGGGTGAGGATCTGTTGGTAGTCGGCGCCTCAGGCGGTGTGGGCACGGCCGCGCTGGTGATTGGAAAATTTGCGGGAGCGCGCATGCTTGCCATCGTAGGCGACGAAGGGAAGGGGGCGAAGGCGGCGGCGCTGGGTGCGATCTCGATCAACCGTAAAGAGCACCCTCAGTTCAGTGAACGCGTGCGCTCGTTGACAGGTGCCGGTGTGCACGTCGTGGCCGATCCGGTCGGGGCCGCGACATGGCCCGAATCAATTCGCAGTCTGCGCCCCGGTGGGCGGATGACCATCTGTGGGGCCACCGGCGGCGAGC
>Ga0184637_10001944_pt1 | contig 13510 bp, 11 predicted proteins | sample PLM3_127_b2_FD_133143 | JGI IMG/M metagenome (GOLD analysis project Ga0184637, IMG submission 133143) | Groundwater sediment microbial communities from an aquifer in East River, Colorado, USA - PLM3_127_b2 | ecosystem: Environmental > Terrestrial > Soil > Riparian zone | place: USA: East River...
CTTCGATGGTAGGATTACCGCGCGAATCAAGGATCTCCAGTGCGTAAATACTTTCAATGATAGTGTCCATTTTTTCTCCGGGTTTTATTATGACGATAAGTATAATCCACTTTCATTGACCTCCGCTGATGGACAAAACGCCTCACGCGGACCTTGGAGCGGCCTCCGTTAAATAAAAGTTTGCTTCCACCGAATCCCCTCCACATCACGCGTGAACGAAAAATCCGCTTGGCATGGCAAGCGGATTTTCATCCAAAGAATAGGAAATTAGTAGGGGTGTGATATTTTTAGGAACTTTTTAATGGTGAAGTTCATCTACGAGGTGGATTTTGTAAATCAAGAAACGGAGGTTTCGATGAATACAAAAAAGTTTTTAAGATCCATTATTCTTATGGCAGTATTGGTTGCCACGTTTGCGTCCAGTGGTTCTGCATTTGCAGCAGCGTGTGACACAGGCGTGATCGTGGTCAGCGGCGACACCCTGCGCAGGATCGCTGATCGCTGTGGCACAACCGTCTCAGCCCTGCGGTTGGCGAACCCTGAGATCGGCAGTGGTAATCTGATCTATCCGGGCCAGGCCCTAATCCTGCCGGGTGCAATTCTGGGTACGGATGGCGGCTTCTTCATTTACGTCGTTGCACGCGGCGATACTCTGAAGAGTTTGGCGGTGCGCTTTGGCACAACTGTAGATGCGTTGCTGGCGGCCAACAAGAACATCACGAATGTCAATTTGATCTATGAAGGTCAGCGCCTGACCGTGTACGTTGGGCCAAATGTTCCCCCAACTACACCAGCGCCCACTCCCGGAGGTCAGACCTATTATGTTCAGCGTGGTGATACCCTGCGCAAGATCGCTGCGAAATTCAGTACCACAGTAGAGGCCATCTTGAGGGTCAACCCGCAGATCACCAATCCGAACGTGATCTACACGGGACAGGCTATCACACTCCCCGGCGATGTGGCAACGCATAGCGTACAGAAAGGCGAAACGCTCAGGATCATTGCCAACCGCTATGGCACGACCGTGGATACCCTGCTGGCGCTCAACCCGAACATCTGGAATGCCAATTTGATCTATGTTGGCCAGGTCATCCGGGTCCGGTAATGGGGTTGCTTCCAAGACCAAAATGACAGGGACGCATTTTCAAAATGCGTCCCTGTTCCTTTTCTCTTGATTCAAAAAGTGTCGTATAAATGTGATCCATACGCGCTGAAACTATCATTTCCCAAAAACCTGCACGAGCGCTGCGACCAGGGCCTTGTCATTTTTGCGGATATTTTCGTCGAGTTCGATGTGAATGAATATTGCTCCATTCGTAGTGGAGCCTTGGGCATTCGTTGTCCCGCATAAATCCTGCCAGACATATCCGTCGCACAATCCAATGTTTATCCTCTGTTCAATCAGCGCGTACTTCAGTCTTTGGCCTATCGCGAATTCCGGCGCCTCAATGTTTTCTCCGAAGCCAAATACAGCCTGGGGATAACCAGTATGCTTGCTAGTATGATACCCGTGAATTTGGAGGATTATTACTTGCTCTGACCCGGCTTGCATTTCGTGTGCTAACGCTTCATGAACAGAGTGAAAGATACTTTCAGTGGTATGCGCGGCATCTGCCGATCCGTCTGCATTGGCGTTTCGATGAGAGCCGGCGATCAGGAGCGCGCGTGCGTTTAGGGCGCGGTAAATGTCCATTGCAACGGTGGGCGTCCGCCGGTCATAAAGTGGATGCGGTGCCTGGATGATGATATTACTCGTGGAATCTACGCGGAAGGCATAGAGTCCCCACCCTTTTTGAATCGGCTTGTTCTCCCGCAGGAGATAGTTCATGGCATTGTCGTCACCGCGGTCCCGGTAATTGATGAGCGTGTAATTGTTCTGCATTGCAAGCTGGGCAGCGCGCACCAGATCCTGGGTCCCAAGCATCGCTACCAATTCGGCAAAATCCTGTTGCTCTTTCCCAGTAGGGACGACATAGCCTTCGCTGTTCGCGCGCGGCATATTTTCTTCCAGATACTTGATCTGATTCCGAAAAGTGCCCTCAATGGTTTCGATGAAAGGCGTGGGAGTAGATGTTAATGTTATGTTGGGAAGGGGAGTGGAAGTGGGAGTTGAATTGATCTGTGGAACGCAGCCCACAGATAGAGCAATGAAAATTAATAAGATGATCATAGTGGATGAAAGCCGCACGCGCGCCTCCTTGTTATAAATTTTATGAAACGGTCATCAGTTATACTTCCGTAGGTTGAGTGGTAAGTTTGTTCATATGTGACCTCAACCCGGCTTCCACGTTTTCAAGTATCTTGATGGAAACAATTAATGGCATCAAATAACTGGCATAAATGTTTCGCGGCACTGTATGGATCAGAACGCGAAGGTGTCGCATATCAGTGTAGGTTCAGATTGCGAAAGTCTGCGCTTGCAGTGATCGCGCCTCACGGCGGAGGCATTGAACCGGGGACTTCAGAAATTGCGAGGGCGATCGCAGGTTTTCAATTTTCATATTATACATTCGATGGTCTCAAGCCACACAATAACAGCTCTCTGCACATTACCAGCACTTTGTTTGATGATCCTAAATGTCTACAGCTTGTAAATAATTCTGAAATTGTGGTTGCCATACACGGCTGCGCGGGCGAGGAAAAAGTTATCCATGTGGGCGGGCTAAATGCTGAGTTAAGGACTCGTCTCATTGATACCCTTATGCAAGCGGGCTTTGATGCGCGCGTGGCTGGGCTCAATTATGCGGGCAGGCAATTGCAAAATATTTGCAACCGCGGTCGTTCAGGCAAAGGCGTACAATTTGAGATCAGCGAAGCTCTGCGTCGAAGTATGTTCAAGGGGTTGGATCGCCAGAGTCGAAGAATCACCACAGATGTTTTTCGGAAATTTGTCACATCTGTTTATAAAGAGTTAAAATCCGCCGCGAAAGAGATAGGTCCAAATCTGTAATACCGCCTTATTTGTTCTGGTCGGTCAGAGGAACAGTAAACCATTGCTCTGCACCCGGCAATACTTGCTGAGTGAAAGTCAACTCTCCTGAACCAGTAAGCAGGGCATGATCATAGAACGGGTTGTATGTTGTAGTGTCAGAAGCCCATTCAATGACGCGAATATTATCAAAATCGGCAGTAGCGGTCCCCTGAGCAGGAGGCGTAAGCCGTAGAAATCCCTGGACTGCAACTGCATCAAAGGGTGCCTGCGCATCAAAACGGAAAGATTGCCATTGATCGTGGGATTCAACCGTCACAGGTTCAGTCGTCTGTAGAAAAGAAGGTCCAAGATTGTCTGAATACCAACTGATTTGCATAAGAACAGTCGCCCCTTGACTAGCACGCATCATACCCGTGATACTTAGCTTTGTTCCCGGAGTGACCAGAATCCGATGAAGATGAGATGTAACTGCATCGTTGAGATTGCTGCCACTCCTTGTCAGACGGATGCCTGTATTTCCCTCGTAAGCATAATCCTTTCCGACCTGGATACTATCTTTAGTTAGATCCCAGAGTGGGGCCCCGCGTGAAGCGCCATCCACTTCTTCATTTTCAAATCCACCAACCCAGAGCAAATCACGACCCAGTAGAAGTTTGCCAGTTCCTTTGAAATCAGAAATCCATTGCGACTGAGGGATGGTAATGACCTGACCTGGTTTTGGTCCGCCATCCAGCGACTTTATGTATATATTCTGGATGACGCGTTGATCTATATCCACCTCCATGACGCCGTTTTCCATCACGAAGGGACCAACGCTACTGGCTGCATTACGAGTAACATGATCGGCTTGTTCACCTGTAAGTCCCCGAGGCACGTAATCCTGAATCATTAACGGATCCACATAGGCCCTGATAACCTTTCCATCCTGCAGGTATACCGTGAGCATATATGATTCAAAAGTGGGCCATACAACCTGATCAAAAATAAAGTTGCCCATTGACCAGGCGACTAGCGATTCTGCCTCCCATAGAAAACCGCCTACTACATGAGGATGGTGGTTAATAACCAGTGTGGCACCTGAATCTCTTGCAGTGAGTGTCAGGCGGGCGATATTGTTGGAAGGTGAACGGACATATTCGAAGCCGCCATGTATCATCACCACGACTATATTCGCATCTTGTTTTGCCTGAATGATGGTGGATCGTAATTTTGACTCCTCGCAGAAAGCAGCGCCGCCTTTCTTGAGAGCGTCTGAAGCTACATAGCTTATATCATTATTGGTGTTTGGAGGAATAGGTTCCCAAATTGTAGTGCAACCGATGAAAGCAATCGTTTGGTCTTTTACCGCTATTACAGATGGAGCCCAGGCACTTGCTTCGTTTGCGCCTCCTCCAAAATGATTCATGCCCTCTGTATCGAGTGTGGAAATGGTGCTTTGCACTCCATCCTCTAAGAGGTCATAAAGGTGATTATTGCCAATGTCAACAACATCAACACCCAATCCCTTGAGGGCCGTTATGGCGCTGGTATCGCTTGCAAAGACGTAATCTTTTGTTGCATGATAACTGGTTGGTCTTGGATCTCTGGGGGATAAATAAGGTTGATCGGTTAGGGGGCTTTCCAAATTCACTACTGTGAGATCAGACTTCCCAAGGAGCGGTTCAATCGGCGCTAATAACTTGAGATGCGCTTCAGCATCTGGATCAGGAGGCAATAGACCATCTGCTGTATCGCCGTCTTCGTTGGGGTCGAAAAAACGCCGGCCAAACATGGTGTCTCCGCCGAATTGGATGACAATGGTTTTGCCGTCATCTGGGGTGAGGCGAAATAGCACTGGGATGCCGGGTGCGGCGGCACGTATGCGGGAGATGAATCCATCGCTTTCCGCTGTAATCCATTGAGGTATATTTTCGCTTGGGAGATCAAACCAACCGTCATGATCGCTTGTTGTATTACCGTTCTGGGATGCTATGCTCGCACCTTGTATCGGATTTCCGTCCATATCAACCACCCGACCGGTAATGCTAAAGTTTTGAAGTGTTGGAACAATAGTGGGCGTAATTGTAGGGATGGGTTCAGGCAAAAATGAACAGCCGAAGAGAAAGAAGGCTATTATGAAGAGAAGCGAGAACGCTGAGCGAGTCATTGTATAATTGGGCCGAGATGCACAGTTGAAATTAATGAGGATATTAGCTGAGCCATGTTCAAGGGGTTTGATTGCCAGAGGGAACAGTAAACCACTGCTCTGCACCGGGCAGAATATCCTGAGTGAAAGTTAAATCTCCTGGGCCAGTCAGTAGGGCATAATTATATAGAGGGCTATATTGCGCCCGGGCATCTGCCCATTCAATGATGCGAATATTATCGAAATCGGCTGTGACGGTTCCTTTGTCTGGAGGAGTCAATCTCAGATACAGGCCCAATGCCAGCGCGTCTTTTGGCACCTGCACATCGAAGCGGAAAGCCTGCCAGCTCCCATAAGATTGGATTTCAATTGGCTGAGTTTCTTTCAAAAAAGATGGCCCGAAGGTCGCAGAATACCAGCTGAATTGGGCCAAAGCTGCCACGCCTTCAGTGGTGCGGATCATGCCAGTCACACTGAGATCGGTGTAAGGCTCAACCCAAACTCGATGAAGATTAGTTGTCACCGCGTCGTCGACGTTACTACCACCTCTCGTCAAGCGGATGCCTGTCTCGCCTTCGAAAGCGTAATCCCCGCCCATTTGGACGTCGCCCAGCTCCAGGTCCCAGAGAGGAGCGGCTTGCGAAGCAGAATCCACTTCATCGTTTTCAAATCCGCCCACCCATAAGAGGTCGCGTCCCAATAATAATTTTCCAGTTCCATCAAAATTAGAAACCCATTGTGCCTGTGGGATGCGAACGATCTGCCCCAACTCCGTGCCGCCATTCATCGTTTGAGTATAGGATTTCTGAATGGAGCGTCCATCCAGATCCACTTCCATTGCGCCGCTTTCCATAATGAACGGACCGGGCTCACGACCCGCCGCGCCGCGCACAACATAATCTGCCAGCTCATCAGTTAGTCCATGCGGCAGATAGCCATCAATGATCAAAGGTTCGACATAAGCCCGCACAATTTCACCCTCGCGCACATACACCGCAAACATATAGGATTCAAAGGATGGCCAGACGGTCTGATCTGAGATGAAGCTGCCAATCGTTTGGACGATCAGCGACTGGTCCTTCAACGAAAATCCACCCACCACATGCGGATGATGGTTGATGACGAGGGTGGCACCGGCTTGTTTGGCAACCTGGCTGAGATAGCTGATCTTGTTGGTTGGCGTGCGGTCATATTCCCTGCCGCCATGGATCATGACAATAACCATGTCCACCTGTTTTTTGACCTTGATGATCTCAGACCGTAAGCGGGCCTCCGCACAATAAGCCGCGCCTCCCTTCCTGAGCAGATCGGAAGCCACATAAGGCACATCAGTCCTTGTAACAGTGTTAAGGGGAATTCTGAGGGTTGTGCAACCGATAAAGGCGATGGTCTGACCTTTGGAGGCGAGAATGGCGGGACCCCAGGCACTGGCTTCGTTCCTCCCTGCGCCGAAGTGGAGCAGGCCAGCCTCTTCGAGCGCGGAAAGGGAGGTGCTTAATCCCACTTCAAGCATGTCGTAGTTGTGGTTGTTTCCCATATCTACGAGATCCACACCTGCTTCCTTGAGTGCCAGCACACTGTTGGGATGGCTTGCATAAACATTTTCAGCAGTGGCATGAAAAACCAGCGGCCTTGCCTCCCTGCTGCGAAAGTAAGGCTGATGGCTTAGCGTAGTTTCAAGGTTCACTACGCTAAAATCAGCGTTTTCCAAAAGCGGTTTAACGGCTGCCAATAATTGCATGTGATCATCAACTGTGGGTCTAAGCGGTAATAGCCCATCGGCAATGTAGTCATCTTCGTTGGGGTCATAGAAGCGGCGGCCAAACATGGTATCGCCTGCGAAGTGAATGAGGACTGTTTTGCCATCGTCTGGCGTAAGCCGAAAGAGTACGGGCGTTCCAGGAGCGGCGGCCCGCGTCCGGGAAATAAAGCCGGGGCTTGTTACCTTGATCCATTGAGGGAGTCCTTGTGCAGGGAGTCTAAACCAGCCGTCTTTGTTGCTCATTGTGGTGTTATTCAAGGATTCCACCTGCGCGGCTTCGATGGGCAGGCCGTCCATATCCACTATACGCCCAACAAAATCCTCGTTCACCTCGTCCTGTTGGAGTTGTGTAACAAATTCACGTATCGCACTGGGGAACGATTGAGGTTCCGCAGTAGGGCCGGGTGTAAAGTTTTCAGCAGGTTGGGCTTGTTCAGGGAGACGCATACAGCCAGATAGAAAAATGACCAGGGTCAGGAGGTGAGAGAGAGTCGAACGAGTCATGGATTAGTGTCCCAACGATTGGTCAGCCTGTGAGAAACAGCCATTCCAAATGAGTCTGGGTTAACACCAGCAGCATGCCTTGCATGACCAGCCATACCCCAGCGGCAGCTAATGAGGTCGTGACGACCGTCCGATAGGGTCCTTCGCGCGCAAAATCGTTCGCGATCAATGAAGCGATGGTGGGCATGATCACTACAAAACCAGACCAGGGAATAAACTGACCGCGGGTAACATTAATAATAACGATTTCCAATAACCATGAGATCACCACACCCGCAAGAATCATGATGCCCAATTTTGTTCTTCCGAATGCCAGCACCATCTGTGAGGTAAGAAACTGCACAAATATGAAGGTCAGGATGCTGGCAACAACCACAAATAATAGGTCTAATGGGCGCAGGGCAAATAAGGCCAAGTAGGCGGCGGTTACAAATCCGCCAGAGCGCGCTTTGAATTTGGAATAAGCTAAAAGGTCAAGAAACACACTGGCAATAATGCCGAAAGGCAGCAGGTTGATGGGATAGGCATAAGTATAGGGTTGTGTGCGCAGCAAAGGCGATGAGGAACGCAGGAAGAAATTTGGCAGCAACTCTTCAATTGCCGAGAGAGGAAAAATGATGAGCGATACGATCAGAACTCCCAGCAAAATGGACCCGATGGTATTTTTAGGTCCCTGGCGCCCCATATCATGCGAGATGACCCCCGGCAAAACAAAACCGATGCCATAAAGAATGGCAAGGTCAACGTTGATCAATCCGAACAAATTGATCATCGTTAACCAAATGACCTGAAGAACCAAACCAACCAGAATTTCAACTTCGAACAAACTGCGCCCATTGAGCATATAACGTTTTTGAAGGATTTTATAAACAATTTGGTAGGTGATATAAGACATCATTAGTGTAACAACTATGTGGAGAGGCTGGCCTACAAAAAGTGCCAGATATCCACAAACAATAACGCCGCCAAGTGTTAACCCGGTGCGCTTATAAATGATGGTAGAAACCACGATCCCGAGAATAATGGTCAGCCTTGCCAGCTCATTGCTAACATAATATTCGTACATTTGATTAATCCCGGTGTACCAAATGACCGATCATTCTTTCTTTTATCTGTTCCATGCGCGGACGATAGTGTTGCCATGCTTCACCTTCATGGACATGAACTGGTGCATCCGGGCGATGGTGGAAGTATTCGAGCATCAATTCAGCCTGAGGGGTATGGATATTGACCAGGCCGATCAGTACACCCTGCTCGCCTTTGATGAGACCGGCGATCACGTCGAATATTTGTTCAAGCGCTGGGTTTACACTGAAACCCATGTTAATGATCCGATCTGGCGGAACTCCCAATTTAAGCATGTGTTCTGTTACCTGTGTTTCATAGGCTCCGAAGGTTATCCAATAATCAAAATTCAGGTCTTTGGCAGCGATGCTTGCAAATCTCATGGCACGGTCGGCGCGGTCATAGCGGTTGTTTAGAATGCCAATACGTGTGGCATCTGGACGATAGTAGGGTCCCAGCGCATCCACACTGATGATGGTGCTCTCGCGATCATTGACTGCAAATAATGGGATCCAGACGATTTCCTTTTTCTTCCAGATGGTTCGTTGAATATTGACCACGCCCACATCGGGACGGGCGTTCCACATGCCGCGCATGGCTGTTGAGCGTGGAATCCCCAATAATTCTGCCACTACTAACCCAATGGAAATGTTCTCGCGGAACGAGAGGTAATTGAAGCCAGCCAAATCTTTTTCTGTAACATCGGCAGGATCGGCATAGATCATACGGCTACCGCGCTCCGCTGCATTTTTGGCTAATCTTTCCCTCAAGTGTGGGCGGTCTTCGGCGGTGATCACGACCCCATCCTGTGGGATGATGAGCGACATCGTATCTGCGATCTCCTCCAGTGATTCACCCATTACATCCTGATGATCCTCGCGTACATTGGTGATCACGTTGATATTCCCTTTCACCAACAGCTCCTGAGAGGCGGTTTGGTTGGCCGGGAAAAGTGCCATTGTCTCGAAAACAATGGCTTCAGTCTCTTTTTTTAGATGGCGTTTTGCGATGTTAAATAATTCCATGATGGTCGCGGAGCTGCGGCGACGAATGGGAATTTCTTCAGCGTTTGGCAGAATGACCATCGCCGCGCTGCCTGTCGTTTTGGCGAGCGTTTGTATACCCGCCTCCCGCAAAACTCCGGCAATGAGGCGGGTGACTGTCGACTTTCCCCGAATCCCGTTGACATAGATCCGGATCTTTAATTTATTGAGCTGCTTCTCGTAGTCCCGTCTTTCGATCCACCAGGAAACGATCACGCCGAGAAGCGTAAGACCCAGAACAATGATGCCGTACATCAAAGGCTCACTTTCTCGAACAATGCGGTTGACGATGGGGCTTCACCGACAGTGACCCATTCAATAAAGATATTTTGAAAGAGGTCGTCGGTATTTATTTCCCAACTCTGTTCGATGGATTTTTCTGCAGCTTCCATCAAGTTGATCTTTGTGCTGCTGATGCCTAAAAAGGCTGCGAACCCAAAGCGAAGCTGGGCGCGCGTCTGAATGGGCAGCGAGTTACCAGAGTGAGTCACAAACTGTGTCGACATCATTCTGTTGAAAATATTGTTAACCACTTTATTGGCTCCATCTGTTTCCGTTTCCGGCAGGATCACGGCGATCTTTTGATCGTCTGCAAGAAAGGGAATATCAGTATCGCGAGTTGTATCCTTGATGCTAGTTGCAATCGCACGCATTAATTCGGAGGCCTCTTTTGGTTCCCATTCAATTCTCGGTATCGGCCGCGCCATAACCAGGATGAGGGCAAATGGGCGGCGATATCGAACAGAGCGTTCCTCCTCTTCATTCAAGCGTAGCAATCCTATGGCTGGTCTGATGAGCCCGACGGTTTTATCCTCAAGGTCCAATTGTTTTAATTGGTTTTGATTTTTTCTATAGGCATTCAGGATGGCTTGCAAATGGTCGTGATAGATGCCGCTGAAGATGAAGGTGAGTCCAGCTATGATCAATTCAAGCAGGTTATCCAAAAGTCTCACTTCCTCCCAAACTCCCAGAAGTTTTTTGACAGCGATCCAAACAAAGATCATGAGCAGGCCCACCAACACCCCTCTAACGAGACCCAGAGTCAGCATGATGCCAACGCCTAAAAATAACAGGAATATGAACACAGACAGGCTGCGCGCAGAGTTGTTATAGATAATCACCAATGCAGAGGCCAGCAGGCTGGCGGCGAACACCAATAGCGAGAGATAGAGTCTCTGTGTTTGGTCGAACGGACGGCGTTGTTGACGTTCATCAGTCATAATTTTCTCGCTCATCTGCGTTATCGATGGCATCCGGCATATTTCTGTTTCTCACGACTCTTAAGATCCATAAAGTAAAAACGACGAGAAGCAGAGCCACTCCCACTGCGAACAGGGCGGGCAGCAGAAACGCCTGACCTCCCTTTTGTAAAATTTGACCAATGAATGGAATGTTACTTGCATCCGCGATCTGCTGAAAAAGCGGTAGCGGAGTCTTGGCACTGAGCGTAGCTCCTGAAGCGTCGCTCCGATTGGCTGAACCAACCACCATTAAGTTACCTGCAAATTGGTCTCGTGAAGCGGGATCCAGGATCACATCCCAGGTCCACTTCATCCCTTGTGGGTCGTTTCCGGTGAGGACTAGAACAGTTCCGCCTTTTACCCAAGGCGAAGGAATAATTTGCATTAATCCTACACTGGCGTCTTTGTCTGAAGTGGGAAGATAGATGCCGTAGCCATCCTGCAAGGAAATTCCATCCTGGGTAAATGGCTGCGGTAGCAGATCATTTGTACTCATGGTGGCCGAATTTTGAGTGGGCAGGCCCACCAGGATCACATTGCGATGTTCTGTCTCCTTCTGTGTAAAGTTACTGGCGGTCACCACTTGAGGAGGGTAGTTGAGTGGGTAGGCGGACATGCCCATCATGAACGATAAGCGCGAGATATAGCCAAGGTCAGCTTGATCATATTGATCCGGCACCACGTAAGTAAAGCCAGGATAATCACTGAAAGGTAAGGGGAAATTCTTTAAGGAAGGAATGGGCGACCGATTTCGGTAGGTGATTTCCATGGTGGAGCTATTTAATATGGTGGCCCATACTGATTCTGGTGCACGCTCACAGGAACTATAGGGAACATTCAAATCAAACTTGATGCGGATGAAGTTGATGCCCGGGCGGAATTTGCTTGCTGGAAGGCCAACCGTAATAGGCTCCCCGGTTGAACTGCGAGCAGTGGGTAATATCCCTGCTATGCTGAATCCGTTCAGGTAAACGGTAAAGGATGAATTTTGAATATCCAAATCTGGAGAATGAACCAGCGCTAGGTTTAGTTTTACCAAAGCCGGGTCTATGTCGTATGGAACGTATAGGCTGTAAATAAGATTCTGCTGGCCGATGCCTCTGACTGTGCGGTCAAGATATCCCAAATCTTCCAACGAAAAGTCGTTCGGAAAAGGTTGGGGGGCCAGCGTAGTCTGCTGATCTACATATGCCACATTTCCATGCAATAAAACACTTCTGGCGGGATCACTAAATACCGTTGCAGGGCTAAAGCCGTCCTGTCTATTTTGGTCGCCAAGGATCATCACTGCATAACCCTGTGCCCATGGAGATGGAAGCAAGGCAATGAAATTTTTGTCGTTGCTGGCCGCATCCTGCAAATCAGTGGGAGCGTGACCAATAAAAATAACATTGCGGTCGGGTGAGGCGTTAGGGTTGAACTGAGCCTCGGTCGTGATCTCTGGACGCCAATCATATTTAGCATCCGCGGTGCTACCCAATATATAAGATATGGTGGACAAGGATGTGAGATCGTCCTGCGTGCTGTTTTCTGGCAGTACGATCAACGTCTGCTTCTTCGCTTCATCGGGCAGATATCTTTCCAGCGGTTCAATGAGGACCTGTGGAAAAGTGGAAAGATCAACTGAGAGGTCGCGTCTGACAAAGGATAAATGCAGCATTCCCCCGGGTACTATCGTTAACCAACGCGAGGGATCATCCCAGTTCTGACAGTTTGTTTCCCGGTCATCGGGCAAATACAAGGTGCCTGTAAATGTCAGCGTGTTGTTTCCCTGACTGAACATATTGGCCGGTATGAGAATTTTTTGTTGCGTGCCTGCGATTTTTTCAAGACTGGAGGAGCTAACCTGCAAGCCATTGAGCGCGATGGTGATGGATGACCTTTGCAGATCCAACAGGGAACTTGCGCTGGTCTTAATTTCCATCCAGTTTTCTTCACCAGGTAACCAACTCTGAGGGATCGGAATATTAAGTGTTTGACTGCTGATCAGTCCCAGCAGCTCGACCGGTTGTTCGTCATGGAAGGCTTCCAGGGGAATCTCAACAAAATTTTGTTCCTGGGCATACACATATTTCTGAGGAACCAGAAAAGCCAGCAAAAGGGATACACAGATGATAACTTGGCGGAACCTACGCAAATTCATCTAATCACCTGTGGTTTCCATTTCCAATCAACGCCTTGATCCTTAGCTTAAGTTCCTGTGGGTGAATGGGTTTGACAATGTAATCATTCGCTCCTGATCCAAATGCCGCAACTTTTTTATCAACATCACTTACGGATGTAAAGAAGATTATGGGAATGTGAGCGAACTGTGATTTTGCCCGCAAATCCCTGCAAACTTCAAAGCCATCAACACTAGGCATCATAAGATCAAGGAGCACAAGATTGGGGTTATAGGCCAATGCTGTCGAGACCGTCTCCCCGCTATTGTTAATAGATGCAACATCATATCCCTCTTTAGAGAGAATAAATTCCAGCAGTTTGGTTGTGCCTTGATCGTCGTCAACAATAAGGATTTTGCCCATAGAAATTCCATTCCTGTCTCTTCATGAAACATAGGCACGATTTATGAATATAGGGAGACCATGAGGTCTCCCTCCGTGTTTAATTATAAGTTATTTGGCGATACTTCAAACTTCGAGTTCTCGTGTTAATAGACTGTTTTAGACTAAATGTCGGGCAATTTTTGCTGCCTATGAAAATATTTTCAAGAACCGTCAAGTTTCTCTTACACGACGATTAAATCTCTCGCAGGTTACAGTCCGGATTCACTGAATCCATACAACTGTTGTCTATTTTATTTAGATAACACTGCTATATGCAATTAGGGATTTCCCC
>Ga0184637_10001945_pt1 | contig 13504 bp, 12 predicted proteins | sample PLM3_127_b2_FD_133143 | JGI IMG/M metagenome (GOLD analysis project Ga0184637, IMG submission 133143) | Groundwater sediment microbial communities from an aquifer in East River, Colorado, USA - PLM3_127_b2 | ecosystem: Environmental > Terrestrial > Soil > Riparian zone | place: USA: East River...
CTGAGCCGCTGCTACGCTCGGCCCGGAGCGCCCGGCCACCTGTGCCGGCGCCTCCGGGGCCGGTAGCTCAGCTGGTCAGAGCAGCGGACTCATAATCCGTTGGTCGGAGGTTCGAGTCCTCCCCGGCCCATTCGAAATCCCTGCACACCTGTGGTTTCGGCCTCGAGGGGGAGAGAAGATCGTCGGGCCCGGCGCTTACCTTCCACGGATGAGCGTCATCTGCCCACCCGAGCTCGGCCGCGGCGTGATCGTGGCCGCCGGGGCCGATCCGCCCGAGCGCTGGACGGGCTGCCCGCGGGTGCGCGTCGACGACGCGGCGCTGGCGCAGCCCGAGCCGCTGATCGTCTCCCTGAACGCGGCCTGGATGGACCGGGTACCCCTCCTCGTCGAGATGGCCGCTGACCCGGAGCGGTTCCGCGAGCCAGAGCACGACGTCTCGCCGGTGCACGGGCTCGATCCCGCGCTCCTGCTCGCCTCCGACCGCCTCCACTTCCTCGTCTGGGCCAACAACTACGACGCTCGCTCCGGCGAGCCGATCTGGTGGTGGGCGCGCAAGGCCGAGGCCGCAGGGGTCGCGGCGGGGCCCGAGGGCGGGCCGGACATCTCGCTGCCGGGCGGGGCCGCGGCCTGGCTGGACGGCGGACCGCGCTGGAGCGTGCCGCAGCTTGCCGAGCCGATCGTGCATTCCGAGTCGGTCGAGGCCGGGAGTCTGGCGACGGTGCCGTCGGCGGGCGATCCCGACGCCGACCTGGCGCCGGACCAGCTCGCCGCGGTCGCCCACGATGGCGGGCCGATGCGGGTGATCGCGCCGGCGGGCTCGGGCAAGACCCGGGTGCTGACCGAGCGCCTACGACACCTGCTCGGCGACCGCGGCTACGAGCGCGCCGGCGTGCTCGCCGTCGCCTACAACAAGGAGGCCCAGCGCGAGCTTGAGTCGCGGCTGGTCGACCTGGAGCCGCGGACGCGCACCCTGAACGCGCTCGGCTACCACCTGCTCGCCGAGCACCGGGGCCGGCGCCCGTCGGTTCTCGACGAGCGCGATGTCAGGGCGATCGTCGACGAAGTTTTCCCAGTGCCGCGCCGGATGGCCAACACCGACCCCGTTGGCCCCTACCTGGACGCGCTGACCCAGATTCGGCTGGGCCTGATCGATCCCGAGACCGTCGAGGCCGACCGCGACGACGTTCCGGGACTGGCCGATGGCTTCGACGCCTACCGCGAGCGCCTTCTCGCAACCGGCTCGATCGACTTCGACGAGCAGGTGTACGGCTCGATCGAGGCGCTAATGCGCGACGGCGCCTTCCGGCGACGGATGCAGCCGGCCCACCGGCACCTGCTGGTGGACGAGTTCCAGGACCTCACTCCCGCGCACGTCCTGCTGCTTCGCCTGCTGGCGATGCCGATGCTCGACGTGTTCGGGGTCGGCGACGACGACCAGACGATCTACGACCACGCCGGGGCCACCCCGCGCTTTCTGGTCGACTTCGGCGGCTTCTTCCCCGGCGCCGAGGCGGTGGCGCTGGAGGTCAACTACCGCTGCCCGGTAGCCACGGTCGAGGCGGCGAGGCGCCTCCTCGCCTACAACCAGGTCCGCGTCAAGAAGGAGATCCTGCCCGGGCCCGCAGCCGACGCCGAGCTCACCGCGCTGCGGATCTGCACCTCCCCGCCCGAAGCCTGCGCGAGCAGCCTGGTCGAAATCGTCGGCGGATGGCTCGCCGAACCAGAGGTCGAGCCGCATCGGGTCGCCGTGCTGGCGCGGGTCAACTCGCTGCTGCTGGCGCCACAGGTGGCGCTGCAGGCCGTCGGCGTGCCCGTGAGCTCGGTGCTGCGGCCCGATGTGCTGGAGCGCACCGGCATGGCGGCGGCGCTGGCCTGGCTGCGGGTGGCGCTCGAGCCCGACGCACTGACGCCCGCCGATCTGGAGACGATCCGGCGACGGCCCAGCCGCGGCTTCCCGAACTGGATCTCGAAGTGGTTCTCGCGCTGCCGCAGCCTCACCGGCCTGCGAGGGATCTCGGCCAAGATCGACGATGAGCGCGTCGCGGGTAAGGTCGAGGACCTTGCCGACGCGATCGAGCTGGCCGGGCTGGCGGCGGCCGAGGGCGCCGGCACGCGCTCCCTGCTGGAGCTGATCCGTGACGGGATCGGGCTCGGCGGCGCGATGGACCTGCTCGACGGGTCGAAGGGCAACCAGGGCGCGGCGAGCCACTTGGACGACCTCGAGGCGCTGCTCGGCGTCGCCGACCTGCACTCCGACCCGGCCGCGTTCGAGCCCTGGCTGCGCGACTCGCTCGCCCAGCCCGCGACCGACGGTGGGGTGACGCTGTCGACGGTGCACCGGGTCAAGGGGCGCGAGTGGGACCGTGTCGCGGTGTTCGGGGTGACGGCGGGAATCGTTCCCCACCGCTTGGCCGAGGACGCCGAGGCCGAGCGGCGCGTGCTGCACGTGGCGATCACCCGTGCCCGGCACCGCTGCGCGGTGCTCGGCGACGCCGAGCGGGCGTCGCCGTTTCTGGACGAGCTGCGCGGCAGCGCCGAGAAGGCCTTCCGCCAGCCCTCGCACGAGGTAGCCGTAACGGCATCGGGCCGCCGTGCCGCCGCGGCGAAGACGGCGGCGATCGGGCCGCTGTCGCCCGAGGGCGAGGCCGCCGAGCAGGCGTTGCGTGCTTGGCGCAGCGAGCGCTCTTCGCGCGACAGCGTCCCCGCCTACGTAGTGCTCAGCAACAAGCACATCGCCGGCATCGCGGCGGCGATGCCGGCGGACGCCGCCGAGCTGCGTGCCTGCGACGGCATCGGGCCGGCGAGGCTGGAGCGCTACGGCGACGAGATCCTCCCCGTGCTCGATTCGGTGCGCGACGCCGCGCCGGCCTGAGGGGCTCAGGCGGCGGCCGTCGCCTTCCCCCGCCGCGCCGCCTTGCGGCGCTCGGCCTTGCCGAGCGCGGCCTTGCGCAGCCGCACCGCGTTCGGGGTGATCTCGACGCACTCGTCCTCGCGCAGCAGCTCGAGCGCCTGGTCGAGCGAGGGCCGCTTCGCCGGCACGAGCCGCACGAGCACGTCGGCGGCGGCGGCGCGAACGTTGGTCTGGTGCTTCTGCTTGGTGGCGTTGACGTCCAGGTCGTCGGCGCGTGAGTTCTCGCCGACGATCATCCCCTCGTAGACGTCCTCTCCGGGGCCGACGAACAGCGTGCCGCGCTCCTGCAGGCCGAAGAGCGCGAAGCCCGCGGTCGAGCCCTGGCGATCGGCCACCAGGGCGCCGGTGGGGCGAGCGCGAAGCTCGCCGCCCCACGGCTCCCAGCGGTCGAAAACGTGGTGCAGCAGGCCGGTGCCGCGCGTCTCGGTCAGGAACTCGGTGCGGAAGCCGATCAGCCCGCGGGCCGGGATCAGGTACTCGAGGCGCACCCGGCCGGTCGAATGGTTGACTATCTGTTCCATGCGGCCCTTGCGCAGGGCGAGGAGCTGAGTGACGACGCCGACGTACTCCTCGGGCAGGTCGATCGCCAGGCGCTCGACAGGCTCGTGCGCGCGGCCGTCGATCTCGCGGATCAGCACCCGCGGCTGGCCTGCGGTCAGCTCGAAGCCTTCGCGGCGCATCAGCTCCAGCAGGACGACGATCTGCAGCTCGCCGCGGCCCTGCACCTCCCAGGCGTCGGCGCGCTCGGTGTCGCGGACCCGGATCGAGACGTTTCCGACCAGCTCCTGGTCGAGACGGTCGCGGATCTGCCGCGCGGTGAGCCGCCTGCCGTCGCGCCCGGCGAACGGGGAGGTGTTGATGCCGACGACGATCGACAGCGAGGGCTCGTCGACCGTGATCACGGGCAGCGGGCGGGGATCGTCGGGGTCGGCGAGCGTCTCGCCGATCGTCACCTCCGGCAGCCCGGCGACGGCGATGATCTCGCCGGGGCCGGCCTCCTCGGCGGCGACGCGGTCCAGGGCCTCGGTGACGTAGAGCTCAGTGGCCGTCGCCCGCTCGACGGTGCCGTCGGTCCGGCACCAGGCGATCGGGGCGCCGGCGCGGATCGTCCCGTTGCGGACCCGGCACAGCGCCAGGCGGCCGACGTAGGGCGAGGCGTCGAGGTTGGTGACGTGCGCCTGCAAGGGATGGTCGGGGTCGTGCTCGGGCGCCGGGATCCGCTCCAGCATCAGGTCGAGCAGGGGGGAGAGGTCGCTCCCCTCGACCCCCTCCTCCAGCGATGCCCAGCCCGCCTTCGCGTTCGTGTAGACGATCGGGAACTCGACCTGCTCGTCGTCGGCGTCGAGGTCGATGAACAGCTGGTAGACCTCGTCGACGACCTCGGCGATCCGCGCGTCGGGGCGATCGACCTTGTTGACGGCCAGGATCACGGGCAGGCGAGCCTCCAACGCCTTGCGCAGGACGAAGCGGGTCTGGGGGAGCGGCCCCTCGGAGGCATCGACGAGGAGGAGAACTCCGTCGACCATCGTCAGCCCGCGCTCCACCTCGCCGCCGAAGTCGGCGTGGCCGGGCGTGTCAACGATGTTCAGCTTCACCCCGGCGTGGTGGACCGCCGTGTTCTTGGCCAGGATCGTGATCCCCCGCTCGCGCTCCAGGTCCATCGAGTCCATGACTCGCTCGGCGACCTCCTGGCCAGTGCGAAAGGCCCCCGATTGCCACAGCATCGCGTCGACCAGCGTCGTCTTGCCGTGGTCGACGTGGGCCACGATGGCGACGTTTCGGAGGTCGGTGCGCCGGACCATAAGGACGGGGGATGGTAGGGGTCGCGGCGATCGTCCCTGCGATGCCCGTACCGCGGCTGTCCCTGGTCGGGGTTCGTGCCGACGACCCCGAGCGCGCGCGGAGTCGCGTTGAGCCGACACGAGGTGGAGCAGTCAGGTGGCTCGCCGGGCTCATAACCCGGAGGTCGCGGGTTCGAATCCCGCCCCGTATCGGTTCTTACGGAGACGCACGGATCGGGATCTGGGTCGCGAGATCTGGCGCTGCTGGTCTTCGCGCGAGGCGGGAGCGCCGCGGGACTCGTAGCTAGGTCGGTTTCCGACGGAGCCACCGTGGGCAGCGCAACGTCGAAGGACGGAGGCAGCGACCCCCGGCGGAACGCAGGAAGGCGCTCCTCGCTCAGCCCGGCGAACGGCGGTGCTGGTCCGCTAGCGCTTGATGATGTTGTGGGCCTCCAGCACCTCCGGCTCGCCGGGCTCTATCCCGACGTTGGCCAGCAACGGCATGAGGCGCTCGCCGAACGCCTCAAACTGTTCTGGCGAGTCCCAAATCTCGCTGACGCGCATCTTGCCGTCCGGGCCAAAGCAGACGTGGTAATCGAGGCCGTCCGGGGGCCAGTCGCCGCCGTCCTGTTCAAGTCGGTGGATGGTTTCGTTGTACTGCTGGGCGGTTAACGACGCGGGCAAAAAGCGGACAACGATGCTCATGGCGAAGCTCCTCCTCAGTCGGGTTGAGCCGACCCTATCCGACTACTCACGGTCCGTGGGGCCCTCCCGCGAAATCGCCTACTCCCGCAGCCCGGCGGCCTCGAGGGCTTCGCGCCCCTGCGTATACGCCGTGAGCGGCACCACCACTTGCTCATCGGCTCCGATCAACTCGTCCGCCTCGATCCGAACCGCCTCCCAGCCCTCGACAAACTCGTCCCAGAATCCGCGCATCTGATCGCGCCGGAAGACTCCATGCTGCGGACCGACCGCCCGCGTGCGACTGGGGTGCCACCCGCAAAGACGCGGCTCCGGATTTCGATTCCACGCGTCGACAAAGGCCCGAACGATCTCCACGTTCTCCTGCGACATCGCCCATGCAGTACTGCTCAGGTACAGCGGTCCGCAACAGTGCTCAGCACCCGAGCGGTAGACACTCGACCCCTCGTGGGTGGTAGCGAGAAACGAATCGGCCACCGATCGGATTTCAGGGAGACGTACGGCCCTGCCAGGGCCGAATTGAGCGCCACGAGGCGCTGTTGCAATCGCATGGGAGACCAGCAGCGTGAGTTGGCGGCTCTGCTCCTCCACTTAGGCCGACTAAGCGAGGTCAGGCGTTGCCGTGCCAGCGGTCCATGTGCTCGGCGTGGGTCTTTAGATACGCCCCCGACTTGAAGAAGCGGTCGTAGAAGTCTAGGTCCAGGTGGTGAGCCTGGACGTAGTTGAGGCAGAACAGGGTCGGCACCGTACCCGGGAACTTGCCGAAGGTGTCGAGGATGTACTGGGCCTGGAGCGTGACACAGGCCTTGAACTCGTCGGAGAAGCGCTCAGCGGCCCCGCGGATCGCGGGGCTCTCGCTCCAGGCACCGGGGGTCTCCTCGTTGTGAGGCCCGCCCGACCCGAACTTCCGCTCGGCCAGCGCCTCCACGGCTGCCGCCATGTCCTCGTAGTGCGGCGGGCAGAAGGCCTCGAACACGCCCTCGAGGCCGGTCGGGTTCGGAGTGGGCCAGCGCTCGTCCTCGTCGTAGCGAAAGCCGAGCCCGGGGACCTTGGGGTCGCCCGAGGCGCCCAGGATCGTGAACCGGTCGATGCCGTCGAACATCCATCCCCCCAACCCCATCGCCTGCAGGGTGAGCACGCCCGCGTAGCAGCTGGTCGCGAGCTCGGCGGTCGCCTCAGTGAGCGCGTACTGCTCCGCGAACGTGAGGGGGAAGGGCTCCTTGACGTCGACGAGTTCCGAGAACTCGCCGATGCCCGGGATCTGGACATCGTTTACGTCGTCATAGACGCAGTAGCCATTCTGCGCGAAGAAGCAGAGGATGTTGAGAACCATCTGGGCGATGTCGGCCACCGGGATCACCAGCAGGGAACCGGGCACGTTTGCGCACCAGGTGTTGTGGCCCTCCATGTAGGGCTCCTTGGCGGGCAGGTGGATGCGCCCGTCCGACAGCCTGCGGATCTGAGCCAGGTGTCGCTCGACCATCAGCTCCGGGGTGATCTCCTCGACCGCCGGGTCGACGAGGGCGCCGGCGTCACGGGTCGGGAAGAAGTAGGTCCCCGATTCGTCGGTGAAGAAGAGCTCTGCAGTGTGGAAGCCGGCGGCCGAGGGGAAGGTGCGCCCGGCCGCTCCGCTCGGGTAGTTCGCGATGTGTGGCGCGTAGCGCTCGTGGCGGGTGATTCCATAGTGCCATCCGGTCGTGCCTCCCATCGAAGCGAGCACCAGGGCCCGCTCCAGCTCGCTCAGCGGCACGGGCTCGTGCTTCGACTTGTAGGCGAGCGGGCCATCGGGGATCTCATCCCCGAGCGCGAAGCGGCGCGAGCGCCGCCCGATCAGCGCCTCCATCAGCGGGAACTGAGCCAAGTCCGCGAGCGCCTCGGCCCGCGCGGCGGTCTCCTCGGCGATGGCCATGCAGCCCTCCTTGTCGAGTTCCGTTGGCCCTTGACCCAACGCTAACGTCGGCGGGGCCGACGCGCTGGCGCGAGTTTGCGCCGCGTTTGCGCCAAAATGGCCCGCCGGCCGCGGCCGCTATGGTCAGTCTATGGGCAGGCGGCGGAAGCCGCTTCCCGGACGAATCGACAGTCAACGATCAGGCAGCTAGCGTGCTCGCTCGACGATTCGTGGGTGGTCGCGAGAGACGAATCGGACCCCCGCTATCGAAAATCCCCTGGTAATGAAGGCCCTCCCGGAGTGGAGGGTCTTCCTGCGGCGGTCGAGCGGAGCGACGGCATGCGTAGCGGGCGGGTGGTCGAAGAGGGGAGGACGACGCCGTGCTAGCGGCTCCGCGTGAGACGTACACACGGGTACTGCTTGCTTGTGTCCCACGACCGGGTTGGAAGCCGCAACGAGTCTCCGGCTTGGACAATGGTCCTGGCGGACAACGCGCGTAATTGTCACCGAGGACGGGTTCCGCCACGATCCGAGGCGGGCCGAGATGCGGAGGTTCTCGTAAGTGTGAAGTCGGTCAGATATAGGAGCGCCTTCCCCGGCGCCATGCTGGTATGCGTGCCCGGAGTCGAGGTCCTGACACGCCGCATCGTGTCAGGCTGAGCGGAGGAGCCCCGACCGACGCCCCATGATCCTCCCGGACGTGATTGAGCCAGGTCTGCGGGTGGTGTTTTGCGGTACCGCCGTCGGCACCAAGTCCGCGCAGGCGGGCGCGTACTACGCCGGACCCGGTAACTCGTTCTGGGCGACGCTGCACGAGATCGGGCTGACACCACGCCGGCTCCGGCCGAGCGAATACGCAGAGCTCCCTCGCTACGGCATTGGACTCACCGACATCTGCAAGGTCAGTTCGGGCTCCGACCGCGAGGTGGGGACCGGCGAGTTCGACGTCCAGCGACCGGTCGATGACGCTCCAACGGCACGCGCCCGGATGGACGATCGACTCGCCATCTGCCTGGCCTGACTCATAATCCGTTGGTCGGAGGTTCGAGTCCTCCCCGGCCCATCGCGGCCCGGCCGATTAGCCGGGCCCCCGCTCACGCTCTCAGCCCGTTTTTGCAGCGTCCAAGTCGAGCTTGCCCTTGGTCGTGATCGTCACGCCGGGTTGCTTGAGCGTCGACTTGAAGTCGAACACCCTGCCCTGATCATCTTTCTGGGTCACGTCGACGTCGCCGCTCGCCTCGCCCGCTTCGACCTCGCACCGGAACTCGTTGCCCTGCTTCGGCTCGACGCCGTCCGGGCACTTGACCGCCTTCACCTCCAACGGCGGCGTTGCTGGGACCGCGGGTTGACCGGGAACGGGGGACGGTGAGGGCGGTCCCCCTGGCTGGCTCAAGATATTCGCGAGCTGGTGCTCGACCTGCTTTATGTCCACCGGCTCCTCGGCCTGCGTGTCCGCAGAGCCCCCGTCACCGGCCCCGTCGTCGCCACCGCAAGCGACCAGTGCGATCGCCCCAAGCCCGAGCACAATGGCAAGCAATGACCTCATCGCGCGCAAACCTACTTCGCCCGGCGTCGGAGGTCAACACACGCCGAGGGCCGCGGCCCGTCGCGCCACGCGTGGGCCCCACGTACGGAAAGCCCCGCCGCGCGTCATCTGTCCCTGCTAGGTGTTTGTCTCTCGAATGGTGACCCAACGCCTATCCCTCGCACTCTGCCTGCTCGCCTGCTCGCTGATAGCGGCCAGCGCGGCCGGAGGCGCATCCACGCGCCCCATGCCACCCACCAGCGGCGAGGTCGATCGTGCCACCGAGCAGTTCCTGGCCTCGCTCGACAGGCCGAGCGGCCCGCGCGCGAACGCGTCGGGCGGGAGCGGCGGCACCGGAGATCCCTCCCAGCCCGACCCCGGCGGCGGGTCGCTGTTCCCGGACAAGCGAGTAGTCGCCTTCTACGGGGCGCCGCAGATGGGGGCAACGATCCTCGGGCGCAAGTCGATCAAGGGGGCGAAGAGCAGGCTGCGCAAGCAGGCGCGCCCGTATGGGGGTGGCGGGCGCGGCGTGATCGAGGGGTTCGACCTGGTCGCGGTGCTCGCGACCGCCGACCGCGGCGGGGACGGCAAGTACCGCACGCGCCAGCCCGGCCGCGTGATCGACCAGTACTTCGACGCGGCCCGTCAGCTGAACGGGCGGCTGGCCCTCGACATCCAGCCCGGCCGCTCCTCGTTCATGGCGGAGGTTCGCGCGCTGAGGGAGTGGCTGGTGAGGCCGGACGTAGACATCGCCCTCGACCCGGAGTGGAACGTGGGCAAGAAGGGCAGGCCAGGGAAGACGACGGGCTCGGTCAGCGCGAAGGAGCTCAACAGGGTGTCGAGCTACATGAGCGACCTGATCGACCGCAAGAGGCTCCCCGCGAAGGCGCTCGTCATCCACCAGTTCAGAAACGGAAGCGTCCACGAGCGCAAGCAGATCAAGGAGCCCGCGGGCGTCGACGTGACGCTCAACTTCGACGGGATCGGCAGCAAGTCTGCGAAGACCGCTGGCTACCGGCGCCTCACTCGCGACGAGCTGTTCGCCGGCTTCTCGCTCTTCTACCGGCTCGACAGCGGGCTGATGAGCCCGAAGCAGGTGCAGCGCCTCGAGCCCTCGCCGGACTTCGTGCTCTACCAGTAGCCGGTGGCGACGCGTCCCGGCGCAAACTCCGCTTCAATGTCCGCTTCGGCTAACGGAGGGAGACGACGTGATATCCGGAAATTCGACACATCAGACCGCTCGCAGGCGCGGGACCTGGGCCCTGATACCGGCCCTGGCCGCGGCGGTCACGCTGGCGCTCGCGCCGAGCGCCATGGCGAAGACCGAGCCGGTCGCGGGCGGGAAGACGACCCTGAAGCTCAAGAAGTCGTTCGCGGAGTTCCTGGCCGACACCGGCACGAAGCTGAAGGCGATCGATCCCGCCAAGGACAAGAAGTCGGGCCTGCAGCTCCCGATCAAGAGCGGCGAGCTCGACTCGAAGAAGGTCAAGGGCACCCTGAAGCACGACGGCGGGGTCGAGCTGAAGGGCGACGGCGGAGAGGCCGAGCTGACGAAGTTCGTCGCCAAGTTCGGCGCCGGCTCCAAGCTCACGGCCAAGGTCGACAAGAAGTCCACCGCGCTGTTCGACCTCGACACCGACAACGCGAAGCTGAAGGTCAAGAACGGGACGACGAACATCTCCGGCGTCAAGGTGATCCTGACCGAGAAGGGCACGCAGCTGTTCGAGGAGATCACGGACATGGAGTTCGAGGAGCGGGATATGACCTACGGCAAGCTCAAGGTCGCGGCGGAGCCCGGGGACCTGACCTTGGACGGCGGGGATGCCGACCTCACGCTGGAGTCGGCGTTCAACAGCGGCGGTATCACGGCGAGCGCCATCGATCCGGCGACTCAGGGAGCCGGCAAGTTCGGCTTCCCGATCACCGCGGGCAAGGTGAGTCCCGACGGCGGGTCCGGAAGCGTGCGCCTCGACGGCGGGCTCCGGCTCACCAAGGGCGGCACGAACCTCGACCTCACCAAGCCGAAGATCGACCTCGCGGCGGGCGAGATCAGCGCGGTCAACGCCGGCAACCGCGGAACGATCCTGTCGTTCGACGCGGACCAGCCGAACACCACGGTCAAGGGCAAGGCGGTGACGATCACCGGCATCGAAGCCCGGCTCACCGCGGACGGCGCCAGCGCGATCAACACGGCTTTCGGAGGCTCGGCGTTCTCACAGGGCCAGGCCTTCGGTGAGTTCGAGGTAAAGGGAACCACCGGCTGAGCGGAGGGGGCACCCGCGGGGTTAGCCTCCGCGGGTGCCCGAATCGAGACCCGTCCTAGCCATGGTGGCGTCGCTGCTGCTCGCGGCGGCGCTCACCGGCTGCGGGCCGTTCGGAGACGACGACAGCGGCGGCGGGACGCCGAGCGACGAGGAGTTCGTCCAGCGCGGCGACGAGATCTGCCGCTCGTCGCAGGAGCGGGTCGCCGAGCTGCGCAGCCGACCACCCACGACGCCGCAGCAGTCGGCCCGCTTCACCGAGGAGCTGATCGGGATCTTCGAGGGTGAGGTGGCCGAGCTGAGCGCGCTCGAGCCGCCGGAGGAGATGCGCGGCGCGTTGGACCGCTACCTGCGCGCCCGCAGGGAGGCGATCGGCATCCTCGAACGGGGGCTCGCGGCGGCCGAGCGCGAGGATGCGCAGGGATACGCGGAGGCGCAGGCCGACGTCGCCGCGCGCCAGCTCGAGCGCGCGGAGCTCGCCGGGCAGGTCGGGTTCAGCGACTGCAGCCGCCCCGTGGCCGGCAGCGCCGCGGCTGAGTGACTACCGTCTGCGGGCGAGCCAGCCGAATCCCAGCGCCATAGCGAGGTTCGCCGCCCCCGCCAGCCACATGGCCCCGCGTGCACCGGGCCTCGAGAACGCCGGGGAGCGCGACCACAGGACGTCCGTCGCCAGCTCGGTGCCGCGCAGCCAGGCGAGCGCCCACCAGTCCTCCGGGCGGCCACGGCCCTCCGCCAGCGCGTGCGCGGCCGCGAACGTGAGCCAGATCGGGCCGCAGCGCCGGAACAGGTGCTCGGCGTCGGGGGAGGGGTCGTCGTGGCCGAGCACGCGCAGGGTCGCTGCCGGCGCCAGGATCGCGCCCGACCCGAGCGCCAGGTCGAAAGCGATCATGTTCCGGTTCGTGTGGCGCAGCGCCTGCTCGACATCCACCCGACGATCCAACCACATCGCGGAAGGGAAGGCCCCCCGTGCGTCGAAACCATCGGTGCCGTGGCCAAGACCGCAACCAAGTCACGCAGCGGCCGCAACGGGAGGCGCGCGAGCCTAGCGAGCACCAAGTCGCTCTCCGAGTTCATCACCGAGCGCTTCGACGAGTTCTCGCGCTCACAGAAGGACGTCGCCCGCTACATCGTCGATCACCTCGACGAGGCGGCGTTCCAGACCGCCGAGGAGCTGGCGCGCCGCGCCAACACCTCCTCCTCGACGGTCGTCCGCTTCTCCCAGGCTCTCGGGTTCGAGGGCTATCCCGAGCTCCAGCAGGCGGCGATCGAGGAGTACCGCCGCCGCGCGCCCGAGGGCAACGGCCCCACGGCGCTGTTCGACTTCGACCACTCCGAGTTCGAGGCCTCGCTGGCGAGCGACCACTCCAACGTGGAGGAGACGGCCCGCAGCCTGACCCGCGAGCAGATCGAGTCCTGTGTCAGCGCGCTCGCCACATCGCACCGCGTCGTCATCGTCGGCGTCGACCAGATGGCCTTCTTCGCGAGCTACCTGCGCCACCTGCTGGCGCTGCTCGACATTCGCGCCGAGGTCGTGTCGAGCCCCCGCCAGGACGCGCTCAACAGGCTCGGGCGCGTCGACGAGGACACGCTGGTCGTTGCCTTCTCCGCCGGGCGCGCCCACCCGCTCCTGCTTCGCTCGCTGAAGCTCTCCCGTCACCGGCGCGCCCGCACGCTCGCGATCACCGACGCCACCCTTTCCGACGTCGGGGAGCACGCGGACCTGACGCTCTACTACTCCTCGAACAGCCCGTCCTACACGCGCTCGAACTCCGCGCTGCTGGCCCTCGTGCAGGCGCTCGCGCACGGCGTCTACTCGCGCGACAAGGCCGCCTTCAAGGACCGCATCCGCGCCTTCAAGCTGAAGTAGCCGAGTCTCGGACCGCCCCGCCCGGCCGTCTATAGTCAGGAGACGATGGCCGAGCGCGCGACATTCCGTGTCAAGACGGGCCTCGCCGAGATGCTGAAGGGCGGGGTGATCATGGACGTCACCACCGCCGAGCAGGCGAGCATCGCCGAGGATGCGGGCGCGTGCGCCGTGATGGCGCTGGAGCGCGTTCCCGCCGACATCCGCGCCGCCGGCGGCGTCGCGCGGATGGCCAGCCCGGCCGTGATCAAGCAGATCCAGGAGACGGTGACGATCCCGGTGATGGCGAAGGCGCGGATCGGCCACCTCGCCGAGGCGCAGGTCCTGCAGTCCCTGGAGGTCGATTACATCGACGAGTCGGAGGTGCTCACGCCCGCCGACGAGCACAACCACATCGACAAGCACGGCTTCGAGGTCCCGTTCGTGTGCGGCGCGACCAACCTCGGCGAGGCGCTGCGCCGGATCGCCGAGGGCGCCGCCCTGATCCGCACCAAAGGCGAGGCGGGGACGGGCAACGTCGTCGAGGCCGTCCGTCACATGCGCTCGGTGACGGCGGAGATCCGGCGCCTCAC
>Ga0184637_10001946_pt1 | contig 13495 bp, 8 predicted proteins | sample PLM3_127_b2_FD_133143 | JGI IMG/M metagenome (GOLD analysis project Ga0184637, IMG submission 133143) | Groundwater sediment microbial communities from an aquifer in East River, Colorado, USA - PLM3_127_b2 | ecosystem: Environmental > Terrestrial > Soil > Riparian zone | place: USA: East River...
ACTGGGGTCCGTTTGGTGACATGGTCACCAAAGTCCTAGAAGGCGAGTCGGCCCCGGCCCAGGGCGTATACGAAGCCTGCAAGGCCATGAATGATGCCAATAGCAAGACCGTGGCTTCCGCTGCGCCCGTCTCAGGCGAGATCACCTTCTGGCATGCGTATCAGACCGGCGGCTCCGAAGAAGCGGCGCTGACTGAACTGATCGCCGCCGCTCAGGAGAAGTTCCCGGATCTGACGATCAACGTTCTGCAAATCCCCTTCGGCGATATCGAGGGCAAGTATCAAACCGAAGTGGCGGCCGGCGGCGGCCCGGATATGTATGTGATGCCGAACGACAACCGCGGCAACTGGGCCCGCGGCGGTGTGGTGCTCGAATTGGACAACTACCTATCCGGTCGCCTGGGCAAGGTCTCTGGCCCCGGTGTGGAAGGCATGAAGGTAGACGGCAAGTTGTACGGCGTGCCCGAGTCGGCTAAGGCCGTGGCGCTGTATTACAACAAGGACCTGGTCGCCACGCCCCCCGCGACCACCGAAGAACTGTTGGAGATGGTCCAAGGCGGCACGCGCTTGATCCAGAACCAGAATGCCTATCACCTGTTCGGCTGGTTCCCGGCCTTCGGCGGCCAACTGATGGATGCCGATGGCAAGTGCGTGGCCGACACGGGCGGCTTCGCGGATGCGATGCAGTACCTGGTTGATCTGAAGGCGGCAGGCGCAGAGTTCTATACCGACGGCGGCGCAGCCACCACCGAGTTCCGCAGCGGCGAGGCCGGCCTGTACATCAACGGCCCGTGGGAGTTGGCGGACAACCAGACGGCTCTGGGCGACAAGCTTGGCGTCGCCCCCATCCCGGCTGGCCCCAACGGCCCATCCGGCCCGTTGAACGGGATTGACGGCTTCTACATCAACCCCAACAGTCAGAACATCGCCTCGGCAGTGGAATTGGCGCTGTTCCTCACCGGCCAAGCCTCGTCGCAGGCTTACACTGACGGAGCCGGCCATGTGCCGATCCGCTCGGACGTCACCTCCAGCGATGAACTGCTGGCGGGCTTCGCCTCGGCTTCGTCCACGGGCTTCCCGCGCCCGCAGAGCGCCGAGTTCGGCAACTACTGGGGTCCGTTTGGTGACATGGTCACCAAAGTGTTGGAAGGTGAAGCCTCCCCCGTAGATGGGGTAGCCGAAGCCTGTGCCGCGATGAACACGGCCAACGGTAAGTAAGTCGGTTTCTCTCAAGTGGAGCGTCAGGCGCCTGGCGCTCCACTTGCTCTTTTCGCCAACTAACAGTACAACTCCGGTCGAGAGGTTGCACTGCAACCTCTCGACCACCCCCTCGAAACCCCTGCGTGTGTGACGGAGGATGTAACCATGGCAACCGTTTCCGGCAACCTTCCCCGGCCCCTCCCCGAAGCGCCCACGGGCTTCCGCCTCTGGTGGCAACGCAACACCAACACCCGGGCGGCTTACCTGTATCTCATCCCAGCCTTCGCGGTCATGGCCATTATCACGTTTTACCCGATGGGGTATCAGGTCTGGATGTCGTTCACCGATTACGGGGTCAAGAGCCTGAACCCAAACTCCAAGACCTATCAAGCACCTAACGTGGTGGGCGTCCAAAACTACTCCGACATCTTTAAGGGCGACCTGGCCAAGAAGGTCCAGAATTTTGACTTCTGGAAGTTACTGACCTTCAACCTGGTCTGGACGTTTACCAATGTGCCGGTGCACGTGGTGTTGGGAGTGCTCATCGCGGTTTTGCTCAACACCCAGGGGCTATGGTTCAAGCGGGCCTATCGGGCGATTTATATTTTGCCCATCGTGATTCCTACGTTGGTGGTGGCCACAGTCTGGAAGAACTTATTCGACCCGCAGAGCGGCGGCATCAATAAACTCCTGGCCACTGGCTTTAGCCCGCTCATCCGGGCTGGGCAAGGGATGGGCTTGTTCCAAAACGTTGACCTGGACACATTCTTCAGAATTCGTTGGTTCGACCAGATTGATGCGCCGTTCTTCGCCGATGCCAAACTGCCCATCGCCTCGTTCTGGATTGTGGTCGCTGTGGCCGTCGTGGTTGGCCTGGTGCTCATTAGACTGCGAGTACCCTATTCCACGCCTATCTGCCTCGCGCTAGGCGCGCTGGTGCTGGGGTATGGCATCATTGCCTTAGAGATGCCGCTGTCGTATTACGCGATGCTCATTGCCAACATCTGGCTGGGCTGGCCGTTTATGACGATTGTGGCGACCGGCGCCCTTCAAAGTATTCCGTTGGACTTGTATGAGGCGGCCTCCATTGACGGCGCGAGTCCGCGCCAGCAGTTTATGGCCATCACCGTGCCGCTCCTGCGCCCGGCCGTCATCCCCGCTGCCATGCTGGGCGTCATCACCACCTTCAACTTGTTTAACTTTGTGTACATGATGTCCGCTGGCGGCCCCATCCGCAAGACCGAAATCATGGTCACCACCGCCTATACCCTGGTGCGCGGCAACCAATTGTATGGCGTGGCCGCCGCGTTCTGTGTCATCATCTTCTTCGTCCTGCTCGGCCTGACCCTACTCACCAACGGGATTACCCGTGGAACGGAGCGTTACGATGTCTGAGAAACGCCTGCGCCTTTCCCAACAACTCCCTTATCAACTGCTGGCCGCCTTCATCGCCTTCACGGTGTTGGTGCCCATCTTATGGGTGGTCAGCCTGTCGTTGGATCCGCGCGACCTCTCGCGGCCGCCCGACTTCCGTCTGATCCCGCCCGGCGCGTCGCTCGACGCCTACAAGCGCGTGCTCGACAAGCCCACCAACAACCCGGTCACGTTCACCGAGCTGGCGCTGAATCAACTAAGACTGGCCGGGGGCGTGGCGCTGTTCGCGGTGCTCATTGGCATCTTTGCGGCCTATGCCTTCTCGCGCTTTGAGTTTTCGGGCCGCAAGGTACTGATGCTGGGCATGATTATGGTGCTGATGTTGCCGGGCATTGCCACCATCGCGCCGTTGTTTGTGATGCTCAACAGCATCAATATCAACCTGGGCGACATCCAGTTCAACCTGCGAAACTCCTTGTGGGGCGTGGGCCTGGCCCTGGTGTCAGGCGCGCTGCCCTTTACGGTCTGGAATCTCAAAGGTTATTTAGACACCATCCCGCGCGAGTTGGAAGAAGCGGCCAAAATTGATGGGGCCGGGCCAAACCAGACCTTCTTCCTCATCATCCTGCCTTTGGCTGTGCCTTCTATCGCAGTGGTGGGCTTCCTGGGCTTCCTGGGCGGCTGGACCGAATTTGCGCTCTCGTGGATGTTCCTGACTAACCCTAAGGACTTTACCCTGGCCATGTCGCTCTACAACATGGTGGGCCAATACTCGGCCGACACCCCCTGGTCGACGTTTGCGGCCATGGCGCTGATGGTGGCCACGCCGGTAGCGGTAGTCTATTTGGCTTTGCAAAAGTATATCGTGGGCGGCCTGACGCTCGGCAGTGTGAAGTAGAAACGACTGGCCGAGTCGTCTCTTCCCGAACTAAACCCGCTGCGGGGCGAGTCACCCTCGCCCCGTTTGTCTTGTATGACCCATTCGCGTCGTTGGCTCCGCCTCCTGGCCATCGTGGCGGTCACAGTCGTTGGCCTGTCGTTCCGCCTGCGCGCGGTGGACAGGCTCCCCATTGATTTCGACGAGGACGATTACCTCCTCGCCGCGCAGCGCTATGCCCAGGATTTGCGTGATGGGAATTGGGCCGACATCGTCAATTGGGATTACAACTACGAACACCCGCCGCTGACCAAGCTGGCTTACGGCGCAGCGGTTTTGCCCTGGCCGCCCTCCGAGCCTATTTCCCAAGTCTCGTCCAGCGCGCCGCCCGCGCGCTCGTTGCCACAGCCGCATTTCACTATTTCGCGCCTCCTGTCGGCCACGTTCGGTACGTTGGCGGTCCTGGCGCTGGCGCTCCTGGATCCGCTGGCCGCTTTCTTCCTCGCTATCCACACCTGGCAAATCAAGTACACCAGCCAGATCATGCTGGAGCCCCTGCCCGCGTTGACGAGCACCCTTATGGTTTTGTGCTACGCGCAGTCGAGACGTGTTGGGGGTTCAATGTTCCGTGAAGGTGGTCCGCGGCCTGCATTGCGCAACGCGCAAATCTTCTGGTTGATCCTGTCTGCTATCGCCCTTGGCCTGACCGCCGCCTCTAAGTACACTTACTGCATCGCAGGCATCGCCATCGTCGTGGATTGGCTGTGGGCCACCCTCACCCCCCGTCCGCCTCTCCCGACGGGAAAAGTACCATCGGGAGAGGGGGAGCCGAAGGCCAGGGGGAGGGCGATTGTCCGTTGGCTCGCTCCCGTGTTGGCCTGGGGTTTGCTCGCCATCGTCGTCTTCGTCATCGCCGATCCGCGCTTGTGGAACGATCCCGTGGGCCGTTTAGTTCAGTCGGTGGCCTATCACGCCGATTATGCACAAAGCCTGCACGTCAAACAGGCAGGCTATCCGACGTGGCAGCCGCTCGTCTGGCTCTCCGGGCCGGTGCCCTGGCATCCGGGCGTATTTGTGCTACCCTTGGATTTGTTCGTTTCCCTGTTGGCCGTGGCGGGTCTGCGCCGGATGTGGCGTTCATCAAGCCAACGTGTTTTGGTAATTTGGCTCTTCATGGCGCTGGGCTTTTTGCTGTGGTGGAATACCAAGTGGCCGCAATACATTTTGACCCTGACCGTGCCGCTCACGGTGGCGGCGGCGCATGGCTTTGCCGAGCGGGTGTGGGAGCCGTTCCTCGGTTGGTGGCAGCGTGTCCAAGTCACGGGTCTGCGCTGGACGATGACGCGCCAGCCCGACACCCGCCGGGCCTTCGCCTGGTTGTTGCCCGGCTTAATCGCCCTCTCGCTGTTTACCATTTTCCCGTTGGTGTATCAGGGCGCAATGGCGCTCACCGACTTCAACGCCATCTCCATCAAAGACGGAATTCAGGGCGGAATCTGGCGTGAGACGTGGAAGGGCCTCACCGGGCAAGTGGCGCCCGCGCGCGTAGATTTGTTTTCTACCCAGCCCTCTAAAGAAGTGCATTACGTCGGGCCCTCGTTGCTCACCCAGCTTTTCACCGGCCTGGGCGCAGACATCTTGTTCTTCAACGTAATGTGGACGGCGCTTTCGGTGATCTTGCAGACGACGTTGGGCGTGGGCGCAGCCCTGATGCTGAACCGGCGCGGGGTGTGGCTGACAGGCTGGTGGCGGACGATTTTCATCGTGCCGTGGGCCATCCCTGAATTTGTGGGCGCGGTAATTTGGTTGCGGATGTTTGTGCCGCGCTATGGCTGGTTCAACCAGGCCCTGCCGGCTGAGATTCGGGCCCCGCCGCTGGACAACATCAACTATGCGGTTGGGGTGTTGTTGCTGTCGGCGTTGTGGTATGGCTTCCCTTTCATCCTGTTGGCCGCCACCGCCGCGTTCAAATTATTCCCCCCCGAAGTGGACGACGCGGCGGCCATAGATGGGGCGGCAGGCTGGGCGCGCTTCCGGCATGTGACCTGGCCCTTGCTCTGGCCTCTGCTGGCCCCGGCCATCATCATCCGCGCTATCTTCGCCTTCAATCAGTTTTATCTGTTCTTTGTGATGGACCCGCCCTTTCCGTTACTTACGTTTGCTACGCTGTCGTATTATCTGTTCAATCCCAGCTACGGCGGATTGTTTGCGGTTTCGGCGGCCATCAACATCTTTACGGTCGTGGTGCTGGTGGGCCTTATCCTGTGGTTCAACCGGGTGAGCAAGGCGGGCGAAGGGGTGGCGTATGCGTAAACTCCGGTCGTGGCAGCAGCTTCTTTATCAACTCGGTTTGGCGGCGTTAGCGTTCTTTGTGCTCGCCCCGGTATGGGGGCTGGCCTACCTGGCCTTTGATGGCGGGGTGTATGGCTGGCCCACCGAGTTCCGCGTCTGGCCGGAGCAATTCACCTTCAGCGTCTTTCGAGAGTTGTGGGCGCGGCCCGCGCAGACACTCTCATTCTTAGGCACGCTGCGCAACAGTCTGATCGTGGCCGGAGGCGCGGCCCTGCTCTCGGTAGCCCTGGGGGCAGGCATGGCCTACGCCTTCGCGCGCTTCCGGTTTCCGGGTCGGCAGGTAGGGCTGTTCGGCCTGCTCGTGGGCGCGCTGCTGCCGCCCGTGGCGCTGATGACACCGCTTTACGTTCTGCTTACCGCGCTGCAAATTCGCACCACGCTGTTCGGCCTGATGGTCGTCTACACCGCTTTTGCCATGCCGTTCTGCATCTGGAACATGCGCGCCGCGTTCCAGTCGGTCCCGAAGGAGTTGGAGGAGTCAGCCTTCCTCGACGGGGCAGGCGCGTTCACCGCCTTCTGGCGCGTGACTCTACCGCTAGCTCTGCCCTCGATCGCCATTGCGGGCCTCATCGCGTTCCTGATTGGCTACTCGGAATTTGCGCTGGGCTGGTTGTTCGTGGATAAGGGCGACAACGTGACGCTGGCGATGGCCGTCTCGGGCATGTTGAGCACCAGCAACTTCTACGCCAGCCGTCTGGCCGCGCTGGCGATCATGATGAGCCTGCCCGTGGTCATCATTTTCATGATCTTGCAGCGCTCACTGTTGAGCGGCTTGTTGATTGGTGTGACGGAGGAGTAGTCCACGGATGTCCCAACTTTTGTTGAAACGCTCCCGGAAAGAAGGCACACCCCTCATTGATGGCCAAACGGTCCTTTTCGTCTGGCGCGGCCAGAACCCGCCGGGATTGATCGGCGACTTCAACGATTGGGACTCGGCGCGCGCGGTCAAATTGAAAAGAGCCGGGCCCGACGTGTGGATGCATCGGCTTCGGTTCCCGCGTGACGCCTACCTGGAATACGCCTACGTTCGCGGCGACAAACGCTTGGCCGATCCCTTCAACCCGCGCACCATCTGGAACGGCGCGGAAGATTACAACCATTTCTTCTACATGCCAGGGGCCGCGCCCACCCCTCTGGCTCAACGGCAGCGCGACGTGCCGCGCGGCACGCTCACCCGGCACGTGGTCGCCGCACCCTGGCTGGTGACGGGCTGGAAACGGACGGTCTATTTGTATCAGCCGCCCGCCGCCGGGCCGTGCCCTCTGCTTGTGGTCTACGATGGCAACGACTATCTCCGCCGCGCCCAACTCGTGACCCTTGTCGAAAACCTGCTGGCCCAGGGACGTATCCGCCCGGTGGCGCTGGCGTTGCTCACGCACGGCGCGAAAGCGCGCTTCATCGAGTATGCGTGCAGTGAGAGCACGCTGGCCTTCGTCTTGAGCGCGGTGCTGCCCCTGGCCCGCGCGGAATTAAACCTGATCGAGATCGAGAAAAAGCCGGGCGCGTTTGGGGTGCTGGGCGCTTCGATGGGCGGCTTGATGGCGCTGTATACCGGGATGCGATTTCCTAAGGTCTTTGGGCGCGTGCTCAGCCAGTCGGGAGCTTTCACCACCGATGGCTTCGATCAAGTCCTCTACGATTTGGTGCGCGATGGCGCGCCTCGTCCGCTCAAAATCTGGATGGAGGTAGGCCGCTACGACTTCTCAGAGCTGCTCCGGGCGAACCGCCGGATGCGTGATTTGCTGATCGAAAAGGGCTACGCCCCGACATACCGCGAGTACAATGCCGGGCACAACTACTCGTCTTGGCGGGATGAGGTCTGGCGCGGGCTGGAGGCGCTGTTTGGTCCGAAAGGAAAGTGAAGACAACGGCCTCTTGAAGGAGTCGAATGTTTGTCCGATCGCGTTTGCTAACGTCGCTTCTTTTTACGGTTTGGCTGGCCAGTCTCTTCCCGGCACCAATCATTCACGCCGACCACACCCCGCCCCCGGAGACCGTCACCATTCCCGGCACGTTGCAATCGGAACTGGGCTGCTCCGGCGACTGGCAACCCGAATGCGATAAGACGTTCCTCACCTACGACCCCGAGGACGACGTATGGCAGGGCGAGTTCAACATCCAGCCTAACGACGATCAGGATAAAAATGGCCCGCGCTACAAAGCCGCCCTCAACAAAAGCTGGGGCGAGAACTACGGCGCGAAGGCGGCGCTCAACGGCCCCGACATCCCGCTCGTCGTGACACAGCCTACCCTCGTCAAGTTCTACTACGACCACAAAACCCATTGGGTGACGGACAACTTCAATCAAGTCATCGCTGTGGCGCTAGGCACGTTCCAGAGCGAGTTGGGCTGTCAGACCGACAATGATCCGGGCTGCCTGCGCTCGTGGCTGCAAGACCCCGAGGGCACGAGCATTCTATCTTTTGTGACCACGGCGATCCCGCCGGGCGATTACGAGGTGAACGTGGCGATCAACGAAAGCACTGACGAAACGTATGGGGAAGGGGGCGCGCCGGGTGGGGCCGCCATCCCGTTCAGCGTAAAGGAGGCCGGGGGCGAGGTCTACTTCGGCTACAACCCGGTGAATCACGAAATCACCATCAGCACCGAGGATGCGCCGCGCGGCAACCTGGGCAAAGCGCAGGCTCACTGGGTCAATCGCGACACCCTGGTGTGGAACGTGATTGGCTCGCCCAAGTATGTGTATGAATTGCACTACTCGCCGACGGCCGATCTCAAGCTGGAGGTGGGCCAGATCACGGGCGGCGAGGTGCTGCCGCTGACGTTCACCGTGGCCGGGCCGGGCCAGACGGTGTTGCAGAAGTTTCCGCATTTAGCCGGATATACCGCGCTGAGGTTGAGCGCGAACGACATCATCAAAGTGCCCGACATCCTCAGAGGTCAGGTCGCCGTGGCCGTGCGTGACGATCAGGGCAAGTTCCTCGACGCGACTCTGGTGCAAATCCCTGGCGTGCTGGACGACCTGTACACGTACAACGGCCCACTCGGCGTCGCTTACGAGGGCGAGGTACCAACCTTGCGTGTGTGGGCGCCGACGGCCAAATCTGTAACCCTGCATCTTTTCGACGATTCTGTGACAACGCAGGAGACCACTGTCCTGATGTCGGGCGACGCCAACACTGGGGTGTGGAGTGTAGTGGGCACGCCTGATTGGACGCACAAGTATTACCTGTACGAGGTCGAGGTCTTCGTGCCCTCCACTGGCAAAGTGGAGCACAATCTCGTCACCGACCCGTACTCGTTCAGCCTCTCGATGAACAGCCAGCGCAGCCAGATCGTGAATCTGGACGACTCGGCCCTCATGCCAGCCGGATGGGCCGACACGCCCAAGCCGCCGCTCGACGCGCCCGAAGACGCGGTGATCTACGAACTGCACATCCGCGATTTCAGCGTCCACGACCCAACCGTGCCCGAAGACCTGCGCGGCACCTTCAAAGCCTTCTCCGTGTTTGGCTCAGACGGGATGAAACACCTCAAGTCGCTGGCCGAGGCCGGGCTCACCCACGTTCATCTACTGCCCGCGTTCGACATCGCCAGCGTAGACGAGGACAAGAGCACGTGGAAGACGGTGGACGAAGCTCTGCTGGCTACCTATCCGCCGGACTCCGATAAGCAACAAGAAGCGGTGAAAGCTGTCGCGGCTGAGGACGGCTTCAACTGGGGCTACGACCCTTATCACTACACCACGCCTGAGGGTAGTTACTCCACTAACCCCGACGGCTCAGCGCGCATCCGCGAGTTCCGCGAGATGGTGCGCTCGCTCAACACCATCGGCCTGCGGGTGGTGATGGACGTGGTCTACAACCACACCAGCGCCAGCGGTCAGAACGACAAATCGGTGCTGGACAAGATCGTGCCCGGCTATTATTACCGCCTGAACGGCAATGGGCAGGTGGAGACCAGCACCTGCTGCCAGAACACGGCTACCGAGCACAACATGATGGAGAAGTTGATGATTGACTCGGTGCTGACGTGGGCGACGGCTTACAAGGTGGACGGTTTCCGCTTTGACCTGATGGGCCACCACATGCTGTCCAACATGGTGCGGCTGCGGGCGGCGCTCGACGCGCTGACACCGGAGAAAGACGGTGTGGACGGCAAATCCATTTACGTTTATGGCGAGGGTTGGGACTTCGGCGAGGTGGCGGGCAATCGGCGCGGGGTGAACGCGACTCAACTCAACATCAGCAGGACAGGCATCGGGGTGTTCAACGACCGCCTGCGCGACGGTGTGCGCGGCGGTACCCCGTTTGACGATCCGCGCTTGCAAGGCTTCGTCACCGGCCTGTATCTTGCGCCCAACGCCTCTGAGACGCGCGACGCTTCAACACAAAAGGCGAAATTGCTGGAGTATTCGGATTGGATTCGGATCGGGCTGGCGGGCAACCTGCGCACCTATCCGCTGGTGAGCGCCGACGGCAGCACAGTGTCCGGCGAGCAAATTCAATACGGGGGCGCGCCCGTGGGCTACACGCTCGACCCGCAAGAGAACATCGTCTACGTCTCGGCCCACGACAACGAGACCTTGTTCGATGCGATTCAATTCAAAGCGCCCGCCTCGGCGGCGCTCGCCGATCGCGTGCGGATGAACAACCTCGCTGTAAGTATGGTCATGCTCTCGCAAGGCGTGCCGTTCTTCCACGCGGGCGACGACTTGCTGCGCTCCAAGTCGCTCGACCGCAACTCGTACAACTCCGGCGACTGGTTCAACAAGCTCGATTTTACCTACCAGGATAACAACTTCGGCGTCGGCCTGCCCGTCGAAGGGGGTGACCGCTGGCCTATGATGAAGCCGCTGCTGAGTGACTCAAAGCTAAAGCCCACGCCAGCCGACATCCTGAGCGCACGGGATCATTTCCGCGAGATGCTGCAAATCCGCCAAAGTTCGCCGCTCTTCCGCCTGCGCACCGCCGCCGATATTCACCGACATCTCACTTTCCTCAACATCGGCCCGGATCAGATTCCGGGGCTGATCGTGATGAACCTGATGGATACGGAGGCCGTGGACCTCGATCCAAATTACGAGCACATCGTGGTGCTGTTCAACGCCAACCCGGATGAAGTCACTTTCACCGATATCGGGTTGGATGGCCCGGCGTTCGAACTGCACCCGGTTCAACAGGCTTCGGCTGACCCGCTGGTAAAGGCTTCCAGGTTTGACCCACTCACTGGGACGTTCGCCGTGCCGGGGCGCACCGTGGCCGTGTTTGTGCTCAAGCAGACCGCGCTGGAACCGACTCCGACGCTCACGGCCACCGCCACGGCCCAGCCCACGCTGTTCGTACCCACGCTCACCCCGGAGCCGCCTCGGACGGCCACGCCCACCCTGCCGCCTCCCACCCTTACACCCACCTCCGCGCCCCCGCTACCTGAGGATGCTCCGCCCACCTCGCTTTTGCTGGGGATCGGCGGGGTGGCGGCAGCGATCCTGGGAGTGTTGCTCTATCGGCAGTGGCGCGCTCGGAAAGGCGTAACATGACCCAGGCCCAGGAATTTGCGGCGCGCGTGGTGCTTAACGTCGAGCAGGTGATTGTGGGCAAGCGTGCGACCATCGAGTTGCTGATGGTGGCGCTGTTGTGCGAAGGGCACGTGCTGCTTGAAGACGTGCCCGGCGTGGGCAAGACCATGCTGGCGCGCGCCCTGGCCCTCAGCCTGGGCGGGCAGTTCAAACGTTTGCAATGCACCCCCGACCTGTTGCCCAACGACGTGACCGGTGTGTCGGTGTTCAACCAACAGACCAGCCAGTTCGAGTTCCGGCCCGGCCCGGTCTTCGTCAACGTACTGTTGGCCGACGAGATCAACCGCGCCACGCCGCGCACCCAATCCGCGCTGCTAGAGGCCATGCAAGAGCAGCAGGTGACGGTAGACGGCGTGAGCCGTCCGCTGCCGCGCCCTTTCCTCGTCCTGGCCACGCAAAACCCGATTGAGTACGAGGGCACGTTCCCGCTGCCCGAGGCCCAGCTCGATCGTTTCCTTATGCGCCTGTCGCTGGGCTATCCCTCGTCCACCGACGAAAAACAGATTTTGCTCAACCTGCGGCGGGAGCATCCGATTGGGCGCGTGAAATCTGTGGCCGAGGCCCAGGAGTTGATCGCGTTGCAGCCGCTCGTGTGGGACGTGTACATAGACGATACCTTGCAGGAGTACATCATCCGCCTGACCAACGCTACGCGCCAACATCCCGATTTAGCTTTAGGGGCCAGCCCGCGCGCCAGCCTGGCGCTGTTCAAGACCGCGCAGGCTTGGGCGGCCCTGCGTGGTCGTGATCACGTTTTACCGGACGATATCAAATCTCTGGTCGCGGTTACGCTGGCGCACCGCCTCATCGTCCGGCCCGAAGCGGAACTTCGCGGCCAAACGGCGCTGGGGATATTGAAGGATATTGTGGACCATACCGCTTTAGAGATTGGGGCCTAGGCCGGGCGGAGTGAGGGTCAGCCACAACTCGTGCGCGACTATCTTCCCTTCCTGTTCGTCCTTGTCGTTGTGGCCGTGGTGTTGCGCGACGACACCGTACTGACGTTGTTTTACCTATTGGCCGGGGTGTACTTCGCCTCGCACTGGTGGAGCAAACGCGCACTGGGGGCTGTGAGTTTCAAGCGCAGCTTTGTCAACCGCGTCTTTCCCGGAGAGCAGGTGCGCGTGCGCTTGGAAATTGTCAATACGAGCTGGCTGCCGGTGGTCTGGCTCCGCCTGCACGAGAGCTTGCCGGTTGAGGTCTCGGTCAATCGCCTGTTCAAGGAAGTAATCAGCCTGGGCCCGCACGGGCGGTTGCAATTCGAGTACGTGTTCCAGACTCACCGGCGCGGTTATTACTCTATCGGGCCGCTCTTCCTCAGTTCGGGCGACGTGCTAGGTTTGACGGGCGACGACGACCGGCAGGGCCCGCCCGATTATCTGACCGTCTATCCGCGCATCGTCCACTTGCCCAAATTCAGTCTGTCCTCGCGCTCGCCGTTGGGGACTCTGCGTCACACCCAGCCCATCTTCGAAGACCCAACGCGTGTGATTGGCAAGCGCGATTACGTGAGCGGTGACTCGTTGCGCCGCATAGATTGGAAGGCGACGGCGGCGACCGGGCGCTTGTACGTCAAGCAATTTGAGCCTTCCATCGCCCTGGAAACGGTCATCGCCCTCAACCTGCACTCCGCCGATTACGAATTGCGCACGCGCTTCGATGCGACTGAACTGGCGATTGTGGTCGCCGCCTCCATCGCCAACTGGGCGATTGGCCACAGACAGTCGGTGGGCCTGTTTACCAATGGCGCTGATCCACGGTCTGCTGACCAAAGTCGGCATGTCTTGCCGCCGCGCAAAGGCCGCCCGCACCTGATGCGCGTCTTGGAGATGTTGGCCTGCACCCAGACAAGTGAGGCGGCCTTGCCACTCGCCCAGTTGTTGCGGCAGGAGATGGGCGGTCTGGCCTGGGGCACGACCCTGGTCGTCATCACCGGGCGCGCCGACGAGGCCCTGTTCGATGCGCTTGTGCGGGCCGGCCGCGTCGGGCTGAACGTGGTGCTGATCCTGACCAGCCAGGCCTCTGGTCCGGGGCCAAAGCTATCTCGGATCTATAAACCTGACTTTCCGGTCTATCAGATTTACAAAGAGAGCGATTTGAGTCTGTGGCGGCATTGAGTGATGACGACCCACCTGCCTGACCGACTGCGCCTCA
>Ga0184637_10001947_pt1 | contig 13493 bp, 15 predicted proteins | sample PLM3_127_b2_FD_133143 | JGI IMG/M metagenome (GOLD analysis project Ga0184637, IMG submission 133143) | Groundwater sediment microbial communities from an aquifer in East River, Colorado, USA - PLM3_127_b2 | ecosystem: Environmental > Terrestrial > Soil > Riparian zone | place: USA: East River...
GTGGTCGACGGCCGAATCGGGCCGCGCCCCGTCGTGACCGCGACGATCTCGGCTGATCACCGGGCGGTGGATGGCCGCCGGGCCGGGCTCTTTCTGGACGCCGTGAACCGGCGGCTCCAGCAGCCGGAGGCGCTGTGACGCGCGCCGAGATCCAGACGGCCGTGCTGAAGGCGCTGGGCGATGTGGCGCCAGAGGCCAGCCCGCCGACACTCAGTGGCGACATCCCCTTCCGCGATCAGGTCGATCTGGATTCGTTCGACTTTCTCACCTTCATGATCGGCCTGCACACGCAGCTCGGCGTCGACGTGCCAGAAACCGATTATCCGAAGCTGGGCACGCTCGACGCTGCGGTTGAGTACCTGGCGACGAAGCTGGGAAGCTGAGGGGTCGGCCGTGAACCCGTTCCGCTGGGAGCACTTCCCGCACGACGCCGACATCGGGGTCGTCGGTATTGGCCCGACGAAGGCCGACGCCTTCACACAGGCCGCGCTCGCCCTGACGGCCGTTGTCACCGATCCACAGCGTGTCCGCGCGATCGAGTCAGTCCTCGTGGAGTGCCGTGCCGCGAGCGACGAGCTGCTCCTGTGTGTGAAGGGAGAGCGGGCGCCGGGAAGGAACGCGATCAGGCAGCGGACGGCTTGCCGACCGTCTCCGGCGTCGCGGGCTTCGGATCGAGTTGCGCCTTGGCCATGCGAACCGGAGGTGATGCGGTCCTCCCCTCGGTCAGCCGCGCAAAACTCCCGTCGGCAGTCTGATAGAGGAACTTGACCTCCACCAGGAACCCCAGAAGGTTCACGCAGCGTTGTTCGTCGAGGCCCAACAGACGCCGCGCCTGCGCCGCAGTGAGCCGTAGACCGGGCATCTCCAGGTACTCACCGCGGATCCGGCGCAGCAGCTGTTCCGTGGTCTCGACGTCAGCGTCGTCTCTCATCGTCATTCCTCGGCCTGCCCGATGCCGGTGTCCGTTGGCCCGCGGGTTCCAGCGCGGTGAACGTCTTGCCGTCTTCCGTAAACCAGACTGCCAGGGGCTGCCGCAGCGCCAACTTCGTCACAGCCGCGAGCGCCTCTTCGTACGTCGAATAGCGAATCTGCGGATCCTCAGGCACGATGCTGATCGTGTACGAATTCCTGCGCGCCGCGTCTCGCGCGATCACCACGTCGCCGGGCTGAGGCGACATCGGGCTACTCGTTGCCATCGTAGAGATCCGCTTGTGCCAGCTACAAATAGTGCACACGACACGGGCGGTCGGTTCGAAACCGTACCCAGGTCGATTTTGCGTGAAAGGCTGGCGCACAACCTGATATACGCTCACAATGGTCCGCGACGACAGGTCGCTGTTCCCTCGACGCTTGATGACCGTGCCAGGTGTGCATCGCCCTTCTCGGGGACGACAATGACCCCCAGGCGCTCGCCTGAGACATCACATCGCCCGGCGCTGCCCCGGCCGGGTGGGAACCAGCTCCTGGCGCTCCTGCCGTCCGCTGTGCACGAACGGCTCAGCCCTCATCTCAAAACGGTCACGTTGAAGCCGAAGCAGGCGATCTTTCGAGCCCACACCCCTCTGAGCGTCGTGTATTTTCCGGAGACGAGCGTGATTTCGCTGCTGACGCACCTCGAGGGCGGACAGACACCGGAAGTGGGGCTCGTTGGGAGGGACGGCATGGCCAGCGTTTCGGTGTTTCCCGGCGTCAATACGATGCCGTGCGATGGCGTCGTGCTGCTTGCCGGGAGCGCTCTGCGGATGAACGCCGCCGTCCTGAGACACGAAGTGCACCAGGGGGGGCCGCTTCACGACCTGCTTGGCCGCTACGCGCACCTGACGCTCGCACGGTCGATGCAAATGGCAGCCTGCAACAGCGTCCATCCGGTCAAGGAGCGATGTGCCCGCTGGCTCCTCATGACGCACGACCTCATCGACGGCGCTGAGTTTCAGCTCACGCAGGATGTCCTGGCGATGATGATCGGCGTACGGCGCCCGAGCGTCACGGTCGTCGCGAGAGCCCTTCAAGGAGCCGGCCTCATCGGCTACCGGCGCGGTCGCGTGACGATCCTCGACCGGCCGGGTCTCGAGGCCGCCTCGTGCGAGTGTTATCAGTTGATGCGGGATGAGCGGCAGCGACTGCTCGGCTATTGAAACCGGCGCGTCCCACGAAAGCGGTTCTCAGGTTGCTCTGGTGCCGGGTGCTCGGGTCCCGGTTCGCGGGTTCACTGGCTCAAGGGGCTCGGGTCGTTCATGGGTTCGCCTCCGCGTCTGTTGAACCCATGAACCTGCCTGTGAACCGAGCGCCCACGAACCCACGAACACGCCTGTGAACCGGGCACCCACGAACCCAAGCACCAGCACCTGAGAACCTGAGAACCTGAGCACCTGAGCAACCTGAGCACCTGAGCAACCTGAGAACCCGTCTTCGAGGCCGCCTGACGCATGGAAGGAGCCGCGGGGCCCGCGCGGGTGGGACATTTTCCCGGGCGAGCCCGAAAAATGTCCCTCACCGGAGCGGGTCCGCTTGGGTATTGGCCTACTATCGTCGCCGCCATTCTGACGGGTGCCGGAACAACGCTTGCTGCCTGAAGCTGGCAGCGTGTCATCGTGCAGGCGACCCTTGCGGCAACTTCGCGGCTCGACGCGTGTGAAACGCTCTGCGGGCGGGATCTGCGGTCTATCCGGGACCTCACGCGCCAGGAACTCCTTGGACTGATCGGGCTTGCCGCCGACGTCAAGCAGCAGCCGGGTCGCTACGCCGCCGCGCTCGCCGGCCGGACGCTGGCGATGGTGTTCGAGAAGCCGTCGCTCAGGACCCGCCTCTCATTCGATGTGGCGAGCCATCAGTTGGGCGCACACGCGATCTACCTGGCGCCGCAGGAGATCGGGCTGGGCCATCGCGAAACCATCGAGGACGTCGCACGCACGCTCGACCGCATGGTGGACGCCGTCATGCTTCGCACGTTCGCCCACGACAGGGTCGAACAGCTCGCCGCGGCAGCATCGATCCCGGTGATTAACGGGCTCAGCGACTTCAGCCATCCGTGCCAGGCGCTCGCCGACTACTTGACGATGCGCGAAGTGAAGGGTGGACTGGCGGGCCTGCACCTGGCGTTCGTGGGCGACGGGAACAATGTCGCCAACTCACTGATCTTTGGCGCCGCGCTGCTGGGCGTCCGGGTGGCGGTGTCGACCCCACCGGGCTACGAGCCCCCAGCCGCCGTGCTGGCCTGGGCGCGGAAGCACGCAACCCTCCACGGCGCGACCTGCCGTCTCGCATCGTGTCCCGAGGACGCCGTCCGCGATGCCGATGTCGTCTACACCGACACCTGGATCGGCATGGGACAGGACGCCGAAGCCGAGGAACGCCGCCGGGCGTTTGCCGGGTTCACGGTCACGCAGGATCTGCTCGATCGCGCCAGCCCCGATGTCGTCTTCATGCACTGCCTGCCGGCACATCGAGGCGAGGAAGTCGCCGCGGACGTGATCGACTCGACGCGGTCGATCGTGTTCAGGCAGGCCGAGAACCGGCTGCACACGGAGAAAGCTCTCTTGCTGGCCCTGCTCGGGCAGGATTCGCCGCGAGGCCACTAATGTGTTCTTTCACTTTCACGTACCACCGAGGCACCGAGAATTGCCTCCCAATTTAGTCTTTTAGTCTCGGTGCCTCAATGTCTCGGTGTTCCGTGGAAGTGAAAACCGGTCTAGCCATGTGGTACTGACGATGTCGCGCACCATGCTGATCGCGATTGGCGGCAACGCACTCATCCGGGCCGGTGAGGACCCGACCGTTGGAACCGAGCGCGCGCACCTGCCCGACACCTGTCGTGCGATCGCGCAGTTGGTCGCCGACGGCTGGCGCGTGGTGCTGACGCACGGGAATGGGCCTCAGGTCGGCGCTGCGCTGCTGCGCTCAGAGCGTGCGGCGGCCGAGACGTATCCGCTGCCGCTCGACGTGTGCGTCGCGGCCACCCAGGGCGAGATCGGATTCCTCCTGGAGCAGACCCTGGACGAGGCGCTGGCGATGAGGGGGCTGCGGCATCCCGTCGCAACGGTGCTGGCCCAGGTGGTCGTGGCGCGCGCCGATCCAGCCTTTGCGGAACCCACCAAACCCATCGGCCCGTTCTATTCCCGCGCCGACGCCGACGCGCGCCGCCTCTCAGGGTGGACGCTCATCGAGGAGCCGCCGCATGGCTTTCGCCGCGCCGTCCCCTCACCGGAGCCGCTCGACATCATCGAGGAGGCGGCGATTCGCGCGCTCCTCGACGCCGGCGTCGTCGTCATCACCCTCGGCGGCGGCGGGATCCCGGTGCTGCGGGACGGCTGGCGGCTCACGGGTGTCGAGGCGGTGGTCGACAAGGATCTCGCATCGGCGCTGCTCGCCACCCGGCTGCAGGCCGACGTGTTGCTCATCGCCACGGATGTCGATCGCATTTACGTCGACTTCGGCGGACCGCGGGCCCGCGGCCTCGGTGACGTGACGGCACACGAGCTCGGCCGATATGCGGCGGCGGGCCAGTTTCCGGCCGGCACGATGGGCCCGAAGGTCGAGGCGGTCCGGCGTTTTCTCGCGGCCGGCGGGCACGACGCGATCGTCACCGCGCCCGAATGCCTGGCTGCCGCGCTTCACGGCCGGGCGGGGACGCACGTCGTCAATGCCATCGGAGCAGCCGTCGGACGGGGGTCATCATGACTGCCGAGAATCTCGTCGAGCTCGAGGAGCGCTACGTCGCGCACAACTACGAGCCTCTCGATGTCGTGCTCGAGCGAGGCCACGGCGTCTGGGTGTGGGACATCTACGGCCGGCGGTATCTCGACTGCCTGGCCGGGTACTCAGCAGTCAGCCAATCGATCAGGTCCTTCGTTCGGTGCACTGAGTGCGAGGCACGACAGCCATGGACCGCATCCGCGCGCTGATCCTGGGGGCCGCCGGCCGCGACTTCCACAACTTCAACGTCGTCTACAGGGACGACACGCGGTACGAAGTGATTGGATTCACCGCGGCCCAGATCCCGAATATCGCCGGCCGCCGGTATCCCGCGGAGCTGGCGGGGCCGCTCTATCCGCACGGCGTTCCGATCTTCAGTGAAGACGAGCTGGCGGCGCTCGTGGAGCGCTTCGAGGTCAGGCAGGTCGTCTTCTCCTACAGCGACGTGTCCTACAACTACGTCATGCACCGCGCCGCCGTCGCGAATGCGGCCGGCGCCGATTTCGTGCTGCTGGGACCGCGAGCCACGATGCTCGAGAGCCGGAAACCGGTGATTGCCGTGTGCGCCGTGCGCACCGGAGCCGGCAAGAGCCAGACGAGCCGGCGCCTCGCCAGGCTGCTCCGGGATCGAGGCTTCCGGGTCGCGGTGGTCCGGCATCCCATGCCGTACGGCGATCTGGCGGCCCAGCGGGTGCAGCGGTTTGCGACCATCGAGGACATGCGGCGCCACCAGTGCACGATCGAGGAAATGGAGGAGTACGAGCCGCACATCGCGAGCGGTTCGGTCGTCTACGCGGGCGTCGATTACGCCGACATCCTGAACAGGGCCGAATCGGATGCGGACGTGATCCTCTGGGACGGCGGCAACAACGACCTCCCCTTCTACCGGCCGGCCCTCCACATCGTCGTCGCCGATCCGCTGCGCCTGGGCAACGAGCTGACCTATTACCCTGGAGAGGCCAACCTGCGGATGGCCGACGTCGTGATCATCAACAAGATCGACACGGCCGATCTCGATTCGATCGAACAGCTTCGATCCCACGTGCGCGCGGCCAATCCGGATGCGCGAATCGTGGAAGCGGCCTCGCCGGTGACGGCCGACCATCCGGAGATCATCACGGGCCGGAAGGTGCTGGTCGTCGAAGACGGCCCCACCCTGACCCATGGCGAGATGCGCTTCGGGGCGGGAACGGTCCTCGCCAGGAAGTTCGGGGCCCGCGAAATTGTCGATCCGCGGCCGTACGCCGTCGGGAGCATCGCCGACACGTACCGAACCTATCCCGCGATCGGCCCGCTCCTCCCCGCCATGGGGTACAGCGCCGAGCAGGTGCGCGAGCTCGAGACGACGATCGCCCGGGTGCCCTGCGACATCGTAATCGTCGGCACGCCGATCGACCTGACGCGTCTCGTGACGATCCGCCAGCCGTCCGTCCGGGTCCGCTACGAGTTACAGGAGATCGGACGGCCCGATTTGACGGATGTGCTGACAGGCCTCCTGGAACGGCTGCCGCGTGAAGCCGGCGTCCATCACGCGTAGGAGGAACACCATGATCGTCAGGCGAATGCGCGGGCACAGGGCCGCGCATTCGTCCGGTGACGGGCTGAAGGAACCGAGATGACAGAACCACCACGGACGCCACGCCGGACGCAGGGCCAACGCCTCCCGAATGCGCCGACGCCCATTGCGATGCTGCTGTACGTCGTGGGAACAATGGTGGCCTTTTTCGTGGTCGCCACCATCACGTCCGGCGTACGGACCCGCCAGGTGTCGTATACCGACTTCAAGCAGATGGTGCGCGCGGACAAGGTCGCGTCGGTCGTCATCAGCGAGCAGCGGATTCGTGGCACGCTCAAGGAAGCCGATCAGCCGTTCGTCACGGTACGGGTTGACGACCCTTCCCTGATCGCCGAGCTGGAACAGCGGAATGTGACGCTCTCGGGCGAAATCGCCACCGACCGGTGGAGCTCGCTCATTTGGTTGTTGCCGCTGGGCCTGGTGTTGTTCTGGAGCCTGATGCTCAACAGAGCCGGCCCGGCCCAGGGCGCACTCGCGTTTGGCCGAAGCCGCGCGAAGATCTACGCCGAGGCCGACGTGAAGGTGACGTTCGCCGACGTGGCAGGCATTGACGAGGCGACCGAGGAACTGCGCGAGATCGTCGATTTTCTCCAGCATCCGCAGAAGTACACCGACCTCGGTGGCCGCATTCCGAAAGGCGTGCTGCTCGTCGGCCCGCCCGGCACAGGCAAGACGCTGCTGGCGCGCGCCGTGGCGGGCGAGGCCCGCGTGCCGTTCTTCAGTCTGAGCGGATCCGAGTTCGTGGAGATGTTCGTGGGTGTCGGCGCCGCGCGCGTCCGCGATCTCTTTGCGCAGGCGGAAGGCCGGGCACCCTGCATCATTTTCATCGACGAACTGGACGCCATCGGCAAGGTGCGTGGCGTGTCGGCGCTCGGCGCCCACGAGGAGCGCGAACAGACACTGAATCAGCTCCTCGCCGAGATGGATGGCTTCGATCCGCGCAAGGGCATCGTCGTCATGTCCGCGACGAATCGGCCGGAGGTGCTCGACCCCGCGCTCCTGCGCCCTGGACGCTTCGACAGACGCGTCGTCGTCGACCGTCCCGACGTCACAGGTCGTGAAGCGATCCTCCGGCTGCACGCTCGCGCCGTGAAACTCGCCGCCGACGTGGACCTCCGCGTCGTGGCGTCACGAACAACCGGCTTTGCCGGCGCGGATCTCGCGAATCTGGTCAACGAGGCCACGCTGCTCGCCGCCCGCAAAGACCAGCGCGAAGTGTCGACGGCAGACTTCGAGGAAGCCATCGACCGGGTACTTGCAGGACTGAAGCGAAAACGGGTGATGAGCCGGCGCGAGCGGGAGATCGTCGCATGCCATGAGGCCGGGCATGCCATCGTGGCCTCGGTCCTGCCCGGCGCCGACCCGGTTCACAAGATCTCCATCGTCCAGCGCGGGTACGACACCTTGGGGCACACACTGCAACTGCCGTCGGAGGACCGGTACCTGAGGACCCGTCCGGAGCTGCTGAACCAGCTCGCCGTCTGGCTGGGCGGCCGCGCGGCGGAGGCGTTGGTCTTTCAGGAGATCTCGACGGGCGGTCACAACGATCTGCGCCGGGCGACGGATGTCGCCCGCGCCATGGTGGCCGAATACGGGATGAGCGACGCGATCGGACCGGTCGCCGTGGACGGCCGCGAGCGGGCGCCGTTTCCGCAGGCGCCGGGCATGGAGACGCCGCCATTTGCGGAAGAGACGGCACGCGAGGTCGACCTCGAGGTGAAACGCCTGATGACCGACGCTCACAATGTCGCTCTGTCCATCCTGCGGGAACGTCGAACCGCGCTGAGCGAGATCATGCGCCGCCTCCTGGACCGCGAGGTCGTGGAAGGCGACGAGGTTCGCGGCGTGCTCGCCGGTGCGCCACCTGCCGGCGCGCACGCCGCCTGACGGTCATGAACGCGCACTGGGACGGCGAGACGCTGCCGGTGGATGTCGCGGAAGAACCCGACTTCACCGAACCGCTTCCGGACGAAGCCGAAGCGGAGGAGGCGGAAGCGGAAGTCGATGCGACGTGTGCCTTCTGGGACCCAAACGGCGCACCGAAGGTGTAACCCTCCAGGGGAAATAATTCGACAAGCCCGCGAAGAATCGCGCGTGGCTCTCGCGCGGCGCCCCTTTCAGGCGGCGGGCCGCGACCAGGGCGCCAGACACTCGGACTGCCGCCCGGCCACGACGCGCCGGCCGCGCAGCGAGGCACCCGACGTGCACGTGGAACCGCTCGAGAAGTGGTCCCGGCACGAGGTGGACCTGCGCACGCCGGCCGGTCATCCGCTGCGGAGCGTGAGCACCGGACAGGTGGCCTGGCGCACGACGTGCTGCACGGTCGAGCCGAAGAACAGCAGATCCGCCGCACCGCGGCCGTGAATCCCGATGACGATGAGGTCGCTGCGCCGCTCCGCGGCGACACGGAGAATCTCGCGATACGGCTTGCCGGTCGCAAGCACGGTCTCCACGGCGCAGTACGCGCGGACGCTCTCGGGGACGGCTGCCTTCAAGCGCTCACGGCGGTCCTGCTCGACCACTGCGACGTACTCCGTGAGGTTCCGCGGCTCCCCCGGGACCGCCTCAGTCATGTCGGGCGCCAACTCCGGAAACAGCTCAACCACGTGCAGCACGGTCAGGCTGGCGTCGGCCTCCTGCGCCAGCGACATCGCGTATTTGAGCGCGTTGATCGAGCAGTCGGAAAAATCCACGGCGCACAGGATGTCCTTGAAGAGCGCCGGCGGCGCGGGGACCGCGTCCCTGACGTGGCTGGGCACGGACAGCACCGGGCACGCGGCCTTGCGCAGCACCTTTTCGGTAACCGACCCGAGCACGAGGCGCTCGAATCCCGAGCGGCCGTGCGTGCCCATGACGATCAGGTCGCTGGGCATGGCCTTCGCCCGGGCCAGGATCTCGGCGGCGGCAGTGCCCTCGCACATCTCACACTGGATGGGACGATCGGAGCCCGCCTCGTCCTCCGCGAAACGCTTCATCGACGCGAACAGCGCTTCCTGGTCCGCCGGTGTCAGGGCAACTGATGGGTACGTCGGGGTTCCAGGTGCGTAGGCGGCGACAGGGACGACGGAATACACGTGCAGCAAGGTGATGGTCGAGTCATACCATCGGGCCACCGCCACCGCGTGGTCGAGTGCATGGCGCGAGTAGTCGGAGAAGTCGATCGGGCAGAGGATTCGTGTGATCTCGATCATGGAGAGGCTCCCATTCAGCGCCGCGCGCTCTTTCATGCGGCCTGGTGCAAGTAGAACGCCACGCACTCGGGCTCCCGGCCGGCCACGACACGCCGGCCGCGCAGCGACCCGCGCGCCGCGGTGATTACCGTGTGCAGGCGTTCGCCGCTCCCGTCGTCGTGATAGAGCACGACCCAGTCTCTCGTCTTCCCGGCGCCGTGCGCCCGCGCCGTGTTCGAGTAGAGGGCAGTGTAATGTCGAGCGCCGCGCCCGGTATGAAGAATCGGGAGCCACGCCTCGCCCGTTGGATTGAAACGGCGCGGAGCGATCAACTGAAGCTGGCCGGCGGACACCTTCTCCTGATACTCACGATCCACGTCCAGCAGCTCGGATACTGGCGGTGACGCGGCGGGGCCCGCCGCAGGCAACCTCACCCGGCCGAGTCGATGCGCCAGCGAGTCCCGGATGCCGGCAAGCCGCTTCTCCCCGAAACCGGCGATGGTGTCCAGCCGGCCGTCATGGGCCGCGGCTTCGAGATCGGCAAGCGTCTCCAGTCCAAGCTCGTCATGAAGGCGTTCTGCGAGGACGCCACCGATTCCCGGCACCGACGCCAGCAACGACACAGGGTCAGACTCTCCGCGCAGGCGATCGAGCATGGGCAGCCGCCCGTGCAGCACGAGCTCGCGAATCGCGCGAGCGATCGTCTCGCCGACGCCGCGGAGCTCCTTGAGTCCCTCGAGGCCCCGTTGCCGGAAGATCTCGTCAACCGGTCGCGCATGACCACGCACGGTCATCGCCGCGCGCCCATACGCGTTCACGCGATAGCGGTCGGCGCCTTGGTCCCGAAGGAGCCTGGCGGCTTCCTCCAATCGTCCTGCGATTTGCTCGTTCACACGGTGCGCCATTTGTGGATGCCCAGGCGCCGAGATCGAGCGCCGGACAGGCTCCCCATTTCTCGAACCAAGCAAGCTGCGGGCCCTCAGCGACTGAAATAATTGCCACCGCCGTGAAAATTTCCGCGGACCTCGGCCACATGTACGAACGGGACCGCGGCGCCGCCGACCACAACGCGACGCGATGGGGGCACCGGGATTGCACTGTCCGACTTGGATTAGCCCACCATGCTGCAGGAGGCCATGCGGTTTCGCTTCGCGGACCGCCGGCATGCCGGAAAGGTGCTGGCGGCGCAGTTGCGCGCATACGCCGGCCGCGATGACATCGTGGTCCTTGGGCTGCCCCGAGGTGGAATCCCGGTCGCCTACGAAGTCGCGAAGGCGCTTGGCGCGAAGCTCGATGTCTTCGTCGTCCGCAAGCTGGGTCTCCCGCAGCAACCGGAGCTGGCCATGGGGGCCATCGCGAGCGGCGGGATTCGCGTCCTCAACGAGGACGTCGTCCGGTGGTATCGCGTCCCGCAGGACGTTATTGAGGCGGTCGCCCAGGGTGAGGAACGGGAGCTGGCGCGCCGGGAGCGCGCGTACCGGAACGGGCGCCCCGCTGTGCCGATAGAGGGCAAGGTCGTCGTGCTCGTTGACGACGGGCTGGCGACAGGATCGACGATGCGGGCGGCAATCGCGGCCCTACGCCGCCTCAAACCCTCACGCGTCATCGTCGGTGTGCCTGTCGGCGCGCGGGAGACCTGTGAGGAGCTCGGCGTCATGGCAGACGACGTCGTCTGTGCGCGGATGCCGGCGGCGTTTTCGGCGGTGGGCCTGTGGTACGCGGACTTCTCGCAGACCACGGATGAAGAGGTGACGGCGCTGTTGCAGGACGCTCGTGGTGTCGGCACGGCGCTGGGGAGCCGGTCATGATCGATCCCGCGATCGGCCTCGTACGCCGCCAGGCACTGGAGCTCGACCTCGAGAACAGAGAGGTCGATCGCGTGCTCGACCTCGTCGGCGACGCGAAGCTGGTGCTGCTGGGCGAGGCGTCCCACGGCACGCACGAGTTCTACCGCGTACGCGCCGACATCACCCGGGCGCTAATCGCGCACCGCGGCTTCAACCTTGTCGCCGTCGAAGCGGATTGGCCCGATGCGTACCGCGCGAACCGTTGGGCCCGCCTTGCGGGCGCCGAGACGACCGCGGAAGAGGCGCTCGCCGACTTCACGCGTTTTCCGCGGTGGATGTGGCGCAATCGAATCGTCGTCCAGTTTCTGACTTGGCTGCGGGAATGGAACGGTTCCCGTTCGGTCCAGGCCCGCACCGCGTTCTACGGCCTGGACTTGTACAGCCTCCACCGCTCCATCGAATGCGTCCTGCACTACCTGCAGAAGGTTGATCCGGAGGCCGCCCGCCGGGCCCGGCAGCGGTACAGCTGCTTCGATGTCTTCGGGGAGGACGTGCAGTCCTACGGGTACGCGACGAGTCTCGGTCTGTCCCGGTCATGCGAGAACGACGTGGTCACGCAGCTCGTCGAGCTCCGCAGGCGCGAGGCAGACTATGCGACCCGCGACGGTTGGATCGCGGCGGACGAATATTTCGCGGCCGAGCAGAATGCGCGTGTGGTGCGGAACGCCGAGGTGTACTACCGCGCGATGTTCCGTGGGGGCGCCGAGTCCTGGAACGTGCGCGACCGGCACATGATGACGACGCTCGAGGCCCTTCTCGCGCACGTGTCCGGGACCAATGGGGAGGCGCGCGCCGTGGTCTGGGCGCACAACTCGCACCTGGGGGACGCGCGCGCCACCAGCATGGCCACGCGCGGTGAGCTGAACCTCGGGCAGCTCACGCGCCAACGCGGCCCCGATCGGTGCCGTGTCATCGGATTCACCACGCACGTCGGCACCGTGACGGCAGCGCCCAATTGGGACGATCCGGCCGAGCTGATGACGGTCCGTCCGTCGTTACCTGGCAGCTATGAGCGCCTGTTTCACGATGCCGGGCTCCCGGCATTCGTCCTGCCGCTCGGTGATCCAGAGCTTGGGTCGGTGCTGGGCGGTCCGCGTCTCGAGCGGGCGATCGGGGTGATCTACCGCCCCGAGACCGAACGTGCCAGCCACTACTTCACGGCCCGATTGCCGCAGCAGTTCGACGCGGTCATCCACATCGACGCGACGCGCGCCGTGGAACCACTCGAAAAGTGGTCCAGACATGAGCTGGACCTGCCGGAAACCTATCCCACAGGTGTGTGATGAGCGTTCATGATGTGCCGCGGGCACGGTGGGCGGGCGTGCTCGAGCAATTCAGCCGCGCCCATCGCGGGTGGCGCGCGAATGTGGCGTGTGTGCGTCCAGGCCCGGAGCTGGCGTTCCGCACGGGCTGGTATCCGCTCGAGTCCGTGACGATCGCGCGGGCGGGGATGCGCGCACCCGAGATTTTCGTCAATTTCCAGGGCGCGCCGGCGACGTGCGTCAGGGCACCACGTACGCTGAGAGTCGATACGAGGGAAGATGGCGCCGAGTGGGCGCTCGAAATCGACGGGGCGGGAGGCGAGTTCGTGCGACTCGCGTTTCGGGCGACTGCGCTGCCGGATGAGCTCGACGGGATGGCACCGGCCGAACTGGTCGAGCCGCGCGCACCGGTTGCGATCACCGACGGCAGGTCCGCCGGGAGATAGGTCAGGGCGAAATCAAGGGGAGATGTCAAAGAGTGACGACACCCTGCACGGGCACAACGGTACGTCCCTTACCGTTTAGAAGAACCTCATCGGCCCCGGCGGGGATGTCCCGGCGGACAGCCCTCCACGCGATTGCGAATTTCTCCCCATCGATAGTTGGATTTTCCCCGTGGCGCATCGCGATGCGATGCCGGACACCGCGCGTCTTCAGAGAGAGAGAAATCGGCGAATGGAGGCACGGTGATTGCCTTCAAAGAAGCCGACCAGGCGAAGTCCGTTGACAGTTCCCCCTGGAGGTCGCTATGGCAGAACGCACGGAGAGCATCCACTCGGTGTGGGACTGTCGATGGAGCCATCTCGGCTACCGGCTGGCTCGCGTGCCGAACGACCGGCGGCCCGTGCCGTGCGACCAGCAACTCGAGACGGTGTGGGTATGTGTCCGGCAACCAAGCTCCCGCGACGTGACGGAGGAAGAGTGCGCGACGTGTGCGTTCTGGGAA
>Ga0184637_10001948_pt1 | contig 13487 bp, 13 predicted proteins | sample PLM3_127_b2_FD_133143 | JGI IMG/M metagenome (GOLD analysis project Ga0184637, IMG submission 133143) | Groundwater sediment microbial communities from an aquifer in East River, Colorado, USA - PLM3_127_b2 | ecosystem: Environmental > Terrestrial > Soil > Riparian zone | place: USA: East River...
GTGCCCACGGCGCGCGCTTCGCGATCGTGATCGCGAAGACCGACCCGGACGCGAGTCCGCCGCAGGCCCGCAATTCGGCCTTCCTGGTCGAGACCGACAATCCGGGCTGGAAGATCGTTCGCGACATCGAGACCATGGCCGGCAAGGGCAACCACTGCGAGATCCGGATCGAGAACTGCCGGGTCCCGGACTCCGCGCTCTTCGGAGGGCGCGGCCAGGGCCATCGGCTGGGCCAGGTGCGCCTCGGGCCCGCCCGCCTCGCTCACTGCATGCGCTGGATCGGCAACGCCGAGGTGGCGCTCGAGATGACGGCGAAAAGGGCTCTCGCCCGCGAGCTGCACGGCGGCGTGCTCGCCGACAAGCAGGGCATCCAGTGGCAGCTCGCCGAGTCCACCATGGAGCTGTACCAGTGCAAGCTGATGGTGCTGCACGCGGCCTATCTGATCGAGAACGGTCTGCCCTTCCGGCACGAGGTGTCGATGTGCAAACACCACGTCGCCAACACGCTCTGGCGCGTGATCGACCGCGCGATCCAGGTGCACGGCGCGCTCGGCTATTCGACCGACACCGAGCTCGAGAGCATGCTGCGGCACGCGCGCTCCGCGCGGCTGGTCGACGGCGCCGACGAGGTCCACCTCTCGCAGATCGGCCGCCACCTGCTCGAGGTCTTCCAGCTCGAGGGGAGCACGCGGGGCGCGACCGGGGCCGGGCTGCTGTAGCGGAGAGCGCTACGGCCTGCGATCCGCCGCCAGCTGGAAGAGCCCTTCTGCGAGCCTTCCTACGCCACGCGATCGCCCGAGCGGAAGCGCCCGAGGGGCAGCTCGAAGACGAGACCGTCTGGCGCACGGCCCGCGATGCGGATGAGACCCGCGTGCACGCCGCGCTGGTGGTGTGCTGCGCAGAGCGTAACCAGGTTGGCGAGGCCGTCGCCGCCGCCCGCCGAGCGGAACAGCACGTGATGAGAGTGCAGATTCCTCTGCGACGTGCAGCCCGGCACCGTGCAGCGGAAGCCGTCGCGCGCGAAGACCCGATGCTCGCGTGGCGTGGGGCAGTGCCAGGTGTCGATGCAGTGGTCGAACATCGCCTCGAGCGCGGTGCCGGGGCCGGTGTTCAGGCGGCGCGCCACCGAGCCGAGGCAGGCGCGGAAGAGGCGGCCGACGCCGACGGACACGTTCGCGACCCAGACATCCGTCTCCGGGCCCGTGTGTTCTGCACCGATCTGCACACCCTCGGGGAGGTCGGGCAGGAGGGCGGGATCGAAGGCGCTAGACGCGAGCGCATGCTCCACGTCGTCCTCCAGTCGGCGGACCGTCACGTCCGCCGCGCGCTCGACCCAGGCGGAGTGGAAGGGCTCCGAGCCGGCGGCAAGCATGAGCGGGACGAGGACCTGAGACTGGGACCAGGTGATGCGTCCCGAGCGCCACGCCTCGCCGAGCGCCGGCGCAGGGGCGCACGCGCGCTCCAGCCTGACCAGGGCACGCACCTTGCGCGGCGAGATGGCGAGCCGCTCGCGCGCGTAGGAGTCGAGGCTCCGGAAGCCGAGCTGGAGGGGGGCGCGCGCAGCGACGAAGGCGAGCAGGAACGGGCCGATCCGAGCGAGCAGACCCTGCTCCAGCGCGGCCGCTCGGCGGAGGCGCGCATCGAGCTCGCGCGGCTCCGCGTCTTCGAGGCCGGCGACGAGCGCCTCGACGAAGGGCGAGGCCGGGGTCGGCGCAGCGGGTGTGGGCGCCGGCTCGGCGACGAGCTCGGGATCCGCCATGCCTGAATGGACCCGCCGCGTGAGCGGCGGCAGCGCCGCGGGATCCACCTCGAGCCGGATCGCCGAGAGCACCTCGGCTGCGACCAGCTCGACGCAGGTCTCGGTCGGCAGAAACCCTCCCACGACGCGCCGGAGCGTTCGCTTCACGTAGCCCCACTTCGACTTCACCTGCCGCGGTGTGCGCACCCGGAGCACCTCGCGCTCGCCCGGCTCGTCGTCAAGCGGATCCAGTGCGCCTGCCTCGAGCGAGTCCACGTCGATCGCCCGCACCTCGCGCGCGAGGGCCGCCGCCGAGTGCCGGCCGGCGGCGGCGAGCCACAGGCCCTCGTCCTCGGGCGTGGCCACCCGGCAGAGGAGCCTCGCCTTCGTCCAGCCAAGCTGACCCGAGGCGAACGCTGCGCCGATGGCCGGCAGCTTCGCGAGCGCCGCGTCCACGTGCGCGAGATCGTAGAGCTCGCGAGCGGACAGCCCCGGACGCTCGCGCGCGTAGTCTCCCAGTCGCGCGAAGCCGAGCGGCTCCCAGGCTCTCCGCTCGACGAAGGCGCCCGCGATCCGCGCGAGCGCCCGCCGCAGCGGTGCAGCATTGCGCGCAAGCTCGGTCAGGCGGGCGTCGAGTGCCTCGACCTCGTCCGTACGCGGGTCGTAACGCGATTCCGCGATGGCGGCCGTGATCATGGCTGGTATCCATCGGGACCGAGGGAGTGACGAGCCCAGCCTGGCAGATGGGTGTGACAGATCCGGTCGCGACCGCCGAGGCCTGCTGCGCCATGTCCCAGAACCGAGGTTGGGAGCGCGAGTCCCCCGTGAAGTGAACGGGTTCGGTCCGATTCGTTCGGCCCGGCTCGTCCCGATCGTCACCACCACGGCCTGTTCCTGAACCTGGTCGGCACGATGTGATCCGAGGGCGAACCGATCTCAGCGCAGAGGCGGGGCGTCCGGCCGGGCGCCCGGCCAGCCGTGTCCGGCGCCCGTCAGCTTCCAGAGCTGCACGTCGGCCCCGCTGGTGCAGGGCGCGTAGTCGAGCAGCACTGGCAGCGGCCCGCGCTCCGCAAAGCCAGGCGGCAGGTGGACCAGGACGGTCCCGCCGCGGGGCTCGATCCCCTTCGAATTCTTTGAGATGGTGGAGGCGGCGGGAATCGAACCCGCGTCCGATCGACGCAACCAATTGAAATTATTTAACTTTTAGGCTTGAAGCATGTTCCTCCAATGTTCCTCCAGCAGGCCTCGGAACCCGGTGAGCGCCAGGTTCATGGGCGCTCGGCCGATGATGATATTTGATAAGATTCCTCATATGAGCTCGATCAACTTCTCGGTGCCCGACGACCTCCGCGAGTTCGTCGACGAGCGCGTGGCGCGTGCGGGCTTCAGCACCCCGAGCGAGTACATGCGGCACCTGATCCGCGAGGACCGAAGGCGGGCCGCGCAGGAGCAGCTCGAGGCCCTTCTCCTCGAGGGCCTCGACAGCGGCGCGGCCGAGCCCTGGACCGAAGCGGACGTCGAGGAGATTCGCGCCGCGGTCCGCACGCGCTTGAAGAAGCGACGCGGAGCCCATGGCGCAACGCCGAAGGGTTGAGCGCCGGCCGCAGGCCCGACTCGACGTCCTCGAGTAGGCCATCTACCTCGGCGAGGAAGCGTCCGAGCAGGTGGCGCTCCGCTTCATCGAGGCGGTGGACGCCGCCTTTCGACGCTTGGCGGATACTCCCGAGATCGGCCGGCTTCGCGAGTTCCGCAATCAACGCCTGGCGGGCTTGCGGTCCTGGCCGGTGCCTGGCTTCGAGAAGCACCTCATCTTCTACCGGGTTGACGAGGAGTCCGTGGAGATCGTCCGCGTCGTCCACGGCGCGCGCGACCTGGCCCTTGCGCTCGAAGACGGTGACTGATCCCCTTCGGCTCGGATCAGGCCCGTTCAGCCACTCTCGTGCAGATCGGGCGACTGGCAGTGCGCGCAAGGCCGCTCTTTCGCGGGCTTCACCCGCTCCCCGGCGAGCATCCGAGCGAACGCCTCCACGTTGCCCATCGCGTCGTTTCACGGGGTGGTGGGCGTGCTTCGTGATCCGGGACCCGTTTCCACTCCGAGGCTCTCCCGAAGTCCCCCACGAGCCCCGCGTAGAAGTCTCCGATCCGCCGGGCGGAGTGCCCGAAGGGATTCTCCCCGAAGTACAGGTGGAAGTAGAAGCTGACCGGCGGCCAATCGTAGGCGGGGTTGTCCGAAACGAAGATCTTGCGTTCTCGCCCGAAGCTCTCGAGCCACTTCTTGAAGGGCTCGAAAGCCGGCCGGGCGGCCCAGTTGGGCCTAACGCCGATGGCGAGATTCGCCGGGTTCAATGTTGCCGGCGTCCGGCCGGAGCTGATGGGCATCGGACCGGTGGCAGCCGTGCCGCGCCTGCTCAAGCGGACGGGAGTCGCCCTGGCCGACATCGACGTCATCGAGCTGAACGAGGCCTTTGCCTCGCAGGCCGTGGCCGTCGTCCGTGAACTGGACCTCGATCCGGACGTCGTCAACGTCAACGGCGGGGCGATCGCGCTCGGCCATCCGCTGGGCTGCACCGGGGCCAAACTGACGACGCAGATTCTCTATGAAATGAAACGCCGCCACCTGAAGCGCGGCATGGTCACCATGTGCATCGGAGGGGGGATGGGAGCGGCCGGGATCTTCGAGAATTTGAATTAGCTCGCTGTTGGCTCCCCGCGAGCTCCAAGCTCGCGGGGAGCTTCGAAGCGTGGAACAATCAAGGCACGAACATTCGACCGGAGGCCGAGATCATGCCTGAGGAACTGACGATCGCCAAGCTGATGGACCTCACGCCCAAGGCGTTTCTGCCGGAGAAGGCCTCCGGAGTGGACGCCGTTATCCAGTATCACCTGCTGGGGGAGCAGGGCGGCGAGTGGGTGATCAGGATCGGGAACGGCGGCTGCACCGTCGAGCCGGGGACGACCGAGAAACCCAGCCTGGCGCTGACGGCCCAGGCGGCCGACTACCTGCAGATCGTCTCCGGCAAATTGAACGCCATGAGCGCCTTTGCCGAGGGCAAGATCAAGCTCAAGGGCGATCTGGCGCTGGCGTTGAAGATGATGAAGTTCTTCAAGCGGCCGGCGTAAGCCTGTCAGAGTGCGAAGGGACGTAGATCGGCCGAGTCTTGGCCGGCGCTTGGTCGCTCCTCGGCGGACTACTGATTAGGCATTCGCCCAGCCACTAGTCCTGACGCCGCTCGCGCGCGCCCTTCCCCGCGGGCGGATTGACCGAACAGGCCTTATCGGACCACGATTCGCCCCTTGAACCGCTTAGCCGCGACGAAGCGTTGCACTTGACGCCGATCGCTGCAGTGCAGAATCGCTGCAACGTGCTCGACCGGCGCGATTTCGACAATGGGCTCGTCGACCGCTGTCGCGAGCTCGGCATCGCCTACGTGCCCTACTCGCCCGTGGGCGGCCACTGGCGACACACGCGCGTCAGCGAGGATCCCACACTCGCGCGCATCGCCGCCAAGCACGCAACGACGCCCTATGTGATTGCCCTCGCGTGGTTACTCGCCAAAGGCGCGCACGTCTTGCCGATTCCAGGCGCGAGCAAGGTCGCGAGCATCAAGAGCAGCCTAACGGCGCTGGACGTGACACTCGATTCGAGCGATCTCGCGGCCCCCGACAAGCTGGGCGCGGCGCGGCGCGCGCATTAGTCGCTGGTCAGCTCGTGATGTGCGCCGCGGAGCTCAGGTCGCGTGCTTCACTGCGCCAATCGTGTCGCAAGCGGGCGCACCTGCTCGCGCAGAATCTGCAGGAACTCTTCGCTATGCTCAGTCAGCGCAAAGTGCCCCGCGTTCTCGATCGGCACGAACGCCTTCTGCGGTGCCGAGATGCTGTCGACCCAAGCGCGACTCAACGCGGCCGGAGCGAAATCGTCGGCGACGCCTTGCACGACGAACAGCGGCAGCGCGAAGTCGAGCCCGAGACGACGCAAGTCGATCTGCGTCATCGGGCCGGTCATGTCCGGGCCCACGAAGTGCCTCGTGGAGGCCAGCGTGCCGCGAGCCAAGTCGTAGAGATCGGCGAGCGTCGTACGCGGTGCGAACAGCCGAGGTAGCACGAAAGCGGCCTCGAGCGAGCGGTCGAGCTCATAGCGCGACGCCCATTTGCGCTGCGTGGCGATCTCCGCGAGCGCGTCATACGGCGGTGCGCCGATGGCCTCGAGATCCGCGAGCGCCGCAGCGTCGCCGCGCTCCCGTGCCTTCGCGAGCACATTGGCGTAGGCGACGGCGTCGCCTTCCTGCATCGCGACCACTTGACCCGTGCCTACATACGCCGCGAACAGATCGGGCCGCGCCTTGACCATGTGCACGCCGAGGATCGAGCCCCATGACCAGCCGAGCAAAATGATCTTGTCCTTGTCGAGACGGCGCCGCAGCCACTCGGCGAGCGCGACACCCTCCTGCGCCATGGTCTCGACCGCGAGATTCGGCGGAAGGCTGCGCCCCGCGGCACGAAACGTTCTGCCCGCGCCGGGCTGGTCCCACTGGACGACGGTGAAATCCCGTTCCCAGGGAACGAACGCGGGCACGAGCCCCGCCATCGCCGAGCCGGGCCCGCCGTGCAGAACGAGAACGACGGGGTTGTTGCGGTCGCGGCCGCGAATCGTGACCCACTGCTGCGCGCCGCCGAGCTCGACGAACAACGCGTCGTCGATTCCTTCGGGCGTGGTGATTTGCATGAGCGCTTCGCCTTCGTGCTGGCGCCAAGCGCGATAACCGAGGCCGGCGCCGACCGCGAGCGCAACGACGAGAACGAGCGCCAACGCGCCCTTCCACAACCATCGCAGCACGTTACCCCCCCGCTCCAGTCGTGGACGAATCCCCGCACGTCCCCCCCGAGCCGGGCTAGGCCCAGCGGAGGTCGTGCTGGCGCAGCGGCAAGTCGCGGAAGCGCTTGCCTGTGATCTGGAAAATCGCATCGGCGAGCGCCGCCTGCACCGACGTGCCGCGGTCGTGGCCCATGCCGACGAGCCAATGCTGGGTCGGGAAAAACTCGATGTTGATGACCGTCGGATCCTCGTCGATGCGCGTCAGCGAGAACGTGTTGAAGTTGTTCTCGACGATCGCGCCATTCTCGATGTTGCACGCCTGGTGCATCGCGTCGTTGTAGAACCAGGTGATCTGCCCTTCGATCTGCTTCTTGACCGACAGCGGATTGACCAAGCCGAAGCCCGACTCGTGCGCGACGTCGACGCGTTCGAGCTTGACCCGCCCGTCGCGGCTCACCGAAATCGTGTGCACCATCGCGCTGATCGTCGCGGAGTTGCCGGTCTCGGCGCCGCGCTCCTCGAGAGCGATGGCGCGCGCGATGCCCTGCGGCAAGGGCGTGCCCCACCCCGCCATCTCGGCGGCCATGTCGAGCGCCTTCAGCATGTCGGCCTTGAACGGCAGCTCCGTGCGCGCGATGAGCTCGCGCCGGTACCGATACGGATCTTTGCCGGCCGCATGCGCGAGCTCGTCGATGAAGCTCTCGCGATAGAACTCGTGCGCGGCCTGACCCACGCCCCGGCGCGTGCCGACGGGCACATGGAAATTCGCCGTGTGGTTCGAGAAGCGGTAATTCGGCACGTAGTAGCGCGACGCGACGTCGAACGAAGCGTCGGGGCCGAAGCCGTCCTGCTGCATGCTCGTGCGCACTTCGAGCGCGAGCGGCCAACCGTCGGCGTCCAAAGCGGCTTCGAGCCGCGCCGTGCCCATCGCGCGATAAGTCGTACCGATGAAGTCTTCCTCGCGCGTCCACAAGAGATGGATCGGCGTGCCGCGATTCGCATTCGCGATCATGAGCGCCTGTTCCGCTTGCGGACCGTTGCCGTTGCGGCCGAAGCCCCCGCCCGGATGGCACATGTGCAGGTAGACGTTTTGTTCGGCAATGCCCGTGATCTGCGCGGCGCTGAAGCGCGTCTCCTGCGGGCTTTGATCGCCGATCCAGATGTCGACGCGGTCGTCCGTCACGAGCACGGTCGCGTTGCCGGGCTCCATGCGAGCGCGCGGCAGATACGGCGTGTAGTACGTCGCTTCGACGACTCGCTCGGCTCTGGCGAACACCGCATCGACATCGCCTTGGTCGACGCGCACGCGCCCCGGCGCATCGAGCGCCGCGAGCAGCGCCGCACGCATGTTCGCCGTGTTGAATGCCGCCCGCTCGGGCGGAATCGTCCACTCGATCGGCAGGGCATCGAGCGCCGTCTTCGCTTGGTACCAGGAGTCCGCGATCACGGCGACGCCGCCGCTGAATACGCGCCCCCGCGTCAGCTTCGGATCCGGAATCGGCAACTGCAGCGCGCCGCGCACACCGGGGTTACCGCGAATCGCCTCGAAGTCGTAGCTCTTGACGTCGCCGCCATGGACGGGGCACGACTTGACCGCCGCCCACTTCATGCCGGGCACGCGCACGTCGATCGCGTACGTCGTCTCGCCCGTGACTTGTGTTGTGCAGAACTTCAGTTCTAACTACAATAAATCACAGTATCCGCTGCTTCCAGAATGGATCATCGCAATACACGGCGGACTCAGACATACGGGCCACGTGATCCTCTATTGCGCGATACACCCTACCCCTGTCCACATCGGTGATCAGCTCGGCATTGCCATCTTGATCGCAGATAAAGCGCGTTCGTCCCCGGGCTTCCCCCGAAGTGCAATCTACCTCAACGCGGCCGCGAACGGCGGTAGCAACGACGCTCTCATCTATGCATACGACCGCGGCCAATTGGTCAAGCAGGGGCATATCCTCACCGTGCTGACGCGCCATACCCCTGAAGTCCGTGTTAAAGAAGTCCGCCCAACCTCCGACATAGCGCCCTATTGCTTCCGCAAGTACCCTCCCGCTTCGTACGGATCGACAGAGATCCGCGGACACTATTCTTACCGGAATGCTCGAGTTGAAAACGGTCTTCGCGGACAGTGGGTCAAACCAGACGTTAAAATCTGCGGGCTCTCTCTCTGCCGATGGGCTGAAATTGCAACCCATTATCGTTAAACGTCGGCAGCGGCCCTCGAATTCAGGTCCCGCCCCGAGAGCGCTTGCAATGTTTGTCAGCGGACCCGTTGCGAGCAACTCGAGCTCGGGTCCACGCTGTTCAGGGTAATCCCGAACCAGTTCGGCTAGGGAGGGCTTTCGCCCCACAGCGCTGAAATCGCAATCGTCCAGCCTCGGCTTGCTGCTCTTCTCGAACGCACCCACGAATGGGCACGCACCCACTTCTCGAGCTCGAAGTGCCCACGGACGCTGATCGCATATCGTGGTATGCGGATGTCCCCACGCGATTGGGGTATCGCCCTTCCCCAATAGGTGCAACGAACCTCGCAGGTTCAACCAAACCTCTTCCATCCAAGTGTTACCCGCAACCGCAGAGCAGCCGACTAGGCGGCTACTGCCGCTACTTGCCAGTAGGAGCAACGCCTGGAAGTCGTCGCTTGGAAAGTTGAGATCCGTATCCATGATTAGCGGACCGCAACCCGTCTTAGCCGCCGCGCCTAAGGACATAGAGATAGGCAAAGCCTTCTAGATTCGTCGGATACCCTGCCCTCGCCGCCGAAGCGCTAACGCAGTGCACTGTGCACGCCAGTTGCGCATCCCGGCAGGCTGCCAGCCCTTGTCCCCCAGCGACTTCGCTGCGTTGGCCGACCACTGCACCTTTAGGAGAGCCAAACCTTCTACCGTGACTGCGCTGCCGCTAGGCATCGATCGAGGTCTCTCACCGCCTCCGCATCCGGAACTGTCCCCGCCCTTTCGAGAGCGCCGAGCTTCTGCCTGACTTCGCTAAGACTAGCACCGGAGACCGTCAGACGAGACGTACAATAGACCTGCGCTTCTGTCGAGCGGACGGGCGGACCATGGTAGGGAAGCTCAGCCGCATACAGCATTGGCCGAAGCCGAGGAGGTAACGTCTGGTAGGCGGGGAACGAAAGGATCTTCGTGTCCGTCGCCATGGCGGAAATCCTCATTGTCCCGGAAATACGCGGGTTCACTTCAAGAATCAGGGCTCCCTCCGTTGTTAGTACAAACTCAACCTCAAGGAAGCCCGTTGCCTTGAGTAAGTTCGCTAGCCGCACAGCCGCGACTGTCATTTCCTCTCCTGCGGCATAGTCCAAGGAATCGTAAGGACATAGCCTTAGGCGTTGGTAAGGCGGACGGAGATCGGTACGCGTCATACCTTTCCAGACGGGTGGAAAAGCGGTAACCTCTTGAGCGGTCCGAAACACGTTCACCGAGTATTCGTCTCCGTGGACGAAGCGTTCGGCGAACTCCTCGTCGGCCGGCTGACCGTTGCCATTCGAGATCATTCGGTTCGACCTGCCCTCGGTCCCCTGACGACCTTTTGCTACCACTAGGTTCCAGGTTGCTGAATGGTCGCGTGAGGCTTCCGACGAAACCCACCAGGCAGGAGTGGGAAAACCGTGCTCGCGAAAGAAGCGCTTCATCGCGACCTTGTCGCAACCGATTCGGATCGCTTCCTTGCTCTGATAGGTGACCCGATACCCCATTGCGCTCAAGTGCCCAGCGAGCTCGCCGTCCCGAGCCAACGATTCGTGGCTTGCATAGACAACGACATGTTCATCGTCGTCCCAGCTTGAAGGCTCAATCTGGTTCAGTAGCGAGGTGACGCTCTCGGCGGGGTTGTTGCCGATGAAATGAACCCTGTCCCTCGAGGACTTCTCGCAAAAGGCTTCAAACCACTCCCGTAGCGAGCTAGGAGACACCAGGTAGATCATGATCGTCCAAAGTCCGCAGAGCTATCTGACAGAACGCCCCAATTCGATGTCCTCGGTGGAGCCCGAGGCTGGGCTGCGTACGAAACCGTCACACTCGGTTTGAGTTCGTGACTCTAGTCCCATAGATCCGACGCAGCCACCGCCCTTGCCCCGCTGCCATCATCGAAAACGACTTTCGTCGGTGCATTGCCCTGTAATTGTCCAACAGTAAGCAGTCGCCGGGATCCAGTATGACGTGGCGGGCATCGGCCTCCGAAGCGCAGACGGCTACACGAATCGCAGCCAGCGCTTGCGCTGCATCGTGATCCATCGGGCGAATACCCGCTGTCATATCGAAGCGAGTATAGAATACGCCATCTCTTTCAACGATAAGCGCCGCGCGGCGCGCTTTATCTCTGCCGGCTCGCACGCTTTCCGGCACTGCTATCCAGAATGCCCCGGAAGATGCGACCGTAATGTCGCGGGCATCGAGCCGGCGAAGAATCGCCATCGAGGACAACACCTCAGTCGCAACACGCTGGCGATTCCTTAGGCCCATGAATGCCAGGTACCTTGGCATTGCTGGCACGGCCGCACCGACATTGAACTGGAACTCGAACGGCTGAAAGTTATTGTCCTGATGCCATGAAATCTCCCTAGTGAATCCCCACGAGGTCTCCGCGGTCTCGTGATCCGGATGAGGAACGACATTCCGAGCAAAGCGGCCGTCGTTCTCGAAGCCGTAAGTAATCGGCGCGATGCCAGCGATGCTGTACAGACCTAGCAGAAATGCATCGACGTGAGCTAGGGCCATATCGTCAGCAAAGCCGGTAGCCGGGGTCGGAGGAAGTCCTCCGCAATCTATGCAGTTTCGGATTACCAAAATGGGTGGCTTTACACCGACTCGGAGGCCGTAGAGATAACTCAACAGCTTCTCAGGCAATAGCTCCTCGAGTACACGATGCCCAATTCCGCCCATCTCTATGTGATCGCGATCGATCTGCAGACCTTTCCCTTGAGCCGAGCACCTTAAGGCGGCCGCCATCGAGACTGCGGCCCGAGAGCCCAAGTCGAAGATCCATCCGTCTTCGCCCATTTTCCTGCCCTTTACGGACGATCGTACGGGCATTGACGAACCACCAGCCACGCCTTCAAAGCCTTTACCCGGAAGTCCGTCGACTCACCTCCAAGCCCCATCCGATCGGGAGGAGAATCGATTCCATGTCCGGCTTCGACCTGACGAAACGGCGATAATCCTTCGCCTCCGGCGTGTTTGGAGTAACGATGTTGTCCGCTACCACGATGGCTCCATCGGCCAGCTTGCCATGGACCGCGTCGAAGGCGGAGATGTAGGCCGCAGTCCAGAGATCTATGAGGCAGAAATCAATTCCGCCGCGGAGGCCTCGGATGACATCCACTGCATTGCCGGTTTCAAAATCCACGTGCTCATGGAGGCCCGCTCGTGTAAGCATTTCCCGTGCAAATTCCTGCTTCCGCCTGCTGTGATCGCAGGTCACGACGCGTCCACCGGTGCGCTTAGCTGCCTCGGCGAGGTAGATTGTCGAATGTCCGTAGGATGTGCCGAGTTCGAGGATACGCCCGCAGCCGGCCGACGAGACCAGCATATTCAGAAAGACACCGGCCTCATGACCGATCGACATTAGCATGTCGTCTCTCCTTGCGAGCACCTCCTCTGCGGAAAGCGTCGGGAGGATGACGTCGAACTCCTCGCTGTGGCGTTCGTTGTATTCCGCGAGGACCGCTGCAACCATTGAGTCCATGGTAGGCGCTCCATTCAATCCGCGCCGATCTCTCGCCGGTGGCAGCCCTCTGCTTCGCTACCGCGCGGCCTCAAGCCGGTGCCTCCGCCAAGGCTCGCTTGAGCGCCATGCCCCGCATGGCGTTGTGTGCGAGCGCGTAGGGCAACGAGACCGATCGGGTCTTCACTCGTCCGCGAACCAGGAACTGGAGGAGGCCGCGATCGCGTGCTTGTGCGTTGACGCACTCCGCAGTGGCGGCGCGATCCTTGTACTTCCGCTTCGCGCTCGCGCTGCCCATGCGCCGACGCCATCGCGCGATGGGATCGCTGTCGCTCGGCAACGGGCGGTACGGATTCCGTTCCGCGTTCCGCGGCTTCATCGGAGGCCCGTAGACCCGGCAGCCCTGCGCGTCGGCGGCTTCGATCGCCTCGAGGCTCGTGAACCCTCCATCGACGAGAGCCTCGCAGGGCACGCTCCCATAGCGACGATCGAGCTGCGCGAGCATCGGCATCAGCTGCTGCATGTCGCTCCCAGCATCCGTGACCTCGACGCCCACCACGACCTGGCTCGCTGGATCCATCGCCAGTTGCACGTTGTACGCGGGCCGAAAGCCTCCGTCCGCCATCTTCATCACCCGCGCCTCGGGATCGGTCGTCGAGGCGCGTACCTTGTCCTGCTCCGAAGGCTTCTGCTCGCCCAGCTCCCGCACCTTCGCAAGCGCCCGGCGCACCCGTTCCTGCCGGTCCCGCGCCGCCTGCTCCCGCGCGGCCTTCACCCGCCGCGACGAGGCCGCCGGATCGTCCTCGAGCTCGCGCCGCAGCGACACGACCCGCCGTCGCACCTCGCGCTCCAGCTCCCGCAGCCGCGTGCGCCGTCGAAACGACGCCGCGCCCGCCGACGCCCGCACCCGCATCCCGTCCTGCGCGATCCGGTCGAGTCGCACCAGCCCAGCGTCCACCAGCTGCACCACGCTCTCCGTCAACAGCGCGTCCAGCTTCTCCTCGTGGGCCACCCGGAACGCTGCCAGCGTCCGGTAGCTCACCGCCACCCCGCCGCAGATCCACTGGTACGCGTCGTGCTGCTCACACAGCCGCGCCACCGCCCGCGCACTCCCCACGCCCTCCAGCGTCGCGTAGATCCAAAGCGAGAGCAGGATCGCCGGATCGATCGCCGGACGCCCCGCCTTCCCCCTCCACCGAACGAATCGCCTCGTACCACCGCGACAAATCCAGCCCGTTCACGAACTCCCAC
>Ga0184637_10001949_pt1 | contig 13481 bp, 10 predicted proteins | sample PLM3_127_b2_FD_133143 | JGI IMG/M metagenome (GOLD analysis project Ga0184637, IMG submission 133143) | Groundwater sediment microbial communities from an aquifer in East River, Colorado, USA - PLM3_127_b2 | ecosystem: Environmental > Terrestrial > Soil > Riparian zone | place: USA: East River...
AAAAGTGTGACGCGATCGTGATGGAGCCATCTTGGCAGCACGAGCTGCTCCCAGGCGATGCGCACGCTCGGCCTGAACGTCGGCCAGGTCGCGCGCCGCGGCGTGAACCGCTCGGTTGGGGCCAGGTCAGACGGCGGATCGACGTCTCCAAGGTAGGCGACGATGCTTTCGGTCGGCTCGATGGCGCGAAGCTCGCGGAGGAGGCTGTACACGTAGCGGCTGGAGCCGGCCGCGTGGTAGGACTGGCTGGTGGAGAGCTTCTGGGCGTTGATACCGACGCGGGCAGGTGCATAGCGCAGTGACACGGGCGTGAGTCTAGCACCTGTTCCCTCTCCCTCGGGCAGAGGGTCAGGGTGAGATGCGCTGTTCCCTTCTCCCATCGCAATGGGAGAGGGTTAGGGTGAGGGCAGCCCCCCGCTCGTGGCGCCCTGCGCCCTCCCTCGGTGTGCCGCTGGGCCTGGGAATCGCAGCGACCGCGCTCGCATGCCTGGTAGCCCTCGTCGTGACGGGCGTCGTGACCTCTTCGGTGCCGACGCGAGTCGCCTGCATTATTGGTGCTGTCGTCGGGATCGCCACCCTCCTATTGGCTGTCGTGGGCACGTGGTGGTGCTCGACCCTGCGCTACGTGCTTGGTCCCGCGGCAATCGACGTTCGCTTCGGGTCGCAGGTCCTCCGGCTTCGCTACAACGAGATCGAAGGGATCGTTGCGGGCAGCAATGACTCATCGGTGCCAACGCTCTGGCCGGGCGCACACTTCGGCCGGTCCACCAGAACATCCGGCGAATTAGAGGTGTGGCGCGCGACTACGCGTGACCCGCGGCACGCCGTGGTCGTTTCAGCCGGTGGAAGTGGCCACGTGCTAACCCCGATGGAGCTCACGACGTTTCGAGCCGAGCTAATCGAGAACGCGCAATCGGCCGCCTACGCTGTGTCGAGAGACGCAGCGCGAGGGCGGATCTGGCTAGACGCCGTCGTGGCCATCGACGGCTGGGTCCGAGCGCTGCTCTTCGGCGCGGGCGTGGTCGCGGCGGTCGGAATAACGACGGACGTCGCGCGCTTCGGAGCGTCCCAAGCCGACGGGATCAGCGCCGCCACGATCTTGCTCGTGAACGCTGCTGGGGCGCTAGCGATATCGGTTCGCTGGCCCATCATCGCGCGCCTCCTGGCGGCTGGCGCTCTCGCGGGCCAGGTAATCGCCCTCGTCTAACGTCCTTCCCCCCGGCCGGGGAAGGGCGCCTGCTCTACAATGGTTCCAGCGGATTGCTGCACTGTGACCCAGCCAGTTTGCACGGCCGGGAAGCAGGGGAATGACTCCGCGCTAATTTGCTTGGAGGACTTACTTGTCCGCGCTCTCTTCATCTCCGCCCACCGACGTCGCCATGTTCATCGATTGGGAGAACATCAAGTACAGCCTGTTGAACCGTGATAACCGCCTTCCGAACGTCCAGGCCCTCAAAGAGACCGCGGGACGCTTCGGACGCGTCGTAACCGCGAAGGCGTATGCCAATTGGCAGGAAGGACAGAACCTCCGCGATCCGAATGACCTCTACTCGGTAGGCATCGAACCGATCTACGTGCCAACGATCTTTGTGGGACCCGGCGATGCGACGACGGACGGACTCCCGCGACGCAAGAACTCCGTGGATATAAAGCTCGCGGTCGACGTCGTCGAGTTCGCGCTCCTGAATCCGACGGTCGGCACGTTCGTGTTCGTCACTGGAGATGGCGATTTCATTCATCTGATCAACACCTTGCGGACGCGCGGCAAGCGGGTGGTCATCATTGGGGCGTCGTGGAACACGAGCTGGCAGCTGACGAGCAGCGCGGACCAGTTCATTGCCTACGACATCGACGTCGATCCGATCACACCGAGGCCAGCTATCAAGCCGGTGGCGGTGCCCGTCGAGGAGGCCTTCAAGGCGCTCGCCGAGGTCGTGAAATACGTCCGCGAAAAGCACCGCCCGAACGTCTTCGCGCAGGTGAAGCTGCTCCTGGCGAGCCGCCTGGGAAGCTTCGACGAGCAGACCTACGGCTTCTCGAAATTCAAAGACTTCATGAAGGAGGCTGAGCGACGCGGCCTCGTGAAGACGCAGACGGTCGGACTCACGGACCGCGTTTACCTTCCGGATGAGCAGATCGAGACCGGGCTGGCGACCGAGAGCCCGCAGGAGGTCGAGAGCGAAGCCGCGGAGGCCGCTCGCGGCCAGTCGCAGAACGGCGATTCTGAGCACCTTGCCCCGCCTACGCCGTCGGTTTCCGCCCCGGCGCCGGTGAGATCTTCACGCCGCACGCCGCAGCGCGTGGTCGAGCCGGACGAGGAGAGCTTCGCCGCCCTCGTCCGCTTCGTGGGCCTGCTCGAGGAGGGCAGCCCCTTCATGTCGTTCAACTACATCGTGAATCGGTTTGCCGAGTCGCGCATCCTGCCGTTGCCGCTCACGGACATCTCAGCGCTCGTGGACCGCGCGGTCCAGGAGGGCATGTTCCTGACAGATACGCGGACCATCCTGGACCGCGTGACCGGCGAATACCGGGACATCAACATCTTCCGCTTGAACCGACGCCACCCGCTCGTCGCGCGGGCGCTCGAAGAAGAGGGTGCGCCGGTCGGCACGGCGTAAGCGCGCCTGGAAGGCGGAGCGATGCCCGGCTGTTGGCGGCCCTCAGCCCACTGGCAGTGCAACCCGGGCCGCGAGGGTCGCAGGTTGACTCGCCCCTTGGCCGCGGCTCCTAGCCGCCGACGGCAGTAGCGACGACCCATCCCGCCGCGCCGTCCTCCGTGCGCACGCGTGCCCAGGTGAAGCCGTCGCCGGCTGCCGAGCCCTCGAGCACCTCGACAGGTGTTCCATTCGAGAGCTGACGGACGCTTCGAGCCGAGGTCGCCGGTGCCTCCCGGAGGAACGCGCTGTTGAATCCGGCGGGCGCTTGGATGGTCGCGCGTCGAACTCCCGCGCCCGGGCCCGGTGTTGGGGGCTCGCGCGTTGGCGTGAGCCCCGCGGTGGGCTCCGCTGCTGCCGTGCTTTCGATACCCGGCGCAGGTTGTTGGATGCCCGCGATGCTTGGTGAGAGGTCCACGGGCGGTGCCTCCTGCGTGGGCAGCACCCGGCCTGGGGCTCGCAATCCGGTCGTCGGGCGAGAGGCCGCATTAGCCGCCAGGCGAGAAAGCTCGTCCTCGCTGAGGTCGAGTGGGCGGTCGGCGGAAAAGAGAGCCAGAAGGGCGATTGCAGCCAGGGTGACTCCGAGGGCAAAACCGCCGACGACGAAAACGCCACGGGCGACGTATCGGGTTCTGGCGGAGTGGGGGATAGTGAATTCTTTGGCGCCATCGGCGCTCACCGCGGCTCGTCCACCGGTAGCAATGAGAGGCGATGCTTCGGGCGGGTGGCTCGTCGTGAGCGGCAGGCTGAGCGCCGTGGGAGCGGCTTTAGCCGCTGCTGTTGCCGATGGGATCTTCGGCTCGTAAGCTCCGACCAGTCGCGGGCACGAGATGAATCCCTCAGTCAGGCACAGGTCGCGCTGTTGCTGGGTTGAGAGTCGTACCGGGCTGAGGCCGGCGTAACAGCGATGGAGATGCGTCGGATGGGAGTAGTAATTGGGCGGGTCGTCGGCGAAGCCGAGCTCTGGACAGACGTGGGCGATGGGAGTCAGGGGGCGGGGGTTAGGGTTGGCAGCATCGTCCGGTTCAGAATGGCCAACGGTGGCGGCTGAGATGCGCACTAAATGGGCTAGATCTTCGAGGCTGGGATCGAAGCCGTTCGTGGTGTCGACGGTCAGCGTTGGAACGTCGAGCTCGAGTGGCTCCGCTCGGTCCCAGGGCTCCTGCCCACGGCCCGCATGGATCTCGGCGATACGTTCCTCATCGAAATAGCACCAGTGGCGCTCGCCGCGCTCGAATCGGTCGATGAAGCGGCGGATGCTGAGCTCCCGATCCACCTGGCAACGAATGAGAATGGCGCGGGCGTGGGCGATGATCGGCCGGAGGTCCGCTTCGGCGACGCCGCTATGGAAGTTGGTCTCGCAGACGACGCCCGAGCCCCGGGCCAGGTGACCTGCGATGAGCGTGTAGAACGCGCGGAAGCTCGCCTGGGTGATGGGCTCCATGTCATCGCGAGCCGAAGGCCGCAGGATGTCGGCCAGCGCTTCGGTGATCGGGTCCCGGTGGATGAGTGGAAGCTGTAGCGTGTCCGAGAGGCGGTCGGCCAGCGTCGTCTTTCCGCTGGCCGGCGGGCCCGCGACGATTATCAGGAGGGGAAGGGCGGGAGTGGCATCCATGCCGCGACTCGGCGGCGCCGAGTCTTCAATTCCTTGTGAAGCCAGCGAGTGCTCCTGGGATAGCCATGCTGCGCCGCTTGCCGTTTATAGACGGGCAGAGCGCCAAATGTCTACCCCTTAGCTACGTTGGGAGCCGGAAGTCAGGCCCGAGCACGACTCGAATATCGGCCGCGCCGTCCCCTTCGCCATCGCGCACGTTATCGCCACCGAGGCCGAGCGTCTGCAGGGTAACTGCCAGCGTGCGCGGTTTGTCTGCGAACGTGGCGACACCCGTCGACTCGGTTTCCGTCGCCGACGCGCGCCGCGTTACCTGCAGGCCCTCACTTGCCAGTCTGTCCGCGACCTGTTGCGCAACCTGCGCTCGGGCCGGGTTGCTGACGACTTCGACCCGTCCGCCCTCGCGCACGAGGCGCGGGTCCGTGAAGGCGCGCTGAATCGCGCGGCGGATCTCGTCGCGCTTCGGCAGAAGGAGATTCGCGCCTCCTAGCCCACGGTAGGGCGTAATGAGCTGGCCGTCGACCACGAGCGTGCCGAGCGCGCTGGAATCCACCTCGTTCGCGAGCTTTGCGAGGCTCAGGAGCTCGGTCGGCGTAAGGTTCGTCTGCACGGCTCGAACACCCTGGTCCAGCAGGCTTGGGATCCGAGGCAGCATGTTGAGGCGGAGCGCTCGATCCCGCATCGCGAGCATCACCTGCTGCTGTCTCGCCATGCGGCTGAAGTCGCTGTCGGCGTGCCGCGTGCGCGCATACTTCAAGGCGCTGGCGCCATCCATGACCTGAGGGCCGGGCGCGAAGTAGACCCGCTCCAGACCGTAGTCCTCCGTCGGGTACTCGTCGTCCTTCACCGGGCGAGGGACGTCGATCGCTATGCCCCCGAGCGTGTTGACCAGCTCCTGAAAGCCGCCAAAGTCGACCGCCGCGTAATAGGGCGCCGGAACACCGAAGTTCTGCTCGATCGTCCGCGCGACCATGGCTGCGCCGCCTCCACCGCTCGCGCGCAGCTCGCCGAACCGATAAGCGGCGTTGATCCGCTCCTCTCCCAGGCCGGGCACTTGCACCCAGAGGTCGCGCGGGAAGGAGATCATCGCGGCGCTCTTGTTCACGGGGTCGATCGACAGCAGCATCATCGTGTCGGTCCGCGTCGGGACACCGGCATTGCGCTCCTCGGGGCGCTGGTCCATGCCTAACAGAACGACGTTAATGCGATCGGTTCCTTGCCACGCGGGGAACAGGTCGAGCGGATTGATAGCCGGCGCGCGTTCGGTGAATAGAATCGGGAGCGACGCCATCAAGGGAGCGGTCCCGGAGAGATCGATACTCTGCCCTCGCGGAAGGGTGCCCAGCATCGCCACGCCGGCGGAGACGTAGGTGAAGCCGAGCGCAAGCCCGGCCGTCACGTACCCGAGGTAGAGCACCAGCCCGATCCCGGCGAGCGCCATCAGCCGCCAGGAGCGAGAGGACTCGGCGACGGTGCTCACTTCGATTCCTCGGCGAGGATGCCATGAAGCGCTTCGAGCCCGAGCAGATATGACCGCCAGCCGAAGCCGGAGATGATGCCGCGCGCAACTTCCGCGGTCACAGAGGTTCTACGCCACGCTTCGCGTGCGTGGATGTTCGTGAGGTGAACCTCGACGACCGGGACGGTGACGGCGGCAAGGGCATCCCGAAGCGCCAGGCTGTAGTGCGAGTACGAGCCCGGGTTGATCATGATGCCATCTATCTGGCCGGTGCGCTCCTCGATGGCGTCGATGATTCCGCCTTCCGAGTTCGACTGGAAGATCGAGGCTTCCCATCCCCAGGCCGCCGCTCGCTCTATTAACGCCTCATTGATCTCGGCGAAGGTCTTGGTCCCGTAAACCTCCGGCTGCCTGCGCCCCAGCGTGCTGAGATTGGGGCCGTGGATCACGAGGATACTGGTCAGGCCACTGGGGGCTCTGCCCCCAGACCTCCGGGCCCCCTCAGCCACGCTCAGCTCCGATGAGCTCCATGGCCTCCTGGACGAAGATGTCGGGCACGTCCGCCGTCACGACCACATCGCCGAGTCCCCTGGGAAGAATCCAAACGGTTCGCCCCTGAGCCCGCTTCTTGTCGAGGGTGATAGCAGCCTCCACCCGCTCGCGCGGCAGGTCGGGGCAGCCTTGTGGGAGTCCGAGGGTGCGCATCAGTCGCGACTGCCGCTGCACGGCGTCGGCAGGATGCAAGCCCATCCTGTGGGCGATGTGGGCGGCGCCCGCCATGCCAACGGCGACGGCTTCGCCGTGGAGGAATGTGGCGTAGTCCGACGCCGCTTCGATGGCGTGTCCGAGTGTATGGCCGTAGTTCAGCACCGCCCGAATGCCCTTCGTATCCTGCTCGTCCTGCTCGACCAGATGGGCCTTCAGCTCGATCGCTCGCCGGATCGCGGACCGCGCGGCATCGGGGTCGAGGCCGGCCAGCGATTCCGCGGACCGCTCGAGCTCGTCGAAAAGCGCCGCGTCTTGCACGACGGCGATCTTCACGACCTCTGCCCAGCCTGCGGCGATCTCACGTGGCGGGAGCGAATGGAGTACGTCGAGATCGGCGAGCACAAGCGATGGCTGATGGAATGCTCCGATCAGGTTCTTGCCGGCTGGGTGATCGACCCCGACCTTGCCGCCGACGCTCGAGTCGACCTGGGATAGCACGGTGGTCGGAACCTGGACGAAAGGCACGCCGCGCAGCAGCGTCGCGGCCACGAACCCCGCGAGATCCCCGATGACGCCACCACCGAAGGCGATGATCGTGTCGCCGCGCTCCGGTTTGTCCGCGAGCAGCGCGTCGTACAGACGGTACGCCTGATCCAGCGTCTTGTGCTCTTCGCCGGCTGGGACGGGGTACCAGCGCTGCGGGGCGCCTCCGAGCGCGCTGCGGAGTCGGTCGCCATGAAGATCGGCGACGCGCTCGTCGGCGATGATGCGCAGCGTGCCGCCGAGCCCGTGATGCTCGAGCAACTGCCCGGCACGGTCGAGCAGGCCGCTCCCGACGTACACGGGGTACGTTCGACTCGGGGCGCGGACCCAGACGGTGTCGATGCCAGCGATCTGTTCCAGGTTCTCTGCGATCATGGCTGCCAGGCGCTCCGGTCGGAGTGCTGAGGTGTCGACGCGAAGATCCGCCTCAGCGTAGGCGAAGCGGCGCTCCTCGCGCAATCGGTCAAGGGCCGCTGCGCCATCGCCCGCCAGGAGTGGGCGATCGGGTGCGCCGTTCGCTGCCACGCGGCGCAGGAGAACGTCTGTCGGAGCGTCGAGCCAGACGATGTCGCCAGCCAGGTGCATCGCTTTGCGCGAGTCTTCGTCGACTGGGGCGCCACCGCCGGTGGATACAACCGCCGGGTCGCTCTGAGCGACCTCAGAAACGACCCGCCGCTCGAGCGTCCGGAATGCCGCTTCCCCGTCCGCAGCGAAGATCGCGGGGATTGGCCGGCCAGCGATGCGCTCGATCTCGGTGTCGGTATCGACGAAGCGGACGCCGAGTCGGGCCGCCAGAAGCCGACCGACGGTTGTCTTCCCGCTGCCGCTCAGACCGACGAGAAATACAGAGCGCTTCATCACTCTAAAGTCATCCCGGCGGCTTTGCGCATCACCTCGATCGGCGGTTCCACTCCAGTCCATGCCTCGAACGCCGCCGCGGCCTGATAGACGAGCATGCCGAGCCCGCCGAGCGTATCCGCTCCCCGTTCGCGCGCGGCCCGCAGCAGGGCCGTCTCGCGGGGATTATAGATAAGGTCCACCACGAGGCTTCGTGGCCTGATGTGATCGGGATCGACGGGAAGCTCCTGGGAGGCGAGGCCCACTGAGGTGGCGTTGACAATGACATCGGCCTCCGCGATCTGGCGGGCGACAGCCTCGCCGGGCAGGGCCACCGCTGACGTCGACGTCCCGGAGTCGAGTATGCGCAGCGCATCCAGGATCTGCTCGGCTCGCTCGACGTGGCGGTTCGCCACGACCAGGCTCGCGGCTCCATCCTGCAGTGCGACGACTGCTACGGCGCGCGCGGCGCCCCCCGCACCGAGCAGCACGACGCGCTGGCCGCGCAGCGATGTGCCGGCCTCGTCGGCCAGCGACCGACGGAAGCCGAGCGTATCCGTGTTCAGGCCAACTAAACCCCCCTCCCCCTCGACGGGGGAGGGCGAGGGAGGGGGTGACGTTGCCACTACCGTGTTCACCGCGCCCGCGAGCGCCGCATCACCAGCGATCTCGTCGAGAAACGGCATGATGGCTTCCTTGTGGGGAATGGTGACACTGAAGCCCAGCAGTTCGGGCCCGCGGACGCTGCGTACCCATTCGCCCAGTGACTCGGGCAGAACCTCGACCGCCTCGTAGTGGGCGTCGATACCAAGGGCCGCGAACGCCGCGTTGTGGATGGCCGGCGAGATGGAGTGCCGGATGGGGCTCCCGATGACGTACGCGCGCTTCATCGCCTAGCTCCGGGAGAGCCGGTCGAGGTCCTCCCAGAATGATGGGTACGAGATCGAGACGGACTGGGCACGGCCGACCGAGATCGGCTCCTCGCTGACGAGGCCGGCCACCGCGAGCGCCATCGCCATCCGGTGATCTTTGTGGCTATCTCCGGCGCCACCGGCCAGTCGCCCGGTTCCGCTGATCACCATGCCGTCGGGTCGCTCGTCTACTTTGGCGCCAACCTTCGTCAGCTCTTCCACGACGACGGCGATGCGATCGGACTCCTTGTAGCGCAGCTCCTCCGCCTCTGAGATGACGGTGTCTCCCTCGGCAAGCGCCGCCGCGACGGCAAGCGCGGGCACCTCGTCGATTAACCGGGGGATGAGGTCGCCCCCAACGGTCGTTCCATGAAGCCGCGAGGATCGGGCGGTGATGTCGCCAACTGGCTCTCCGGCGATGATTCTGCGATTTCGCACTTCGACGTCAGCGCCCATGGCCTGCAGCACGTCTAGCAGGCCCGTCCTGCCTTCGCTCAAGCCGATTCCCGACAACGATATCTCAGCATCGGGATGGATGCATGCGGCAACGATCCAGAACGCGGCAGCGGATGTGTCGCCAGGAACGACGACGTCTACGGCGCGCAGCGCGCGGCCGCCTCGAACGACGATGTCGAGACCGTCGACCTGGATGTCGGCGCCCTGCGCGGCCAGGAGCCGCTCCGTGTGGTCGCGCGAGGCGGCCGGCTCGTGGATATGGGTCTCGCCCTCCGCGAGCACGCCGGCGAGCAGCAGGCACGACTTCACCTGCGCGCTCGCCATCGGCAGCCGATAGTCGATGCCGTGCAGCTCGCCGCCGACGATCGCCATCGGCAGGTAGTCGTTCCCGCGGCGGCCGAATGCGTGCGCGCCCATCGCTCGCAGCGGATCGATGATGCGATCCATGGGCCGCGAGCGGAGTGACTCGTCGCCGGTCACGATCGTCAGGAAGGGCTGCGCCGCGAGGATTCCGGCGATAAGTCGAGTCGTCGTCCCCGAGTTGCCCGCGTCGATGACGTCATCGGGCTCGGCCAGGCGCGCCCCGCTGCCGTGCACGAGGTAGGCCTCGGGCCCTGACTCGTCGATCCGCACGCCCAGGGCGCGCATCGCGGCGGCCGTCGAACGGACGTCGTCGCCTGGACCGAGGTTCTCGACGCGCGCCGTGCCCTCGGCGATCGCGTTGTGAAAGATCGCGCGGTGGGAGATGGACTTGTCGCCGGGCACGTGCGCCTCGCCGCGCAGCGAACGCGGACGGCGCACGATGATTCGACCCGGGGGGACGCTTACCTGGGCCACCGAGTTCGTGTTCCTCTGGCTTTGGTGGGAGGCTCAACCCCTAAGGCGGGGGCTTGTCCCCCGCCGTGGGCCTGGCAGGGCACAAGGCGCTGCCCTACGTGAACGACCCCCACTGGCGCGTTTGCCACCAGGTGTTGCTATCTAGACGACGGCGGCTACGGGCGCAGCGACGCGGCGGCCGATCGCGGCGACGACCGCCTCGAGGGATCGCATCATCGCGTTGAAGTTCTTGGGCGTCAGCGCCTGCGGTCCGTCAGACCAGGCATTGTCCGGATCCGGGTGGACCTCCACGATGATGCCGTCAGCTCCGGCCGCGGCCGCGGCGAGCGCCATGGGTGTCACCAGGTACCACGCCCCGGTGCCGTGGCTCGGGTCGACGATGACTGGTAGGTGGGTGAGTCGGCGTAGCATCGGCACGACGGCGAGGTCGAGGGTGTTGCGCATCATCGGCTCGAACGTGCGGATGCCGCGCTCGCACAGCATCACGTCTTTGTTGCCCTCGGCAAGGATGTACTCGCTGGCCTGCAGCCATTCCTCGATCGTGGCGGACATGCCGCGCTTCAGCATGACGGGCTTGCGCGTCTGGCCGACGCGGCGCAGGAGGGGGAAGTTCTGCATGTTCCGCGTGCCGATCTGGAGCACGTCGGCGTACCGCTCGACGACGTCGACTTCGTCGGGCTCCATGACCTCGGTGATGACCGGCAGGCCGGTTGCCCTGCGGGCCTCCGCGAGGTACTCGAGGCCCTCTTCGCCGAGCCCCTGGAAGCTATAGGGGGACGTCCGCGGTTTGAAGGCGCCGCCGCGCAGCAGGCGGGCGCCGCCATCGGCGACTACGCGGGCCGTCTCGTTGATCTGCTCGCGGGTCTCGACGGAGCATGGCCCGGCCATGACGACGAAATCGCTGCCGCCGCCGATGTGTACGCCACTGACGTCGATGACGGTATCGGCGTGCTTGAAGTCGCGGCTGCACAGCTTGTAAGGCTTAGTGATTCGGGTGACCGACTCGACTTCGGGCAGCATCTCGATGTGCTCCTGGTAGTCGCCAGGAAAGCCGGTCCCGATGAGGCCGATCACCACGCGCTCGGCGCCACGGTTGATCTGGCCGTCAAGGCCGTCGCGCTGTAATCGTTGGATCACGTGCTGAACGTCTTCTTCAGTCGCCTGCGTTGTCATAACGATGATCACCCTCGTCCCCTCCTGGTGGCCCATGTTCGTTGGAGCGGGCCGATTTTTCTGGCGTGCCTTGGTTGAGTTGTGGTTAACCGGGGCAACAAAAAAAAGCAATCCAACTTCGGATTGCTTTCCGCGACACCGGGGTTTGCGAAGATCAGCGCTACCTGACCGTCGGCACCTCCCCGTGCCGCGGGCTAAAGTAAAACGCGTACCAGTTCGCCGAGCCGAGATTCACCTGGCAGGCTGCTCCATCGCTGGATTGCGCGCAGTATAGAGAAGACAGCTGGTAACTGTCAATTCCTGGCCCCCGTGACCTCAACGTGATTCCGCCTGGTTGGACGTGGACGTATAGTCTGGCGCACCACGGGCCCGAAACGCGCTGCGCTTCCGACTTTTGCGCGCGGTGTTACGGGAGGGTTCACGCAGTGTCGGTGTGGCGGTCTGCCTCGGCAAAAGGTCTTGTCGCTCTCCTCAGCTTCGGCTTGCTGCTTCTGAGCGCGACCCAGGGGTACGGCAGCAGTCAGCCGCAGATAACGCAGCAGCTCACCCCCACCCCTTCGGCCATAGCGATCAGGACCGCGACCCCGGTTGGGGAGCAGGTGCCGCCGACCTGCTCAGGCCAGGCCTCGCGCGTGTTTCCTGAATCAGTCACCCTGGGGGGAACGGTCGAGTTCCACGCCACGGGCTTCATGCCGGGGTCGACCGTGCTCCTGGAGGTTTTTGGGCCGAGCCCTACGCAGCCCCGTATCTCACCGTAAACACTCTGTGCGAAGCGCGTGAAACGATCCGGACCCTGGCCACCGATCGTCCTGGCACTTACGACATTCGTGCGACAGGGCGAAGCCACACCGGGGCGCTCCTGGCCCTGACGGGCAGGTTCATGATCCAGTCTGATCCGGCGCTCGCGCATCTGACGCGGGGCCCTTTCGCGACGTCGCTCGTGCCCGTGGACCGGCACATCGCCGCCGGGGCGGATGCCTCGGGGCTGGGGCCGCCACCGACGCCGCGGCCGGGCCCGGTGAGGCGCACCCTAGCACGTGTCCGGGCGCGACATCGCTCGTGCCGGCGGATCGGCACGTGGCTACCGGGGCGGATGCGTCATCGTTGCGGCCCCCGCCGCCGCCCCAGCCGGGGCCCGGTGAGGCCCACCTGACCACGGGGCCGGCAGCGTCGTCGATTGTTCCACAGGACCGGCACATCGCTGCCGGCGCGGACGCCACCGGGCTGCGGCCGCCATCGCCGCCGGAGCCCGGGCCCGGTGAGGCGCACCTCACATCCGGTCCAGGTGCGACATCCATCGTGCCGGAGGACCGACATGTGGCTGAAGGTGCGGACGCCACCGGCCTGCGGCCTCCGCCGCCGCCCGAGCCTGGCCCCGGTGAGGCGCACCTCACGGGAGGTCCGGGTGCGACATCGCTGGTGCCGGAGGACCGACATGTGGTTGAAGGTGCGGACGCCACCGGCCTGCGGCCTTCGCCGCCGCCCGAGCCTGGCCCCGGTGAGGCGCACCTCACGGGAGGTCCAGGCGCGACGTCGCTCGTTCCGGAAGACCGACATGTCGTTGCCGGTGCGGACGCCACCGGCCTGCGGCCTCCGCCGCCGCCCGAGCCTGGCCCCGGTGAGGCGCACCTCACAGGGGGTCCGGGTGCGACGTCGCTCGTTCCGGAAGACCGACATGTCGTTGCCGGCGCGGACGCCACCGGGCTGCGGCCACCGCCAGCGCCAGACCCCAGGCCGGGCGAAGCGCACCTCACCGAAGGCCCTGGGGCGACGTCGCTTGTCCCGGAGGACCGGCATGTGGCTGCCGGCGCGGACGCCACCGGGCTGCGGCCTCCGCCGCCGCCCGAGCCCGGACCCGGTGAAGCGCACCTCACAGGCGGTCCCGGAGCGACGTCGCTCGTGCCCGAGGACCGACATGTGGCGGCCGGTGCAGACGCCACCGGCCTGCGGCCTCCGCCGCCGCCGGAACCACGGCCCGGTGAAGCCCACTTGACGGCGGGTCCGGGCGCGACATCGCTGGTGCCGGCGGAGCGGCACATCGCCGCCGGTGCCGACGCTTCCGGGCTGGGGCCGCCGCCACCGCCTCGGCCGGGGCCAGGGGAGGCGCACCTGACTCGGGGCCCCGCCGCGTCTTCGCTCGTGCCCCAGGACCGACACATTACCATCGGCGTAGACGCGTCGGGACTACGGTCAGCGCCATCGCCACAGCCGGGGCCGGGAGAAGCGCACCTGACCCGAGGGCCCGGCGCGTCCTTCATCGTGCCCCAGGACCGACACATTACCGTCGGGCT
>Ga0184637_10001951_pt1 | contig 13475 bp, 14 predicted proteins | sample PLM3_127_b2_FD_133143 | JGI IMG/M metagenome (GOLD analysis project Ga0184637, IMG submission 133143) | Groundwater sediment microbial communities from an aquifer in East River, Colorado, USA - PLM3_127_b2 | ecosystem: Environmental > Terrestrial > Soil > Riparian zone | place: USA: East River...
AGAGCGCCGCGGCCGCTCCCGGCCCCTCTGAGATAGGGTCAGCCCGTGGCGCTGCCCGAGCCGTCGGCGACCTCGACCGCGCTGATCACCGGAGCCTCGTCCGGCATCGGGGCGGCGATCGCGCGCTCGCTCGCCGGCCGCGGCCACGGCGTCACGCTCGTGGCTCGCCGCGAGGAGCGGCTCCGCGACCTCGCGGCGGAGCTGTCGGAGCGAGGCGGGATCCGCGCCGAGGTGATCGGCTGCGACCTCGCGTACCACACCGCCCGCGATCGCCTGGCGGGCGAGATCGAGGCGCTCGGCCTCGACATCGAGGTGCTGGTCAACAACGCGGGCTTCGGAAGCTACGACAACTTCGTGGACAGCGAGCGCGAGCGCCAGGTCGAGATGGTGAGGCTGAACGTGGAGGCGGTCGTCGACCTCGAGGCGCGCTACCTGCCGGGGATGGTGGAGCGCGGCCGCGGCGCGGTGATCAACATCGCGTCGACCTCCGCCTTCCAGCCGCTTCCCGGATCGGCGACCTACGCTGCCACCAAGGCATTCGTGCTCAGCCACGGCGACGCGCTGCACGCCGAGCTCAAGGGGACCGGCGTGTCGCTGACGACGGTCTGCCCGGGCCCGGTCCGCACCGAGTTCATCGACGTGGCGGGGATGGGCGGAGCGGAGGAGAGGACGCCCGGGGCGGTTTGGATGTCGGCGGAGGAGCTGGCAAAGCAGGCGGTCGAGGCCGCGGAGAAGGGCCGGCGGGTGATCGTCCCGGGGCTGCTCAACCAGGCCGGCGCGCTGGTCGGCCAGCACGCGCCGCGGGCGCTCGTGCTGGAGCTCACGAAGCGCTTCTGGAGGCAGCTCTAGTAACGCTGACGACGAGCTCGCCGCCCCGCCGTGCCAGCGCGGATATCAGCTCCAGCGGGACCGAGACCAGCGCGATCGGAAGCGCCGCCAGGGTCGAGACCACGGCATCGACCGCGAACGCCGTGCGGCTTCGCGCCGTGCGCGGCCTCAGCCGCCCGCTCAGGACCCGGCGGGCGAAGTTGGTGTGGAAGGTGAACCCGTTGAGCAGCGTCTGCCACATCCACAGCTGGTTTCGCCCCAGGAGCGGTTGCCGCATACGCGCCGCCTCGAGCCCGTGCCGCTCCAGCAGCAGCTCGAGCGAGCGCGGGGTGAGGTGGAGGCGCTGGGCCGGGAGCTCGAGCGCCGCCCACTGATCGCCGCCGATGCCCGCCTGCAGGCTGGCGCGGTTGGGCGCCCTGATCTCAGCTGTTCCCGCCTCCTCGAGGCGCGAGCGGGCGCCCTCGAAGGGCGCGTCGTCCCCCGGCACGTCGCGGGTCAGCCCCAGCCCGCACTGCTCGCAGCGGTCGATCACGTAGCTCGCACCGAGGCTCGGGTCGGACGCGCCGACCACGACCCAGCCGTACATCGGCTCGCCGCAGGCGGGGCAGCGGGGCTCGGCCGCCGCGCTCGGGGCCGCAGGGTTCGGATGCGCGGCGCTCACCCGCGCGGCGTCTGCGCGGCCGCCGCCGCCGCGGCCGTCGCGGGCAGCTCGTCGACCTCGTAGTCGACGCCGAACTCGCCGAGCGCGGAGAGGAAGTCGGTCGCCTCGAACGCCTGCGACGGGGCGAGGGCGCCGCGTCCCTCGTAGCCGGAGCCGGAGGCGAGCAGCGCTGCGTGGACGATCCCGAAGGCCGTGAGCCCGTACACGTCGGCGCCGGTGATCGTGCCCCGGCGCTTTGTCGCGCCCCGGCTGGCCTCGCACGAGATCATGAACCGGCTCGCCCGCCGAGCGTCCTCGCTCGGGCCCTCGGGTAGGCGGCCAATCAGCGCGTCTCCGGCGCGGCGCAGCGGCGTGCGCATCGCGAGCTGCATCAGCGGCATCAGCGCAGACGCCGCCGGCGCCAGCCGCCTGCTCGGCATCGCCGTCGCGGCGCTCAGCAGCGTCGAGACGCTGCGCACCTCGACGTGGCGGGGCACGGTGATCTGCTCGCCGGCGGGATAGCGGACCATGCGCTGCTTGCCGACCGGCGCGGGGAACTCCCACGTCCCACGATCGACCCGCTGCGAAGCCGGGTGCCAGGCGCCGTCGCGGTACTCGACGTCGCCGCCGAGCATGATCTGCAGCGCCGAGTGCATCGTCCCGCGGCTCATCCCGAATCCCCGCACCGAGTACGCGAGCACGAGCTCGTCGAGGGGACCCATGTCGGCCGCGGTCAGCGCGGCGATCATGTCGCCGGGCACGTAGTCGAATCCCATCGCCGGGACGAGCGCCGCACCGGCCCGAGCAGCGCGCTCGCCGTAGGCGTCGAAGACCATCTTCATGAACGGCTGCTCGCCGGTCGTGTCGAGGTAATGCGTCCCGGACTCGACGGCCGCCGCAACCACGGGCTCGCCGTGAAGGCTGAACGGCCCCGCGCACGCGATCACCGCCGCGCACGGATCGAGCAGCTCTAGCAACGCCGCCCCGTCGTCGAGCGAGACCGCCGCGGTTCGAGCTCCCGGCCCGAGCTCGGCCGCGAGCGCCTCCAGCTTCTCGGCGCTGCGTCCCGCGAGCACGAAGTCGGCCCCGCGCCGCTGCAGCTCCTGTGCGATCAGGCGGCCCGTGTATCCGGTGGCGCCGTAGACGGCGACCGGTCCGCTCTGGTCGGGCTGCTCCGCCATCGCGGGCATGATCTTAGTCGGCGCGTTACGGTACTGACCGCCGATGGAGCTCCGGGAGATCATGACTCCAGGCGTGGTGACGGCCGACGCGGACGCGGACGTCCGCGGGGTCGCGCAGCTCATGCGCGATCACAACGTCGGCTCGGTCGTGATCTGCGATCCGGACGGCGGCCCCGCCGCGATGGTCACCGATCGCGACCTCGCGGTTCGCGTGGTGGCGGACGAGCGGTCGGGCTCGGAGCCGATCGGCGAGCACCTCTCCAGGCCGCTGGTGACTGGCGAGCCGGAGATGGGCCTCGAGGAGGCCGCGGCGCTGATGGTCCAGCATCGCATCCGCCGCCTCCCGGTGGTCGCGGGCGACGAGCTGGTCGGGATCGTCACCCTCGACGACATCGCGGTGCGGACGGGCAACCTCGAGGTCGCTCAGCGGATGACGCATCAGGTGATCGAGGGCGCGTTGCCGGAGTTCTTCTTCCACGATCGCGGCTGATGACGTCGAGCGCGCGCCCAGAAGGCATTCGGACTCGATGAGCGAGCTCACACCGGGCCAGCAACGGGTTCGGGAGCAGATCGAGGAGCTGATCGGCGCCGTCGCGCCGGCGCTCGACCTGATCCTCGCGGCCGGCGAGCGGGTCTCGCGGATCGTCGAGCCCGAGGACCACGAGCACTACCCGGTCCGGCCGGGGCCCGAGCCCGCCCAAATCGAGGCGCCACAGGACTCAGCGGGCGCGGGTGACCGAGTCGAGTGAAGCCTGACGAGATCGTCGCGCGCGAGCGGCGCTACGCCCGACCGGTGGCGCTCGCGGCATTCGCCGCTGTCGCGGCGTTCATCGCGGCGATCGCGGCCAACCAGGGCGGGGCGCTCACCGACGCCGACACCGACGCGCAGTTCCTCGAGTCCTTCGAGGAGAACAGCAGCTCCCTGCTGCTCTCGGCCATCCTCCAGGCGGCCGGGATGCTGCTGGTGATCGCGCCGCTCTTCTATCTCTTCCAGGCCGCGTCGGCGCGCAGCCCGGCGATGCGCTCGTCGCTGATCGGGGTCACGGTCGCCGGACCGCTGTTCCTCGCCGTCGGCTCGATCCTGCAGTGGGTCGCCTTCGATCAGGCCGCAGCCGACTTCGCCACCCCCGGCGGGGGATTGGGGATCCCGGTCGGCGAGTACGCCGAGAACCTGATCCAGGAGCAGCCGACGTTCGACGCCGCGCAGGGGTTCACCTTCGCGGGGACGCTGGGGCTGGTCGTCGCGATGGCGTACGTGTCGCTGTACGCGATGCGCGCCGGGCTGCTGACGCGCTTCTGGGGCTCGCTGGGGATGGCCCTCGGCGTCTCGGTGCTCTTCCTCGGCTTCCTCGGGCTGGCGTTCTACATCCTCGCGCTCGGGATGTTGATCGGGGGCTGGTGGCCCGGGGGGCGGCCCGCCGCGTGGGAGGCGGGCGCAGCGGTCCCGTGGCTGCGGCCCGGCGAGGAGCCTCCGACGGGCCCGCCCGTCGGGGGCGAGCCCGCCGGCCCCGCTGAGCCCGCGCCGGCTGGGCAGGAGCCCAGCGGCGAAGGCCCGGGCCCGCCGCCCCAGAAGCGGAAGCGCCGACGTTAGATGGAGGTTGCGCCTGCGGCGATCGCCCGCTAGGAGTCCCGCGAGCCGACCCGCTCCTGAAGCGTCTCGACCACGCTCGGGTCGCGGAGCGTGGTCACGTCGCCAAGCTCGTTGCCGGCGGCGATATCGCGCAGCAGGCGGCGCATGATCTTCCCGGAGCGCGTCTTCGGCAGGTCGTCCGCGAACACGATCTGCTGCGGGCGCGCGAGCTTTCCGATCTTCTCGGCGACGTGCTCGCGCAGCTCGGCCTCCAGCGCCTCGTCCCCCTCGATCCCGCCCTCCGGGGTGACGAAGGCGAGGATCGCCTCGCCCGTGAGCTCGTCGGGCCGCCCGATCACGGCCGCCTCCGCGACCTTTGGATGCGAGACGATCGCCGACTCGACCTCCATCGTCGAGAGCCGATGGCCGGAGACGTTGAGCACGTCGTCGATGCGGCCGACGATCCAGAAGTAGCCGTCCTCGTCGCGGCGCGCGGCGTCCCCGACCAGGTAGGTGTCGCGGCCGTAGCGCTCCCAGTAGGTCTCGATGAAGCGCTCGCGCTCCTTGAACAGCGTGCGCGCCATCGCCGGCCACGGGCGTGTCAGCACCAGCGTTCCCGCCCCCTCGTCTATCTCGTCCCCCTCGGAGTCGAGGATCTTCGCCTCGATGCCCGGGAAGGGCACGGTGGCGGAGCCCGGCTTGGTGGTCGTGAGGCCGGGGAGCGGCGTGATCATGATCGCCCCGGTCTCGGTCTGCCACCACGTGTCGACGATCGGGCAGCGCCCGCCGCCGATCTGCTCGTGGTACCACAGCCACGCGCGCGGGTTGATCGGCTCCCCTACGGTGCCGAGCAGCCGCAACGAGGAGAGGTCGTGCTTCTGCGGATGCTCGACCCCCCATTTCATGCAGGCGCGGATCGCGGTCGGAGCCGTGTAGAAGATCGTCACCCCGTAGCGCTCGACGATCTCCCACCAGCGGTCCTCGGCCGGGTAGTTGGGAGCGCCCTCGTAGATGACGCTGGTGGCGCCGTTGGCGAGCGGGCCGTAGACGATGTAGCTGTGACCGGTGACCCAGCCGATGTCGGCGCCGCACCAGTACACGTCGTCGGGCTTGAGGTCGAAGACGAGCTTGTGGGTCGCCGTGACCTGGGTCAAGTAGCCGCCCGTCGTGTGGAGGATCCCCTTCGGCTTTGCGGTCGAGCCCGACGTGTAGAGGATGTACAGGGGGTCCTCGGCGTCCATCGGCTCAGGCGGGCAGGCCGTCTCGGCGCCGGCCACCGCCTCGTGCCAGAACAGGTCGCGACCCTCGGTCATCGGCGGGTCGGTGCCGCAGCGGTCGACGACCACGACGTGCTCCATCTCCGGCAGCTCGGCGAGGATCTCGTCCACCGACGGCTTCATCGGCACCGGCTCTCCGCGCCGCAGCGTCGCGTCGGCGGTGACGAGCAGCTTCGCCTCGGAGACGCTCATACGCTCCTTCACCGACTCGGCGGAGAAGCCGCCGAACACGACGTTGTGGATCGCGCCGATCCGCGCGCAGGCCAGCATCGAGGTAACGGCCTCGGGGACCATCGGCATGAAGATCCCGACCACGTCGCCCTTCTCGATCCCCAGCCCTCGTAGCACGTTGGCGAACCGCTGCGTCTCGGCCAGCAGGTCCGCGTAGCTGACCTCGCGGCGGCTCCCGTCCTCCCCCTCCCAGAAGAACGCCACCCGGTCGCCACGGCCGGCCTCGACGTGGCGGTCGAGGCAGTTGGCCGACGCGTTCAGGGTCCCCCCGACGAACCACTTCGCGAACGGCGGATCGGACCAGTCGAGGACCTGGTCCCACGGCTTCGTCCACTCGAGCTTCTCGGCCCACGACGCCCACCAGGTCTCGGGATCGGCGCCGGCGCGCTCGTAGATCTCGGGATCGGAGGCGTTGGCCTGGGCGGCGAACTCGGGGGGCGGCGGAAAGGTCTGCTCGGTTTGCAGAAGGACGTCGAGCTCCGAGCCACCCTCGCCGCCGGTCGCTGTCGCGTCGCTCATCTCTCCTCCTCGGTCTCCAGCCCGGGAACCTACACCGCCCCGCGACCCGTCGCGCGGCGAGGTTCCTCGGGAGCATCGGACCGCCGCTACGATTTGTCCTGTGCAGGGACGGATCCGCATTGCGTTCGCGGCCGTGGTGGGAGTGCTTGCCGTGCTGCCCGCCTCGCCGGCCGCCGGCGCCGAGCAGAGCGGAGTGGTCACCGACAGACCGCTGGCCGGGCCGAAGTCCGTCGGTGACGTGCGCGACTACTGGACCCGGGAGCGGATGCGCGAGGCGACGCCGCGAGAGATCACGGCCAGCGGCGGGGCGAGCCGGGTGGACGGCACGAGCGCCGGCGCGTCGGCTGCCGGTGGGCTGAGCGCGGAGGCCGCTGCCGTCGAGCAGCCGGACACGACCTCGTATCCGAACCGCGTCGTCGGAAAGGTCTTTTTCACCCAGCCGGGCGTGGGGAATTTCGTGTGCTCGGCGTCGGTCATCAACACCGACACGGACGCGTTCGTGCTCACCGCGGGCCACTGCGTCGAGGAGGGCGGCGTGTTCGCCACCAACTGGATGTTCGTGCCCGGGTACAGAGGTGGCGCGGAGCCGTTCGGCGAGTTCGTGGCGACGCAGCTCATGGTGCCTTCCCAAAGCCCCAGCCTGAGCTTCGACCACGGCGCGGCGATCGTCGCGCCGTCGCCGAGCGGGCAGAACGTCGAGGACGTCGTGGGGGCGTTCGGCATCGCCCTCTTCGAAGCGTCCAGCCAGAACTGGCGAGCGTACGGCTATCCGGCGGCGGCGCCGTTCGACGGCGAGCGGCTGTACACGTGCGACTCGCCCACCGAGCTTCTCGACATCACCCTCTTCCCGCCGCCGGTCGGGATCAGCTGCGACATGACCGGGGGAGCGAGCGGCGGGCCCTGGGTGATCCGGGACGTGCTCGTCGCCTCAAACAGCTCCTACGGGATTGTCGGGATCCCGGACATCGTGTTCGGCCCGCAGTTCCAGGACGGCGCCGCGGAGCTGTTCGACGCAGCCCACTCCGCGAGCTGCGGGGGAAGGCTCCCGCTGATCGTCGGAACCGAGGGGCCGGACCGCTTGGTCGGGACCAAGCGGCGCGACGTGATCCTCGGGGACCTCGGCCACGACGTGATCCTCGGCAAGGGCGGCAAGGACTGGCTGTGCGGCGAGGAGGACGCGGACACGCTGAAGGGCGGCAAGGGAAAGGACTTCTGCGACGGCGGGCAGTCCGCCGACACGGCCCGGCGCTGCGAGAAGACGAAGCGGCTGTAAGGGCGGCCGAGCCCGGCGCGCTCGTCCACGCCGGGCCCGTGCGATCAGCCTGAAGCCGCGCGGCTCAGCCGCCCCGCTCGAACAGCGGGTCGGTCAGCGACAGCCCGGCGTGGCCCTGGAGCTGGTTGTAGAGGTAGAACAGCACGATCGCGCCGCCGAGCAGCGCGAGGTTCTTCATGAACATCGACATCTGCACCTGCCTCTTCTGCGCGCCGCGCTCCTTCCAGAACGGGTGCATGATCGGCGTGATCAGGAGCAGGAAGGCGGCTATCAGCATCGCGCCGAGGTCGGCGAGGACCCCGAAGGCGACCAGCACCGCTCCACCGACCGCCATCAGGCCGGTCAGCGGCACCCCGATCTCGGGCAGTGGTGAGCCGAAGGAGCGTGCGTACTCCACGCCCTGGCGGTAGCCCACGAGGTGAGCCATCACGCCCGCGAACAGGAATAGCGCCACGAACAGGAGCCGTCCGACCAGGAACAGGACGTCCATCTCTTCTCCATTCGTTGGTCCTTGGAACGTGCTTTATTGTCGCTTCCGCGTCGGAACCACAAAGGAGGAAGCACCACGATGCCCGACAACGCCGACCAGCCACTTGCCGGAAAGCGGGCGGCCGTGATGATCGGCCCGCTGTTCGAGGACACAGAGGCGACCTACCCGTACTACCGGCTCAGGGAGGCCGGGGCCGAGGTGTCGCTGATCGGCGCCCGGGGCGGCGAGACGCTGAAGGGCAAGCGCGGGCAGGAGCTCCGCACCGACACCGCGGCGGCCGACGTCAACGCCGCCGAGCTCGACCTCCTGGTGATCGCGGGAGGGTTCGGGCCGGACAAGCTACGCACGGACGAGGGGGTCAAGACGCTGGTGCGCGAGCTGAACGAGCAGGGCAAGCCGATCGCGTTCATCTGTCACGCCGGCTGGGTGCCGGCCTCGGCGGGGATCGTCGAGGGCCGGCGGGTGACCTCCTACCCGTCGATCGCGGACGATCTGCGAAACGCCGGCGCGGAGTGGGAGGACGCCGAGGTGGTGGTCGACGCGAACCTCGTGTCCTCGCGGTGGCCGGACGACCTCCCCGCCTTCATGCGCGCGCTGACCGGGGTCGCGGTCGGAGCGGAGGAGGCCGTGGCCGCGTCCTAGTACCTGCGCGCGATCAGCAGCCTCAGAGCTGCTCCCAGCGTCACCAACCCGGTACCGGCGAGGACGAGCCAGAGCAGATCCTGACCGGTCGACGGGAGGCTGGACGTCGTGCCTCCCGAGCCGAAGCCTCCCGAGCCGAAGCCTGTGGTCCCGCTGCTCGTCCCGCTGGACGTAGAGGTGCCACCCGACCTTGAGCCGGTGCCCCCCGACCCCGAGCCGCCCCCACCCGAGCCGGCGACCGTGATCTTGCCGGTCATTCCCTGGTGGAGCGAGCAGAAGTAGGGGAACTTGCCGGACTTCTCGAAGGTGTGCTCGCTGCTCTCGCCCTGGCCGATCACCGGAGTGTGGAAGCTGTTGTCCTCGCCGAGCGCGTTGTGCTTCTCCTCGTCGCGGTTCTCCCATCTCACCGTGTCGCCCGGGTCGATCGTCACGTTGCGGGGATGGAACTTGATGTTCTTCATCGACACCGTCAGCACGGCGGCCGCATTCGCGCGCTTGCGCTTGCCGGAGCGCCCCGACCGCTGCCCCTTGTCCGCTCCCGCCTCGGCCGGGGCCCCGGTAGGCCCGTTCGGCGCGGAATCCGGATCCGAGGAGCCGGCCGCGTCTTTGCCAGTCTCCTTCCCCGTCGCTTCGGGCTCCACCTCGACGCCGGGCTGAGTGGGATCGGACCCGGTGTCCGGCTGGGCCGCGGGCGCCTCGGGATACGGCACCGGCGCCGGCTCGCCGGCGAACAGCACGGCCGGCGCGGCGAGGACGGCGAGGAACACGTACCCGCTGATGAGGAGCGTCACCCCCTGCATGCAGCGATCGTAGCGCGTCCGGATCGCGCTCAGCGGGGCGCGCTTGCCGCCTGGGCGCGCTTGCGGTGAGTGCGGATCTCGCCCAGGATCCGCTCCAGACGGGGCTCGCGCGAGGTGTCGACGTGGCGCATCGCCCGGGCGATCCCGGGATGCACCGCCGCGATCTGCTCGTGCATCGCCTGGGCGACGGCGCGGTAGGTGGGATGGCCCTCGCGCCCGGAGCGCAGCTCGCAGATGTGCATCGCCTCCCTGGCGTTCAGATCGAGGACGTAGCGAATCCGATATCCAAGGCATAGCGCGTAGGGGGCGGCGTCGGCCAGCCCCGCGGACTCGAGCCGCTCGAACTCGGCCCGTGACAGCTCGAGTGCGTGCTCGTACCCGCTGCCGACTCCGGCCTCCCGCACCTCCTCGGGTATCCCGGCGCCGAGGTCGGGGGAGAGCCGCTGCCACTGGCAGGTGAGCAGCCGGTGGCGCTGGAGGTCGCGAAAGCCGCCGTAGTCGGAGACGATCTCGAATCGGTAGCGGACCGCCTCCCAGCCCCGCCCCGGGCGGTGGCGGCGGTTGGCCCGCTCGCCGGCCAGCTCGGCGAGCATCAACTCGCGCTCGCGGGGGTCGAGTGCCTCGACGCTGGCGCGGATCCGCCCCTCGGGAACCCCTGTCTGCTCGAACAGCGAGGCCGCGAGCAGGTCCTCCTCGCTCCCGTCCACGTGGACGAGGTCCACCCGCGGGCCCTCGCCGGGTTCGCGGCGGTCTAGTCCGAGCCGCGCCACCCAGCGCTCGGTCGTCTCGCGGCGCTCGCGCAGGTACCCAACCCACTCGCCGCCCCGATCCGGACGATCGACCCTGGCAACGAAGCTCGGCATCACCTGCTTCAGCTCGCGGAGCATCAGCTCCGCGAAGTGGCGCGCCTCCGGGAGGGGCGAGGCCATGAGGCGCAGCAGGAGCTGCTCGTACGCCTGTCCCGAGGCGAAGATGCCGACGTGGCTCAGGGTCGAGGCGGGGAGCAGGCCGCGCAGCAGATCGAGCGCCTTTGCATCGATGGAGCGCCGCCACGCCGCCTCGGGCTCCTCGGCCCGCGGCCACTTCTCCGCCGCCCATCCCTGCACCGTCTCGAGGCTGCGCGAGTAGATCGCGAACAGCTCGTCCATCGCCTCGCGGTAGGTCGGGCCGAGCTCCTCGTCGGCGTAGTAGCGGTACCCGCCCTCCGGCATCGGCTGGTCGTAGGGGATGTAGCGGGTGGACTGCTCGAGGTAGGCGGCAAGCCGCCCGCGCTGAAGCTGCTTGGTGAGGATGTTGGAGACCCACTCGCAGGCCACGTGCGCGCCGCCGACCTGGGCGATCGAGTCGTCGCCGTAGCCGATGAACACGCGCTCGTACAGCCCGGCGGCGCGCTCGCCCTCCTCGCCCTCGAAGGGACGCCCGCCCTCGGGAATGTCGGCGGCGAACTCCTCGAGGAAGAGGCGGCGCAGCCCCCCCGGGTAGCGCGAGTAGCGCGCGAACAGCGCCCCCTTGACGGTCTCGGGAAGGTTGACGAGCGCGAACACCGGCCGGTCGAGGTTCGTGAAGTGCGGCGCGAGGATCGCCCGCTCCTGATCGCTGAAGCTCTCGACCGGGTAACGCAAGGGCTCCGATCCTAGCCGGGGGAACGGCGCCGGCGGTACAGTCGGGGCATGAGGGCTCACCGCCTCGCCGGAGCGATCGCCTGCCTGGCTCTCGCCGGCGGGATCGTTCACCCGACAGTCGCCCCGGGGGGCACCGGGGGAGAGCTGAGCTGGCAGCCGCTCCAGAGCGTGCCGGGAATCATCGACATCACCGGCCCGCGGCGGGACGGGAGATATGTCGTCACGGCGGGCGGCCGGCTCTCGCTCCTGAACCCGGGGTCGGAGCCGACCCCGTTCGCGCGCGGCCCGGACGGCTACCTCGACCCGTCGGGCCACGAGCCCTACATCGCGCTCGCGCCGGGCGGGAGAGTGCGGGGCGCCGGCTGCTCGTTCGAGCGCGACGACGTCTTCGCCCTGGATGCCGGCGCTCAGCCCGGCGTGTTCAGGGTCACCGTGGACGGGCGCGCCGAGCGCTTCGCCGATCTCCCGAGCGGCACGTTCCCGAGCGGGATCGGCTTCGACACCTTCGGGCGCTTTGGCGGCCGCCTTCTGGTGACAGGGGTGCTCGGCGGGGCGCTCGGCGATGCGGCCACTCTGTATGGCATCGATTGCCGTGGCCGCCTCAAGCCGTTCGTCGAGGGTGGGCCCAGAGTCGAGGGGGGAATCGCGGTGGCGCCGCGCTCGTTCGGGCGCCACGCGGGCCGCCTCGTCGCCGCGGACGAAATCAGCGGCCGGGTCGTGGCGTTCGGCGCCAACGGCTCATCGCGCGCGATCGCCGCACCCGGAGTGCCGGCCGGGTACGACATCGGGGTCGAGAGCGTCGGCTTCGTGCCGCGACGCTTCGGCCCAGGCGACGCCGCGTACCTCAGTGACAGAGCCGAATCCGGCGGCATTTTTCCCGGCACCAACGGCCTGCTCGTGCTGGGCGGGAAGCCCCTGAAGCGCGCGGGAGTGCGCCACGGCGACCTGCTCGTCGCCACCGAGGGCGGCGCGGAGACGGTCCGGGTTCGCTGTCACCCCGAGTGCGCGGTGAGCCAGGTCGCGACCGGCCCCGACATAGCCCACGCGGAGGGCCACATCGAGTTCGGCCCCTCGCCCTGAGCGACTGTGGCTAGCGCACCGCCGGTGGCGGCGGAGCGGCCATCACCTCGACCCGCCCGTCGCCCGGCAGAAGCGCGAAGGCGCGCGGCTCGCCCCACAGCTCGTCGGCCTCCTCGACCTCGAAGCCGGCGTCGCGCAGGCGGCCGACGGTGGCTTCGAAGTCGGATGCCACGACGGCGGGATGCCCGAGCGGCGGCGCGCTCGCCTCGGGCGTATGGATCAGGTGGATCTGTGTCCCGTCGCGCTCCAGCCACGTGACGAAGGGGGCGATCCGCTCCGGTGCCGGGACACGGCCGAATCCCAGCAGCTCGAACAGCTCGACCGAGCGCTCAGCATCGTCAGGCGTCACCTCGAGCGAGACGTGGTGCAGCACCGGCCAAGCATCGCACGGTGGTCGCGCTCACGCCACGAACGAGAGCGGCACCGCGGCGGCGACCGCGATCGCGGTCGACCACGCGACCGCACCGGCGGAGATCCGCAGGTCGAGCCCGTAAGCGTGGGTGACGACCATCGTGTTGATCCCGCAGGGCATCGCCGCGAGCAGCAGGTAGGTGTCGGGGAGGTCGATCAGCGGCAGCGCGAGCAGGTAGAGCAGGCCGGGCGCGACGAGGAGCCGGATCGCCACGGTGGCGGCGACGGGCGCGTCGAGCGGCGGCGGGATCGGCAGCGATCCGTCCTCGGCCTCCTCGGCGAGCGCGGCGCCGACGGCGAAGAAGCCGAGCGGAAGGATCGCGACGATCGCGATCCGGGATGCGTCGACGAGGACCTCCGGGGCGAGCGCGTCCGGGGCGAGCAGGGCCAGGGCGGCCGCGTACAGCGGCGGGTTGCGGGTGAAGAAGGCCGCGATGCGCTCGCGAGGGCCCTCGCCGGCCCGCTCGCCGAACGCGGCGCCGACCGAGAAGGCCCCGAGCAGCAGGGCGGGGGAGGAGACGAGGATGTCGTAGACAACGGCCTCGGAGAGGCGGTCGAAGCCGAGCAGCGCCGCGACGAGCGGATAGCCGAGGTAGCCGGTGTTGGCGACCAGCGTGCAGCACAGCATCGAGCCGACCGCCGGTCGCCCCAGTCGGAGCGCCCGCGTCGCGACCAGCCACGCGATCAGCGTCGCCCCGGCCAGCGCCGCGATCCCGAGCGCGACGCCGATCCCGGCGTCCGCGCCGACGTCGGCGCGGACGAGGTTGAAGAACGTCGCCGGCGGTAGGACGACGTAGAGCACGAACAGCAGCGAGCGCCGCGCCGCCACCCCGGCGCGCCCGCCGTAGCGCCCCTCGGCCCACACGCCGGCCGCCGTCGCCGCCAGGATCGTTGCCACGATCGCCGCCATC
>Ga0184637_10001952_pt1 | contig 13474 bp, 12 predicted proteins | sample PLM3_127_b2_FD_133143 | JGI IMG/M metagenome (GOLD analysis project Ga0184637, IMG submission 133143) | Groundwater sediment microbial communities from an aquifer in East River, Colorado, USA - PLM3_127_b2 | ecosystem: Environmental > Terrestrial > Soil > Riparian zone | place: USA: East River...
AAAATCCCCGGACAGTGGAGTCAACACATCTCGCAAAGAGATTGTTTCGCGACGCACAGCTCCGCGTCCGATGCGCGAATAATTCAGGAGATCATCGATGAGGTGCCCCATCCTCTCACTGGCATGCACAATATTATCGAAATAGTGTTGACCTTCCTCATTGAGACTGGCGCGATGACGGCGGGCAATGATCTCGGCAAAGCCGCTGATTGCACGCAAGGGCGCGCGCAGGTCATGCGAAACAGAGTAGGAGAAAGATTCCAGTTCTTTGTTGGCGGCCTGCAGTTGTGCAGTGCGTTCGACAACGCGCTGTTCAAGTCCATGGTTCAGCATTCGAATCTCCTCTTCGGCACTCCTGATTTCAGTAATGTCATGTACTGAACCAATAAGATGAGTGCAGACTCCATTAGCATCCCAGGCAGGGGTTACTGCTGCCTCACCATAAAGCGTGCCAGTAGGATACACAGATACTTCCTCCCATCTGACTGTTTTATTTTCCAAAATGGCTTGTTTATACTTGCCTATTACCAGTGCGTGAGCCGTTTCTGGCAGCACCTCTTCGATCCGCTTGCCAATCACCTGATCACGCGTCAATCCAGTCACCGCCAGAAATGTGGAGTTGACAGAGACGAAACGATAGCAGTCTTCCGGCTCAACTAATAGAAGAAAGATAACATCACTCACTGTATCGAAGATCAGCGAGAGACGCCTTTCGCTTGCTTCCATGATTTCCTCAGCACGCTTGCGCTCGGTGATATCAACTCCAACTCCAATGAGGCAAGTCTTATCATCTATCTGAGTTCTTAGTCCCGTAAAGTAGTACGGCGTAAGCGTCCCATCCTTTGATATAAAATTTGCTTCTGCATCCGCGATACCCGTCGTGAAGACATCTTTAATATGTTCTGCAATCAAATCCTTCCCTGACTCGACAAAAAAATCTAGTGGACTCATTTTCGCGATTTCCTCCCCTGTATAGCCGGTAACCTTTTCAAGGTTTTTGTTCCATCTAAGAAATCTCAGTTGCTCGTCGTAGAAATAGAAGACTCCGGGAAGGCTATCAATCAGAGCATTAGAGAAATCGCTTTCGCGTTTAAGCATTGCTTCAGACTGTTTGCGATCAGTGATGTCAGTAATTGAAGCGATCATTCCAGCAAGTTCGCCCTGGGTATCGTGCATGGGGGTTGCATTGATGGATAAAATAATGCGCCTGCCATCGGGATAAATAATCGCATGTTCCACACCATAAACGGCCTGATTACTCGTCATCACACGCGAAAATGGCAGGTCTTCATCAGGGAATGGGCCTCCATCCACATTTGTGATCTTCCACTTTGGGTCATTGTAAGATCGTTCAGCAATGGTGGCGCGAGTCAGTCCAAGGATTCTTTCGGCAGAGGAATTGGCATAGGTAATGGCACCTTCACGATTTACCATAATAATGCCATCCGGAATTGTCTCAACAATATGTTCCAGACGTTCCTCACTCGCCTTAAGTTGTATTTCGGCACGCTTGCGTTCGGTAATCTCAGTAAAGAAGATCGCCAGCCCATCTTTGGATGGATATATGCGGTTCTCGAACCAGCGGTCCCATGGAGCATAATAATTCTCGAATTGAATCGGAGTTTGCGTCTCCAGCGCGCGCACATAGGCCTCCGCAAAGGGCGTGCCTTTGGCTTCGGGAAATTCCTTCCAGTAGTTCCTGCCGATCAAGTCTTCAGGCTTGCGTCCGAGCAGTTGACTACTTCGCTCATTGACGTAGATATAGTTCATCTGTGCGTCAAAAGCTACAAACCCATCACTGATCCTTTCAATGATATTCGTAATTGATTCGTGATCAGGGATGCGAGATTCTTTGTCATTCTTTTTGGAATGCTTTGCTGTTTGTTTTGTGGTTGCCTTGCTTTTTGTCATCATACTCTACCTTCCAGCTATTCAAGTTATCTCAAAAACACCATTCTGTCTGTGAAATTGTCTGTCCCTTCCACTTGTGTGCCAGAGCTGGGCATGCTGGATGACATTTTGAGATGACTTCTTATAAAAGGAGAACTGAGACCCACTCTATATCCCACTTTTTCTTCAGAGTACCTGCAACTATTATAATGTCTATATGACCCTCTGGGGTTCCCTCAAAACCTAAAGAAATTAAATTGAAATTTACACTTGCGGTGTATTATCAACCCTCAAATCCACAATTAATAATCAAACAAAGCCAGCTAATATTATTCAGTCTTTTTGATTCATGATCTGTTCTAGCGCGTTCTTAAATACTTCATAAGGTTGCGCGCCCACAATTGCGTAACGATCGTTGATCACATACGTGGGCACACCCGTCACACCGATCTGATATGCCCAACGGACCTGATCAGCAACATTCGCAGTGTATTTTCCGCTTTCCACCTGTTGCTGCATTTCGTCCGCGTTCAAACCCACCTCCACTGCGGCAGAACGAAGCACATCCCATTGGCTAATATCCTGCCCCTCCGCATAGACTTTGCGAAACACCACATGGTGAAATTCGTTGGCTTTACCCCGCTCGTCTCGTTGAATGGGGGAACTGAAACGAGCGGGGCTGCCATGTTCACGCGCATACTCTGTAGCTTCGTGCGCGAGGCGCGTGTTGTAAATCCGCTTTGTGGAAACGAACTCCATATCATATTGTTTGGCAATGGAACTCAGCCGCTCTTCCGAGCCATTGGCGCGTGCCTGCTTAACATATTCAGGCAGATCTTTTCCCTCTGGCGGCGTATCAAAATACAAATAGAACGGACGCCATTCAACGTCCACTTGATATTCTGCTTTCAGCTTCTCGACCACACCCTGGCCGACATAACACCACGGTCAGATGTAATCAGAGAAAATCGTCAGTTTGAAATCCATGATTGTTCCTTATTCAGATAAAATGATTAGCAGATAGACATCCATCTCACATCATTTCTTACGCATGGAGACTTCGTCATGACAAAAGACCTGCGCGTCAATTCGGACCGTATGCTTGCCGCGTTTAACGAACTGGCCTTGATCGGCGCGACAGGTGACGGTGGTGTGAACCGTCCTACATTCAGTGAGGCGCATCTCGCAGCGCGCACATGGTTTCGTGATGAAGTGGAAAGATCGGGACTGGAATTCCGCACGGATGGAGCTGGGAATCATTCTGCCTTCCTCGCGCTGAGCGGAACGAGCCGACAGGCGAGTGAAGACGAAGCGGGGGCACAGACTCTTCTCCTTGGCTCTCATCTTGATTCTGTTCCGAATGGCGGGCGCTTCGATGGCGCGCTGGGTGTGATGGCCGCACTCGAAGTGTTGAAAACTGTCAAAGAAAGCGGGATATGGCTCAAGGTCAATCTGGAAGCGATTGATTTCACAGATGAAGAAGGTACATTGGTCAGCCTGCTTGGGAGCGCGGCATTGACTGGTCATCTTGATCCAAAAACGCTGCAAAATCCGCGTGGTGGACGCGCTCAATTAATCGCAGGGATGCAACGCGCAGACTTATCGGATGAAAGCATGGTGAGTGCCGCGCGTGCAAGAGAGTCTCTGGCGGGTTATCTAGAATTGCACATCGAGCAGGGCAAAAGACTCGAACGTGCAGGTATTAACGTTGGCATCGTCTCTGCGATTGTTGGCATTTGGTCCTATCGGCTCACGTTCATTGGCCGCGCCGACCACGCTGGCTCAACGACCATGGACGACAGACTCGACGCGTCATTGGGTGCAAGCGCATTCACGCTCGCAGCGCGCGAACTCGTGATAAAGGATTTTCCAAACTGCGTTGTAAATGTTGGCAAAATGGATTTTACGCCAGGTGCATTTAATATTGTCCCTGCACGTGTGGATGTATCTCTTGAATTTCGTTCACCCGATGAAGCAGAGTTTAAACGTCTTGACACTATATTGATTGCGCGCGCAAAAGCAGAAGCGCAACGTTTTGGTCTGGGATTGAATGTTGAAGACCTTGGCAAACATTCACCCAGTATCATGAGCAATGAAGTACAGCGCGTCTATGCTCAAGCTTGTGATGATTTGGAACTAACACATACTTCGCTCACATCCGGCGCGGGGCACGATGGACAATCGCTGGCGGATCTTTGCCCGGTTGGCATGATCTTCGTTCCCTCTGTGGATGGAGCGAGTCACTCGCCGCGCGAATTCACCAAATGGGAGGATTGTGTGAACGGCGCGAATGTCTTGTTGCAAGCCGCTTTGAGATTGGGCGCGTAGGTCACGCTTGAAGCGTGACCTACTACAGGTAAAATAGAACAAACAGTCACCCATGAAAAACTTCGACCCGATATATAACAACATCCCCAAAACAGAGATACACATCCACCTTGAGGGTGCCATCCGTACGCAGACGATCATTGACGTTGCCAAAGAATACAACTTGAAATTGCCATCCTATCAGGCCAGCGAGCTGGATAGGCATGTAAAAATCTATGATCAAATGCGCGACCTGGAAACTGTGCTGGCAGCTTTCGCAATTTTTCAAAATAGTATTACATCGCCTAAAGTGGTCGAGCGCATCGCCTGGGAATTATTCGAAGATTCAGCAAGGCAAAACATCAAACTCCTTGAAGTGCGCTTCTCACCAGACTGGGCGTTTCATGGACATAATTTGAATTGGGATGAATGTCTTGAAGGTCTTCTGCGCGCCAGGAAGCGCGCTGAGCGCGAGTTCGATATGATGATTGGCTACATTGCCATCACTTCACGAAGTATGGGACCGGAGTCCTGCGTCAAAACAGTAGACTGGGCGATCCGTCATAAGGATGAAATTGTTGGGGTTGATCTGGCAGATAGCGAAAGAGATTTCCCTCTGCGCGAATTCGTTCAACCGATCCGGAAAGCGAAGGACGCTGGATTGTACGTAACCATCCATACTGGCGAAGATACACCCGCATCATTTGTGAAGGAAACCATCGAGCTTGCCAGCCCAGACCGCATTGGTCATGGTATCCATGCCATTGAAGATATGCAAGTGATTGATTTGATCAAAGAACGCGACATCACGCTGGAGGTCAACCCGTGGAGCAATTATCTGACCAACTCCGTACGTACGATCGAAGAACATCCGCTGAAAAAGCTTTTTGATCTCGGCGTGCGCGTGACAATCAATTCGGATGACCCTGAAGTGCTCGAAACTAACCTGAACAATGAATATCGCATCGCACATCAAGTGCTAGGCATGAGCATGGACGATATCACTACCTGTAATCGTTACGCCCTTGATGCATCCTTTCTGGATGGCGCAGAGAAACAAAGAATCTGGGATAAGTATTTTCAATGATCCATTTTGTTGCTCAAGCCGCCGTCCCCGGCGGCGGTGACTCCGCGGGAACATAAAATGATGCGAGCAAGATTCCCCGTTACCGTCCATCTCTTGTTCTTGCGTCAGGATCAGATACTGTTGCTGCGCCGTTTTAGTACGGGATATCGAGACGGAGAATACAGCGTTCCCGCGGGACATTTGGATGGCGGCGAAACTGTAATAAGGGCAGCCGCCCGTGAAGCACAGGAGGAAGTGGGGGTGCAGATAGAAGCCGACGATATGATCTTCTCTTCGGTAATGCATCGTACCGAAGATGATGAACGCGTGGATTTCTTTGTGCGTGTCCGCAAATGGCAGGGCGAGCCGTTTAACGCCGAGCCTGACAAATGCGATGACCTGCGCTGGGTGGATGTAAATAAATTGCCTGTAAACACGGTCCCTTATGTGAGACGGGCGCTGGGAAATCATTTGGGCAATATTCAGTTCGATGAATTTGGATGGTAAGAGTATGGGTTATTTACTTCTTGAAGGCGGTGCGGAATTTAGCGGGCGGATGCGTGACCCAGATCTACGCGCCATTGAACTGGCTGGCGGATTCGACGCCCCTATCCGCATCATCCCCACTGCGGCCGCACCCGATAACAATCATCAACGCGCCGGGAATAACGGCATTCGCTGGTTTCAAAGTTTGGGAGCGAAGGATGTTCTATCGGTTCCATTGATCACAAGAATAAGAGCAGATGATAAAAACATCGCGCAATCCCTGCAGGATGCAAAACTCATTTACCTGCTGGGCGGGTTCACACATTATTTGGGCCAAACACTTAAGGACAGCCTTGCATGGCAATCGGCGTTGGAGGCGTATCAGAACGGCGCGGTCATCGCCGGGTCCAGTGCAGGAGCGATGGTGATGTGTGAATTTTATTTTGATCCCAGCGCGGGAAGAGTCCATAAAGGATTAAATCTTGTTCCGAACTCACTCGTCCTGCCGCATCACAATACATTTGGGAAAAGTTGGGCACCGCGTCTTGCGAAAAAAATTCCGGACGTCACGCTGATCGGCATTGATGAACAGACTGGAATGATCAACGACGCTGAAAACAATTCATGGAATGTCCATGGCCGCGGCGAGGTGACAGTCTACCGCGCTGGCGTGGCTGAATTGCAGCCAACAGGAAAGCCGTTTTCGCTGTTAAAATAGCAGCATGATCGATCTTGCCAGCGCCCGCTTTGCCTTTTTGGATTTGGAAACGACCGGGCTTTCCCCGTGGTTCGGGGATCGCATTTGTGAAGTGGGCATCGTGCTCACAGAGGGGAAACGCATCAAGCAACAGGTCCAAACTCTCGTCAATCCCGAACGTCTGCTTTCGCTGGGAGCAGCCAGCACCAACGGTCTCACGGACGAAGAGCTGTCCACTGCTCCGAAATTCGCGGATGTGGCCAATGATGTCGTAGAGTGGTTAAGGGGAACAGTCGTGGTCTGTCACAACGCGCAGTTCGACGTGCAATTTCTCGATAGCGAGTTCCGCCGCTTGGGGCGCGAGATCCAAATCCCAAATCTCATTGATACGTTGATGCTGGCGCGTCAATATTTTGAGATCCCATCCTACGCGCTGGCGTCCATCGCCGAGGCATTCCAGGTTCCGCTGACAACTGCTCATCGCGCTCTGGACGACGCTCACACTGCGCGCGGCATCTTTTTCGGGATGATGGAGGAGTTGAAGCAATTCAATAAACCGCTGGATGAGTACATTGGCATTTACAACTCGCCGGTCTGGCCCAACGATGGGATTCAGCTCCCCACCGAATTGGGCGAGGCCATCTACAGCAGCAAGAGATTATTCATCCGTTATGTGGATGGAGAAGGCGAAGAGACCCAACGCTGGGTCACACCCAAACAGGTGATGGGCCTGTCTGATTATGTTTATTTGCAGGCCTATTGTCACTTGCGAAAGGCGGAAAGAAATTTTCGGCTGGATCGGATCATTGACGTAAAAACAGAATAACTAATTTGGGCCTTTGGTACTTGCATCTTTTTCATGGATGTAAGTATCGGTTATGAGGAGAGAATGAAATACCTTGAAAGAGTTTTCTGTTTGATAGTGGTTTCTGTTGTTCTTGTAGCATGCGAAGCGCCGAGGGTTCCGTCGCAATCAACCGCCCCAATTGTGAACCAGGCAATCACTGACATACCCTCCTCCATTCCAGAGCAGATTACCTTTCCTCAAATGACTGGGACCGCGCTTGCGTTTCCAACGGTTCCATTCGTTATCGAGCCGACACAGACACCGGCATTACCTGGTGTAAATGACCCAGTAGTTATTTCGCCAAATGGTCTTTATGCAATTGCATGTAAAGATCCCTTTTTCATACTTTTTGATACACAAACAAATGCGATCGTTTCCACTTTCAATTATTTTCCTGTTGATTGCTTGAGTGATATTCACTGGGCATCTGATAGTTCATATGCTCTTTTTGGCGTGCTCTACCGTTGGCATACAGATGGTAGTCAACCAGAATTTTTGGATATAAATACAGAAGTAAAGCTCAATTATCCTGATTGCGGTGGACAAGCGCGATGGAGTCATGACGGGCAGTATCTTGCAATCCATGAATGTGATTTGTATGTGGTGATGCCATTTAATGAAGAATCTCTCAAAAAGCCGTTAATGGTGGCAGAGTGCGCTAGTTGTTTCTACGATTTTCAGTGGGCAACACCTCAGTTATTGATGCTTGACCATCATAGAACCTATACGTTTTATAACGTGCTTGAGGATGGGACCGGAAAATCGGTCGGGTGGTGGGATAAGGATGGCATGGGTTGTATTGCACAACCTCCCTCCATTTCACCAAACGAGCGCTGGGTTGTTTTTGATGTATCTCAGTATCAATGTGGCATTTCCGGGCCAGGCGACATATATCAATATTCCATGGTGGATTTGGAGACAGGCTCAATTCAAATTTTCTCTGATACATTTGGCAACTTAATCGATTTTATTGGCTGGAGCCAGGATAGTCAGGAATTCTATATGATCAGCCGTCCGATCAATTCAAACATCACGGCTGATCCGCGAACACCCTTCGGATTGCTTGTTTTGAACCCTGGAACCCTTCAAGGCCGAAATCTATTCGAGCAGGCCTGGTATATTTCTTTTAACCAGGATATGAGTTGGGCATATGTGGTTTTTCCGGCAAAAGATAATGACGGGAAGTTACGCTTTGATGGGGCGCTGTGGCAGATTGGATCAACTGAACTGATTGGCAGACAAACCATGTTTTATGGAATACCAGATGATAATTTGTATCCGGGCAACTGGTCCGGCTATATGTATTCAGCTACAGGAGAGGAACTTGCCTATAGCGCGCAAACACGCTCTCACCCTCAGGTGGCTTTTTGGTCTCATGATAATGACAGGGTCGCTATCATCAATGAACGTCACGAACTTGTGACCATTTCTTTAGCTGGCGCCGCGCAAGTCATTGGCAAATTGAATGTTTCCAATAACTGGTATTATCCCGTCATCACCTGGTCAGAGGATGATAAAGTATTAGAGCTGGATGGCATTACCTGGCCGGCGCCATAAGGAATCACTAATTTGAGAAATCTATGAACCTATTCGATTTCACCGAAGCAGACCTCAAATCAAACCAACGCGGATACGTCAGCCCGCGCCAAAGGGAATTGCTGAACATGACCGCGCGCGGCATCCGCAGCTCTTCGTGGACAAGTGTGTACGTTACAGTTGGTTTCCTGTTCCTGGCGGTGTACCTGCAAAATGAAGATTCGCGCGCGGCATTATTTTCAAACCCGCTCAATCTGCTTGTGTTCCCGGCGACGATAGTGGCTGTAGCAGCAATCCTTGCATTCAGCATCTGGCTGGCGCGTCGAATCTCTAGGCGATTGATGAATGCCCAACTTCAATCTGCACAAGGAAAGATCCGCCTGGATGAGGAAAGCGGAGAAGGGGGCACTACATATTATGTGTTTGTCGGCAAAAAGAAATTCGCCTTTGGGGAGGATATGAGCAGCGTTTTCAAAGAAGGCGAGAAATATAAAGTCTATTATTGCAAAGCAGGGGTGTATGAGATGATATTATCACTGGAGCGAGTGGAAATTTAATAGAAGTAGTTGCATATAGGAACAAATAACGGTAAGATAAAGGCAGGAGCAATAAATGCCGTCAAAAATCCAGAAGATACTAAAGAAATTAAAAAAAGAACTGCTCCGCATTTATGGCGAGCAGCTTGATAGCATCATTCTTTACGGGTCCCAGGCACGCGGCGATGCGCGTGAAGACTCGGATATAGATGTCTTATTGATATTAAAGGATGAGTTCAATTATATTGAAATGCTCAAACGATCAGACGACCAGGTTGCATCTCTTTCTCTTGAAAATGATGTCGTAATTTCACGCGCGTTTGTTTCGAAAAAGGAATATAAAGAGAGACAGTCTCCATTTCTGATAAACGTCCGCCGAGAGGGAGTGGCGGTATGAAACCCGAAGTCAATGAATTGCTTGATAAAGCCAGACGCAGCATAAGAACTGCTGAGAAAATTTTCAAGGACGGAGAAGTTGACTTCGCTGGTTCTCGCGCCTATTATGCGATGTTTTATGTTGCAGAGGCATTATTGCTGGAGCGAGGACTTGCGTTTTCAAGCCATTCAGCCATCATCGCCAACTTTGGAAAAGAGTTTGCCAAAACGGGCCTTCTCAACCCAAAATTTCACACCTACCTTACCAAATCACAAGACAGGCGCAATATTGGTGATTATGCCATTGGCAAACATTTGACCGAGGAAGAAGTTCGCGAGATGTTAACCTGGGCGAAAGAGTTTATAAAAGCAGGGGAAAATTATCTCAATCAAGCGTTTTGATCATAGTGGTTTACATATCAAGCCGAGTGGATTGGGGTTTACGGCAGTGAGGAAGTAAAGGAGAAAGAAATGGACTTGCTTCAAATCCTCGTCAACTTGGTTCTGACAGGAATACTTCTTTACGTGTTTCAAAGGGTTATTGACGAGAGGTCTGCCAAGCGTTTAGAAAAATTCAAAGCGGAATTGCAATCAACTGCTTTTGAGAAAGAAGTAAAATTTTCCAAATTGCATGAAGCGCGAGTTCAGATTCTATCTGAACTCTATAAAAAATTGTCTCGTATCAAAAATGAATTATTCCTCTTGAAATTAATTGCAGAATCTGATGGCCTTGATGAAAATATCCAACAGAAACTCGATAGATTTAATGTGTCCATAGATGATTTTCAGGATTACTTTGAAGATAATCGCCTGTCTTTGCCAGAGGACCTCTGTGGTCAACTATATTCTTTTCTCCTTTATGCAGCGAATGCTTGGTCAAATCTTTCTAAAGCATATATGATCAAGGATTATCTGACCAATGCTGAAGACGATAAGGAAGGTAATGTAGAGCATTATAAGAAAAGTTTGTCAAGTGGATCATCCAAAATTAATGATCACCTTGTGCCATTGATTCAAGAAATAGAAAAAGAAATTAGATCTCTTATCGGAAGTGCATCGAAATGATATATTAATTCTGTTGCATGTAAAAGTAAGTGTAGAAAATTTATAGATGCTCAAGAATGAACTAACTTTAGCACTAATAAAGACATCGATTATGTTTTCCCTAAATAAAAAGCCGAAACAATAGTTGTTCATAACGGAAAAGCATATGCAACCAGAGAAACAAATTTCGGCTAGTAAGAAATTTCGTGAAGCATGGGATATTTTAGACTCGGGAAACTTGGAAAAGGCGCATGGCATCATTAACAGAGCTGTATGGGGAGGAAAAAGTTATAAATTGAGCAAAGAATTATCTCGAGAGATAACTTGGCTACAAAATTATGAGTATCCCGAGTTCAAAAACATCGGCAATGAAATAAAACGCGAATTCATTCTCGTGACATCTTGGAATTTTCTTATGAAAGATCATTCCCAGGATTGGGGGTGGGCATTAAAGGAGAATCTATCTCCCTTTCTCGGTGTTGACTACAACCTTGACATCGACTTCAAAAACATCAAGATGGATCTTGGCTATTCCGAGAAATCAATCTTTTCTGATGAAGTACACAGTTATGAATATTGGCATGACCTTCCGAATAATTCAAGTCTGTCCTTGCTTGCTCGCAGTTTGTTTATTCGCATTTTGAAATATGCACAAGTTAATTCTGGTGGACTGACAGACTCGCGAAATCTTGGTCCTGTAGATGCAGATGAAATAAAGCAAGCAGTTCGGGAGTTGTCTAGGTTTGGTTTGATAAGTAGTGATATGTCTTTCAGTGATTTTTTGATGAACAAGACTATTGCTGAGTTAAAGAAGTTTGCTTTTGAAAATGGTCTTGGTAGTGATGGTACTAAACATCAAATAATTCAAACGATTATGTCAGGAGTGCAAGAAGAGAAAGTTAAGCAATGGCTCCATGAACGTGAGCAATTAACTTTTATTCGTCCGTTAGTTACAGATTTTCAAAAGCTAAAGAAATATATATGGAGTGCTTCTGGAGGTATCGATCTTTATTTGCAATGGATTCAAAAAAGAAAATATTTGGGTAAATCCGTCGAAAGTATCGTGGAAGAAAAGAAAAAAGAATTAGATGCTCATCGCTATGATCCATTGAAACCTTGGAGACCATTGTCAAAAATTCATGTGCCAGCCCATATACTAAAAACTAAAAAATTTAGCCGGCTTGAGGGAATATGGGACGAACAATGCGATATCCTATTGCAGGAAGTTGTTGGCAATTATGCTTGGGATTGGGAATTGTATATTGAAAAAATCTTTACCAGTCGGGTAGATTCTGGAAAACTTGCCAAGATCAGCCCGTTTTTAAAAGACATGTATCTAAAATACTTTTGTCAAAAAAGAATGATCGACTTAGGTATTGATGTTCCTAAATCTAGGCTGTTAGTATGTTCAGGATGTGGCATAAGCTTTATGGACTGGTCTGTTGAAAGTCGGATAGCTGAACGAGTAGGTTATAAAATTCTTTTTTGTAAAGATTGTTATATCAAGGCTTTTTGGGGAATTAATAATGAGTTACAAGATAATAATGAAATGCTTGAACATCTTTCAAGCCTTGCTAATCTTCTAGGTGTTATACCTACTAGAGATTTTCGGATGAAATTAGATTTATCAAATGCGACGGAAGAAAGTCAAATTGCTATTGTAAAAATTCTACGAATTATGCCACCATACGAGAAGTTTTTAGATGAGTTTGGTTCTTGGTTACAGGCTCTCATCCTTGCAAATGTTCTTGAAAATGGTACACAACGCACATCGCGTGGTATAAGATGCATCGCAAACGATGGACATGTGTGCAATTCTTTAGCTGAAAAGATGATAGATGATTGGTTAAGTGTTCATGCTATCAATCATGAAAAAGAGCCTACTTATCCTTATCATGCTCAATTAAACACATCGAGAATGCGTGCAGATTGGAAAGTCCAAGACATTATGATTGAGTATGCAGGAATGATGAATGAACCATCATACGCGGCAAAGATAAAAGCCAAACAAGATTTAGCAAAAGAATTTCATATCGCAATAGTGATTCTTGAACCAAAAGACATATTGGATCTGGAGAAAAAATTAGGATCATTAATTGGCAAGTCTGATCAACATTAAAACGCCCCTGTCTATCCTATCTTCTCCCCATGATAAAATTACATTATGCAGCCCTCATTAGAGAAATTACGCAAGTTTTTCCGTCTCGAACACGAGAGCGGATATGCAAACAGCGCCATCATTGGCGGCCTCGCCAAAATGCTCGATTTCTGGGAAGGGGAAGCCCGCGTGGATGGTGTTAAGGAGGAGGTCATCCAGGCTGTCGTGCAGAGACTCCGCTCCTATGACGGACTCAGCTCACAATCCCGCGCCGACGCGTTGAAAGGGTTATGGAAGCGCATCGGGGACACGTATCCAGAAGCGCAACAGAAGACTCAGCAAAAGCCGCGTCCGCCTGCCCCTCCTGAGCCTTCACCCAGACCTGAACCTGCGAAACAGGAACAATATCAGCAAAAGTCGCGTCCCGCCGCGCCGCCACGATCAGACAGCGTGCCTGGTGCACGCACCTCCGCTACGCCTGCCGCGTTGGATGCAAAGCTGACCGTACTTCAAGGCGTGGGGCCGCGCCACGCCGAGACGCTCACCAAACTTGGCATGCACACGCTCGGCGACATGCTCTACTACTTTCCGC
>Ga0184637_10001953_pt1 | contig 13474 bp, 8 predicted proteins | sample PLM3_127_b2_FD_133143 | JGI IMG/M metagenome (GOLD analysis project Ga0184637, IMG submission 133143) | Groundwater sediment microbial communities from an aquifer in East River, Colorado, USA - PLM3_127_b2 | ecosystem: Environmental > Terrestrial > Soil > Riparian zone | place: USA: East River...
GTTCGGTGTCTGGTCTGCTCCTGGGGTCTGTCGCTACCAAGGTGATCCACTTGACGGATGTGCTGGTTCTGCTGGTGAAGTGATCGCGCAATGGGCGCCACCGCCTATTCTTGACTAAAGTTAAGAGTTTTAAACAGATGATGTATTATGGGAACTTCTCACATAAAGATGTAAACTGTTCCCGTAAAGATGCGTTTAATAATTAATGGCATATCCCTGCTCACCAAAATGAGATCAATCATGAAGATGGGTTTTAAACAATTCACAATGACGGTGTTCATTGGCGGCGCCATTGCCATGGCTGCGCCCGCAACGGCCTGGGAGCCGACAAAGACCGTCGAGTTCATCGTGCCGGCGGGCACGGGCGGCGGTGCCGACCAGATGGCGCGGCTGACTGACGGTATCGTCAAGAAGTACGACTTGATGAAGCAGTCAATGGTGGTGATCAACAAGGGGGGCGGCGCCGGTGCGGAAGGATTTCTTGACGTCAAGGGCGCCAAGGGCGACCCGCACAAGATCATCATCACGCTCTCCAACCTGTTCACCACGCCGCTTGCGACCGGCGTGCCGTTCAACTGGAAGGACCTCACCCCTGTCACGATGATGGCGCTTGACCAGTTCGTGCTGTGGGTGCACGCCGATACCCCCTATAAAACCGCCAAGGAATACATAGAAGCAGTCAAGGCCGCTGGCCCCGGCAAGTTTAAAATGGGCGGCACCGGCTCGAAACAGGAGGACGAGATCATCACCGTGGCGGTGGAGAAGCAGACTGGCGCAAAGTTCACCTACATCTCCTACAAGGGCGGCGGCGAGGTCGCGGTGCAACTGGTCGGCAAGCACGTGGACTCCACCGTTAACAATCCCATCGAAGCAGTCGCTCAATGGCGTGCCGGGAATCTGCGGCCGTTGTGTGTATTTGACAACCAGCGCATCCCGTACAAGAACAAGATTACGGAAACCATGTCCTGGTACGACATCCCGACTTGCAAGAGCGCCGGCCTCGACGTCGATTACCTGATGCTGCGCGGCATCTTCATGGCGGGCGGTGTCACCGAGGAGCAGCGTAACTTCTACGTCGGTCTGCTGAAAAAAGTGCGCGCCACGCCGGAATGGAAGGATTTCATGGAAAAGGGAGCCTTTAATCAAACGGCGCTGCAGGGAGACGATTACAAGGCCTGGGTGGCGCAGGAAGAGAAGCGCCACATGCAGCTCATGAAAGAAGCAGGCTTCCTCGCCCAATAAACTGACCCCTGATCCCGATATTGTTTTGCCCGCTCCCGGCCCTCTTGGTCGGGAGCGCGATCTGGAAAATCGGCCATGGAAAACGATAACGACCGGTCAGCTGGATCTGTGAAAACCGTAGAGGTCTGGGTCTCGGCCATCGTGCTGCTTTTCGGCGCATTGGTGGTCTACGATAGTTACCGACTCGGCGCGGGTTGGGGGAAAAGCGGCCCGCAGACCGGATACTTCCCGTTTTACATCGGCCTGCTCATTTGTGTCTCCAGCTTGGTTAACCTGGTGCGCGCCCTGCGCAACCGGGCGGGTGGATCTAAATCGTTTGTTTCGCGCGAGCAACTTAAGCTGATCATGGTGATGCTGGTGCCGACCATTATTTATGTCGGCCTGGTCCGCTACCTTGGCTTGTACTTGGCCTCGACCCTCTACATCGCCTATTTCATGTGGTGGCTGGGGAAGTATTCCTGGGTAAAGATCGTGCCGGTGTCGGTGGGGGTGAGCGTGGCCTTCTTTCTGATTTTCGAGACGTGGTTCAGGCTGCCCCTGCCCAAGGGTCCGCTCGAAGCCATGCTCGGTCTGAACTAGCCGGAGGGAGGCATAGTGGAGGAAATCACTGCGCTGATCCACGGCTTCGAGGTCGCGCTGTCCCCGTTCAACCTGATGCTGATGCTGATCGGCGTGGTACTGGGCATCATCATCGGCGTGCTTCCAGGCCTGGGTGGCGCCAACGGCGTCGCCATCCTGCTGCCGCTGACCTTCACCATGGCGCAGCAGCCCGGCGGCGCCACATCGGCAATCATTCTGCTGTCGTGCATTTACTGGGGAGCATTGTTCGGCGGCGCCATCACCTCGATATTGTTCAACATTCCGGGCGAGCCGTGGTCGGTCGCCACAACTTTCGACGGCTATCCCCTGGGGCAGCAAGGCAGGGCCGGAAACGCGCTGACTGCGGCATTTACCTCGTCCTTCGTCGGCGCACTGTTCGCAACGATCGTGATCACGTTCCTGTCGCCGTTAGTGGCGAAGTTCGCGCTGGCGTTCGGGCCGCCGGAATATTTCTCGGTCTATTTGCTGACCTTCTGCGCCTTCGTCGGCATGAGCGGTGGCAACGCTTCCAAGACCATCGCCTCGATGATGATCGGTTTCGCGCTCGCCGCTGTCGGTCTGGACAGTGTCACAGGACAATTACGCCTGACTTTCGGCTTCACCGACCTGCTCAAGGGATTCGACTTCCTGATCGCGGTGATTGGGCTGTTCGGCATCGGCGAGATACTGCTCACGCTCGAGGAAGGGCTTGCATTCAAGGGAACCAGCGCAAAAATCAATCCAAAAGTCGTGCTCCAGACCTGGAAAGAGCTGCCGAAGTACTGGGTCACCAGCCTGCGCTCGTGCGTCGTGGGCTGCCTCATGGGAATCGTGCCGGGCGGCGCCACCCCCGCCTCGTTCATGAGTTATGGCTTGGCGAAACGGTTCTCGAAGGACGGCCACGAGTTCGGCACCGGCAAGATCGAGGGCGTGGTGGCGCCAGAGACGGCGGCCCATGCCGCCGGCACCTCGGCGCTGCTGCCGATGATCACGCTCGGCGTACCCGGCTCTCCGACCGCTGCGGTGCTGCTGGGCGGACTGCTGATTTGGGGCCTGCAACCGGGGCCGCTGCTGTTCATCGAGCAGAAGGATTTCGTCTGGGGCCTGATCGCCAGTATGTACATCGGCAACATCGCCGGGTTGCTGGTGGTGCTCACCTGCGTGCCGCTGTTCGCAGCGATCCTGCGCATTCCGTTCTCGATCATCGCGCCGGTGATCATGGTAATCTGCGCAATCGGCGCCTATACCGTGCACAATTCGATGTTCGACGTCTACCTGATGGTGGTGTTCGGCGTGATCGGCTACGCGTTCAAGAAGCTGGATTACCCGCTCGCGCCCCTGGTGCTGGCGCTGGTGCTCGGGGACCGCGCCGAGGAAAACTTCCGCAACGCCATCAAGGGATCGCAGGGTGACATGACGGTGTTCTTTTCGAACAGCCTGGTCGGCAGCCTAACTGGGCTGGCGCTTTTCCTTTTGTTCTGGCCCCTGATTACGATGCTGTGGCGCAAAATCCGCGCTGCGGGAAAAGCCGTCTGAATTACCTAGCGGGTGTGGATTGACGGTTTAAAAAGGCCTATTACCGGCGAGGCCGGAGGGAAAAAGCCCCGGTTTTTTCATTTTTAGATCTTCCCGCGTTTTTTCCGACGTCTCAAGGATTTCCGGCGATAAGCAATTGTGCTCTCAGCGCGCTCATCAGTGTCGCAACCAGCGCATGGCTTGACGCAACTGACGGCAGCGCTGGATTGACGTTTTGTGCCGGATTAATGTTTGATTTTTTTGAATTTTATCGTTTAGCAGGATTATCGTGAGAGTATTCGCCGTAAAACCTCTGTATGCCAAAACCGATTTGCCGGCAGACGGTTGCGCTTTACGATGCAAAAAAACGTATACTTTACAAATGAATATCGTAAAATGTGCAAACTAAAACTTCAAAGATCTCATAGAAAAAAATAAAAAAGGGGTTCAGGGATGAAAAAACTCGCATTCTGGAAAGCCGACTGGTTTTTCGGGCTGATCGTCACCGTCGTCTTATTTATCGCGGGCGGCGGGGATTTGATTCAAAGCCTGGAGCGCAAGGCCTATGACCTCGGGGTCAAGGCCTCGTCACGCAACCCGAGCGAGAAAGTCGCGGTAATCGCGATTGATGATCAGAGCATTGCCAACATCGGGCGCTGGCCATGGTCGCGCGAAGTGCACGCGAAGATGATAGACCTCCTTGCCGGCGCCAAGGCCAAGGTCATCGGCAGCGCCGTGTTTTTTTCCGAGCCCCAGGTTGACCCTGGACTCAATTACATCAACAAACTTACACAGCTGTATGCGAATTCAAGTTTAAAGGACCTCGCAGAACCGGCAGCGCAACAGGATCTTTCGCAGATTGACGCGCTGCTCAAGGAAGCCGAACAGAACCTCAATACCGACCGCAAGCTTGCGGAGAGCATACAAAAGGCAAACAACGTGTTGCTTGCCATGTTGTTCCAGCTCGGCGATCCTCTGGGCAACCCCGACCAACCTTTGCCTGAGTTCATGGTAAAGAACCAGCTTCCCAACGTTGAGGATAATATCTCCGCGGCGTCCGATAGCCAGCTTCCTTACCCCACGATGAACGCACTCATCCCGCTAGCCGAATTCGGCAAGAATGCGGTGGGCATAGGGCATTTGAACGCCAATCCGGACGTGGACGGGGGCATCCGCACGGAGGCGCTGGTGCTGCGCTATTACGATCAGTTTTTCCCATCTCTGTCTTTGATGCTGGCGGCGAAAAGCCTCAACCTCCAGCCGAGCGACATCGTGTTGCGCCTGGGCGAAGGGGTCAAACTCGGCAACTTGAAAATCGCCACCGATCCCTTCCTGCAGATGTACACTTATTTTTACAAGGACCGGGAAAACCGGCCGGCCTTCCAAGTGGATTCGTTTTATGATGTTTACACCGGCAAGATTCCCGCTGACAAGTACCGTGACAAAATCGTTTTGATCGGCGCCACCGCCGCCGGGGTCGGCGCGGTGCAGGTTACACCCATCTCGCCGGCGATGGCGCCGGTGCTGACGCTCGCGCATTCGGTGTCGAGCATTCTCAAGGAAGATTTCTTTGTCGTGCCGAGCTGGGGTCACTGGGTGGAAAAGCTGGTGTTCCTGGTGATTGCGCTCTATCTCATCTTGTTGCTCCCCAGGCTCAAGGCGGGAATGGCGGCAATCATTACCTTTGCCTTGTTTGTCGCCCTGCTTGGCACGCATTTCGCGCTGATGGTCGGCAAGACGACATGGCTGCAGCTGATGCTGCCTGCGACGTTGCTTTTGGTTGGCCATTTACTGCTTACCACAAAGCGCTTCCTAGTGACCGAAAGAGGCAAGGAGAAATCCGAAGCGGAATCGGCGGAGTCGAACCGCATGCTGGGGCTGGCGTTTCAGGGGCAGGGCCAGCTTGACATTGCTTTCGACAAGTTCCGCAAACTCCCCAAGGATGACAGTATCATGGACCTGCTGTATAACCTGGCGCTGGATTTCGAGCGCAAGCGCCAGTTCAATAAATCCGAATCAGTGTTTCGCTACATGGCCGAGTACAATCCCAAGTTCCGCGACCTGGAGCAGAAATTGTCGCGCGCCAAGGCGATTTCGGAAACCGTGATTTTGGGAGGCGCAGGCGGCAGGACCGACACCAGCACCATGATCCTGGAAGGCGGGGGTGTGGAAAAACCGATGCTCGGCCGCTATCAGGTGGAAAAAGAGCTGGGCAAGGGCGCGATGGGCGTGGTGTATTTGGGCAAGGACCCCAAAATCAGCCGCGTGGTAGCGATCAAAACCATGGCACTTTCCCAGGAGTTTGATGCCGACGAGTTGGAAGACGTGAAAACGCGTTTCTTCCGCGAGGCCGAGACAGCCGGGCGCCTCAACCATCCCAACATTGTGACCATTTTCGACGCCGGGGAAGAGCACGATCTGGCGTATATCGCTATGGAGTTTTTGAAAGGCCAGGATCTGGTGCCTTATACCAAGCCGGACAACCTGCTTCCGCTTCTAAAGGTGATGAGCATCGTCGCCCGGGTTGCCGATGCTCTGGCTTATGCGCACACTCAGAACGTAGTTCACCGCGACATCAAGCCGGCGAACGTGATGTACGAGCCGGGGAGCGACATGCTCAAGGTGACCGACTTCGGCATTGCGCGCATTACCGACTCCAGCAAAACCAAGACCGGCATGGTGCTCGGCACGCCTGCATACATGTCCCCGGAGCAATTAGCCGGGAAAAAGATAGACGGCCGTTCGGATCTGTTCTCGCTGGGGGTAAGCCTTTACCAGTTGACGTGTGGGAAATTGCCGTTTGAGGGCGATTCCATGGCGCAACTCATGTTCAAGATTACCAACGAGCCGCCCACCGATATACTGAGCATCAATCCGGATTTGCCGGAGTGTGTGGTCGCCATCATCAACAAGGCTCTGGCCAAGCAAGTCGAGGAACGCTATCAAACGGGCGCGGAAATGGCGCAAGCGCTCAGGCAATGCGTGGCAAGCCAGGAAATGGTGGATATCAGCGTTTGAAAGGGGCTCATGGACCTGAGCAAGGCTCTGGAAGTTGCTACTGCCACCGATCCGGGCATGGTGCGCTCGCATAACGAGGACAGTATCGCGGCGGATGCCGCAAGCGGATTTGTCATCCTCGCCGATGGCATGGGCGGGTATAATGCCGGTGAAGTGGCGAGCGGCATTGCCGCTGCCTTGCTTGGCACCCACTTGAAACAGGTCTTGGCGAGCGCTGAGCCCGGCGGGATTGAGCCGGAGAGCGGTGAACCGCTGGCAGTGAAAATACTCAGGGAGCAGATCGCGGGCGCCAATGCTTCGATTTACCAGGCAGCGAGAAGCCAACCGCAATATGCCGGCATGGGCACCACCCTGGTGGTCGGGTTGTTTTATGATAACCGCTTAAGTGTAGCGCACATCGGCGACTCGCGTTTGTACCGCTTGCGCCAGGACGAATTTAAGCAGATTACCCGGGATCATTCGCTGTTGCAGGAACAAATTGACTCCGGCATGATTACCGAACAGATGGCGAAGCTCTCCCAAAACAAGAATCTGGTGACGCGCGCCTTGGGAATAGATCCCGAAGTCGAGCCCGAAATTCATACCCATGAGGTGGAGGCGGGCGATATCTACTTGTTGTGTTCGGACGGGTTGAGCGATATGGTGGAGGACGGTGAAATTAGTCTTACACTGTCGAGCCTGCAAGCCAATGTGCAGCTCGCATCACAGCAGCTGGTGCAAATGGCCAACGATAATGGCGGGCGCGACAACGTGTCGGTGATTCTGGTTCGGGTATTGCGCGATTTTCCTGCTAGAACGGACTGGATAAGCCGGTTATTATCATGGTTCAGGCAAGCGAAGGTGTGAGGAACTTATGGCGAAGTTGATTCTCAGCATGGACAACCTGGTGTTGAAGGAGATTACCCTCAACAAGGAGCGCACCACGATGGGCCGCAAGCCGGGCAACGACATCCAGATAGACAATCTCGCGGTGAGCGGCGAGCATGCGGTCATCGTCACCATACTCAACGATTCGTTCCTGGAAGACTTGGGCAGTACCAACGGCACCCTGGTGAACGGCAACATGGTGAAAAAGCATTTCCTGCAAAACAATGACATGATTGAGCTCGGCAAATACAAGCTCAAATACGTCAATGAACAGCCAAGCCAGGGCACTGGCGGCGATTATGAAAAGACCGTGGTGATACGCCCCAAGCCCACGCCCAAGGCGGCGGAGGGGGCGCCGCAGAATTTACAGACTACTCTGCAGGCGCAACCGCCAGATACCATTCCCGGCCCGGCATTTCCGGTTAAACCAGCTGCGGAACCGAAGTCCGGTGAGCCTAAACCGGTGGCAGCTGAAGCCAAACCGATAGCCGAAGCGAAACCTGTGACCGAAGCGAAACCGGCAGCCGAAGCGAAACCTACGGCTGAAGCGAAACCTGCAGCTGAAACGAAACCGATAGCAGAAACGAAACCAGCGGCTGAAGCGAAACCGGAAGCCGAAGCGAAACCAGCGGCTGAAGCAAAACCGGCAGCAGAAGCCAAGCCCAAGTCTGCTGAACCTAAACCCGTTGCGGCAACAACAGAGCCCAAACCCGCTCCTGCGTCAGGCGCCAAACCCAGCCCGCTTGCCGCGATCCAGATACTCACCGGCCCGAGCGCGGGCAAGGAACTGGACTTGACCAAGAGCCTCACCACCCTGGGCAAACCAGGCGTGCAGGTCGCGGTAATTACACGCCGACCGAAAGGCTACTTCATCACCCATGTTGAAGGCGCGACTTTCCCGCTACTGAACGGCAAGACTCTCGATGCCCAGGCGCACTCCTTGAACGATCACGACATCGTCGAGCTGGGGGGAATCAAAATGGAATTCTTCTATAAAGTTGCGTGAACTGCGGCAAGCTGAAAAGAGAGGAACCGACAAGCGCAGTGCAGCGGGAATTACTGCCGCGCCAAAAGAACATGCTGCAGCGGAAACCCGCTCTTACGTGCGGCTTGGCTACCGGGTTTTGCGTCAAGTGCTCAGCTGTGCCGCTTGCCCTCGGATCTATAATCTTCCGTTTCTTCTAGCCCGCGTCACGCAGACCTCCCTTTCCCTGTGCCGAAAGGAGGGGGCCGCTTGTTGGATCTGAAAAAGCACTCGTTGCGCATCGTCTTGGGGTTGGCAATTACGCTGGTGTTTCTCGGCCATGCGGCGAAGATTTACGAGTTCACCTTTTTCCACCAGTTGGATGCAATCATTTATGACGCACGGCTGCGGCTTACCATGCCGCGCACTGTGGACGATCGCATCGTGGTCGTGGACATAGATGAAAAAAGCTTGGCCGAGGAGGGCCGCTGGCCGTGGCGCCGCGACCGCCTGGCGCTGATGGTGGACAAGTTGTTTGACCATTATGGCGTGGCGGTGGCGGGTTTTGACGTGGTGTTCGCGGAGAAAGACGAGAGTTCGGGCATCGCGGTTTTAGAGGATTTGTCGCAGAAGCAGTTCAGAGACAATCCGCAGTTTCAAAATGCGCTCGCGCAAGTGCGGCCGCAGCTCGAATACGACAAAATATTCGCCGCGAGCCTGAAAAAGCACCCGGTGATACTCGGTTACTACTTTTCAAACGATGAAATTGCCGGGAAATATGCAGCGGTAAATGCACTGCCGCAGCCGGTGTTGTCTGCGGGCACGTTCGCCGGCAAGAAGATAGATTTTATTTCATGGAACGGCTACGGCGCCAATCTTTCTGAACTCCAGCAGGCTGCGGCCAGCGCCGGGCATTTCAATCCGCTCACTGATTTCGACGGTGTGTCACGGCGCGTGCCTATGCTCGCCGAATACAAGGGCGCCTACTACGAACCCCTGTCGCTCGCCATCATGCGTACTTTGCTCGGTTTTCCCAAGGTTGAACCGGACTATCCTGCTCAACAGGTCTGGACCCATGGCTATTCCGGTCTCGAGGGGCTGAAAGCAGGCCCCATCCGCATTCCGGTGGATCAAAACGTTTCGGCGCTGATTCCCTATCGCGGCGCGCAGGGGAGCTTCAAGTACATTTCGGCTACTGATGTGCTGAATGAACGGCTCAATCCCAGCGCGCTCAAGGATAAGATTGTGCTGGTCGGCACCACAGCGCCCGGCCTCAAGGATTTGCGCTCCACGCCGGTGGGCGTGGCTTATCCCGGAGTGGAAATCCACGCCAACCTGATTGCCGGCATGCTCGATGGCAATATCAAGCAAAAGCCGCCTTATGTACTGGGCGCAGAAGTGGTGCTGCTATTCTTCATCGGAGTGGCGCTGACACTGTTGATGCCTCTGCTGAATCCGATAATGGCGACACTTTTTACTTTGATCGTCTTGCTGTTTATGCTTGCCACCAATATCATGGTCTGGCAGTACGGCAACCTGGCGCTGCCTATGGCAAGTGGGTTGTTGCTGATCCTCGCGCTGTTCGCTCTCAACATGTCTTACGGCTACTTTACAGAATCGCGTATCAAGCGGCAGTTCACCGATCTGTTCGGACAATATGTCCCGCCGGAACTGGTGGACAAAATGAGCGAGGATCCGAAGCGCTACAGCATGCAAGGCAACAGTCAGGAATTGACGGTGTTGTTTTCCGATGTGCGCAACTTTACCTCGATTTCCGAAGGCTTGGAGCCAAAAGAGCTGACGGCGTTCATCAACGAGTATCTTACCGCGATGACCCGTGTCATCCGCTCGCACCACGGCACGCTGGACAAATATATCGGGGATGCCATCATGACGTTCTGGGGTGCACCGGTGAACGATCCGGACCACCCACGCAACGGGGTGATCAGCGCCCTGGAAATGCAAATTACCGCGCAGCAATTGCGCGAGCAATTCAAGCTTCGCGGCTGGCCTGAAATCAGGATAGGCGTTGGCATCAATACCGGCGTCATGGTGGTGGGCGACATGGGTTCAGCGGTGCGCAAGGCGTACACGGTAATGGGCGACTCGGTCAACCTGGCCTCGCGGCTGGAGGGGCTGTGCAAGGAATACGGCGTGGGCATCATCTTGAGCGAAATGACCAAGAATGCGGTCTCGGGCATTGTGTACCGGGAACTCGACCGAGTGAGGGTAAAGGGCAAGGACGAGCCGGTGCATATTTACGAACCGCTCGGGTTTGAGGGGCAGGTAGACAAGGCAATTTTGGATGAATTAAAGCTGTTCCAGCGGGCGCTGAAACTTTATAGGACGCAGAACTGGGACATGGCGGAGCTGCAACTCATCAATTTGCAGAAAATGGCGCCGACCGTCCAGTTGTATCAGCTGTTTCTAGATCGCATCAAACAGTTTCGCGCCAATTCTCCGCAGGCGGATTGGGACGGCGTTTGGGTGTTTGAAAGCAAATGATGGAACCTCTAATAATTAAGTCGCGCACGCGTGCGACTCAATTAGAGGTTCCTAGAGTGGATTAGTTGGCTTGGCAAGGCTAAAATCAGCGGAAACCAACTTTGCGTGGTGTGGGAACGAAATAGGCTACCCATGAAGCTCCGAATACTTGGATGCAGTGGTGGAATCGGCGGGCAGTTGCGCACCACCTCTATGCTCCTGGATAATGATATTTTGATTGACGCCGGCACAGGGGTGGGTAATCTCAGCCTTAAGCAGCTCACGCGGATCAATCATGTATTCGTTACGCATTCGCATCTTGACCATGTCAGCCATATACCCTTTTTGGTGGATACCGTGGGATGGATGCGCAACAAGCCGATCACCGTGCACGCGACGCTGGAAATCCTGAAGCAGCACATTTTCAACTGGAAAATCTGGCCTGATTTTGCCCAAATTCCCAGCCCGCGGGAAGTTGAAGAGTGCGCAGGTAAACACAAGCCGGAAATGCTGCTTCACAACCAGATTTTTGTCTTTTAGGCGGGCAAAGCGCCGCGAAAAAATGAGGTTTAAGCCATGAGTACAGTATTTCAAGCACAGCCGATAACGAAGGATGTTCTCACCGAGAAACTGAATTTCACTCGAAAACTGCAGGCGGTCACCAACAAGATTCACGCCGCTTACAATATTGATGAAATCATGCTGGAGGTGAGCCAGGACATTTGCTCCCTGTTCAATGCAGACCGTCTCACCATTTACACGTTGGCTGAAGACAAAACTTCGATTATCTCCAAGGTGAAAACGGGGCTCAATTCGTTCAGGGATTTAAAACTGCCGATTAATGAACAAAGCATAGCCGGTTTCGCGGCGTTGAACAAGAAACCCGTCAGCATCGCGGATGTTTACGACGACAATGAATTGAAAGCGCTCAGCCCGCAATTGAGTTTCCTCAAGGAAGTGGACAAGCGCACGGGTTACAGAACCAAACAGATGCTGGTGGCGCCGGTATTGGATGCGGTCAGCAACGATCTCATCGGCGTGGTGCAGATCATCAACAATAAGGGGGGCGTGCCGTTTACTTCGGTGATGGAAGAGGGTGTGACATTTATTTGCGAGACGCTTGCCATTGCCCTCAAGCAGCGCCAGCAGCCGCAACATATGGTACGTACCAAGTACGATTACTTGGTCGCGGATGCCGTTATTTCAGCGGAAGAATTCGAACTCGCAACTCGTTCAGCGCGCAGGAAGAACATAGATATTGAAGACGCGTTGATTGACGAATTCCAGGTCAAGCTCCCTTCGCTGGGGCAATCGTTGTCGAAGTTCTTTCAGGTACCGTATGAGCCGTTTCGCGCCGACCGGATAAGGCCCTTGGATTTGCTGAAAAACCTGAAGCGCGATTTTGTCCAGAGCAGCCTGTGGGTGCCAATCGAGGAAAACAAGGATGGTTTGACGATTCTCACCACCGATCCTGAGCGGATCAAAGGCTCGCGGGTGGCAAATAACGTGTTCCCCAAGCACAAACTGATCTACAAGGTATGCACCAACCGCGAGTTTATCAGCACGCTGGATTTGTTTTTTGGAGCGGGCGGGATGGATACCGCATCGGTGGGCGAACTCCTGTCAGGATTGGATGAGGAAATGGAGGGAGAAGGCGCTGGCGATGACGAAGTTTCTGCGGCGGCGGACAACGAACTGGTCAAGCTGGTCAACAAAATTATCGTGGAAGCTTACCACCAGGGCGCATCGGACATACATATCGAGCCTTATCCCGGGAAAGGCAAGACCGAAATCCGTTTCCGCAAGGACGGATCGCTGGTGCCATACATCGAAGTTCCGGCGAGCTACCGTAATGCCTTGGTGACGCGGATCAAGATCATGTGCGATCTCGACATCTCGGAAAAAAGAAAACCCCAGGACGGCAAGATCAAATTCAGGAAATTCGGTCCGCTGGATATCGAACTGCGGGTAGCCACCATACCCTCGCAGGGTGGGGTGGAAGACGTGGTGATGCGTATTCTTGGGGCAGGCGAGCCAATCCCGATGGAGAAGCTGGCTTTAAGCGCACGCAACCTGAACACCCTGAAAGAGGTGATCGCCAAGCCTTACGGGCTGTTCTTTGTGTGCGGCCCGACGGGTTCAGGTAAAACCACCACCCTGCACTCGGTGCTGGGCTATATCAACACTACGGAAACCAAGATCTGGACCGCGGAAGATCCGGTGGAAATCACCCAGAAAGGCCTGCGCCAGGTGCAAATGAACCCGAAAGCCGGGCTCACTTTCGCCGTAGCGATGCGGTCGTTCCTGCGCTGCGACCCGGATGTCATCATGGTGGGTGAGATGCGCGACAAGGAAACCGTTTCCATCGGCATCGAGGCTTCGCTCACCGGCCACCTGGTGTTTGCCACGTTGCACACCAACAGCGCGACGGAGTCCATCATCCGTCTGCTGGACATGGGCATGGACCCGTTCAATTTCTCGGATGCGCTGCTGGGGGTGCTGGCGCAGCGTCTGGCCAAGCGCCTGTGCTCCAAATGCAAGCAGGCCTACACGCCGAACCAGGACGAATTGAAAGCCCTGCTCACCGAATACTGCGAGGAACTCAAGCATACCGAGCAGTGGAAGAAAGACCCGAAAGGCTCGTATGAGCAGATTTACAAGGAGTGGGTCAAATCCTTTGGCAATGACAAGGGGCAGTTTACCCTTTATCAGCCGGTGGGCTGCGACGTGTGCAACAAGACCGGCTACAAGGGCCGGGTCGGCCTGCATGAACTGCTGGTCGGAACCGACGCCTTGAAAAAAAAC
>Ga0184637_10001954_pt1 | contig 13465 bp, 11 predicted proteins | sample PLM3_127_b2_FD_133143 | JGI IMG/M metagenome (GOLD analysis project Ga0184637, IMG submission 133143) | Groundwater sediment microbial communities from an aquifer in East River, Colorado, USA - PLM3_127_b2 | ecosystem: Environmental > Terrestrial > Soil > Riparian zone | place: USA: East River...
CTGTCGCGCTGCCTCGCGTTGGTACTCCGCCAGGACAATCTCCTCCATCCGCTGGCGGGTTTCGCTGTTGATCGGATGGGCGATGTCCTGAAACTGACCGTCGGGCCGTCGCCGGCTCGGCATCGCCACGAAAACGCCGTTCGTGCCTTGAATTACTTTTAGCCCTCGAATGACAAACGCATTGTTCAGAGTCATGGTTGCGAAGGCTTTCAATCGATCATGCTGGTCATCGTCACGTAAGGTGACGCGAACTTCCGTGATCTCCAGCTGAGAATCCACCATCCCGCCCTCCAGCAGCTAATTCCGTGCCTCGGAGTGCCAGAGACGCCGATCAGACGCCAAGCGGGGTACTTCCTGCTTCAGGCGCAAGTCATACCCCGGCTATGTGAGCGACAAACTAGGACAGGGTGGTTCCGGCGGCGCAGCACCTCGGCAAGGCGCATGGCCTCGCCCCGGTCCTCGGCCAAGGCAAAAGCCGACGACCCACTACCACTCATACACGCTCCAATCGGTTTCGCCGCCCGCAGCGTCTCGAGGACCTCAGCCACCACCCCGTAACGCCGAGCCACCACCCGCTCGAGATCATTGGTCAAATGGCGCGCGATCAGAGACGTGCTGCGCTTCCGGATCGCGGACTCCAGAATCCTAGATGAGGCCCCCCTGCTTGTCAACTCCTCGCTCGACCGCGCCTCGTAGGCCCATTGGGTTTCCACCGGAATGGCGGGAGCCACCACAATGACCCACAGCGGCGGCAGCGCCGGGAGCCGCCTGAGCTTCTCCCCCCGCCCCGAGGCGCGACAGGTCCCACCGGCAAGGAAAAACGGGACGTCGGAGCCGATCCCCGCTGCCAGCCGGAAGAGCGCTGCCGCTCCGAGCGGCCGTCCAAACAAGGTATTGAGACCGTAGAGGACCGCGGCCGCATCGGCGGAACCGCCGCCAAGCCCGGCCCCGACCGGGATCCGCTTGGTCAGCTCGATTTCGACCGCGACCTCGCCGTACGTCGCGACCGATCCGGCGCCGCCGCGCCCGAGCTCCGCCGCGCGCCGCCAGGCCTGCGCCGCGTCCCAGGCCAGATTGCCGGCGGCCGCCGGCAACGGCAACCTCGCCCCCTGAACCCGAAGCTCGATCCCAGCACCCGGGCGGACCCGGAGCCGAACTTGGTCGGCGAGGTCGATCGCCTGCATGACCGAGACGATGTCGTGGTAGCCGTCCTCGCGGCGGCGCAGGACTTCGAGGGTCAGATTGACCTTGGCCCGAGCCTGGAGCTCGAGCGAGGCACCCTCCGGGGGCATGCCATCGGGGTCCGTTGCATCCACGGGTCAATCCGCGTAGAGGATGAGCCCCACGGCCAAGAGCCACAGCACAATGTTCACCAGCAGCGGGAGATCGGTCAGCAGCACTTCGGTCGGGTTTCCACCCGACTGCCGCTCGAGCACGAGGTAGACGTAGCGGAAGATGCCATAGACCACGAAGGGGATGGTGTAGACCAGCGACGGCGACTGAAACCTGGCCAAGGTTGCAGGCGAGATGGTGTAGGTGGCATAGGCGATGATCGTTGCCGCCGTCATCACCCCCATCATCAAGTCAAGGAGAGCGGGCGAATATTCCCCGAGCGTGCGGCGGTGGCTGGCCGCACCGCTCTCGAGCATGACGAGCTCCTGGCGGCGCTTGCCCACGGCAAGAAAGAGCGCAAGAAACAGGGTGCAGACCAGAAGCCACGGCGAGAGCTCGGTGGCCGGGTCGGCCGCGCGCACCACTTCGACGCCGGCGATGGCTCGCAGCACGAAGCCGACGGCGATGGCGAGCGCGTCGAGGATGATCACGCGCTTGAACAGGAGTGAGTAGGCGAGAATGAGGGCGGCGTAGGCGGCGGCGGTGAGGGCGAACTCAGCTCCCAGGCGGGTAGCGGCGGCGAGCGCAACGGTAAGCAAGAGCGCGGCCGCGATGATCCCGACCGTCGGAGGCAGCGCCCCCGACGCCATCGGCCGCAACCGCTTGTCGGGGTGCAACCGATCGCGCTCGAGGTCGAGGAAATCGTTGATGATGTAAGAGGCACCCGAGACCGCACAGAAGACCAGGAACCCAGCGAGCGCCCGCAGCAACAGGCGGGGGTCGAGGGCGTTCTGGGAGAAGATGAGGCCGGCGAACAGGACCCCGTTCTTGATCCACTGCCGCGGCCGCAAGCTCGAAATGAGCGCTCGGAGCACTACCTCCCTCCTCGTGCCGCCTCCGGCGCGGCCGTCCCCGCGGCGGCGATCCCGTCCGCGGCCCTCCGCTCGCCGGTGATCACCTTCATCGCCGCCACCTTGATCTGGTGGGCCGGGTCGGCGGCCCTGCCGCCCTCCCCCGGCTCGAGCTCGCCGTAGAGGAATCGACGCGCAGCTGTCCCCGCCCCCATCGGATACCGCCAGTAGCTCCAGGGCAGGGGGATGATCTGGCGAAGCACCAAGCGGCGGAAATGCTCGGGCACGTCGCGGAAAAGCTCCGTGCCGTCGGCCTCGAGCTCATCGAGACAGGCGGCAATCGGCTGGAAGCGGTCGCGCTCGCCCACGCTCAACAGCGCCGCCCCGAGGCGCCGGAGTTGGTGCCCAAACCCCATCTCCCACTCCGGGACGAGGAACAGTCCCCGAACATACGGGGCATGGAAGATGGGGTCCATATCGGCTTCGAGCATCCACAGGAGGTTCCCTCCTTGATCTCGGACCGGCGGACCGGCGGCGAGCCGGCGCTCGAGGGCCGGACGAGCGGCTGCCGGCACCAGTCGTTCGTAGGCGTACCAGAGCTCCCGGTAGTGAAAGTCCCCCACCACCCACTCGAGCCGGCCCGCGTCGGGACCGTCAGCGCGCACCCAGCACTCGAGGCGCTCCCAATCTCGCTCCCAGAACTTGTGCAGCTCCCCGGGGACCAAGCTGACGAATCGCCACACCCAGTAGTGGGCGCCTTGGAGCCAGTAGGGGGCGTGTCCCCCGCGGTAGGGAAAGGCTCGGCTCGCCGGATCGTTCACGTAGAGGAAGAGAGTCGGGGGCAATCCGCGCGGGATGAGAAACCATTCGACCAGGAAGAAGAGGAGGACGAAGCCTGCCGACACGAGAAAGATTCCACCCAGCGAGTCGGGCCATCTCCACAGGAAGTGAAAGGCCAATACCGGAAGCGGCGCGATGAGGGCGGTGAGCGGGTCGCGCAGGGCGGCGAATAACACCCCGGCCAGCAGGACGTAGAGCACTGAACTCAGGTGCTCGGCCAGCGGCGCCAAAAGCTCCACCCGGGTCAGGTGGGGCAGCACCCCGGTGGAAAAGATGAGTGACAGGACCCCGGCGATGAGGAGCTTGTACGTGGGGAGGAAGAGGCCGACCTCGCAGCGCACGGCTTCCGGGTCGAGGAGTTGGTCGGCCAGCACCACTCCGCCGGCGGTCGCTCGCACCCGCCCCGACGCGTCCCGCTCGAGGTCGAGCTGGGCGCCGCTCATCACCACGTCCACCGGGTGCTTTACCCGCTCGGCCCGGCCGCGGAACAAGCGCATCAGATCAAAGACCACCCGATAGGGCACCAGGACCGGCAGGAAGACAAAGGCCAAGATGTAGTAGCGAAGCGCAGGCAGGCGGGTGCGCGGGCGATCCACGGCTTGCCGGAAATGCCCGAGGGTCAGCCGCCCGTCGCCGAGCACGAATGGGGACACCACGCCGCGGAGGTTGAACACGCTGGCCCAGTAGTCGCAGTAGAGAAGGGGGCCGAGGCCAGCGCCGTATCGGGACAACTCTGGTTTGAAACCGGCCGCGCCTTACCCGTCGCTTGTGCGCGTGGTGGCGGTCGGGGTGGGGGCCTTGCCCGTCTCCTGCCCAGGCCCGCTGAGCGCGAGCAGCGTCACGCCCAGGCAGATGACCACTACCCCGAGGATGCGCGTCAAGCCCACATGCTCATGGAGGAGCAACCAGGAGAAGAATACCACCAGCACATAGCCCATGCTCACGAGCGGGTACGCGAGGCTCAGCGGGAGCTTGCTCAGAATGAACAGCCAGATCAGCGAGCTGAATCCGTACATGAGGAAGCCCAAGAGCACGAGGGGAGTGGTGAACAGGCGCACGTAATAGCCGACCGGACCGGCCGTGTCCATGCTCAGAGAGAGGCGCCCGATGGCGAACTTGAGCAGGAGCTGGCCGGCCACCGCCGGGGCGACGCTACAGAGGACAAGGAGCACGCTTTTCATGGTCTCTTTCTCACTGGGCTTCTCGTGGACGTGGTTTCGGCTGGCGCGACGGCGCGCGGGGAAAGAGCTCCGCCTCGATCTGGGCGCAGAACAGATGACCGAGGAGAAGGTGGACTTCCTGGATGCGGGCGGTGTCCGACGCCGGCACGATGAAGGCGAGATCGCAGCTCCGGGCAAAGCTGCGCCCGCGCAGGCCGGTGAAGCCGATCACGCGCACGCCGAGGCGAGAGGCGCAAGCGACCGCTTCCCGCATATTCGGTGAACGGCCGCTGGTCGTGAGGGCCACGAGCAGATCTCCCGCGCCGGCGAGTGCCATGAGCTGGCGCTCGAACACGTGCTCGTAGCCGTAGTCATTGGCGATGGCGGTGAGGGCCGCGGTGTTCTCGGTCAGCGCCAGGGCGCGCAGCGCCGGCCGGTCGTAGTAGAAGCGACCCGAGAGCTCGGCGGCCAGATGAGCGGCCTGCGAGGCACTGCCGCCATTGCCGCAGAAAAGGATCTGGTGGCCGCTGCGGAGCGCCGCCACCCCCATCTCGACCGCGACGACCAAGCGGCTGGCCTCCTCGACCGCCGCCGATGCCAGGCGGCCGGCCTCCTCCATGCCCGCAATCACGGCCGTGCGCATCGGATGGGGACGCCCTTCGCCGCGGCGCACCGCGCTGCTCCGCACTGCCACCCGCGGCATCAACGGGCCGCCTCGCTCGTTCGCCGCGAAGCGACGTAGTCGGCCAGCGCCGCCTCCCAGGGGCGCAGGCTCTCACCGGTCAAGGCCGCGAAGCGGTTGGAGGCCAAGACCGAGTACGGCGGGCGCGGAGCCGGGCGCCCGAAGCGAGACTGAGTGGTGGGCACGATCTTCTCCGGGTCCTCTCCGGCAAGCCGCAAGGCGGCCCGCGCCAGGTTGTAGCGCGACGTGCCGCCGGTGTTGGCCACGTGCACGATCCCCGAGGCGCCGGCCTCAACCAGGGCGGTTATACCCTGGGCGAGATCGGGAGCATACGTCGGGCTCCCCTCTTCATCCTCGACCACCTCGACCCGCGGCCGCGCCACCGCCAGCTCGAGAATCGAGTCGACGAAGTTCCGGCGGTGCCGCCCGTAGAGCCAGGCGCTGCGGGCGATCAGGCAATCCGGTAAGACGCCGGTCGCCGCCTGTTCGCCGGCGAGCTTCGACCGCCCGTAGGCCGAGAGCGGGGCGGGGACATCCTCCTCGACATAAGGCGCCCGCTTTCCGCCGTCAAAGACGTAGTCCGAGCTGACGCAGAGGAGCCGCGCCCGGATGGCGCGGGCCGCGAGCGCCACGTGCTCTGTCCCCTCGCCGTTCACCGCCTGCGCCTCGTCGGGGCGGGCTTCGGCGCCATCGACGTTGGTGAATGCGGCCAGATGGACCACCCAATCGGGGCGGGCTTCGGCGATGGCGCGGGCGATCGCCTTGGCATCGCGCACATCGATGCGCTCGCCGCCGACGAGCTGGTGGCGGCTTTCCAGAACGGCGGTGAGCTCTCGCCCCACGAGCCCGCCCGCTCCCGTCACGTAGATTCGCACCGCCTCAGACCTCGATCTCGCTCGAGTCGCCGACCATGAACCGACTCGCCCGGGGGCGGCCGCTGGCGCGGGTGATCCGCACGTCCTTGCCGATGAGGCTCGACTCGATCCGCGACTCGAGATCGAGAATCGAGCTGCTCTTCAAGATGATCGAGTGCTCGATCTCGCTGCCGCGGACCGTGACCCCGTCGCTGATCGACGTGAACGGGCCGACGAAGGCATCGACGATCATGCAGTCTTCACCGATGACGAGCGGGCCGCGCAAGACGCTCCGCACCACCTTAGTCCCCGGGCCCACCACGACCTGTCCTTCCACTCGGCTGGCGGCATCCACCTCGCCGTCGATCTTGCGCACGACGTCGGCAAGCAACATGCGGTTGGCTTCGAGAATGTCCTCGAGCTTGCCGGTGTCTTTCCACCATCCGGTGATGATGTGCGAACGCACGTCGCGGCGCCGGTCGATGAGGGTCTGGATGGCGTCGGTGATCTCCAGCTCTCCGCGTCCCGAAGGTTTGATGTCGCGCGCCGCCTGGAAAATGGTGCGGTCGAACATGTACACGCCCACCAGGGCGTAGTCGCTCTTGGGTTGTTTGGGCTTCTCTTCCAGCCGGATGACCCGCTGGTCGCCATCGAGCTCGGCCACCCCGAACTGGCTGGGGTTGGGCACGCGCGCCAATAGAATCTGACAATTGGGACGTTCGCGCCGGAACTCGTCGGCGAGGGCGCAGATGCCGTCCCGAATCAGGTTGTCTCCCAGGTACATGACGAAGGGCTCGTCCCGAATGAAGTCCTCGGCAACGAGCACCGCGTGGGCGAGCCCGAGAGGCGCCTCCTGGGGCAAATAGGTCACCCGCACGCCGAAGGCGCTGCCGTCGCCAACCGCGCCTCGGATCTCTTCCTGAGTGTCGCCGACGACGATGCCGATGTCGGTGATCCCGGCGGCGCGAACGGCGTCGATGGCATGGAAGAGGATGGGCCGGTTGGCCACCGGCACGAGCTGCTTGGCGCTCGTGTGGGTGATCGGTCGGAGCCGCGTGCCCCGACCCCCGGAGAGAATCAAGCCCTTGATCGCCGTCCTCCTTGGGTCAGTTAGGAACGGGTCGCCGCCTTGAGCCGCTCGCGCAGCATGGCCCGCCCGCGGTCGAGCGCCGCCTCGATGCGCCCTGGATCCCCTCCCCCCATCGCCTGGTGGGGCTTACCGCCGCCCGACCCCCCCGCGGCGGCCGCCACCTCACGGATGAGCTCGTCGGCGCGCAGTTCGCCGCGCTGGACGAGGTCGTCGGTGACCACCGCCAATATAGAGACTTTGCCGCCGATCACCGCCGCCAGGATCCCGGCCCCCGAGCGAAGGCGGTCGCGCACGAGATCTCCCGCCCGCCGGAGGAGCTCGACCGAGTCCACCTCGATCCGGGTGGCCACAAACCGGCGCCCATCGCTGTCTTCGGCCGCCGCCAGGGCGTCCTCCACCTGGCGATCGAGCCCGCCGCCGGCGGTCGACTTGAGCTTATGCCTGAGCTCGGTGTTCTCTTTGAGGAGCGCCCGCAGTCGCTCGACCACCTGTCCCTCCCCGACCCCGAGGAGCTTGCCCATCTCGTCGAGGCGCACCTCGAGCTGGCTCAAATGCGCGAGCGAGCCGAGGCCGGTCACCGCCTCGAGACGCCGCATTCCGGCGCCGATCGCGCTCTCGCTCACGATCTTGAACAATCCGATGTCGCCGGTTCCCCGGCAGTGCGTCCCGCCGCAGAGCTCGAGCGAGAAACCGGGCACGTCGATGGTCCGCACCTCGCGGCCGTATTTCTCCCCGAAGAGCGCCACCGCCCCCCGCGCCCGCGCCTGATCGTAAGGCTCCTGCCGCACCTCGACCGGTGTGTTGCGCAGGATCTCTCGGTTCACCCGATCCTCGATCGCCGCCACCTGCTCGGGGGTGAGGGCGGCGAAGTGGGTGAAGTCGAATCGTAGCCGATCCGGTGCGACCAGCGATCCCGATTGCTGCACATGCGGCCCGAGGATTTCTTTGAGGGCGGCATGCAGGAGATGGGTGGCGGTGTGGTTGCGCACGGTGGCGGCGCGCCGCTCGGGGTCCACGCGGGCGGTCACCTGCCCGCCGGCGAGCTCGAGCTCGCGAGGTCCGCCGCGGAGAAATCGGCCGCGATGAATGTGCGTTCGCGCCGCGGTCCCCGTCTCGCCTTCCTCCCCGGTTCGCGCCGCAGCGACCGTGTCCGTGACCCGAATGGCCAGGCCCTCGGCTTCGATCAGCCCCTGGTCCCCGACCTGACCGCCGGCTTCGGCGTAGAACGGCGTCTCGTCGAGCACGACCTCGACCGTGCCATCGCCCGCCGAGCGGTACCGCCGCACCTTCGCCTCGAGTACCAGGGTCTCATAGCCCCGGAACTCCGAGTCCGATCCTTCGCTCACCACCGTCCACGCGGCCCCCTCGGCGGCGGCGGTCGCAGCGCGGAAACGATGGGTGCGGCGGGCCCGCTCCCGCTGCTCCTCCATCGCCGCCTCGAAGCCTGGGCGATCGATTCTGAGTCCGTGCTCGGCCGCCATCTCCTCGGTGAGATCGATCGGAAACCCAAAGGTGTCGTAAAGCTGGAAGACTTCGGCGCCGGTGAGCTCGCCGCCTGAGCTCTTCTCCGCCACGATCGCCGCGAAGCGCTCCATACCGGCGTCGAGGGTGCGGGCGAACCGCTCCTCCTCGGCGAGGGTGACGCGGGCGATCGCCTCCTCCATGCGCTTGAGCTCCGGGTAGGTGTCCCGGTACGCCGCGACCACCGTCTCGGTCACCCGATGGAGAAACGGAGTGCTGAGACCGAGGGCGCGCCCGCGGCGGGCGGCGCGGCGGAGGATGCGGCGGACGACATAGCCCCGGCCCTCGTTTCCGGGCACGACCCCATCGGCCATGGCGAAGGCAAGCGCGCGGCTGTGATCGGCGATGATGCGGATCGCCATCTGCCGGTCATCGCCAGGCACTTCGGGAAGGCCGGTCAGCTCGAGAATCCGAGTGATGATGGGCCGGAACAAGTCGGTCTCGTAGGTCGATTCGACTTCCTGAACGATCATGCACAGCCGCTCGAGACCCATCCCGGTGTCGATGCCGGGTCGGGCCAGCGGAGTACGGATGCCGGCGGCATCCTGATTGAACTGGGGGAAGACGAGGTTCCAGAACTCGAGGTAGCGGTCGCTGTCACCGAGCGCACCTTCGAGGCCTCCTCCTGGATCGGCGGCGGGTCCGAGATCCCAGTAGAGCTCGCTCGAGGGGCCGCAGGCGCCGGTCGAGCCGGCGGGCCCCCAGAAGTTGTCTTTGTTCCCAAGACCCACGATGCGCCCGGGAAGGAGGTCGGTCTCCTTCTCCCAGAGACGGGCCGCCTCATCATCGGACTCGTGCACCGACACCCAGATGCGCTCGTGGTCGAGCTTCAGGACCTGGCGCACGTACTCCCAGGCCCAAGCGATGGCCTGCGCCTTGAAGTAGTCGCCAAAAGAAAAATTGCCCAGCATCTCGAGAAAGGTGTGATGGCGGATGGTGCGGCCCACCTGGTCGATGTCCGTCGCCCGCAGGCACTTCTGCACCGAAACCGCGCGGGTGTACTCGGGGTCCGGGGCGCCGTAGAGCGGCTTGAACTGCACCATGCCGGCGGTGGTGAACAGAAGGGTCGGATCTCCAACCGGGATGAGCGGCGAGCTCGGGACCTCGCGATGGCCGCGGTCGCGGAAGAACTGAACGAAGGATCGCCGGAGCTCGGCTGCAGTCTCATGCATGGGGTCAGAGGCTTCTGTACGGGGTCAGGATCAGGGTCAGGGTCAGAGTCTTGCTTTGGCCTAGGCGCTTTCTTCGGACTCGGCGTTTCTTCCGGAGAAGAGCTCAGCCGATCGGACCGCCTCGATGATCGCCGGCGAGGAGAAGCCGAGGCGCCGCAGGGCGCCGATGGCGCGCCGCCGGGCCACTTCTGGATCGAGCTTAGCCCAACGGTACGCCTGGCGCCTCAGGACGTCGCGCGCCAGCGCGACCTCGTCGAGCTGGCCGGCAAACGCCTCAAGAGCGGTCTCAATCGCAGTCTCCGGGACTCCGCGCGCCCGGAGCTCCAGGCGGAGCAAGGCGGGCGACCGCGGCCTGAGCCGCAGCCGTCGGCGGATGAAGCCCTCAGCGTAGAGACCGTCGTTGACCAGTCCGAGCTCGGTGAGCCGCGACAGCACCTGTTCGATCACGGCCGCTTGATAGCCGCGCTCGGCCAGAAGCCGCGCCAGGTGGTGGCGCGTGCGCAACCCGGGAGCCAAGAGATGGAGCGCTGCCTCGCGCGCTGACTCGAGCTCTTGGTCCGGAGTGCTCGATGGCAAGCCCCGATCCCGCCGGTTCGCTTCTCCTCGCACCCTAGATAACCGCACTCGAGCCCTCGGCGCCGCGACCAGGTCGAACCCGAGAACGCACGCGATCCTGGGCAAGACGGCCGGTGAGGATACCACGCCGCCCCGCGCCCCGAGGCGCAGACATGGCTTCGGGTAGTGGGTCCACTACCTGGCTTCGTGCTGTGGAGCCCAGGTGCTGGGGGAGGCTTATCGGGTCAGACGCCCGCCTAGGATCTGCCCCGCCGGGTGGCGACTGCAGTGCGGGCGCCGCCTCCGCGGCCGTCGGCGGGAGAGGTCCGCCCGAAGTGTGCCTTCTCCCCCGCGCGCGCGGTGACTTGGCCGGGGCTCACCGCCGTCCCCCGGGTCGACACCGCCCCGGCATCTCCCCGAGTCGCCGCCTCTCCACGCCCCTCCCCGTTCGCCTTGAGCCCGGCTCCGTCGCCGGGCGCCACCGCTCCATGGCCTGGTGGCGTGGGTGCGGCGACCGCGGCCGCCGCCGCCAGCTCGACCCCGGCGCGCCGCCGGATTTCGGCCGCGATCGCGGTGCTCACCTCCGGATGCTCGGCCAGGAACACGCGGGCGTTCTCGCGCCCCTGCCCCAGGCGCTCCTCGCCGAAGGAGAGCCAGGTGCCGGATTTTTTGATGATCTCCTTTTCCACCGCCATGTCGATGAGCTCACCCTCGCGGGAGATCCCGGAGTTGTACATGATGTCGAACTCGGCCTGTTTGAACGGGGCGGCGACCTTGTTCTTCACCACTTTGACCCGCACCCGGCTGCCGGTGACTGCTTCGCCTTCCTTGATCGAGCCGATGCGCCGGATATCGATGCGCACCGAAGAATAAAACTTGAGCGCCTTGCCGCCGGTGGTCGTCTCGGGGTTCCCAAACAACTGACCGATCTGCATGCGGATCTGGTTGATGAAGATGACGCAGGTCCGCGACTTCGAGATGGCGGCGGTCAGCTTGCGAAGCGCCTGAGACATGAGGCGGGCCTGCAAGCCCATGTGTGAGTCGCCCATCTCGCCTTCGATCTCCGCCTTCGGCACCAGCGCCGCCACCGAGTCGATCGCCACCACGTCCACGGCCCCCGAACGCACCAGGGTCTCGGCGATCTCGAGCGCCTCCTCCCCGGTGTCGGGTTGCGAGACATGGAGGTTGTCGATGTCCACCCCGAGGACCTGGGCGTAGTGCGCGTCGAGGGCGTGCTCGGCGTCGATGAACACCGCATGGCCTCCCAGCCGCTGGGCATGGGCGATGATGGAGAGCGTGAGGGTGGTCTTGCCCGAGGACTCCGGGCCGAAGACCTCCACCACTCGCCCGCGGGGGACGCCGCCGATTCCGAGCGCCATATCCAGGCCCAAGGAGCCGGTGGGAATCGCCTCGACGCGCACTCTGGCGGATTCGTCGCCGAGCTTCATGATTGCGCCCTTCCCGTGCGCCCGCTCGATCTGGGCGATCGCCAGCTCCAGCGCCTTTGCCTTTTCTTTCTGGGTCTCCGCCCTCTGGACCTCCGCCTTCTGCTCCCCCATCGAATTCGCTCCCCTTTCGCCGGGCTCTCCGGCCTGCGCTAGACTCGCTCGCTCTGCCGGTAGATCTTCTGAACTCGCCGCCCCGATCCTATACGACGCTACGTTTGACTAGTCAACTAATTTTTAGGTTCATCACCCATTAGAGGCGCCACGTGGAGGTCTAAGTAGCTCGGCCCGCGAGGCGAGAGCCGGCTCTCGACCACCGCGATCTCGCGCACTTCGAAGTCGGCGGGCCCGAAGTGGGTCTTGCCCACCACGGCCTGCATTTCCGCCGTGGCCTGACGGGGCGGCCTTTCACCCTTGCGCCCTCCATGCGACCGGGCACGCGGGTCTTTGACCCGCCCCAGGGTGAGGTGAGGAGTGAACGGGCGATCGGCCTGGCCCAAACCGGCGGTGACAAAGGCGCGTTCGAGCGCCTCAGCCGTCGCCGACAGGCGCTCGCTGCCCACCGTCATTCCGGCCCAGATCACCCGAGGCCTGCCGCGGGTTGGAAAGGTGCCGATGCCTTCCAGTCGGGCTGTGAACGGGGTGGCCAGACTTGTCACCTCGATGACCGCACCTACCACCCGCTCAATCTCGCCCTCATTCAGCTCGCCGAAGAAACGGAGGGTGAGATGGAGGTTCTCGGGCTCGACCCACTTGACATCGACCAGGCGCCTATCCAGCTCGCGCTGCACCGTTGCGACGCCTGCGGCCAGGGTTCTAGGGATCCTGGCCGCCACGAACACCCGCGCCATGATGACTCCAAGCGGATCACTCCAACCGCTGGATCCCTGAGATTTCCATGACTTAGCAAGAGCCGAGCCGTCCACCACCGGCTCCTGTCCGCTCAACTCACGCATGGTGACGGCGAGAACCCTTGCCTTCAATGGTTTTCGACCGGCATCAGGGGAACAGAGAAAAGCAAGCCCTGCCGGTGGGTTCCCACCGAGGGTGGTAAATAATTGGCCGCCACCGCGACTACCATTTAACACAATAAACTACAATAAGTTAATAGGCATGGCCGCCGCCTGATCTCCCCTCTGGCTGTCCTCATCCAAGATCGGGGTTGACGGATCCCCCGGTTCGGATTACAGTCTCCCCTCGACAATTCGAACTTTGGGGAGCGGTTGCCCCCAAGGGAAGAAAGCGGCCCCCGCGGTATTCGGCCGGCACTGCCCCAAGGGTGTCCGGGTGGGTGAGCTGCTCATCATCCCTGTGCCTCCCAAAGGCGGCGACAAGGGGCTTCGGGCCAGCGGACCTGGCCCTGGGCCTAGGTGAATGGCGGCTTGCCGGCCTCTCGCCGGCATCCAGCCGCCGACACCAGCGCTCGCTTGCGCAGGGATGGGTTCTCAATCAGGAGGGACTGTATGTTTAGAAGCTTAGTTGTTGCCCTGGCGATGACCGCGCTCATGGCGTCGGTCGCCGCCGCGGACGCTCCGCATAGCCTGGGAAAGGGCCACTGGTCGCTCGGTTACGAGGCGGATAGCGACCCCACGATCCAGTTCGGGATCGGCGTTGCCGACATGACCCGGATCATCGCCAGCATCGGCGTCCAGAACTCCAAGCCGGGCGGCGGCGGTGACTCCAATACCGCGTTCGGCGTGAGTGGGGAGTTCCGCCGGTACATGGGCGGGATGTCCACGAGTTTCTTTTCGCCCTTCTTCGGCGCGGGGCTGGGGATCGACGATTCGGGCATTTCGGGCGCGGATCCGGATCTCCAGATCTTCGGTGGCTTCGGCGGGGAGGCCTTTGTGGTCGAACCGCTCTCCATCGGAGGCTTCGTCGGAATCGGCTACACCAAGGAAGGGGATCAGGAAGTATTCGGCGATCATGACAATGATCCCCTCACCCCGGACCAGCTCTTCAA
>Ga0184637_10001955_pt1 | contig 13464 bp, 12 predicted proteins | sample PLM3_127_b2_FD_133143 | JGI IMG/M metagenome (GOLD analysis project Ga0184637, IMG submission 133143) | Groundwater sediment microbial communities from an aquifer in East River, Colorado, USA - PLM3_127_b2 | ecosystem: Environmental > Terrestrial > Soil > Riparian zone | place: USA: East River...
CGACTACACGTTCGAGCGCATCTACTATCGCAGCCTGCGGCGCCGCGACGAGGATTACCTGACCGCGCGCGACTTCCTCTGGCGCTGGGACACCGACTGGTTCTGGTGCTCGAAGAACCTCTATGCGCAAAACCCGGTCGTGCGGCGGCTGCTCGGCCGCAAGCGGCTGAACGCGGCCTTCTACACGAAGGTCATGCGGTGGAACAGCCGGGTCGGCCTGACGAAGCGGCTGGACCGGCTCGTCGGCCGGCACCCCGAATCCGTCATCCAGGACGTGGACATCCCGATCGACCGCGCGCCGGAGTTCCTCGAATTCTTCCGGCGCGAGATCGGCATCCTGCCGGTGTGGATCTGCCCGTTCCGGGCGTACGATCCCGCCGCCGCGTGGACGGTCTTCCCGACGCGGCCGAACGTCCTCTACGTCAACTTCGGTTTCTGGGACGTCGTGCGGCGGCCCGAGGTGCACCCGCCGGGGCACTTCAACCGCCTCGTCGAGCGGAAGGTCTCGGAGCTCGGCGGCATCAAGTCGCTTTACTCCGACAGCTACTATCCGCGCGAGGAGTTCGCGGCGATCTACAACCAGGCCGCCTACGACGCGCTCAAGCGCCGGTACGACCCGCAGCGCCGGTTCAAGGACCTCTACGAGAAGTGCGTGCTGCGGCATTGAGCCGCAGTGGAAAGGATGAATGAAGACACTTCTCTCAGTTTCTTGGCTCAAACCTCCGCCACAGCCCCAGTCCTGCCAGGCCGAAGCCGAGTAGAAGCAACGTGCTCGGCTCGGGAGCCCCATTTGGCGGCGGAGGCGGGGCCGACGTGGTGAAGGTCAAGAATGTTGGAAAGTCCAGGCCGCCACTGGAAGCGGAAACGAAAATGTCCATGAATACGCCCGTCGTCCCGTTGTAGCGTAGCACCTGATTGGAGTCGCGACTGGCGACATAAAGGTGATCATCGGGGCCGAAGAGGATACCTCGGGGTGTCGCCAACCCGCCACCGGAGGCAAAGACGTCGATGAAGTCTCCCGTTGTGCCGTTGTAGCGTTGGACGTTGTTGTTCGCATCAGCGCCAACGTAGAGGTTGCCGTCCGGCCCGAACGTCAAGTCAAATGGCCCGCCATTCAGCGGCCCGATGGCCGGGTCAGCGGGAGCAAAAATGTCTAGGAAGACACCGGTGGTCCCGTTGAAGCGCTTGACATTTTCTCCGCCAAAACTCGCAACATACAGGTTGCTATCAGGGCTGATGAAGGTCAAACCGCGAGGCCCACTCAGCCCCCCGCCTGAAGCAAAAACACCGTCAAACACTCCCGTGGTGCCGCTGTAGCGCTGCACATCATCGGAGCCCTCACTACTGACATAGAGGTTTCCGTCAGGACCAAAGGTCAGGCCGCGCGTCTGGTTTAGCACGCCTCCGGAGGTGAAGGTGTCGATGAATGCCCCCGAGGTCCCGTTGAAGCGCAGAACGCTATCATTGCCCATGGGATTACTCGCGACATAGAGGTTGCCATCGGGGCCGAAGACGAGGCCCTGAGGGAATTTCAGTCCGCTGGTCGCAACCGCCGGGGTGGGGTCGGAGGCAAAGACGCCGATGAATGCTCCGGTCGCTCCGTTGTAGCGCAACACCTGATCTGTGGAGCCGCTACTGACCAGTAGGTCCGCGTGAGCAGGAGGGACGGCCAGGCCGATCACGCCTGCTGCGACCAGCGCGGTGAGCCGTGCAAATCGCCTGTTCATAGCTTTTAGCTCGTTTTGAACCTTTAGCTTCTTAAGCATAAAGGGCCTCCTCTTCACTCTGCCGGTTGACTAGTAATGCATAATCAGTGCCAGCGCGAAAAATGCAAGAACAAGAGATAGATAGGGAGCGTGGCTACCCTGGGCTGATCGAAATCGTAAATTTCTCCGACGATGGATCGCTTCGGCCTGCGCCGCAAAAGTCAGTCGCGTGCGCGCGGCCTCAAGGTGAATGCCGCGGAGGGCTGGGTCGACGTGGAGGGCATGATGACGTACGAGGCGCTCGCGGACGGAACGCTCGCCCGCGGCGTGATGCCCTGCGTCGTGCCGCAGCTCAAGTCCATCACGACGTGCGGCGGCTGCTCGGCCGCAAGCGAACCCGCAGCGCCGGTTCAAGGACCTCTACGAGAAGTGCGTGCTGCGGCATTGACTCGCGGACGGGACCGCGACCGCTCTGCGACGGCGCGTTGCCCCACCCGACGTAGGGCCGCGAGCGATCGACCGAACCGCCGGGGAGGCAGTGTATGCACATCTTCGAGCGAGCGCACGCCTATCACCGCTTGTGGCGGTATCGCCTGCGAACCGAACGGCAGGAGATCGCGTACCTGCTGAGCCGCGATCTGCGCGGCGCCACGGTCGCCGACATCGGGGCGAATCGCGGCATGTATTCGTACTGGATGCACAAGGCCGTCGCGCCGGATGGCAACGTCGTCGCGTTCGAACCGCAGCCGGAGCTGGCCGCGTACCTGCAGGAGCTGAAAGCGGCGCTGGGATTGAACCGGCTGACGATCGTCGAGACGGCGCTGTCCTCGGGCATCGGCGAGCGACGACTCGTTCGACCTCGCGATCACTGGGGCGCGGCCAGCCTGGAGCTGGAACCCGATTCCGGCCGAGATACTCTGACGGTCGCGACGACCACGCTGGACGAGTACTTTCTGCGAAGTCCGCTGCGGCCACTGCGATTCATCAAAGCCGATATCCAGGGGCACGAACACGACTGCTTCGTCGGCGGAGAGCGGCTGCTGCGGGAGGACCGCCCGGCGGTGCTGTGCGAGTCCGAGGACGCCGAGCTGGAGCGAGTCCGCTCGTACCTGACCTCGCTCGAGTACGAAGGATTCTTCTTCCTCCGGGGCCAGTTGGTGCCGATCTTCGATCTGGAGCGGGTCCGGCGCACCATAGCGGCGCCGTACTTGAACTACGTTTTCCTCCCGAGGGAATGCGGCCGCTCGGCAGAGAGCCAAAAAAAACGGGGCCTCGCGACCCCGCTCTCACCCTCCTCCTCCGAAGGCGACACGCCCGCATGATCCGGGAGGCACCAGTTAGACGCCAGCCCGGCCGTCGGATTTGACAATCTGTTGCAGATGGGCCGCTCAGTCGCGCTTCGCGACGAACGGGACCGCGACGAACGCCGCGCCGAGGAGCACGAACCACACCAGCGACCATTCGGGAATCGACAGCCCGAGGAACGACCACGGCTTGAGCGTGCACGGGCCCCCGTACTGCAGGAGCGGCGGGATCATGCTCCCGACGTCGAGCTGGTCCAGGATACGCTCGACCGGCGAGCCGACGCACTTCGCCGCCCGCGCCGGATCGGACTGCAAATAGACATGGTAGACCGCGGCCGCCGCGCCTCCCGCCGAGGCCGCCAGCCCCAAGGTCGAGTACACGACCGTGCCGATCGGGCCCGGCCGATGGAGCGCGCCCACGAGCGCGATCAGCCCGACCAGGATGAAGCCGAGCCGCTGCACGACGCACCACGGGCACGGGTCGAGCCCCTGCCCGTGCTGAAGATAGAGCGCGAAGCCGAGGAGCGCCGCGCAGACCAGGAGGATCAGCGTGTACAGGCGGCTCGTGCGGTCGGAGACGGTCCGCAGATCGGGCATGGCGCGGCGAAGCTCGAGCCGCGATGATAGTCGCACCACAGTGCTTCGGCACTCCCCCTGGAGGGGTCGGCGGGTTCGGGCGTGTATAATTCGCGCCTTTTCCGGGCCCAATACTCCGATGGAAGCCGAACGCGTCAACGCCATCGCCAACCGGCTGGCCGACCTCGCGCGCCGCGAGGCCGAGCTGCGGAGGTATCTTTGACTTCGAGGCGAAGCAGATCCGCCTCGATTCGGTCGCCAAAGCGCTCGAGGATCCCAGGATCTGGGACGACCCGCGGCGCGCCCAGGATCTCGGCAAGGAGAAGAAGCAGCTCGACGCCGTCGTCAGCGGCCTGACGGCGCTCGACAGCGGCCTGCGCGACGCGCAGGAGCTCTTCCAGCTCGCGCGCGACGAGCGCGACGACTCGACCCTCGAGGCGATCGAGCGCGACGCGGCCCAGCTTGCCGCCGACGTCGCGCAATGGGAGTTCCGGCGGATGTTCTGGGACCCGCTGGACCCGAACAACTGCTTCATCGACATCCAGGCCGGCGCCGGCGGCACCGAAGCGCAGGACTGGGCGCAGATGCTCGAGCGGATGTACGTCAAGTACTGCGAGCGCAAGGGCTTCAGGGTCGAGATCCTCGAGCAGTCCGACGGCGAGGTCGCGGGAATCAAGACCGCGACCCTCAAAGTGACCGGCGACTACGTCTACGGCAGCCTACGGACCGAGACCGGCATCCATCGGCTGGTGCGCAAGTCGCCGTTCGACGCCAACGCCCGGCGTCACACGTCGTTCGCGAGCGTCTTCGTCTACCCCGAGGTCGACGAGACGATCGCGATCGACATCAATCCCGCCGACCTCCGCATCGACACGTACCGCGCTTCGGGCGCGGGCGGCCAGCACGTCAACCGCACCGACTCCGCGGTGCGGATCACGCACCTCCCGACCGGGATCGTCGTGCAGTGCCAGAACGACCGCTCGCAGCACCGCAACCGCGCCGAGGCGATGGCGATGCTCAAGGCGAAGCTCTACGAGCAGGAGCTGCGCAAGCGCAACGAAGCGAAGCAGGCGCTCGAGGACCAGAAGACCGACATCGGCTGGGGCCACCAGATCCGCTCGTACGTGCTCGACCAGTCGCGGATCAAGGACCTGCGGACCGGCGTCGAGAAGGGCAACACCCAGGCGGTGCTCGACGGCGACCTCGACGACTTCATCACTGCGAGCCTGAAGCAGGGCATCGGCGCACGCGCCACGGCGTAAGGGCGGGAACGGCGGATCGGGCATGAGCAAGAACGACGAGAGCCGCCCGCCGCCGGACGAGAACCAGATCATCGCCACGCGGCGCGCGAAGCTTCAGGAGCTCCGCGCGAAGGGGATCGCGTTCCCCAACGACTTCCGTCGCGAGCACCTCGCCGCCGACCTGCATCGTGCCTACGGGGGCATGACGAAGGAAGAGCTCGAGAGCCGCGCGATCCGCATCGTCGTTGCCGGGCGCATGGTCCTGAAGCGCGTCATGGGCAAGGCGAGCTTCGCCACGCTGCAGGACATGAGCGGGCAGATCCAGATCTACGTCTCGAACGACGCGACCGGCGCCGCCGCGCACGCGGCCTTCAAGGACTGGGACCTCGGCGACATCCTGGGCGTCTCCGGGACGCTCTTCAAGACCCGCACCGGCGAGCTCACGGTCAATGCGGCCGACGTCCGACTGCTCGCGAAATCGGTGCGGCCGCTGCCCGAGAAGTTTCACGGCCTCCAGGACCAGGAGCAGAAATACCGGCAACGCTACCTCGACCTGATCACGAGCGAGGAGTCGCGCCGGACGTTCGAGGTGCGCAGCCGCGTGATCCAGGCGATGCGCTCGTTCATGGTGGCGAGGGGTTTCCTCGAGGTCGAGACGCCGATGATGCAGCCGATCCCCGGCGGCGCAGCGGCGCGACCGTTCGTGACGCACCACAACGCGCTCGACATGACGCTCTACCTCAGGGTCGCGCCGGAGCTCTACCTCAAGCGACTCGTCGTCGGCGGGTTCGAGAAGGTGTTCGAGATCAACCGCAACTTCCGGAACGAAGGCATCTCGACCCGCCACAACCCCGAATTCACCATGATGGAGTACTACGAGGCCTACCGCGACTACCGCGATCTGATGGACTTCAATGAGGCGCTGCTGCGGGCGGTCGCGCGCGAGGTGCTCGGCACCCTCGAGCTCTCGTACGGCGAGCACCTCGTCGATCTCTCCCTGCCGTTCCCCCGCCTCACCATCCTCGAGGCGATCCGCAGGTTCCACCCGCACTTCTCCGCCGCGGATCTCGCCAGCCGGGAAGCGCTGACCCGGGAGCTCGCGAAAGTCGGTGTCGAACCGAGGAAGGGCGCCCAGCTCGCCGAGCTGCAGCTCACGCTCTTCGAGGAGACGACCGAGCAGATGCTGATCCAGCCGACCTACATCGTCGACTACCCGGCGATCGTCTCCCCGCTCGCGCGGCGCAACGACGCCAACCCGGAGGTCACCGACCGTTTCGAGCTCTACATCAGCGGGCGCGAGATCGCGAACGGCTTCTCGGAGCTGAACGACCCGGAGGACCAGGCCGCGCGGTTCGAGGAGCAGGCGCGGGCGAAGGCCGCGGGGGACGAGGAGGCGATGTACTACGACGCCGACTACATCCGCGCGCTCGAGCACGGCCTGCCGCCCACCGCCGGCTGCGGCATCGGCATCGATCGGCTCGTCATGCTGTTCACGAACAGCCCGTCGATCCGCGACGTGATCTTGTTCCCGCACCTGCGGCCGGAGGCCTGACCCGGGCCCCCGGGGTGTGACGGACGTCACGGCAACGCCCACCGCCCCGGCGCGGATGGAATGGTTCTCGCTGCGGCTCCACCCGGAGCCGCAATGTCCGATCTCATCACCACTTTCAGCACTTTGCAACACAGCCGCCCCTCGGTCGGGGCGCTGCGAGCACTGCGCCTCGTCGGTGCTGCCGACGTTCCAACAGACGTGGTCCTTGCGCTCCGCCAGCTGGAGCTGCTCGCCTCCGGCGACATTCCTTATGTCACGTCGCTCGTCTCGAGCCGCGCCGCGCGCATCTACCGCGTCGAGCTCGGCTGGGGGGTCGTGTGCTTGAAGCGCCAGCTCGCGCCCGATCCGGCAGCCGGCGAGGCCTATGCCGCGGAGCGCGCGAGCGCCGAGGCCGGCTGGCACAAGATCACGTGCGATGTCGTCCCCGGTGCCGCCCCGGTCGTGCTCGGCGCGTTGCCGAACGGCGCGGTGTTCGCGATGGAACACCTCGACGCCGACGACTTTCCTTCCTGGCAGACCCGCCTCGCCGCCGGCTACGTCGAGCCGTGGGTCGCCGCCGAGGTGGGCCATCTCGTCGGCCGCCTTCACGCCGCGTCCGCAAACAGCGCCGCGGTCAGGGAGCGATTCGCCGCACCGGCGGCCTTCCGCGCACTCGTTCTCGCGCCGCTGCTCGAGCAGGCCGTCCGTGCGGCCCCCGGCTGCGAGCGCCAGCTTGCCGCGCTCGAGGAGAGCCTCGGGGCGATACGCGTCGCGCTCGTGCACGGCGGGCTGGCGCCGGACAACGTCCTGCTCGGTCCGCGCGGGCCGGTCCTGATCGACGCCGACTGCGCGCACAGCGGCGATCCCGTCTTCGATGCGGCAACCTGCCTCGCGGCGCTCGCGCTCCGCATGGTCGGGCATACCCAGCTCCGCGCGGAGCTCGGGGCCACCTACGACGCATTCCACCGCAGCTACTTCGCGCACGTGACGTGGGAGATGCCCGAGCACGCGGAAGCCCGCGCCGCCGCGCTGGTTCCCGCGCTCCTGGCCGTCGGCCTGGCCGGCCACGCGGCCGCGGGCACCGCCGATGGGCGGCGCGCGTGCGAGGCTGCCCGCGCGCTCCTGCTCGAACCGCCGCGACAGCTCGATGAGCTGTGCCGACGTTGGCTCGAGGCACTCGCGCGAGGCTGAGCATGCGCGACACGACGATCATCAACGTCATCGGGCGGAGAGTGTGGACCGCCGTCGGGACGCCCGCTCTCGAAGCGGAGGTCCAGCTCGCGTGTGGCGCCCGCGGGCGCGCGATCGCTTCGCCCGCCGGCGCGTGGACCGCCGCCCACCCCCCCGCGAACGCCGTCGCCGCAGTGAACGGCCTCCTGGCCGCCGCGCTGCACGGCCTCGACGCGCGTCGCCAGGAGGACGTCGACACGACGCTCGCCAAGCTCGAGATCGGCGGCGACCGGGGCGTCACGCGCGCCGCGCTCGCCGCGTGCTCGATCGCCGCGGCGCAGGCGGCGGCGCGCGCGCTCGGCACGCCGCTCTTCCGCTACCTGCGCGCCGGCCTGCCGGCGCGCATGCCGCTGCCGGCCGTCGACATCGTCGCGGACGCCTCGCCCGCCAGCCCGTTCCGCGCGCTGATGCTCGTGCCGTTCGCGGCCGACGGGGTCGACGAGGCGCTCGCGCTCTCGCTCGCGATCCAGCGCGCCGTCACCGAGCTCCGTGGCCCGGGTCTCGCGGTCGACGAGCACGCGCTCGAAGCGGTGTTCGCCGCCATCGAGCGCTCGGGCTTCGTTCCGGCCGAGGAGGTCGGCGTCGCGGTCGACGTCGGCGCGAGCCGCCTGTATCGCGACGGCCGCTACCAGTGCGGCGCCACCGACTACGACGCCGACGGCTGGAGCGAACGGCTCGTGCGGCTGGTGGACGAGTATCCGGTCGCGTCGCTCGAGGACCCGTTCGCCGAGACGGGCGAGCTCGTGCGGTTCACGCCGCTCGTCGACGAGCGGGCGCGCGTCGTCGGCAACCAGCTGTTCGCGAGCGACGCGGCGCGGATCGCCGCGGCGGCGAGCGACGGCCTCGCTTCGGGCGTGGTCCTGCGCCCCGAGGCCGCAGGCACGCTGAGCGAGCTGCGGGGCGCTTTCGACGCTGCGCGTACCGCCTCCTGGCCGGTGTTCTTCACCGGCGATGCGACGGTCGAGGACACGAGCCTCGTCCATGTTGCGACCGCCTGGCAGGCGAGCTACATCAAGCTCGGCGGCGTCGGCCGCGGCAGCCTCGCCCGCTGGAACGAGCTGATCCGCATCGAGGCCGAGCTCCGGCCCTCGCCCTCCCTGCTCCACATCGAGAGCGCCGCCCGGCTGGTGCACTGAGCTGCGGCCGGCCCGGCTCGCTTCGATATAATCGACTTGCGGCAGGCGCTGCCGCGCCCACTCGCGCGAGCCCTCGCCGCCATGACCGCGCCGCCGGGCGCCCAGCACCATCTTCGCGGCATCCTGCTGATCGTCGCCGCCGTCAGCACGTTCGCGCTGATGGACACCACCGCCAAGTACCTGTCGCGCACCTACCCCGTGCCCGGCATCGTGTGGGCGCGCTACGCCGCGCAGACGCTCTTCCTCGTCGTGGTGCTCGCACCGCAGCTCAGGCTCGGGCTGCTGCGCACCCGCCGGCCCGCGCTCCAGCTCCTCCGCGGCGGCATTCTCGCCGCCTCGACGGTGTTCTTCTTCTCGGCGCTCGCGCTCATGCCGATCGCCGAAGCCGTTGCAATCACGTTTCTCTCGCCGCTCCTCCTGACGGCGGCGTCCGCGTGGCTCCTCAAGGAGCGCGTGCGGCGGAGCGCCTGGGCCGCGCTCCTTGCGGGGTTCATCGGCGTGCTGATCATCATCCGGCCGGGCGGCGGGGTCTTCACCCCGGCCGCGATCCTGCCCATCCTGACGGCCGTGTCGTTCGCCGCCTACCAGCTGCTGACCCGCAAGCTCGCGGGCGTCGACTCGACGATGACCACGCTCTTCTACAGCGCCATCGTCGGGACGCTGCTCCTCGCCCCGGGACTGCCGCTCTACTGGCGCTTCCCGGAGAGCGGGTTCGACGCCGCGCTGTTCGCAGTCCTCGGCGTGCTCGCGAGCGCGGGCCACTTCGTCCTGATCCGGGCGTTCGAGCACGCGCCGCCGTCGGTGCTCGCGCCGTTCGTGTACTCGCAGCTCGTCGCGGTGCTCGTGCTGGGGTACCTCGTCTTCGGCGACTTCCCGGACGGCTGGTCGCTCCTCGGCATGGCGATCATCGTGCTCGCGGGCGCGTGGATCGCCGCGCGGCAGGCGCGGTAGCGCCATGGAGATGAGCTTCAGCTCGGCGGTGGTGATCCTGGTGCTGGTCGTCAACGCTCGCGGTGCTCGTGTTCGCCGAGCGGGTCGTGAGAGCGGTTGGCGAGCGCGTGCTCGCTGCGTTCAAGCGGCTCGTCGGGTTGTTCCTGACCGCGATCGCGATCGGGATGCTGCTGCGGGGGGATCGAGGAGTTCGTGCGCCAGCTCGCGCGAGTCAGCTGACCCGCGACCGCTAGGTCCGCTCGAAGATCGCGGCGATCCCCTGCCCGCCGCCGATGCACATCGTCACGAGGGCGTAGCGTTTGCCGGTACGGGCGAGCTCGTAGATCGCCTTGACGGCCAGGATGCACCCGGTCGCGCCGATCGGGTGGCCGAGGGCGACCGCGCCGCCGTTCGGATTGACCTTCGCGGGATCGAGACCGAGGTCGCGCGTCACCGCCATGGCCTGCGCCGCGAACGCCTCGTTCGACTCGACGACGTCCATGTCCGCGGGCTTGAGGCCGGCCTTCTCGAACACCCGCTTCACCGCCGGAATCGGTCCGAGCCCCATGACCTGCGGGTCGACGCCCGCGTGCGCGTACGCGACCAGCCGCGCCATCGGCTTCAAGCCTCGCTGCTGCGCCGCGCCGGCCTCCATCATGACGACGGCTGCTGCCGCATCGTTGATGCCCGACGCGTTGCCCGCGGTCACCGTGCCGTCCTTCTTGAAGGCCGGTTTGAGCTTCTGCATGTCCTCGATCTTCGCGTCCCGACGCACGTGCTCGTCGACGGTGAACGCCACCGGTCCCTTCTTCGTCTTGACCTCGACCGGGACGATCTGGCTCGCGAAGTGGCCCTTCTCGAGGGCGTTCGCCGCGCGGTGGTGGCTCTCGAGCGCGAACCGGTCCTGTTCCTCGCGGGTGATGCCGTACTTCGCCGCGACGTTCTCCGCGGTGATGCCCATGTGGCCGTGGCCGAACGGGTCGTGCAGCGCGCCGACCATCGCGTCCACGACCGCAGCGTCGCCCATGCGCTGGCCCCAGCGCCCGGACGGCAGGAAGTACGCGGCGCGGCTCATCGACTCGGCGCCGCCGCCGATCACGCAGTCGGTGTCGCCGAGCAGGATGTGCTGCGCGGCCGACACGATCGCCTGCAGCCCGCTGCCGCAGAGGCGGTTCACCGTCAGGCAGGGCGTGCCCACCGGCAGCCCCGCCTCGATCGCCGCGACCCGCGAGACGTACATGTCGCGCGCTTCGCCGTGAATGACGCTGCCGAGAACGACGTGGCCGACCTCGGCGGGATCGATCCTGGCGCGCGCCACCGCCTCGCGCAGGGCCGTCGCGCCGAGCGCCGTCGGCGGAACCTCCTTGAGCGCGCCACCGTAATCGCCGATCGCCGTGCGCACGCCGGAAAGCACGACCACTTCACGAGCCATGATGACCTCCTGTGGGGACGCCGATCCGGTGGCGGATCGCCGCCGCGCCGTCAGCCCTTCGAGGTGGACTTGCCCTCGTCGGGGTCGGGCTCCTGCTTCGGCGCAGCCTGGCCCCCGAGACCGCCGAACGGGAAGGCGGAGAGCATCGTACGGGTCTGGTTCTGGAGCTGGTCCTGCATCTGCTTGAACATCGCCTTGCTCTGCTCCATGTACGTCGCCATCAGGCCCTGCATGGCCGGCCCCTGGAACGTCAGGAATTGCGACCACAACTCGGTCGTCTTGCTCGGATCGCCGTAGAGCTGTTTCGACTGCTCCTGGATCGACTTCTGGATCTCGACGAACGCCTGGACGTTCCGCTCGAGGTAGCTTCCCATGATGCCCTGCATGGCGTTGCCGTAGAACCGGATGAACTGCGTCAGGACGTCGTGCGAGAACATCGGCGCGCCCGCCGACTCCTCCTCGAGGATGATCTGCAGCAGGATCTGCCGGGTGAGGTCCTCCCCGGCCTTGGCGTCGATGAACTGGAACTCCTCGTGCTTGAGCACGAGCTCCTTGACGTCGGCGAGCGTGATGTACGACGACGTCTGCGTGTCGTACAGCCGCCGGTTCGGGTACTTCTTGATCAGCCGCAGCGATCCTGCCATGGCGTTCCCGTCCTATAGTGAGCAGCGCCGACCCTTTGGAGCCTCGGGCGCCTCGCGCCCCGAGTTGATTAAACCCCCCGCCGGGAGTATTTTGCACTGCAAACCGGCCCGACGTCTTGCCTTATTCCGAGGAGGCTCCCGATGCCCAATCCGACCGAGCAGCTCGCGGCCTGGAATCAGGTCGCCTACGAAGCCACGATGAGCTACGCCCGCGCGAGCCTGGCGAGCGCCGAACAGCTCCTGCGGCTCAACCTCGAGACCGCCCGCGCCACCCTCGAGCAGGCCACCAGGGCAACGCGCGACCTCATGTCGGTGAGCGATCCGCAGCAGTTCATGACCCTGCGCACGAAGCTCGCGCAGGACAACATGCAGCAGGCGGCGACCTACGCGCAGAGCGTGTACGCGATCGTGAGCCAGACTCAAGCCCAGCTCGCGAAGCTGTTCGAGGAGCAGGTCGCGCGCGCCTCGAAAGACATGGCGGCCGGGGCCGAGACGCTCGGGAAAACCGTGCCGGGCGGCGAAATGCAGTCCGCCGCGCTCAAATCGACGCTCGCAGCGACCTCCGCGATGATGGACAGCCTGAACCAGGCCACGCGGCAGTTCGCGGAGCTGTCCGAGACCACGATGAAGGCCGCCGCGGCTCAGATGGTCAAGGGCGCGGGGAAGAACTGAAGCGACGTCTCCGCACGCACGCGCCCTGCTCCGCCCTCCGAAGGGCTACGACATGTGCTGCCCGCCGTTGATGGCGATGTTCGCGCCGGTCACGAACGCCGCCTCCTCGGAGCAGAGATAGATGATCAGCCCCGCCACCTCTTCCGGCTTGCCGAGCCGTCCCAGCGGGATCTGCGGCAGGATCTTCGAGTCCAGCACGTCCTTCGGGATCGCCATCACCATCTTCGTGCCGATGTAGCCTGGCGAGATGGTGTTCACCGTCACGCCCTTGCGCGCGACCTCCAGCGCGAGCGACTTGGTGAAGCCGTGCATCCCGGCCTTCGCCGCCGCGTAGTTGGTCTGGCCGAACGCGCCCTTCGAGCCGTTCACCGAGCTCACGTTGATGATCCGGCCCCAGCCGCGCTCGACCATGCCGTCGCAGACGGGCTTGGTCATGTTGAAGACGCTGTCGAGGTTCGTCTTCAGCACCGCGTCCCAGTCGGCCTTGGTCATCTTCCTGAAGGTCATGTCGCGGGTGATCCCGGCGTTGTTGACCAGGATGTCGATCGGGCCGATCTCGGCCTGGACCTTCCCGACGCAGGCCTGGCACGACTCGAACTCCGCGACGTCCACCGGGTACGCGGCAAAGCTGTAGCCCTTCGCTTTGTACTCGACGAGCCAGCCGGCGGCATTCTTGTTGCCCGATGAGTGGGTGACCACCACCCGGTAGCCGGCGTCGTGCATCTTGGTGCTGATCGTCTCGCCGAGGCCGCCCATGCCCCCGGTGATCAGCGCAATCCGCTGAGCCATGTAGTCCTCCTGTGTGCCGCGCTTGACGCGCGATTATGGCACGCGTCAGAACGGCGGGCGCGCTGCAGGCGCCTGCTGCCAATCTCCCGCCGTGCTTCGCGCGCCAGCCCTTCTCCAGGGTCGCATCCCCACGCGCAAGCGCGCGGGGCCCCTGCTCCGCCCTCCGACGTGCGCGCTGCAGGCGCCTGCTGCCAATCTCCCGCCGTGCTTCGCGCGCCAGCCCTTCTCCAGGGTCGCATCCCCACGCGCAAGCGCGCGGGGCCCCTGCTCCGC
>Ga0184637_10001956_pt1 | contig 13449 bp, 9 predicted proteins | sample PLM3_127_b2_FD_133143 | JGI IMG/M metagenome (GOLD analysis project Ga0184637, IMG submission 133143) | Groundwater sediment microbial communities from an aquifer in East River, Colorado, USA - PLM3_127_b2 | ecosystem: Environmental > Terrestrial > Soil > Riparian zone | place: USA: East River...
CTGTAGTCGGAGGTGCTGTAGTCGGAGGTGCTGTAGTCGGAGGTGCTGTAGTCGGAGGTGCTGTAGTCGGAGGTGCTGTAGTCGGAGGTGCTGTGGTCGGAGGCGCCGTAGTGGGAGGCGCTGTGCTCGAAGGGATGGACGTCGATCCACCGGATGTGCTGGTCGAGCCTCCAACGACGGTGGTCGTGGTGGAGCTCGTCGAGGTTCCGCCGCCGCCGACCGTTGTGGTGGTCGAGGTGACCCCGCCGATGGCGGTCGAGGTCGAGGAACTCGAGACGTTGGTTGTGGTAATGCCACCGATAGCGGTCGTGGTCGTCTCCGAGCTCCCGCCTCCGGACAACGCGAGGGCGGCGGCGCCCCCTCCTGCGACGCCGGCGATGATGCCGATCGTCTTCCCGCTGACCCCGCCGCCTCCGGCGTCCCCCGCGACGCCGGTGGCGTTCAAGAAACGGGAGATTCCGTCTGCCTGGAATCCGGGCGGCATCGGGGTCGCCCCGGCACGGGTCGCTCCGACCGCGATGTCCGGATTCTGCCCGGTATAGTACGCAGCTTCCGGGTCGCGCCTCTTGCACTCCGCTCCCGACGCCACCGGGACCGTTCGCTCCTCGGTGCGGACGGCGCTGTAGCTATCGGTCACGAGCTCCGTGTAGAACGTGACGTCGGTGGTGTCGGGCTGGGCCTTCGGAGCGATGGTGCGGCCTCCGCTCGGGCCAAGCGTGAACTCGACGTAGTAGTAATCCGGGTGTGCGGTCGAGCGGAAATAGAACTTCGCGTTTTGGATGTCTTCGGGAGGCACGAACGAGGACTGGACCAGCAGAAACTGATCGACGGGCCAGCATTCGATCGGATCGTGTACGATCTCGACCTCACCCTGGGCTCCAAGAGAAACCCCGCTCCGGACGAGCATCAAGGCCAGAAACCATCGAAACCGCTTCAACCGACACGCCTCCAGTTGGGGGGAAAGCCCATCGTGGCACCGGGCTCGCACGTTTGTCAACGTGTCTATGAGTATCGGGGGTGGATCAGGCGCGGTCCTTATTACCCGTTGCGCGGCGTTCGCTCCGCAGGCTCCCGTGATGCCGCCGCCGGGATGGGTGGCGGAGCCCGCGAGGTAGAGGCCTTCGATTGGTGTCTCGTAGCGGGACCAGCCAGGCACGGGGCGCATGAAGAACATCTGATCGAGCGCCATCTCGCCCTGGTGCCAGTTTCCCTCGGGAAGCCCGAGCTCGCGCTCGTAGTCCTCGGGGGTCCAGAGGCGATGGTGGAGGACCGAGCCCTTGACGTTCGGTGCGTATTCCGAGAGGCGATCCAGGATCGCAGCGGTCAGGGCGTCTTTCGAGCCCGACCAGCTCCCCTCCCGCAAACGGTAAGGAGCGAACTGAGCGGTGATGCTCACCACGTGCTTTCCCTCGGGGGCGAGGCCGCGGTCGACCAGTGACGGAACGACGACGGTGAGAAGAGGTCTCTCCGAGAACTTTCCGTACTTCGCGGCATCGTAGGCGCGCTCGTAGTCGTCGAGACTCTCGCCAATCTGGATGAGCGCGCGGTGATGGGAAGCCGCTTCCTTCCCCGGCCGGCAGCGGAAGTCGGGAAGTTCCGAAACGGCGAGGTTCAGCTTAGCGGTGACCCCGCGGTAGCGGATCTTATCGATTTCGGAGACGAAGCTCGGCGGAAGGTCCGTCGGGCTTCCGATCTCGCGGAACGTGGTCCTGGGAGCGAGGCCCGACAAAACCACGGAAGCGCGAATGGACTCGCCGCTTTCGAGCGCGACTCCGGAAGCGCGCCCGTTCTCGACGAGGAGCCGCGAAACGCGGGCTCCCGTTCGAATCGATCCGCCGCCCGCTTCGAGGGACTTCGCGAGCGCCTGGGTGACGCCGCCTGAGCCGCCGCGCGCGAGCTTTCGAGCCGAGAGGTTCTGATACAGATAGAGAGCGGACGCTCCCGACGACTTCGCCCCAAGGCAGACGCCCTCGAGCGCGCCCGCACCGACCGCCGCTTTCACCAGGGGGTGCTCGAACCATTCGTTGAGGAAGTCCTCGAGCCCCATCGGAAGGATCCTCAGGAGCTCGTGCATCGGCCGGGCCCCGAGCTGACGAAAACCCCAGCCGAGCCGCAGAAGCTCGAGAAGATCGGCGCCTGTCTCGATCGACGGCTGAGGCGCCGGCTTCGAAAAAAGTGGTTTCAAGAACCCCGAGATCTTCTCGACCAGGGCCGTGAAACGGGGATAAGCCTCGGCATCCTTCGCGGAATATTTCCGGATCTCCGAAGCACTCGCTCCCGCGTCTTTGTGCAGGAGAAGCCCCGAGCCCTCTCGGGAGGGGGCGAAGACAAAGGGGTCGAGTGTGAAAAGCTCGAGACCGTGCTTTTCCAGCTCGAGCTCCGCGATCACCTGGGGCAGCAGGAGCCCGCAGTTGTCGGGTCCGACCGAAGCGCGAAAGCCCGGCGCGAACTCCTCGGTCGAGGCGAGGCCCCCGACGACATTCCTCTTTTCCACCACGAGGACTTTCATCCCCGCGCGCGCGAGGTAGCCCGCGGCGGTGAGCCCGTTCGCGCCCGAACCGATGACGATGGCGTCGGTCATGAAGCGTCCTTCAGCATTTCGAGGGCGGCGAGCTTTCCGGGAGCCCCCATGACGCCGCCACCCGGATGGGCGCCGGAGCCCGCGAGATAGAGTCCGTCGATGGGGGTCCGGAACTGGGCCCAGCCGGCGACGGGTCGCAAGAAGAAGAGCTGATCGAGGCTGAGCTCGCCGTGAAAGATGTTCCCCTCGGTGAGGCCGATCTTCTGCTCCATGTCCCAGGGCGAGAGCACCTGGCGCCCGATGATGGCCTTCTTCAGGTTCGGCGCGTACTCCGAGAGAGTGTCGATGACCGCGTCTCCGAACGTCTCCCGCTTCTGCTCCCAGGTGCCCTCTTTCAGCCGGTACGGGGCGTACTGCACGAAGATGGACATCACGTGCTTTCCCGGAGGCGCCATCGAGGGATCGATGGTCGAGGGGATCATGACGTCCATGTACGGCTTGCTCGAAAAGTCTCCGTACTTCGCCTCGTCGTAGGCCCGCTCGATGTAGTCCATGCTCGGGCTGATGGAGATGGCGCCCTTGAGGTGCGGTCCGTCTCCGGGAAGGCAGGTGAAGCTCGGGAGCTCCGAGAGCGCGAGGTTGACCTTTCCCGAGGAGCCGCGGATCTTGAAACGCTTGACGTCGGCGACGAAGTCCGCCGGCAGATCCTTCTCCTCCACCATCTTGAGAAACGTCCTCTTGGGATCGGCGCTCGATGCGACCTGATCCGCTTCGATCTCCTCGCCGCTCTCGAGAACGACCCCGGTCGCGCGACCGTTCCGAGTCAGGACCCGGGCGATACCGGCGCTGGTCCGGATCTCGGCCCCGAGGCTCCGCGCGGCCGACGCCAACGCGTTCGCGACGGAACCCATGCCTCCCTTGGCAAAACCCCACGAGCGCGAGACGCCGTCGATCTCTCCCATGTAGTGATGGAGGAGAACGTACGCCGAGCCGGGAGAGCGAGGGGAGAGAAACGTTCCGATGATGCCGCTCGCGGACATCGTCGCTTTCAGAGGATCGCACTCGAACCAGCGGTCGAGGTAGTCGGCGGCGGACGAGGTCATGAGACGCGCGAGATCGTAGAAGCGGCGGTTGCCCAGGCTCTTGATGTGCTTCGCGAGCTGGTTGAACCCCGCGAGATCGGAGGGACGAAGAGACGTCGGCTCCGGCGGCCGCATCATCAGGAACTCTCTCACCGCCCGCGCCATGTGGTGCATGTGGAGGCCGAACCGCCCGTAGTTGTCGGCGTCTTTTCGCGAGAAGCGCGCGATCGAAATACGCGTCTTCTCCGAGTCGTGCCAGCGCGCGAGGTAGCGGCAGTCGGGAAGCGGCGTGAACGTTCCGTCGAGCGAAAGAAGCTGAAGGCCGTGTTTCGCCAGCGAAAGCTCTTCGATGATCTCCGGGCGCAGCAGGCTCACCACGTAGGAGAACACGGTGAACTTGAACCCGGGGATGATCTCCTCGGTGACGGTCGCGCCGCCTATGAGATCGCGCTTCTCGAGGACGACGACTCGCTTCCCCGCTCGAGCCAGGTAAGCGGCAGCGACCAGGCCGTTATGACCCGCACCGATGACGATGCAGTCGTATTTGCCCATATTGTGGCCTATCATATTGCAATGTGGGCAAAACACAAAGTACACTGAGGCGATCGCCGGAGGTTTCCTTGTAATGGCAGTAGGCACCCCGTTCCATTCCCGAACCGAGCCCTTGTGTACCAGTCTTCGCTGGAAGCAGTGGTCGGGGTATTTCGTCGCCGTCGCCTACGACGACTTCCACGATCCGGAGTACCACGCGATCCGCAACGGTGCCGGCCTCATCGACGTCTCTCCTCTTTACAAGTACGACATCGAGGGGCCGGACGCGATGCGCCTGGTCGACCGCCTGATCACCCGCGACGCCTCGAAGTGTCAGATCGGGCAGGTCCTCTACGCCGCCTGGTGCGACGAGAGCGGGAAGGTCATCCAGGACGGCTGCTTCCAGAGGCTCGCGAAAGACCACTTTCGCGCGAGTGCCGCCGATCAGTCACTCGTCTGGTTCGGTCTCAACGCCGAAGGGATGGACGTCCAGATCGAAGACGTCTCGGAGAAGTACGCGGCGCTCGCTCTCCAGGGGCCGCGCTCCCGCGAGGTCCTGGCGAGAATCTGGAGCAAGGATCTTTCGAAGCTGGGATTCTTCCGGCTGGGCGCAACCGACCTTGCCGGCGTTCCCGCCGTCGTAACCCGCACGGGATACACGGGAGATCTGGGCTACGAGATCTGGGCGGAGGCCGGGCACGCGGAAAAGCTCTGGGACGCGGTCAAAGGCGCGGGCGAAGGACTCGGTCTCGAGCCCGCTGGAATCGTCGCTCTCGACCGGGCGCGACTCGAGGCGGGATTCCCGCTCATCGACGTCGACTTCTGGAACGCGGAGAAAGTCTTCGTCGAAGGCCAGAAATCGTCCCCCTACGAGATCAACATGGGCTGGGCGGTCAACCTCAAGAAGCCCCATTTCGTCGGCAAGCGCGCGCTGGTCGAAGAGCAGAAGAAGGGCACCGAGCGCTTCCTCGTCGGGATCGAAGTGACGTTTCGCGAGATCGAGCGGCTCTACTCGCTCGAGGCGCTCGCGCCCCAGCTCACGAACGAGATCTCGCGGGTAGGCGTTCCCGTCTACTCCGGCGGCCGACAGGTGGGGAAGGCCACGTCGAGCGGCTGGTCGACGCTCCTGAAGAAGTTCATCGCCCTCGCGACCGTCGATCGCGGATACGAGGCTCCAGGGACGCCGCTCGATCTGGAGTACACCGTCGAGTACGTGAGAAGGCGCGCCCACGCTCACGTGGTAGCGCTTCCGTTCTTCGACCCGGAACGAAAGCGGAGCGTTCCATGAGAGCTCGCATAGAGATCCTCGAGCCGTCTCTGGTCTCGAGGATCGTCGACGAGGCGCTCTCGGTTCTGGAAAAGACCGGTGTCCTCGTCGAGAACCCGCACGCCTTCGCGCGGCTCGTCGACGTCGGTTTCAAGGGAAACGAGGAAACGCACCGCATCACTTTTCCGCGAAAGGCCCTCGACGAGGCTCTCGCCGCGGCTCCGTCGTCGCTCACGCTCCACGATCGAGACGGGAATCCTTCCGCGACCCTCGAGGGGGACAACGTCCACTTCGTTCCCGCGTCCTCGGCGCTTCGAATCCTCGACAGGAAGACGCAGGAGATTCGCGAAGGGGATTCGAAAGACTTCGTCGATTACGTGAAGATCGCGGACGGGCTCAAGAACATCTCGTACCTCTCGACCGCCTTCATTCCGAGGGACATTCCCCAGGACATCGCCGACGCCTGGCGCCTCTACATGGTGCTCGCGTTCTCGAAGCGTCCCATCGTCTCGGGCGCTTTCACTCACTACGGGGTTCCCCGGATGGGCGAGATCATGAGCTACTTCCGCGCGGGCCGGGAAGATCTGGTGAAAAAGCCGATGTCGATCTTCACCTGCTGCCCGAATACCCCTCTGCGCTGGGGCGAGGATCCCATCAGCAACATCATCGACTGCGCCGAGTGGGGGATTCCGATCGAGATCGTGCCCGTGCTGCTCCTCGGGATGATCTCCCCCTCGACCACCGTGGGAGCGCTCGTGCTTCATACCGCGGAGGTCGTGAGCGGTCTCGCCATCGCCCAGAAGATCCGGCCGGGAACTCCCGTTCTTTTCGGAGGCGCTCCCGCGAGCTTCCACATGCGGCTCATGACGAACCCCATGACCGCGGTCGAAGCGCTCCAGGTCTACTGCGGCTACGCCCAGGTGGCGAAGTATCTGAAGCTTCCCTGTCAGGCCTACATGGCGCTCTCGGACTCCAAGTTCAACGACCCTCAGGCGGGTTTCGAATCGGGAACGGGTGCCTTTCTCGCCGCCCTCGCGGGCATCAACTCCGTCTCGGGTCCGGGAATGCTCGACTACGTGAACTGCTTCAGCCTCGAGAAGCTCACCTTCGACGACGAGGTCGTCGCCCACGCGAAGCGCTTCGTGAGGCCCGTCGAGGTCCGGGACGATCTCCCGACCCAGCCTCTCATCGACGAGCTCGTGCGGGACAAGCACCTGATGATGTCCGAGCACACCCTCGAGCACTGGCCCGAGGAGCTGTATCTCCCGGGCCCGATGATCGACCGCACGAACTGGGACCAGTGGAGGGGCGAAGGCGAGAAGACGTTCCGCGATCGCGCGGCGGGGGTCATCGCCGAGTGTCTCGAGAACTACGAGGTGGAGCCTCTCGAGGACAAGCTTCACCTCCAGATCCGTGACCTGTTCCAAAGGACGGCGGACGACAAGAACGTTCGTCTCCCTGCCTTCGAGTAAACACCATGACGGACTACGCGTTCATGAACCAGCTCCTCTACGAGGGGAAGCACAAAGAAGTAAAAGCCATGACCGAGGAGGCCCTCGCCGCGGGTCTCGACGTCGATGAAGTCCTCGAGGACGGCCTCATCGCCGGAATGCGGGTCGTGGGCGAGGACTTCAAGCACAACCGCATCTTCGTCCCCGAAGTGCTCCTCGCCGCCCGGGCGATGAAAGCGGGAATGGCGATTCTTCGGCCCCTCCTCATCACCCGCAAGGACGCGGGAAGCCTGGGGACGGTCGTCATGGGAACGGTGAAGGGCGACCTGCACGACATCGGAAAGAACCTGGTGGGGATGATGGCGGAAGGCGCCGGGTTCACCATCGTCGACCTCGGGACCGACACCAGCGCCGACGAGTTCATCCGCGCGGTCGAAGACAACGACGCCGCGATCCTGGGGATGAGCGCTCTGCTCACGACGACGATGATCTACATGAAGACGGTGGTCGATACAGTGCGCGGCAAGGGCGTAGACGTGAAGATCGCCGTCGGGGGCGCGCCGGTGACCCCGCAATTCTGTAAAGACATCGGGGCCGACGGCTATGCCGCGGATGCCGCGAGCGCCGTCGAGCTCTTCAAGAAGCTTGTCGCCGCCCGGAAAGAGGCGCGGGCCGCCGTTCGATGAGTCTGATATCATGAGCAGGCTCTTCGTCGACCATCGCGAGGCACCCGTTTCCGCGGGCGCGTCCCTCTTCGACTGCGCGGAGCAGATCGGGATCCAGGTCCCGACCTCCTGCGTGAAGCAGGGGAAGTGTCGCGAGTGCCTTCTGGAGATCGAGGAAGGCGAAGAGCTTCTCACCGGGAGAACGTCCGAGGAGGCGCACCTCGACGGCAAATTTCGCCTCGCGTGCCGCACCCGCATCATCGACGAAGGGGGCGAAGGCACGATCCGCTGCCACACCATGCGGCGGGGATCGATGAGGGTCGTCGACGAGGCGACCGACCTCCCCGACGTCGAGCTTCGGCTGGACCCCCGGGTCGCCCGCGGCTACGGGATCGCGCTCGACCTCGGAACCACCACGGTCGCGATGCGCCTCTACAACCTCGAGACCGGCGCCCTAGTCGCGAGCCAGTCGTTCGAGAACCCCCAGCGCTTCGGGGGCTCGGACATCATGGCGCGCATCCACTACGACTCCCATCACAAGGGAAGGCTCCTCCAGAGGACTCTTCTCGGTTACCTCCAGCACGCCATCGAGAGGTTTCCGGTTTCCGCCGAGAGCATGGTGGAAATGACGGTGGCCGCGAACACCACGATGCGGGATCTCTTCTTCGGCCTCGACGTGCATTCGATCGGGCAGAAGCCGTACCGCTCCTCGACCGAGCACGATCTCAAAACCGGGAAGAGAAGAACCACGGCCCTCACCACGGAGGCGAAACGGCTCCGGCTTCCCCTCCACCCCGAGGCGCGGGTCTACGGCCTTCCCCTTCTCGGTAGCCACGTTGGCGCGGACGCCGCCGCTTGCCTTCTCGCGACCGGCCTCGCCGAGCGAGAAGGAGTCTCCGTGGTCATGGACATCGGGACCAACACCGAGCTCCTCGTGGGGAATCGCGACCGGATCGTCGCCGCCTCCTGCCCCGCCGGCCCGGCGTTCGAAGGGGGCGGCGTTCTCTGTGGGATGCCCGCTCTCGACGGCGCCATCGAGCGCGTCTCCATCGCCGATGACGGACGGGTCTCGCTCCAGGTGATCGGCGGGACGAACCCCGAGGGAATCTGCGGGTCGGGACTGGTGGATCTTCTCTCCGAGCTTCTGCGCACCGGACGAATGAACGCCCAGGGACGCCTCGTCGAGGGGATCGACCGATTCGTCGTCGACCCGGTGAACGACATCTTCTTCACGGAAATGGATATCAACGAGCTCGCGCAGGCGAAGGGTGCGAACGTGGCCGGACTCCGCATCGCTCTCGACGTCTTCGGGATTCGCCTCGAGGACATCGAGCGCTTCTATCTTGCGGGAGGGTTCGCCCGGCACATCGACCCCGATGCCGGGCGCCGCATCGGCCTTCTTCCGCCTCTTCCCGAGGAGAAGCTGGTCCGGGTGGGAAACGCCGCCCTCGAGGGGGCCGCGCGCGTCCTTCTTTCGGAGACGCACCGGCAGGAGCTGGACGAGCTGGCGCTTAGGGTGGAGCACATCGAGCTCGAGACCCACGAAACGTTCTTCGACTTTTTCGTCGAAGGCTGCCAGTTCGTTCCCATCGGAGCGGAGGTGCTGCATTGATCCACCTCCACGAATACGCTCGCCTGCTGGGCTACCCTGCGGGAAAACCGCTCGAGGGCGACGTCCTCGCGCGGGCCGAAGAGGCGCTCGACTGGTACCGTCGCCATGGAAAGCCGCGTGTCTACACCCGCGTCCTCGGGAACGAAACCATCGCCGCCATCACCGCGGGCCCGGAAGTCGAAGACGAGGTCGCAAAACGCTGGGAAGAGGATCGCGTCGACGAAGCCTACTTCCTCGACCGCCTCGCCGCCGCCGTCGTCGAGCACCTTGCGGCTTCGCTCGGGAGCGGAAGAAGCCCCGGACACAGAGGATTCCCCATCGAGGAGCAGTCAAAGCTCTATGCGCTCGTCGCGCCCAAGGAGATCGAGCTTCTTTCGTCGGGGATGCTGAGGCCGGTCCACTCCATCCTCGCCGTGTATGGGCCGGAGGATGCTTCGCTATCACCCTGCTCGAGCTGCGACTGGCACTGCAGCTTCCGGAGAAAAGCCGCGTGAAGCTTCTCGAAGCCTTGAGAGACCGCGTCCTCCTTGGAGACGGCGCCACGGGGACGGAGCTCCAGCAGGCGGGGCTTCCCCCCGGCGGCTGCGGCGAGGCATGGAACCTCGACGCGCCCGAGAAGATTCTCGCGATCCAGAGGGCCTACGTGGACGCGGGCTCCGATTGCCTCATTACCAACACCTTCGGCGCCTCGCGCATCATGCTCGAGCGGCACGACGAGGAGGGCCGGGTCCGCGAGATCAACCGGGCGGGGGTCGAGATCGCGCGCCGCGCGTTCTCTTTGGGCGGAGAACGGGAAGGATATGTCCTCGGCGACATCGGTCCCTTCGGCGGACTGATGGAGCCCTACGGCGAGATTCCCATGGCGCTGGTTGCGAAAGCGTTCGCCGAGCAGGCCGAGGCGCTGGTGTCGGGCGGGGTCGATGCCATCATCATCGAGACCCAGACCGCGCTCGAGGAGCTCGGGGTCGCGATCGCGGCCGCGAAAGCCGCGGGAGCGAAAGCGGTCATCGGCTCGATGGCGTTCGACAAGATGCAGGAGGGCGACGAGGTCCGCACCATGATGGGCACGAGCCCCGAGCAGGCGGCGGAGTTCATGGCCGAGGCCGGCTGCGACATCGTGGCCCTCAACTGCGGGACCGGCATCGACCTGCGACTCGCCGTCGATATCGCGAAACGCTACCGATCGGTGGCGAGCCTCCCCATCATGGCGCAGCCGAACGCCGGGCTTCCGGTGCTCGAGAACATGAAGGTCCTCTACAAAGAAACGCCCGAGGAGATGGCCCAGGACCTCGAAACACTCCTCGAAGCCGGCGTCGCCATCGTCGGCGGCTGCTGCGGGTCGACCCCCGCCCACATTCGCAAGTTCCGGGAGGTATTGGATCGTGTCAGCAAAAGTTCAACTAGGGCCTGAGAACCAGGACGCGGAGAAGCTCCTCCCCTCCGTCAAGGACGACGGCTCGGGGGTAGGCATCAACTACACCGACGCCTACGTCAAGGCAATCAAGCTCACGCTCGAGGACGGCCGGAAGATCTCGGTGAAGCGCCGCGGACTGAAGCTCACCTTCACCATCGGCGATCGCGCCGGGGACGGCTTACTGCGGCGGCTCCAGCACGGCCCGGACGAGAAGAACATGCTGCGCGAGGCGCTGAAGGAAGCGGCCCGAAACGCAGGCGCCGCCTTCGACGTCGAAGGCGGCGTGATGGTGCTGGAGTTGAGCGAGGGGTAGAAGGACAGCTTCACTTTTCGGATAGGCCGGGCCGCTTTTCGGATTGGCCCAGGGCTTTTCTCATGGGGAGGAGCGCGGCCTCGAGAGACTCCCGCGGAACGTCGTTGATGATGGGCTCGACCATCCAGCGGATGGGGAGAGGAATGGTGCGGCTCAGGCTGATGGACTCGCACTCCACCACCACCCCGCCGTCCTCCTGCTGGAACCGCCAATAGGAGTTGAGCCTCCAGAGAAAGCCCTGGTCGTCTCCGACCGGCTTTTCCCTCTCGCGCGGGGTACCGGGGCTGTCGAGCTCGGCGATGCGCGTCGCCTCGCTCCGGCTCGCCGCTCGGCCGGTCCCGACACTGCGGTAGCTCACCTCGTGGTCGGTGTTGTAATGCACGGTGATGACCTTCTTCCGCCGCAGCCGGAGGAAGATATCGAATACCTCCGCTTGCCGGGAAACGAGACGTGAGTCCTCCACCTCCTCGAAGTAGTCCTGATGGCGATCGTAGTCCTGCACCCAGGCGAGCAGCTCCTCGACCTTCGCCCCGGGGACGAACGTCACTCCATACCAGTGGTGCACGAGCCCTTTTGGGACCTCGATCTTTCCCCCTTCTTCGCTCTTGGTCTGAAGCTCCCGGACGTAGGCCCCCGTGCGAATCTTCGACAGGATCTCTTGGGTTACCCGGGCATCGAGGAAGTCCCGGACCAGAAAACCGTCTTTCGACGCGAGCTCCTTTTCGATCCGCGCCTCGGTGAGTTTCTTGTAGGTCTCCCAGGCGGCGAGCGTGTCGTCCTGGAGCTTTGCTGCCCGTGCCGGGATAGAGCTGAGCGGCAATAGCAGAAGGGCAAGCGGGAGGCCGAGCTTTCTCATCGCGCGCTCCAGTCTCCAGAGAGTAGCGTGATTCGGCGCCGGCTTCAAGGGGCGGCTTTCCAGCTTGAATAGCCGGCTCTGTTAGGCTAGTCTCCCGTCATCAGGTTCTTTCCCCATGCCGCTCCAACCCGGGACCCGGCTCGGAAACTACGAGATCGTAGCACTCCTCGGTGCGGGAGGAATGGGCGAGGTCTACCGCGCGCGGGACACGCAGCTGAAGCGGGAAGTCGCGATCAAAGTGCTGCTCGAGGTTTTCGCCCGCGACTCGGAGCGGATTGCCCGACTCGAGCGCGAGGCCCGCATGATCGCTCAGGTGAGCCATCCCAACATCGGCGTCCTCCACGACCTCAAGCGCGAGGGCGATCTCGTCTACCTGGTGCTGGAGTTCATCCCCGGGGAGACTCTCGCCGATAGGCTGAGGCGCGGCGCGCCTCCTCTGCGGGAGACGCTCTTGCTTTTCCGTCAGATCGCCTTGGCCCTCGAAGCCACCCACGCGAGAGGGATCATCCACCGCGATCTCAAACCGGAGAACGTCAAGATCACGCCCGAAGGCATCGTCAAGGTGCTGGACTTCGGGCTCGCCAAGGAGAGCTTGGAAGAGAGAGAGCCGGAGGAGACGGACCCCTCCATGACCCGCACCGGGCCTCACAAGATTACCGTGGACCGAGCGATCGTCGGAACGGTGGCCTACATGAGCCCGGAGCAGGCACGAGGTCACGCTCTCGACAAGAGGACCGACATCTGGTCCTTCGGCTGCTGTCTGTTCGAGGTTCTCTCCGGGGAGCGCCCTTTCCAAGGGACCAGCATCACCGACGTGCTCGCGGCCGTGATCAAGGAGGAGCCCGAATTCGGGGTTCTTCCTCCGGACGTCCCCGCGAGCATCCGGAACCTCTTGCGCCGCTGTCTCCAGAAAGACCTGAACCAGAGACTTCGGGACATCGGGGACGCGCGCTTCGAGATCGAAGATGCTCTCGAGGCCCGTCCGGCTCCGAAGCTCGAGCGCCCTCCGAGAAAATTCGGAGGCTTTGCCGCTATCTCGATAGCGCTCGCTTTCGCCGCGGGATTTCTCGTGAAGAGCCTCCTCTCCGTGAACGTCCCTCCGCCTCTCGAAGGTGTCCGCCGCTTCGCCCTCGAGCTGCCACCAACCGAGCCGATGGCGCTCGACACAGGTCCGGCACTCTCCATTTCCTCCGATGGCTCGAGCCTTATCTACACCGTTCAACGCGGTGACGCGATGGAGCTTCACCGTCGTTTCATGGACCAACTCGAGCCCACGAGGCTCAGCGGGACCGAGGGAGCGCAGGGCCCCTTTTTTCGCTTCTCCACGGACGATCTCGGATTCTTCGCGAAGTCCCAGCTCTACCGGATGTCCCCGGGTGATTCCTCACCGGTGCGTCTCAGCGAGAGCCCGAACCCCCGCGGTGCGAGCTGGGTCGGGGAGCAAATCGTCTTCTCGCCTCGAACCGAAGGCGGGCTTTCCGTGATGAGCTCTCGCGGCGCTGCCCCCACCTCTTTAACGGAGCTGGATGTGGACAAAGGGGAAAGGAGCCATCGCTGGCCGTCGATCCTTCCCGACGGCAACCACATGCTCTTCACCTGCTGGACGGCGGAGGGATTCGACGTGGAATTGTTGAATCTCCAGAGTCGCGACCGGAAGCTCCTGATGAAAGACGGCTCGTATGCCCGTTTCGTTCCCACGGGTCACCTTCTTTTCGTCCGCGACTCCGCGCTCATGGC
>Ga0184637_10001957_pt1 | contig 13442 bp, 14 predicted proteins | sample PLM3_127_b2_FD_133143 | JGI IMG/M metagenome (GOLD analysis project Ga0184637, IMG submission 133143) | Groundwater sediment microbial communities from an aquifer in East River, Colorado, USA - PLM3_127_b2 | ecosystem: Environmental > Terrestrial > Soil > Riparian zone | place: USA: East River...
TATCATTCAGACTGTTTGGAGTATTGCCTGGGAAACTGTCAGGAATATTGGTTCGGCAATTTGGGCCGGTATAACCGGTATCTTCTTTACATGGTGGGGTGGAATTCAAGGGCTCTGGCATGGAGGTCTGAGTATCATTCAGACTGTTTGGAGTATTGCCTGGGAAACTGTCAGGAATATTGGTTCTGCAATTTGGGCCGGTATAACCGGTATCTTCTTTACATGGTGGGGCGGAATTCAAGGGCTCTGGCATGGCGGTCTGAATATCATCCAGACAGCTTGGAACACTGCCTGGGAAACCATTAGGAATATTGGTTCTACAATTTGGGCCGGTATAACTGGTATCTTCGTAATATGGTGGAATGGAATTCAAACACTTTGGCAGGTAGGTCTGAATATTATCCAGACAGCTTGGAACACTGCCTGGGAAACCATTAGGAATATTGGTTCTACTTTCTGGGGAGTTATCCGTGGTCTGTGGGAAACTTGGCTTGGCGGTATTCAAGCTATGTGGCAGGGTGCGCTCAATATTCTGTCCACGGCGTGGAACAATATGTGGGAAGGTATCAGAACCGTTGTTGTGGGAATTTGGCCACGAATTGTTAGCGAAGTCAGAAGCGGTATAAACTCTGTCATCGCTATTCTGAATGGCGGCATTAACGCTATCAACGGAGTGCTCAGCAAGCTGGGTGTCAGCTTCAAGATTGAGAATATCCCTACTCTAGCTGGTGGCGGTGAAGTGGGCGGTGGCGTAACTGCTAATGCTCGCGAAGGCCGCGCTGGTGGTGGTCGAATCCGTGGATCTGGGACGTCTATATCGGATGATGTTCCGATTATGGCAAGCACCGGCGAGTTCATGGTGAAGACGAAGTCGGCTCGCAGGCTGGGGTACCGCAATCTGGCATTCATGAATGCTACTGGTATGTATCCTGCTAATCGCAGATACGCTGCTGGTGGTAGAGTTGGTGGAGGTAACAGCGGACTGCTTGATGCTCACCGTGACCATGTTCACGTGGCCATGAGAGTTCCGGCATCGCATGATGGCAGGGGAAACCCAGCGATTATCGCGAAGGCGGCTGAGTCAGGTCAGCCATTCAATCCAACATCTGGTTACCGCGCGGGTTCGCGAGGCTCTGGTGGCGGTTTCGACTTCCACTCACAGGGCATAGCAACTGACTTCGGCGGTTTTAATCAGGATGCATTTGCTGGATTCTGGGAGCATGCTGCCGGAGTCATCGAGCTGATTCACCGTACACAAACTCGTGACTATGCCATCTTCGCGGGTGGCGGCGGTATCGGTGGATTCCTTAACGAGTTCTTCGCTAAGGGCATCGGCTGGATTATGGACAACATGCTAAACCCGGTGATCAATAAGTTGATTGATCAGATTCCGGGTGGCAACGTTTATGGTGAAATGGCTAAGCAGGTTATTCGAAAGATCCGCGACGAGTTGAAGAAGAAGATCGAAGAGGCGATCAGCCAGGCTAAGGCAGCCGACGTTGGTACCTCTGGCGGCGGTGCTGGCGCTCAGCAGTGGGCAGGTACCGCGCAAACCGCGCTTCAGATGCTCGGTTTGCCAGCAAGCTGGATGGGTCCGCTGCTTACGTTGATCGGTCGAGAGTCAGGTGGGAATCCTAATGCGGTGAACCGAACGGACAGCAATGCTGCTGCCGGTCACCCGTCTATGGGTCTGATGCAGACCATTGGTCCGACGTTTGACGCGTACAAGTTGCCAGGTTTTGGGAACATTCTAGATCCACTGTCTAACATCTTGGCGGGTCTTAGGTACATCATCGCCCGGTACGGTTCGATCATGAACGTGCAGCAGGCTACTGGCTCCACGCCACGAGGCTATCGAAAAGGTGGCTGGCTGATGCCGGGTGATTCTGCCTATAACGAGACCGGTGAGCCGGAGGCTGTCTTCAATAAGAAGCAGCTCGCGGTAATGGGTAGCGGCTTCCATATCGGAGAGTTGCATATTCATCTCAGCGGGAGCGTTTCTCCGGCCGAAGCCAAGAAGGCAGCGGCGCTGGTTCGGGACGAGCTGATCAAATTGAGCAGGCGCAACGGTGGCAAGACCGGTCTGCCCGGAAGTTAGGAGAACTGAATGGCTCGTTTTCAGACATTCATCGAATCCAGTGCGGCCATTGCGGCTGATACTGGATTCGCATGGCTGATGTCTAGTGCCAACAACGGCTATCTGCTGCGGCGTATCACTATCGGTATCCGTGCGGGTACCGGTGTGCCGACCAGTATGCAGGCAGTACTAGGCATTAACCGAGTCACCTCGGCGGGGACTACTCCTGTCGCGGGTATGGCTGCGGTAAGGATGCGACCCTGGTCAGCAGCGGCTGGTGCTGTATGGAATCAGTCTTATGCTACGCCACCGGCCAATGGTACGGCGGACTTCTTCAGGGTACCGATCAATACTCAGTCGGGTGTCGATCTGCCGTGGGAGTTCGGCGAGGACGTTGTACTACTGAATGGTACCTCTAACGGTCTCGCGTTCATCAATCGATCTAACGCCCTTCCGGCTTCACACCAGTGGGTGTTGAGCTGCGAATGGGAGGAGTAACTTTGAGAGGGGGAGAATATGCCTGACTTTAAGAGCCGTCGTCGTATACGACACGCGGAACTTGAACGTCGAAGGGGTATGTTCTTCCCCTTTATTAATAAGTTCGCTAATCAGCGGGATGCAGTAACTGTCACCGAGAGCCTTGGCACGGTATTCGATGTCACTAACAGCGCTACGCTCAAATACTCTAGTGACAGTAGCTTTAGCTCGGAAGCTTATCAAATCCAGGAGATTGAAGGTACCGGGTTCCCGAATGTCTTGGTAGAGTTCGCTCCAAACAATGACTTCGATGAGACTAAGTATGCGCCCACAGGGTTTACCGATGTCACTCAGTTTGTCCGTAAGATCAGCGGCAAGCTGCGCGGGCGTACTTACGAGATTGGTCGCTACGAGGCGGGCTCGATCAGTGTGGGTTTCGACAACAGCGATGGCCGGTTCACTCCGGGTAGCCAGCGGTCTCCGTACTTTCCTAACATCAAAGCTAATCGCCGTCTCCGGGTACGCGGCAAGAATCTTCAGAACCCTAACATTGCAACAGGTGGCGGACAGTATCGTAACCTTATTGGCTTTAGAAAGGGCACTGGTTCTTTTGCTTCAGCACAGGTGAGTGAACCTGTACTTGCTACGCAAAATGCTCAGCTTCGACCGCAGCAACCGTTGCCGTTGGAGGTAGGTAATTACCACGTCGAGAGCACGTTGTCTATCGACGCTAACGTGGCCACTCGTGATTTGCTGGAGTGGTATGCGCCAGTCGAGCTGGGTAGTCGCATGACACACTCCGCGTACATATGGCTCCGCAGCGGCGTCGAGGCTGCTGACTCTATTAAGAGTCTCATTGCGGTGTACTTTGATACTGATGGCAACGAACTTTCTCCGATCAATAGCGCGCACTGTCGAGTGGACTGGAGGAGTGCGACTTCTACCACGCCTACTCGCTATTCGTTCTCAGACCAGCCCCCTGCTCAGGCTAAGTACTGCCTGATCAAACTGCGGGTCAAGCACAACAGCGCGCCGACTAATGTTTACAGTGCGGTCACCTACGCGATTACAGGTATCCAGGCAGAGATGCCGGAGAATAACTTGGTGCCGCTCGTAGACGAGGTCAACTTCTCGGTCCAGGGTACTGGTAACACCATCAATGATGGTTCGTACAGTGGTGTTAACCTTTCTTGGGGTGCCGGCGCGGCGGGCTCGCTGTTCAAGGTGCCACGACTAGTGCCGGGTGACACATACACTTTCGCAGCTAAGGTCCGTAAATATGGTGTCGATCTGATGATGACCGCTGATGAAGGTAACACTGGGCTCACCCTCGATAACGAGGAGGGTGAGATTGAGGTTTGGAGCACGTTCGTAGCCCAGCGGGCTGAAGAAGAGATCAAGTTTATTCCTCTGGAGCCATTGCCACCAGTCGCCACTAATCTGTCTATAGGGAAGGGAGCTACAGGCACAACCTCTTGTGAGGGTTGTGGTAGTTCGCCTTGTGGGGAGACGCCCGATAAGGTAGTCAACGGTAGCTGGACTGGGGGACTCTCAGACAAGTTCTGTTCTCACACGGTTCCGGGTCTTGTTACGGTTAACCTGGGTGAGATTCGCGATATCAGTGGCTTCATTGTTCGGCATGCTCGTGCTGGTGGCGAGACTGCAAACTATAACACTAAGGATTTTGAAATTCAGGTTAGTAGCGACAATGTTGTTTTTACAAGCGTTGTTACAGTTGTCGGCAACACTCTGGACACTACGCTGCATCCGGTGGAAACTCGTGGTCAGTGGGTTCGGCTCCGCGTTACTACGGCCACGCAAATTGGTGACACCGCTACGCGTATCTATGAGTTTGAAACTTATGGAACTGACGGGCTCTTGCCTACGACTTCTGGTACGGTGCTAACTGTAAAGGACATAACGGTTGTCAAGGGAGCTGTGCCAATGCAGTTGCCTGTTCCGGTCGGTGCTTTGGCAACTCCGGAGCAGAACGGTCTTACAGCTTGGGAAGCTCCGAAGCCTATTTTCGATGGCTGGACTGAGGACTGGCCGGCAATTGCCGGTGACCTCACCTCGACTGTCGATGTCACGGTGAACGATCGCAGCGCCAGGCTGGGTGGGGTCGAGCTAAGCCACACGCTCCGCGAGGCCCTGTTTAAAGACAATCCAGTGTTGATGGTGCCGTTTGCTGATGACCCGATTGACTCGCAGGGAATGGTGGCAAACCTCGGTTCTTGGAGTCAGATCAACGGTATGACCAGCATTGCTATCTCGGGTATGAACACCGATATGAGCGGTACTAGTTATGTGCAAGGCGTGGCTGGACCTACAGCAGATAATGCGATCCAGTTTAATCGCTCGGCGTCTGGTGCTGGTATGATCGGTTATGTCGTTCCACTTCCTTACACCGCGGAGTTTGTTCCAAAGCTTTCGCCGCCTTCCGCTGCGCCGGGGCCTTTGCCTCTACCGGCTGAAGGAGCGGTGATCACTAAGAACTACTTTGCTGTGTGGAGTCACACGTATAAGGCTGATGGTAACTTGCGTTCGGATGATAGTCCGAACTACGTGTACCAAGGTGACTGTACGGCTGGTGATGGCTCGTGTAGCGGTAACGGTGATATGCGCTCGCTGGTCGGATTCAATTTCCCCGGCATCGCGGCTGACCTTATTGGTGCGGTTATTAAGTATGTTGGACTTTCAGTTCACGCACAGCACTGGTGGTGGTTCGATGGTGGCTATGGAGTCTTCGGAACTCACAACTACCAGGACCGTGGTGGCCCACAGACGTGGGCTGGCAACCGCGTACAGATTGGTCGTTGGCGTACTGCCCGGTTCCGTCGCGACTCGTGGCAGACCATTTCGCTGGGTGTCAATGTTGGGTACGAGTTCCTATCCGGTGTCACGCAGGGCATTTCCGTTGGCCCTGCTCTTTCTAACTCGCTAAACTACTACGGCTATTTCGACGGTGCAGGTCTGCGGTATAAGCCGTATCTGACCATCCAATATGTGAAATAAGGAGGGGAACCCGTGACTGTTGAAAGTGGCAAAGGCTACATGACTATCGAGAACGGGTTCACTATCGAGTGTTGGTTCTGGCGGGATGCTCCGCCAGTTACCAACTACGCTGTTTTACTCTATCAGCGTACACAGTCACAGCCTGTGTGGACAGTTAGTACTGAGATCGGAAGGCAGCTCTGGTTCGGGTTTGCTCCGACTACTGGCGCTTTCCATCTCTCGATGGGTAACGAGGGTGGTACTAATGTTTTCAACTGGCTGGACGGATCACCAACTGGTTACCAGGGAGACAGTCAGTGGCACCACGTAGCTCTGTCATTGGACAAGCTAGATCTCAAGACGATGAGGATATATCTAGACGGTAATATTTACACCACACAAGCTGCCGCCGCTCCGTTTGATTGGTCCGCTGGTGCAATGAGCATCGGTGGTTCGTTCTTGCCAAAACGCGGTGTGGTCGGCTCGTATGCCTGGGATAAGAGGCTGGCGTACCTCGCGATGTTCGACGAGGAAATCACAGCCAACCGAGTCTTGGAGCATTACACTGCCGGTCACGGTGGTACGGTCTACTACGGCGATGACGAGGTAGAGCGACTGAATCGAATTTTTGGCTGGGCTGGTATACCTGAGAATCAGATCATTACTGATGCTGCCGTTTCTACGTTGCAGGGTATCGATGTGACTGGCACTAACGCGCTGACTGGTTCCCAAGAGACAGCGGAATATGCCGGCGGGTATGTGTTTGCCAATGGTCAAGCAGCGATGGTCTACCACAATCGTAGGCATCGCTACAATAAGGTGTACTCCATGCTAGCTGGTGAGGCTAACCATTCGGCACCTGAGGTAGGGATCACCTTTTCAACTAATCAGGCATTTATCTTCAATGACATTCGCGGTGATCGGCCGTTCGGTTCACAGGTTCGATTGATTAACGTAGCTAGTATTGAAGCGCATGGTCGTAAGGTGAACACCTTCACTTTGAAGATTACCGACCCTGAAGAGCTGAAGAATGCAGTGAGCTGGCTGCTGGAACGTTACGGCGAAGACCGAGTTCGTGTTTCCAATGTGACCTTCTCGTGCGCGACGAGCTACACGCTGCTCGATCTCGCTTATGCGCGGATCGAGGTGGGTGATTTGTTCGTGATTGATGATATGACCGATCCTGCTCCTACTTCAAGAATGGAGTTTTACATCGAGGGTATGTCAGTCGATGTGGACTTCCTAGGTAGGCAGTGGGATGTGAGCTTGGAACTTAGCCCCGCTGAGCTAAGCAGGGTTTTCCAGATTGGTGTATCCAAGCTGGGAGCCGGGGACTTTCTACCGTACTGATTGGAGGTTGCTGTGGCTATTGGTCTTAGAGGAGGCGGGACTATCGATGACTCCTTTCCGCTGAATCCCAGCTTCCCGGCCGGGGGTCAGGCACAGGATCTCAATATCCTGACCCTGATCACCTACGGCGTAACTACGTTCTTCGCGGCTGATGGAAACGGTGGTGTAGGCAACGGAGTGTGGCAGCGGCCAGTTACTCCTTCAGGTTGGACCTTGCTGTTCAGCCCTACTCACGAAACTTTCTGTACCTACCAGTTCTTTCCCGGTTTGATTACTGTCTATCAGTACGTGCGGGTAGGCGCGTTCTCCGGGTCGCTGGGTAATATCAGCTTCACTGGTCCGGGCAGTCAGCCTGACCGGGCAATGTGCGGTATTGACATCTTTAGTTGCGGTGCTTCTGAGACCTGGGACTATACAGTGTTCGGACACGGCCATGACATCGTTGATGACTTCTGGTATGACTCCACCGCTTCGCAGCTCGGGACCCAGCGCAGCGGTCGTATCGACCCGGGTCCAGGTGACTGGCAGTACATTATCACTTCGATGAATGCTGCGAATGCTGCCTATCCGATTCTCGATCCAGGTAATACCATCTACAATCCAGGTGCTGGCGTCTCTGGCGGTACGCACACCAACATCAAGACTGACTGGATGACTTCAACTGGTTTCGGTGACCAGAATGAAGGGCTGACGCTAATCCGCTCATACTATGCGGTCGGCGCAGCGAAGGCTCCGTATGGTTCGCCACGAATTCAAATGAATACGTACAATCCCGCCAAGGGCAGTACGTACACTCTTCGTCTTGCTTTGCGAGACAAGACAAGCATCGACGCGCGCCCAGTTGTCGATAAGACCAAGCTCTTTGGTCTGACTAGCGAAGATGTCGGACGGGCAATTGAAAATCCCAAGATACCTGCTCTAAATATACCGGGTACTATAGGCAATTATGCATCAACACCAGACAATGCAGCGCTGGACATCGTTGGAGATATCGACATTCGTGCTGATGTCGCCCTCGATGATTGGTCTTCGGGCGTGTATCAAATCCTTATCGGCAAATGGACTACGGGCCAGCTTTCGTACCGTTTAGCGATCTCAGATGCTGGCTTTATGCAGTTGGCTTGGACAGTCGATGGCACCAATGCGCTCGCGGCTGGTTCAGAAGTCGTGTCACCCGGTCTTGGTGGGCGGCTCGCGGTGCGCGCAACGCTTGACGTTAACAACGGGGCCAGCGGTCATACCGTGACTTGGTACACGGCGCGGACTATGGCGGGGCCGTGGGTTCAGTTAGGTGCACAATCAGTGGGAGGAGGGGTAACGTCGATCTTTTCCGGATCTGCGCCCCTCGATATTGGTCAGGACAACGACGCGAGCTACGAGCCTCTGATCGGCGCTATCTACTCTGCTGAGATCCGTAATACTATTGGTGGCACAGTTGTAGCTAATCCGGACTTCACTGCTCAGACACCTGGCACATTGAGTTTTGCGGATACCGCTGGTCGTACTTGGACTGTTAAAGGAACGGCTGCAATCGCCGATGTAATGGGCTCGGCTTTGCTGCGCACAACCCCAGCGGTGCCGTATCCACGACGCTGGAAAAACGGAGATGTTCCGCTAGCGGCTATCTTGAATAACGACTGGCGCGATGGCTTCAAGTGGTTGCTCGGTTACACTAAGCCGTGGTTCGCCGGCATCTCGACAGACACCGCGAACTGGGTTGTGGGTAGTTGGCACTCATTGCCGATCAATACAGAGCTTATCAAGCAGGGTGGTATGATTCACGCTACTAATGATACAAGGATATATGTGCCCGAAGACGGTTGGTATGAGTACATGGGTACGTTGTCGCGAGACAGCACAAGTGCTGGTACTACAAACAAAGATTGGGCCGGTCTCGGAAGAAATGGAAACATACCGGGGGTGATCATGGGCTCGCATTCAGCGCACATTGTCGAGGATGACATGGTACATGTTCCGGATCAGGGATCACTATACCTCAGCGCGGGGGACTATGTTCAGTTCCAGGTGTGGTCTACCGCTCCTGCTTCATCGGTAAAGAACTGGAGTTCGCCGGGTACCCAGTTCCATATTTGGTGGGCCGAGCGATGACGGCTACCCCTAATCCGAAAACCTGGACCGATAGAGAGATGCCCGACTGGAAAGAGTATGGTGCAGAGATCTTCCAGACACTGGAATTCTTGCTCAATCCTCCTATGGCATGGGTGAAAGCAAACTCCAGTACGTCTATCGTGAATGACTCGGTAACTAACGTAATTACCTTGGACCAGGTTGTAGTAGATGTGCCAGGGCTTGAGGCGATGTATAATCCAGCGGTACCTACGAGGCTAACTCCCAAAACACCAGGTAGGTACAAAGTTATTTATTCAGGATCGTGGGACAACGTGGCTTGTGGCTGCTCAGGGCGTCGAATTATATGGGTACGAAGGAATGGAGCATACGACGTTCGCGCTGAGATGCGGCCAGCATCATCTACGATTGGCCATCTGCTTTCTCAGGGTCATGTTGCCTACGTTACGATGAACGGTACGACTGATTATTTGGAACTGTTACATTTCACTAGTGGCGGTACTGTGAACAACGGTAATGCTACTGACGGTTGGCAGTCGGAGCTTATTTTGCGGTGGGTAGGGGTGAACTGATGAACAAACTGGAGCTGCCAAACCTCACACGGTGGCGAGCGGGCGAACAGCCTGACGAGGAAATGTTCAATGATTTGCAGGACTCGTATGAGTTCCTGCTCGACCCGCCCACCGTAAAGGTTCACAAGACTGCGAGTCAGAATGTTAACAGCGGCAGTTTTACCAGTGTCACGTGGAACGAAGCTGTGGAAGATAACTGCAAGCCTTTTGGCGTTAGTTATGCTACTGCTATGTGGGATCCTGCCTCTAATAACAAGCTCGTTTGCCGAGTGCCCGGATGGTACGAAATACAGTACACCACTGCCTGGGATACTACTACTGACGATGCTCGACGCATGACACTGTTCGATGTCAACGATGGTCCTGAAACTCTGTGGCAGCGAGGCCGGCGGGATACATGGCACCTGAATGACTACACGGTCACTACTCAGCACTATCCTGTGTTCTTGAACGTAGACGATTACGTCAAGATGTGGGTGCTCCACGACAAGGGCAGCGCCACTAACCTGGTGGTGACTACCGAGTATGGACGTCGCACTCAACTGAAATTGAAATGGGTTTCTCTCTAAGGAGGACCAACATGTCGAGTACAAGAAACTGGAGGTGATCCTAGTGTCCTTTGCGGATACTTTGCGCCAGGAACCGGTGCGGGTTTACATCTACGGTCTGGTCGTAGCTGTTATTGCCGCGCTTATGTTCTTTGGCGTGCTCACAGGTACTGCGGTACCAGTAATAATGGGCGTGGTCATTGCTGCGCTCGCGCTTCCCTCTCCTGTGGAAGCTGCCCGAAATCGGGTCTCTCCAGTAGAACCTCCTAAGTAGAAAGGGGATAACCTAAGATGGCTACCCTTGAAGATGGCGGCACTGTGTCCGTCGAGAACGGCGTACTACTAGTCGACCATGCCGGCGCTCCTGGCGTAGCTGTCGATTTGGCCTACGCCCAGTCTGTGTCGTATACGCGAGCTGCTCGGAAGGATGACTACGGCGCCCTCGTGGTTCGCGTTGACGGCGTAGATGTTGTTGCGAAGGTCCAGGAGGAAGACGGCCTGAAGCTGGTCGCTAAGGTGCGAGCTGCGCTGCCTAGTGCTGATGAGCAGCGGTTCGATACTGACGGTGGCGCTTCCCGCGACGAGTAAAACCAAAAAGGCCCCAGCTACCCTTTTAATAGGGCAGCCGGGGCCTTTTTGTGTCTAGCGCATCGAGCTTAAATGGTTGTCTACCAGTACGTCCACCAGGTAGGGAAACGTGTGCTCCTTTAAAATTGTACTTAGGTCGACCACTGTTTTGGTTGGAAACAGTAAATGCTGGCCTGATGAGCGATGAACACCGTCCCACAGCTCTACCCGTGCTAGCATCTGACCTTCAGGAACGTTTATGCGAGGAGCGATTACCACAATAGTGTCTGTCTTGTAAAGCTCCACAGACTTGTGATCGTGTACTCGTCGAGCCCGGATCATGTAACGTGGATATTCATACCCGTAACCATTCCGCGTCCAGAACCCTTCAACCACTGCTTCGTGCATTTGAATGAATGTAGATCCTTTGACCGCGTAGATGATAGAAGAACCTGTTCGAATCTCTTCGCCCCGCGTATCATAAAGTACGGTCACACCGGTGCGCCAGTCACGTCATTTACGTTGCCCGACCATTCGGTGACAAGTGACTGGTTGCCGCCGTTGTACCCGAACGCTGCCCGAACGAATCGGTTGTTGCGAATACGCACATTGGTCAGCGGACCTGTACGCGGCGTGTAGATCGTGTATGACGAAGCGGTCCCGTCCAAGCGGTTGTTCTCAATGAGGACATTGGCATTCTGCGACCCGCTACCGTCCCACATGATGATAGTTGCCGTATTACCCCCGAAGATGTTATTGTGCCGGAAAGTAATATCGCTGGCACCTTGATTGAACTGGGCGCCATCTGAGTGTCCTCCGTTGCCGCTGAAAAGATCGTGGATATACGAGTCTTCCACAATGGTCGGACCACCAACGTTTAGACCGTTTTCCACATGATGAATATTGCAGCGGCGAACGAGCACATTGCGCGGACTAATGCCGTTGGTGTTGCTGTTCATCCCGTCAATCTCACAGTCAATGATCAGCAGCTCTGTGCTGTTGTTTTGAATAAGCACAAAAGGTGAAGTTGACCTAATGCGGGACCGTTTGATCGTAACATTTGGGGCGTTCACCACGATGCCACCAGAATGATTGCGGGCTTCAATCACCGTCCCGGCGACTGTGATGTTCAGCAGCCCAGACGAATTGGTGAGCACCGTACCGGCCGGAACACCCGTATTCGTAGCGTCTGGCCACATTCTGGAGGGCGCGGTAACTGTGTACGGCAGTACGACCTTGGTGAGGTTCCCAGTCAGGTCGTATGCCGTTACTGCCACATTAGGCATTAGCCGTGTAGACCGCAACTGTGCCGTTGTCGCGGACCAAGGTCCACATGCGACCGCTGGAGTCAGCCACTGCGATGGACACCGGATCCATGATCACCGCTTGTACCGAAACTGGTGCTGAGACATTGCCAGCGACATCGCGAACGGTCACGGTTACCGTGAAGGTCTGATTGTCCACATCGGCGTAGTTGACTGTCAGAATCATCAGCGCACCTGGTGCGTATATAGACGCATCTAGTGAAGCGGCAACTGTAGGAGCAGCCATGTAGAATCCTTTCGTTAGAGGAGTACGAGGAGCAGTACTCCGATAAGCGCGATGCCAATGGTGAGGATGGCAGCGACCACCTTACCGCTGTCGGTGATGCCGGTAGCGCGGCCTTGATTTGACTGCAACGCTTCAGCAAGGGGCTTGATTAATGCTTCAAATTTCTCGGTCACATTAGCCATGTCATCCTTGGTGGCATACTTACCTCGCTCCGAGTTGATTTGTTCGCGCAACTCGTTGGCTTTTTCATCCTTGTACGTTTGAATTTCACGGGCGAGCTGGAGAGCTGACAAGTCAGCAGTTTCTTTGATCTTCAGCGCTTTTTCCCGCTCTAAAGCGACCTCAGCATACCGTCGATCACGTTCTTCCATGAATTTTTCGTACTCTGTATGGCGCTGGTCATAGTACTCACGAAGAGTAATACAGTTGCTTTTGCCCATTACCACATCCGAGCTGCTGCAATCCCCGCGATGAGCAGACCGATAATCACGAAGATTATCCAGATCCCACCGACGATGAGCAGCGGCAAAAACACCAGCCACCACGACCAGGCAATGACACTGGTCAGCTTGAGAACGAAGAACACTGCCGTCAAAATAACGGGCAGACTACCGAATTGAATGCTCACATCTTCACCTTCTTCTTTTTGTGCTTCTTGGGCTGATCAGGCAGGTTGTAGTCCGACTCGTTTGTACCCTCGTACGGAGTGTATTGGTTGTTCATCGTGGTAGTCAGACCAGTGACGTTGACAGTTTCCAACTTTGGTGCCGGCTTCTCCATCCGCTCGCGGAATGTGCGAACAGCGGTCGGAAAAACATTCACGAATGATGTCGCCACCACCGAGGATAGCGCCTCGAAGAGATCGCGGGAATTGTTCTCCTGCGACTCGATGTATACCCGCTGGTCAGGAGAAATACGAAGCTTGTCTCCCACGTAGGTGCGAACAAGCTCGCCAACCTGCCGGAGGTGCTCTTTCTCCGCTTCGGTGAGGTCTCGGTTGAACGTGACCCTGATTCGTGCCGGGCCTGGGCGACGAGAGCTTAGCTCGTCCCACCACTCAGTCGGTGCAGGCATTTGTGTCCCCTCTCAGGTTTGCAGCGGCCCGACGCATCCACGCGAGCACGGTTTCTTTGTCGGTATAATCATTGTACATAGTGATCCAAATGTATGGAGTGTAGGAGCCGTAGGTCAGCTTGAATGACTCGGGGATTTCGTCAA
>Ga0184637_10001958_pt1 | contig 13436 bp, 13 predicted proteins | sample PLM3_127_b2_FD_133143 | JGI IMG/M metagenome (GOLD analysis project Ga0184637, IMG submission 133143) | Groundwater sediment microbial communities from an aquifer in East River, Colorado, USA - PLM3_127_b2 | ecosystem: Environmental > Terrestrial > Soil > Riparian zone | place: USA: East River...
CTGAACTACGCCGAGCCGCTCGGCCACTTCATGGCTTTCGTGCCCGGCCTGCCGCACGGCCAGCGCCGCCAGCAGACCTGGCCGTCGACGGTGGCCTACATGGCGCAGCTGATCATCCACCGCTACGCGATGCTGGGCGTGCTCACCGACGAGGGCTATCCGTTGCGCGAGATGGGCGTGCTCGAATCCCCGCAAGCGCGGCGAACACCGCTCAGGCTCGCCGGCGCCGCATGCCCCGAGTGCGGCAACGCGACGCTGATCCACAAGGACGGCTGCGAGTTCTGCACCGCGTGCGGCTACGTCGGGCAGTGCGGCTGAACGCGCTGCGGCGCAAGCTCAAGAGCTGACGGTCGTGACAGGCGGCGTCAGCAGCGACTTCTCACGCGCGTGGCAAACACAGTGCCCGATGTAACATTCGATTCATCAAGCCGTCGCCTGTTTCAGGCTGAGAACCATGAAGGCCAGAGATCTGATTCTCGAGCGTTTCTCGTCCTTGAGCCCGAAGCTTCAGGATGCTGCAAAGTTTGTGGTGGACCACCCCAACGAGGTCGTCATCGCGTCAATGCGAACGCTGGCCGAGCGGGCAGGCGCACAACCCGCCACGTTCGTCCGGCTGGCGAAGCAGCTCGGATTCGCTGGCTGGCCCGAACTCAAGGACGCGTTTGCAGACGGTCTTGGCTTGCGCCCGGGGAGCTATGGTGAGCGCGCAAAGAGCCTTGCAACCCGAGGACGTCGGGCCGACCTGCTTGGCGAAATGTTTGGCGCGCATCGGCACAACCTTGAACTCACTGAATCGCAATGCGCTACATCGCTGCGCGAAGCGGCCAGGATGCTCAAGCGCGCGAAGGCCGTGCATGTTGCTGGGTTCCGCGCCAGTTTCCCGATCGCCCATTCACTGGCCTATGGCTATCGCCTGTTTCGCAACACCGTGCACCTGATCGACGGCCTGGCCGGTGGGCTGGAAATGCAACTCCGCCCGATCGAACGACAGGACGCAGTACTGGCCATTGCCTTCGCGCCATATTCAAGGGAATCCTTGCTCGTGGCTGAGGCGGCGAAGGCAGCAGGTGCGCGCATCATTGCCATGACCGACAGCAGTGCCTCGCCCATCGCCTTGTTGGCAGACGTGCCGATCAAGTTCTCGGTTGACAGCCCGTCCTTCTTCCCTTCGATAGCCGCGGCCATCGCGGCAACAGAGGCATTGTTGGAAATCCTGGTGGCAGACGCCGGCGATGCGGCGCTCAAGCAGATCGACCGTGCCGAGCAGCATCTGTTCGATTCAGGTGCGTACCTGCAGGCGCCCGCGAAGCGGCCGCCAGCCAAGGGCTGAGACGGCGACCCTTCGGCGCCCCCGAGGGGAACTCAGCGCTCGATGCGTGCCATGCCCCTGGCATGCGGGCCGCTCAAGAGTCGATCCCGATTTCTCCCGGTGGGCTCCGGGCAAACCCGTGTTGCAAATAGATTTGCACAAAACTAAACTACGCAAATGTTTTTGCACAAGCATGGTGAACCCCCACCGGAAAGGACATTCATGAACAAGCTCCTCGCAAGGCTCGCTGTCGCCGCGCTCGTCGTTGCAGCGTTTTTCGGTCACGCGGCACGCGCACAGACCCTGCTCGTCGCGGTCGACACCGCCTTCGTCCCGTTCGAGTTCAAGCAGGGCGACAAGTACGTCGGTTTCGACATCGACCTGTGGGACGCCGTCGCAAAGGAACTGAAGCTCGACTACAAGTTGCAGCCGATGGACTTCATCGGCATCCTGCCGGCGCTGCAGACCAAGAATGTCGACGTGGCGCTGGCCGGCATCACGATCAAGGACGACCGCAAGAAAGTCATCGACTTCTCGGACGGCTACTACGACAGCGGCTTCATGCTGATGGTGCCGACGTCCAGCCCGATCAAGGGTACCGACGACCTGAAGGGCAAGTCCCTGGCGCTGAAGACCGGCACCTCGGCGGTGGACTACGCGAAGGCGAACTTCGCAGGCACGGACCTGCGCTTGTTCCCCAACATCGACAACGCCTACCTCGAACTGCAGACCGGCCGTGTCGATGCGGCGATGCACGACACGCCCAATGTCCTGTATTTCATCGCCACTGCCGGCAAAGGCAAGGTCAAGGCGGTGGGCGCGCAGATGATGGCGCACCAATACGGCATCGGGTTCCCGAAGGGCAGCCCGCTGGTGCCCAAGGTGAACGGCGCATTGGCGAAGATCAAGGCCGACGGCCGCTACGCGACGATCTACAAGAAGTGGTTCGGCACCGAGCCGCCGAAGCCCTGAGCGCACTGAGCAGCGGAGACCGGCATGGAACTCGACTGGTCCGTCATCGTCCACGCCATGCCGGCGCTGCTGCAGGGTGCCAAGCTCACGGTGTTCATCGCCGTGGTCGGCCTCGCCGGCGGGGTGCTCGTGGGCCTGCTGTTCGGCCTGATGCGCGCCTACGGCAACCGCATCGTCAGCGCAATCGCCTTCGTCTACGTGGAGTTCGTGCGCGGTACGCCCATCGTGGTGCAGGTGATGTTCATCTACTTCGCCCTGCCCGTGCTGCTGGACATTCGGGTCGATGCGATGACGGCGGCCGTCACGTCGATCATCGTCAATTCCGGAGCCTACATTTCCGAGATCGTGCGCGGCGCCTTCCTCTCGGTGCCGCGCGGGCTGCGTGAGGCAGGGCTGGCGCTGGGCATGCCGACGTGGCGCGTGCTGGCCTTCGTGGTCGGTCCCGTGGCGTTCCGTCGCATGACTCCGCCGCTGGGCAACCAGTTCATCGTCAGCCTGAAGGACACCTCACTGTTCATCGTCATCGGCGTCGGCGAGCTCACGCGCCAGGGTCAGGAGATTATGGCCGCGAACTTTCGCGCGGTGGAGATCTGGTCGGCGGTGGCGCTGATCTACCTGGGCCTGATCGGTGTGCTGACCTTCGCGCTGCGCACCGTCGAAAAGAGGATGCGCATCCTATGAGCATGGTCGAGTTCGCAGGCGTCACCAAGCGCTTTGGCAAGACCGTGGTTCTGGACCGGGTCGACCTTCAGATCGACCGAGGCGAAGTCGTCGTGCTGATCGGGCCGTCCGGCTCGGGCAAGTCGACGCTGCTGCGTTGCATCAACGCGCTGGAACGGATCGACGGCGGTGACCTTCGCGTCGACGGCATCAGCGTTCTGGGCAGCAAGGCCAAGGTGCGCGAAATCCGCCAAGAGGCCGGCATGGTGTTCCAGCAGTTCAACCTGTTCCCGCAGATGACGGCGCTGGAGAACGTCGCCTTCGGTCCGCGCCAGGTACGCGGCACGAGCAAGGTCGACGCCGAGCAACTGGCGCGCGAGCTGCTCGCCAAGGTCGGCTTGGCTGACCGGGTGGCCCACTACCCGAGTGAGCTCTCCGGCGGCCAGCAGCAGCGTGTGGCGATCGCGCGTGCCTTGGCGGTCAAACCCAAGCTGATGCTGTTCGATGAGCCGACCTCGGCGCTCGACCCGGAACTGCGCCAGGAGGTGCTGCGAGTGATGCAGGCGCTGGCCGAAGAAGGCATGTCGATGGTCGTCGTCACGCACGAGATGACATTTGCGCGCAAGGTCGGCACGCGGCTGATCTTCATGGAGCACGGCCACATCGCCGTGGACGGGCCCCCGGTTGATCTGCTGGACAACCCGCCCAACCAGCGCCTGCGCGACTTCCTTCAACACGTCGGATGACATGCCGGCACTTTCATACCTGAAGGTCAGTGGCACCCCATTCGACGCCGGCCAGGCGCTCGGCCGCTTCGGTGCGCCGGCGGTTCACGAACACCTGTTGCAATCGAAGGCCTGGGGCAGCGTGATGCAATGGCGACGCAGCGCGCCGGCTGCCACGATGGCCGGCCTGGTGCGCGAACGCTTTCCCAACGTGTGGTTGGAACTGCAGGGCCTCGCGGCCGGCCTGAGCATCCCGTTCGACGATGTCTTCCTGTGGAACTGCCGCGGCGACCTGTGGGCCATGGCCCCGGACGGCTGTACGACAGTGCAGATCCCGGGTGATGCGGTGCGGCGCGTTACCCACAACGAGGACGGCGATCCCGGCTTTGCCGGCCGATGCGCGATCGCAGAGTGCGCGATCGAGGGCAGCCCGCGCTTCGCCACCTTCGTCTATCCCGGCTCGCTGCCGGGTCACACCTTCGCGGTGTCGGACCAGGGCCTTGCGATGACGGTCAACAACCTGCGGGAACTCCACGTCGATGCCGGCGTTCCGCGCATGGTGCTCACGCGCGCCGTGCTGAACGCGATCAGCCTCGATGCGGCAGTTGCAGCACTGCGCGACCAGCCTCGCGCCGGCGGCTTTCACCTGACGCTTGCGCACCGCGCGAGCGCCGAGCTGCTGAGCGTCGAATTCAGCTCGGTGGCCTGTTCGGTGTGCACGATCTCGGCGCCGTCGCTGCATGCCAATCACGCGATTCACCCCTCCATGCGCGACCTGCCGCAGCTCATCACGGGCTCGTCTGGTCATCGGCAGGTCCGCGGCGAAGCCTTGCTGTCGCAGGGTCGGGCAGAAGGCCGGCCAGTCGACCCCCTTGCGATCCTCGGGGACGCGGCCGACCCCCAGTTCCCGATCTACCGCCACGACCCGGCCGACAGTGACGACGAGAACACGCTGGCCACCGCCGATATCGTGATCCGCTCGACGCACATAGACTGGCAGGTCTATGAGCACCCTCGAGGCCCTGCCCGGTTTCGAATGACCGATGGATGCGCGCAAACGCACGGCCAGCCGCCCGGCGGCCAAGGATGACAACACGGCGGTGAGCGCGCCGTTTTCACCACCGCGCAGCGTCGAGGCGTTGCGGGAGTTGGCCGTGCGAATCGGCCGCGACGGTGGCGGGGTCGCGCTGGGAGGCAAGGCGCACACCGTGCTCGCGAAGCTCGTTGAGCGACCTGAAGAGGTGGCCGTTCGAACGATCACTGAGCTGGCCGCAACCTTGGGTGTCAATGCCTCGACGCTGACGCGGCTGGCGACGCGGCTGGGGTACGCCGGCTTCGTCGACTTCCAGAACGTGTTCCGCGACGGCTTGGCGCAGCGTCACCGCCACTTCTACAGCCAGCAGGCCGAGCGCCTGGTCGCCGGCGCCTCGGCGCGGGCCCAAGGGCGCACGACGGGCAACCCGCCGGAGGTCGAGACGGTCGTGCAACTCGCGCGCGAATCGATCCACAACGTGGAGGGCTTCCTGGCCCAGTTGTCGGCGGCCGACCTTCGCGCCGCCGCAAAGCTGCTGGCCGATGCGCCGCGGGTCCGAATCCACGGGCTCAGGCAGTTCAGCGCGCTGGCCAGCTTCCTGAGCTACGGGCTGGGCATGATCCGCACCGATGTCGGGCTGCTGGATGCACAGGGACTGGGTGTCGCCGAAGGCCTGGCGCAGCTCCAGCGCGGCGACGTGGTGGTTGCAACAAGTGTTGCACCGTATACCCGTAGCGTCGCCGAGGCGGCCGTCGCGGCCGCCGATGCGGGCCTCACCGTGATTGCCATCACCGACACGCGAGCATCACCCTTGGTGCCACCGTCGCGCCATGCGTTCTTCATCCCTCACGAGAGCAGTTTCTTCAGCAACAGCATGGGCGCTTACCTCGTGTTCTGCGAGGGCTTGCTCAACCTGGTGGCCACCCACTTGGGCAAGAGTGCGCTGCAGGCGCTGGAGCGCCGCGAGCGTTTCATCACGGGCTTGCAGATCGAGTCCGACTGACGCCGAGCCGGCGGCGCCGGTCGACATCGGCGCAACGACAGCCCGAGGTTCGGAACTCCGGCAGTAGCCACGGCCCCGGCTTGGGTGCGCCCCATCGAGGCGCGCCCCGCCTTGATGAGTGCGTGTCCTGTTGGCACAAACGTTTCACAAATTGCTTGACAGACTCATTCGTTGCATATACTCTTGCGCTCATTGATACAAACGTTTCTCCAAAGTCGTTAGGCGCAACGTTTGTTCTTGTCCCCTCTCAAGCCCGGCCTGCGATGCCGATCCGACAAGGAACACTATGAGCTTCGAAACCATCCTCTACTCCGTCAACGACGGCGTCGCCGAGATCCGACTCAACCGCCCGCAACGCCTCAACGCCGTCACACAGCAGCTCTACGACGAGCTCAACGCTGCATTGGGTCAGGCTGAGACCGACCGCGATGCACGCGTGGTACTGCTGACGGGTGAAGGCCGCGCCTTCTGCGTCGGCGCCGACCTGAAGGAGCACAAGGCCGGGCGGACTGCGTTCGATCGCCGCCAATACCTCCAGGGCGAGCAGACCGTCTGCAAGCGGCTGCTGCAACTCAAGCGCCCAGTGGTCGCCGCCGTCAACGGCTTTGCGCTGGGCGCCGGCGCCGAACTGGCGATCGCCGCGGACTTCCTGCTGATGGCGCAAAGCGCGCAGATCGGCCTGCCCGAAATCAGCATCGGCAACTTTCTGGGCGGTGGTGTCACCTACCTGCTACCGCGCTTGGTCGGGTTGGCGAAGGCGCGTGAGCTGGTATTTCTGGGCGAGCGCATCAATGGCGACGAGGCCGTGCGCATCGGCCTGGCCAATCGGTCGCTGCCGGACGAAGGCTTTCTCGAGTCTGCGCGCGAGTTCGCCAAGCGGATTGCGACCAAGGCACCGCTGTCGATGCAGTTGGCCAAGGAGCAACTGAACTTCGCGGCCGAACGGACGCTGGACGCCGCGCTCGTCGCCGAGCTCGAAGGCATGACCTTTGTCGGCACGACCAAGGACTGGCAGGAAGGCGTCGATGCCTTTGCGGAAAGGCGCACGCCCGTCTTCGAAGGGAAATGACGCCCGCACCTCAACAAGACGAGCGACAGACCATGAACGCATTGCATCCCATCTTTTACCCCACCTCGATCGCCATCATCGGCGCGTCGAAGGACGCGACCAAGCGCGGCTTCCGCTCGATTCAAAAGCTGCTCGAAGACGGCTTCAAGGGCGAGATCTACCCGGTCAACCCGAAAGAGATCTCGATCCTGGGCCAGGTCGCCTTTCCGTCGCTCGCGGCGATCCCCGGCCACGTGGACCTGGCGCTCATCTGCACACCCGCGAAGACCTTGCCGAGCGTCATTGCGCAGTGCGGCGCCAAGGGCGTGAAGGGGGCCGTGGTGCTGGCTGGCGGCTTTGCCGAGGCCGGCCCGGAAGGCTCAGCGCTGCAGGCGCAGATGGTTGCTGAAGCCAACAAGTACGGCGTGCGCATCATTGGCCCGAACACCTCGGGCATCTTCAACACTCATGCGCACAGCAACATCGTCGGCTTCTCGCACCTGAAAGCCGGTGGCATCGGGCTGCTCTCACAGTCCGGCAACATGGCGCTCTCGCTCGTCACCGAAGCGCAGGCCAACGGGCATGTCGGCCTTTCCACCTATGTCGGCATCGGCAATGAGTCGGACATCCGTTTCCATGAGTACCTCGACTACTTCCGGGAGGACGAGAACACGAAGGCGGTGATCGCCTACGTCGAAGGGATGAAGGACGGCCAGAGCTTCCTGCAGACACTGCGCCGCGTGGCGCGCGAGAAGCCGGTGGTCATCTACAAGTCGGGGCGCACCAGCGCCGGCCGCAGTTCGGCGCAATCACACACGGGTGCGCTGGCCGGCGACCATGCAGTGAGCGAAGGCGTGCTGCGCCAGGCCGGCGCCATCCTGGCACGCAAGTCCGACGAGATCCTGTCGCTGGCCGAAGCGTTGTCGCTGCTGGAGCCACTGGCGTCGCGCCGCATCGCCGTGCTGGCCGATGGTGGGGGGCACGCGACGATTGCGGCCGACGCACTCACGGAACATGGTCTGGTCCTCGCGCCCCTGAGCGAGACGACGCGGCAGAAACTGGCGGCCATTCTTCCGTCCTCGGCTGCCGTCGCCAACCCGGTGGACGTGGCCGGCGGCACCGATTCCAACCCGGCGCTCTTCGCAGACTGCACCGAGATCCTGCTCGCAGACCCCAGTGTCGACGGGCTCCTGATCACCGGCCTCTACGGCGGCTATGGCGTGCGCTTTTCGCAGACGCTGACCTCCATCGAATTGGACACCTCGGAGCGCATTGCAACGCTGCATCGCGACTACGGAAAACCCGTCATGGTCCACAGCCTGTACGGCAGCCTCTATGCGGATCTGCGTCCGAAGCCGCTGGCGAGCATCCGCGAGGCCGGCATCCCGGTGTACGACTCGCTGGAACGCGCCGTGCGCTGCCTGCAGGCGCTTGCCGAGTTCGGCGAGGCCCGCCGCCGTCCGGCACTGCCCGAGAAGGCGAAGGGCCGGCGCTCGAAGCGCTTCGAGGAAGTGTTGGCCGCGTGCCGCGCCGAGAACCGCAGTGTTGTGCTCGAACACGAGGCGCGCCAGGCACTCCAAGACGCGGGCGTGGAGATGCTGGCGCCGGCTCTGGTCGGTCGCACGGCCGACGAAGCAGCCGCCGCGTTCAAGACGCTGGGCAGCGTTCCTGTTGCGATCAAGGTGGTATCGCGCGACATCATTCACAAGACCGATGCCGGCGGCGTCAAGCTCAATGTCTGCGACGAATCGGGCGTGCGCAATGCCTTCGCCGAAATCGTCGCCAGCGGGCAGGCCTACAGCCGGAAGAGCCGCGGCAAGGACGCCGACATCAGCGGAATGCTGGTCACCCCCATGGCGCCCAAGGGCGGCATCGAAATCATCATCGGCGTGGTGCGCGACCCGAGCTTCGGTCCCGTCCTGATGTTCGGTCTTGGAGGTGTGCTGGTCGAAGTGCTCAAGGACGTGGTGTTCCGATCGCTGCCGCTGACCGAGGACGATGCGCGCTCGATGCTGTCGGAGATCCGCGCCAGCAAGATTCTCGACGGTGTGCGCGGGGCGCTGCCGGCGGACAAGGAAGCCCTGGTGCGCCTGATGCTGGGAATCTCAGATCTGTGCACCGCCTTCCCCGAGATCGCCGAACTCGACCTCAACCCGGTGCTCGCCTATCCCCAAGGCGTCGGCATCCTCGACGCGCGCATCTTGTTGGAAAGCGACCAGCCCGATGCCGTGCCGCATCACTGATTGAACCCGTGTCCCGACTCGCCCCGCTCGTGCCCTTTCTCTCCAACCAAGGAATTGCACCATGACCCGCTATCAAACCGCCACGTTCGCCGCTCGCAGTGGCGTCGCCGTTGCCTGCGTCACTGCGTTGTCCCTGACCCAGCTTGCCACGGCCGCCGAGCCCACCGGTGTGTTGAAGAAGATCAAGGATTCGGGCGAGATCACGCTCGGATACCGTGAAGCATCGATTCCCTTCTCCTACCTCGGCGGGGACACCCAGCCGGTCGGCTATTCGATCGAGCTTTGCGGCCGCGTCGTCGATGCCGTCAAGAAGGAACTCAACATGCCTGCGCTCAAAGTGAACATGCAGGCGGTGACCTCGCAGAACCGCATTCCGTTGGTCGCGAACGGCACGATCAACCTCGAGTGCGGTTCCACCGTCAACAACCTCGAGCGCCAGCCGCAAGTCGGTTTCAGCGTCACGACCTTCGTCGTCGCCACGCGCTTCGTGGCAAAGAAATCCTCCAACCTGAAAACGATCGACGACCTGAAGGGGAAGACCGTCGCGTGCACGACCGGCACCAACACGGTCAAACGCATCCGCGAACTGAATGAATCGCGCAAGCTGGGCATGACCCTCCTGAACGGCAAGGACCACGCTGAATCGATGCTCCTGATGACGTCCGGCCGGGCAGAAGCATTCTTCGAAGACGACATCCTGCTGACAGGCATGGCCGCTTCCTCCTCGACGCCAAACGACTTTGCATTGAGCACGGAAGGCTACAGCGCTGACCCGTATGCCTTGATGTTCGCAAAGGCAGACGCCGACTTCAAGAAGCTAGTGGACAACACGTTGAAAGGTCTCTACAGCTCGGGCGAAATTGCCAGGATCTACGACAAGTGGTTCACCAAGCCGATTCCACCGAAGAACATCGCCCTGAACTTTCCGATGGGCGCCACGCTGAAGCGCGCCATCGCCATTCCGACCGACTCGCCGAACGCGGCCGACTACAAGTGACCGTGGCCGCTTCCGACGAACGACTGCACCCGGAGACATCGATGTCCGCCCCACCCGAACTCACCGACGCCCGGCTAACGCTCGACGGGCGTGTGGCCACCCTCACGCTGAACCGGGACGACGTGCGCAACGAACTGACCGGCACGAAGCTGGTCGATGACATCGAACGCACCGTCGACTGGATAAACAGGGGGGACTCGGTCGCTGCCCTCATCATCACCGGTGCCGGCACGGCCTTTTCCTCGGGCGGCAACGTGAAGCACATGCTGAACCGCAAAGGCAGCTTTGGCGGCAGTGTCTACGAGGTGCAGAAGCACTACCGCGAAGGCATACAGCGCATGCCGCTGGCGATGGAGCGGCTGGAGGTGCCGGCGATCGCGGCCATCAACGGTCCGGCCATCGGCGCCGGCTTCGACCTGGCCTGCATGTGCGACATCCGTCTGGCGTCGGACTCGGCCACGATGGGCGAGACCTTCGTCAACGTCGGCATCATCCCCGGCGATGGGGGCGCGTATTTCCTGCAGCGCCTCATCGGCTACCAGCGCGCGGCAGAACTGACCTTCAGCGGTCGCGTGCTGAAGGCCGAGGAAGCGAAGGCGCTGGGCATCGTCCTCGATGTCGTGGCGGGGGTCGCGTTGATGGAGCGTGCGCAGGAACTGGCCCGAAGCTTCGCGGCAAAGCCACCGCAGGCGTTGCGGATGACCAAGCGTCTGATGAAGTCGGCCCAGCGCATGGATCTGCCCGAGTTCCTCGACCACTGTGCCGTGTTCCAGGGCATGTGCCATAACACCCAGGACCACCTCGAGGCGGTGGGGTCAATGCTCGAAAAACGCGAGCCAAGGTTCTCAGGACACTGATTGGGGCGAACCGGCGTCGTCTGCTGCTGGACAGGCAGGGAGGCAGCACTCGACGAGGTCGATCGGTGGACCCGGAAGCCGACATCCGACCGGGCTTTGCCCCTGTCGAATGAATTGCCGTCTCGGCGGGGGCTCGTCTCACGAATCGGTGGGCCGCCAATTCAGGTCTTGCCACATGGGCGTACGTCAGTCGTTGTCTTGCAGGATGATGCTGCCTCAGCTCATTCCTCACATCGCACGCGCATCGCCGCGTCGAGGAGCACGATGACACGACCGTTGCTGATGCTGGGGCCGGCGCTCAGCGAATACGGCTTCCCGGCCGATCATCCGAACGCGATCGATCGGCAGGCCGTGTTCTGGACCGAGGCGCGAAGGCTTGGCCTGGACAAGCACGTCACGATCGCCGCACCCCGGCTAGCGAGCCGCGAGGAACTGCTGCGCTTTCACGATGAGTCGCATGTGCTGTGGGTGCAGACCTGCTCGAAAACAGGTGTCGGCTACCTCGACGACGGCGACACGCCGGCTTTCGCCGGCGTCTATGAGTCGGCTGCCGCGCGCGTCGGCGCTGCGCTGGAAGCGCTGGCGCGCATCATGGACGGCGATGTCCAGCGCAGTTTTCAACCCGCCGGCGGAATGCATCACGCCCGGCGCCATCGCGCGGCGGGCTTCTGCCCGTTCAACGACATCGGCGTCGTGATCGACACGCTGCGCAGTCATCACGGTGTGCGCCGCATCGCGTATGTCGACATCGACGCGCACCACGGCGACGGCGTGTACTACACCTACGAAAGCGACCCGGACCTGATCTTCGCCGACATCCATGAGGACGGCCGCTGTCTGTACCCCGGCACCGGCGATGCGAACGAAACCGGCAAGGGCGCAGCCACCGGCACCAAGCTCAACATCCCTGTGCCGCCGCGCGCGAACGATCGCGATTTCCATGCGGCTTGGGATCGCATCGAAGCGCACCTCGATCGCCACCGGCCCGAGTTCATCATCTTGCAAGCCGGCGCCGACAGCCTCGCCGGCGACCCGCTGGCCGACCTGCGCTTCACGGCCGCGGCCCATGCGCATGCGGCGCGGCGACTCGCCGCACTCGCCGACCAGTGCGCGCAAGGGCGCTTGATGGTCTTCGGCGGCGGCGGTTATCACCCGACCAACGTGGCGACCGCGTGGACCGCGGTGTTGCGTGAATTGATCGGCACTGAGATTTAGCGCGCGCTGTGACTGGGGATTGCCCATGCTCAAGTCGAACTGTTTGCGTTTGTTCGTCGTCGTTTTCGCCACCGTCATGCTTTCCGGCTGCGGCGTGCGATATGCGACGCTCCGCACGCCGCAGGGCGAGGATCTGATGCTGCTCGGGCACGATCCGGTCGCCTACTTCACGGTCGGCAAGCCGGTGCGCGGCGATCCGAAGCTCGCGGCCAGGCACGACGACGTTACGTACTACTTCGCCAACGAGCAGCACCGCCAGCTGTTCGTCGCAAACCCGGCGAAGTACGCGCCGCAGTACGGCGCGTTCTGCGCCGACGGCGCGGCGTACGGCGTGAAGCTCGGCTCGGACCCGACAGAGTTCGAGATCTTCCAGGGCCGGCTCTTCATCTTCGGCGACGTGGTCGGCCGCGAGTTCTGGAAGCTGCGCCCCGAGTGGGACGTCGAGAAGGGCGATGCGATGTGGCCGGAAGCCGGTGCGTCGGGCCACCGCTGGCAGTCGATCAAGCGCCTCGTGTACAGAGTGGCTTGGTACAAGACCGGCCGCGAGATCGTCGCCGAGTGGGAGGCGAAGAACCCTGGCCGCAAGCTCGACTACGACCCCGGCGGTGTCTTCAAGAACCTCTTCCTCAAGTACCCTGGCTGGCGTGCGCGCGAAGGTCACCAGCAACCAGCGCTCGGCGTGCCCGGCGTCGACCCTTGTCCCCCGGCCTGCGTCGGTGCTGTCTCGCAAGGTTATTCGTGGAAGTAGCGGGCGCTGTCATTGCGCATTGCTCATAGCGTCGCGCAGGCAGACAATCGTCGCCCGATCCCCCGCCCCGATGCGGCCACAGGAGGAGACAACAATGGAAACCGACCTCACCCGCCGAATCGCCGCCAATCCGAAGTACCAGGAGCTGAAATCCAAGCGTTCGAGATTGGGCTGGTGGCTTGCCCTGGCGATGATGGTCGTCTACTACGGCTTCATCCTGCTGGTGGCGTTCAACAAGCCGTTCCTCGCGCAGCGGCTCGGCGAGGGCGTGACGACGATCGGCATGCCGATCGGCCTGGGCGTCATCGTGTTCACGATCGTCATCACCGGCATCTACGTGCGGCGCGCCAACACAGAGTTCGACCGGTTGAGCGACGAAATCGCCAAGGGAGCGCTGAAATGAGCGGCCCCATCGTCCGCACACTCGGCGCGCTCGCGCTGCTGCCCTTGGCCGAAGCCACCTGGGCAGCCGGGGCCGACCTCGGCCAGGCGCAGCAGCAGCCGACCAACTGGACGGCCATCGGCATGTTCGCCGCGTTCGTCGTGTTCACGCTGTTCATCACCAAGTGGGCCGCGGCGCGCACCAAGTCGGCGGCCGACTTCTACACCGCCGGCGGCGGCATCAC
>Ga0184637_10001959_pt1 | contig 13433 bp, 10 predicted proteins | sample PLM3_127_b2_FD_133143 | JGI IMG/M metagenome (GOLD analysis project Ga0184637, IMG submission 133143) | Groundwater sediment microbial communities from an aquifer in East River, Colorado, USA - PLM3_127_b2 | ecosystem: Environmental > Terrestrial > Soil > Riparian zone | place: USA: East River...
CGAGGGACACGCGTTTCACCGTTCCGGCGGCCCGGCGCATGATCTCGCGCCCGACTTCGGTCGAGCCGGTGAAGGCGATCTTGTCCACCATCGGATGCTCGACCAGCGCGGTGCCGGCGGTTGTGCCCGGACCGGGAACGACGTTGAGCGCTCCGGGCGGCAGGCCGGCTTCGAGCGCCAACTCACCCAGGCGGAGTGCAGTGAGCGGGGTCTGGGAGGCGGGCTTGAGCACGCAGGTGCATCCGGCGGCCAGCGCCGGCGCGACCTTCCAGGTGGCGATCAGCAGAGGAAAGTTCCAGGGGACGATCGCCCCCACGACTCCGACCGGCTCGCGTAGGGTGTAGTTGAGGATCGGGCCCCGAACCGGAATGGTCTCGCCATGAATCTTGGTCGCCCATCCGGCGTAGTAGCGGAAACAGTCGATGATGATCGGAAGCTCGCCCTTGCGGGCCTCAAAGAGGGTCTTGCCGGTGTTGCGGCACTCGAGCTCGGCCAGCGCGTCGGCGTTCTGCTCGATGAGATCGGCCAGGCGCCAGAGGATCCGCCCGCGGTCGGTGGCCGCCATCTTCGGCCAGGGTCCCGAATCGAAGGCCTCGCGCGCCACCCGCACCGCCCGGTCGATGTCGGCCGCCCCGCCTTCGGCGACTTGGGCCAGCTCCTCGCCCAGAGCCGGTTCCCACACCGGGAAGGTCTTCCCGGAAATCGCTTCTTCGGTCTTGCCCCCTATAAGCAACTTACCCGGCTTGAGCCGTTCGCGAACCGCCTGGGCCATGGATTACCTCGGGTCCGGTGATTGGAATGCAGGGCGGAACGGGCTCATGGCCGTGCCGTCGGCGGCAAGACTAAGAACCGTCCCACCAAGGGCGGACTGTCTAACGCTAGGGCGGAAGGGGGTCGTTTGTCAATCCTGCGCGGGGGCGGTCATCGGGGAGCTCTGAACTCCAGTGTAAACTTCAAAAACACAACTACATAGGCGCCTGAATCGGGAATGACGGTTGACGGAACCGGATGGCTTTCGCTAGGGTCTGAAGGGTGATCGAACGAACGTCCGAACGGGAGCTCAGCGGAAGGACGATGGGAGGGCAGAGGGGACGTTGGCCGCCGCCTCACAACTCGGAGGATTGGGCCCGATGAGCCAGCCTACGGCTCGCTATCAAGACCGCCGGAACGAAATCCTACGTGTGGCCGCGGGGATCTTCGCCGAGAAGGGCTATCACCGCGCTTCAATGCGCGACATCGCGCGGGCCGCAGGGTCGAGTCTCGCCGGGCTCTATCACTATTTCCCAACCAAGGAGGAGATCCTCTACGAGATCTCCGCCCGGGCGTTCGACACCGTCCTCGCCGGGGCCGAGGCGGGCGAGCAGGCGGCTGAGTCTCCGGAAGGACGGCTGCGCCATTTCGTGCGCAACCATCTCGGTTATTTTGGCGAGCACCTGACCGAGATGAAGGTCCTGAGCCATGAGTCGGATTCGCTCACCGGCGACTACCGGCGACGCATCCAGGAGCGGAAGCGCAGCTATGTCGCTCTCGCGACTGGAATCGTTACCAGCCTGCCCGGTGTCCGGGCGGGGCAGGACCTCCACATCCCGGTATTGGCGCTGTTCGGGATGATGAACTGGATCTACACCTGGTACCGGTCGGAGGGAGATGGAGACCTCGAGCTCATTGCCGCGACCATGAGCGATCTCTTCCTGGGAGGCTTCCGCGGTGCGGGGCAGGCCCCAGGCGGCAATGGCGACGCAAAGGCAGCAAGAGCAGCAACGGCAGCAACGGCAGCAAGGGCAGCAATCAGCGGGATGGAGGTCAACCGCGAGAAAGGATAGTGGAATGATGGGGGCACGAATCGGGAGCTTCAAGGATTGGACCGATCTCTTCGAGCACTGGCTCGTCGATATCGGCTATGACCGGAGCATGATCAAGGACTTCGCCATCGATGTCCAGTTCGCCGATCTGCCGGAGAACGAGATCCAGTTCGGCGGCTATCGCGGGCGCCCTAAATGGGAGACCGTGCTCCAGGTCCCCGATCAACGCATTCGGGACGCCCTGCTTCATCTGATTGTCTATCAGAGCGACACCGAGTTTGCGTCGGTCGAGCAACAGCGGAACCTCATCGACACCGCCCCCAGTGACTACGACCTGTGGGCCCTCCTGCGGGTCAACGCCGAGGAGATGCGGCACGGTTGGCAGATGTGCTACCTCATGGTCGAGTATTTCGGCGAGTCGGGGCGCGTCGAAGCGCAGAAGCAGCTTGAGCGCCGCGCCTTCGACCGCACGCGGCTCCTCGGTTCATTCAACGAGCCGGTGAACAACTGGCTCGACTTCTTCACTTACACCAACTTCGTGGACCGAGACGGCAAATTTCAGCTGAAGATGCTGTCCACGAGCTCGTTCGCCCCGCTCGCTCGCAGCGTCCGGGCCATGCTCAAGGAGGAGCAATTCCACATGGGCACCGGCAACAACGGGCTCCGGCGGGTCATCAAGGCCGGCCGTATCCCCATCCCGATCGTCCAGCGCTATTTCAACAAGTGGATTCCGACCGCGTTCGATCTCTTCGGGGTTGACCATTCGACCTCCGCTGAGTGGGCTTACGTCTGGGGTCTCAAGGGCCGCTACGACGAAGAGGAGTGCGATGAAGAGCCCGACAAGGCGATGCTGAACGACCGGGCTCGGCGGCAGTTTCAGGCCGAGGTGACGGAACTCATCGACGGGCTCAACAAGGTGGTTCCAGAGGGGCAGCAGAAGCTCTTCGTCCCCGACCTCCGCTTCCACCGCGCGATCGGACACGACGCCGGCAAGCTCTACAGTGTGCAGGGAGAAGAGCTCACCCCCGAGGCCCACACCCGGCACCTCGCCGAGACCCTGCCCACCGTGGAGGACGAGCAGCTCCTGGCCGATATCTTCAAGCAGAAGGATTGGATCGAGCCCAAAAAAGCGGGATCCGCGAACTAGCTGAAAGGGCGGCGAGGCTCAGCCGCCAGGGAGGTTCCAGTACGAGTAACCGCTGAACCGCTGACTACGCCTTCGGGTTTTCGCGGCCGCGCCAGATCGGCTCGGCAATTCCGCCCTCGGCGTTGACCACGCGAGCGAGCACGAACAGGTAATCGGAGAGCCGGTTCAGGTAGGCGATGACTTGCGGTCCTACCTGCTCTTTGGCCGCCAGTTCCACCACCGCGCGCTCGGCCCGCCGGCAGACGGTGCGCGCGAGATGGAGGCCCGCTGCGGTGCGCGAGCCTCCGGGCAGGATGAAATGACGGAGCGGCGGCAGGCGCTCGCTCATCGCATCGATCGCCGCTTCGAGGCCGGCCACCCGCTCGGCTTGAACCGGAGCGGTGCCGCGGGAGCGCTCGTTTTCCGGCAGAGTGGCGAGCTCGGCCCCGAGCTCGAACAGAGTGCGCTGGATCTCGGCGAGGGCCTGGCGATGCTCGGGCGACGAGATCTCGGCGAGCACCACCCCGAGAACGGCGTTGAGCTCATCGACCTCACCGTAGGCGATGACGCGGAGCGCGCTCTTCGACACGCGCGCGCCGCCGATGAGTCCGGTCTCGCCCCGGTCGCCGCCGCGGGTGTAGATCTTCACGACGGGAGGATAGACCATCTACCCCGGAAGCGCAGCCGAGGCGCAGCTGGGGTGCAGCTGGGGCACAGCCGGTAAGCGCATCGTGGGCTCCGCGCCACCGGGTGCACACCGCTCCGGCATGCACAGCGCTCCCTGCTCGGGTGCGCTAGGCTGAACGGCGATGCATCCGCTTCTCCGGCAGCTCCTCGCCACCGTGCGGGAGCGAGCCTTGTTCCCCGCCCCCGGGCTGGCGGTGGTTGCCGTCTCCGGCGGCCCGGATTCGGTGGCTCTGCTTCATGCGTTGCACGAGCTCTCCCCGGTCCTCCGGATCGAGCTCCTTGTCGCCCATCTCGATCACGGGATGCGGGGGCAGGAAGGGGCGCACGACGCCGCCGCGGTCGGCGAGCAAGCGGGGAAGCTCGGCTTGCCGGTCGAGATCGGGATCCGCCGCATGGCGCCGGCGCCGGGAGCGAGTCTCGAGGAAGCGGCGCGTGACCTTCGCTACGCGTTCTTGGGTGAGGTTGCCGTCCGCCGGCGGGCCCGCTACTTGGCAATCGCCCACACTTCCGACGATCAAGCCGAGACCCTTCTCATGCGGCTCCTGCGCGGCGCCGGACCCCGCGGGCTCCGGGCCATGACTCCGATTGCTTCGCGCGCCGGGGTGTCGGTGGTCCGTCCACTCCTCGACACCTCTCGCGACCTCATCCGTTCCTACCTCAATGATCGTCAGCTCTCCATCCGCTTCGATCGCACCAACCGCGACCTCCGGCTCGAGCGCAACCGGATTCGCCATGTGCTGATTCCCTTGCTCTCCTCGGAGTTCAATCCCTCGGTGGTGGAAAGCCTCGGGCGAACGGCTGAGATCATGAACGAGGTGGATGAGCATCTGACGGCCGCCGCCGAGGCAGCCCTCGACGCGGACGTTCTGCGGCCGGAGGTCCTGCCGACCCTCGGTCCGGGCGGCCCGCCCCTGGGTGGGATCAGCAGGGTCTCCAGAAGCGGAGGCGCCGGCCCGGCGAGCCCGTCCCACCTGGAGCTTGATATCCGTCGCTTCAGTACCTACGATCGAATCTTGCAGCGGACGCTGCTCCGACAGGCCATTCTCCGGCTTAGTCGTGACTTGCGCGGTATCGGCTTCGATCATATCGATGCCCTTCTGGGCCTGGCGACGGGCGGCCGGCGGGGGCAACGGGTCGAGCTGCCGGGAGGGGTGTTGGGGCTGCGGGAAGGGGAGCGTCTGACCCTGTGGGCTGCCGATCCCGGGGAAGCCAAGGCTATCCCCTTCACCCCTTTGCCGCTGGACGGGCCGGTCGAGCTGCCCGAGGTTGGCCTGGTGGTTCGGACGGCGCTCGTCAAGGTGTCCGAACTCAAGGCCGATGCTAAAGTTAGTAGCGACGGGCCGAGCCTGCGAGAGGAGAGCTGGGAAGGGGGAGGTCAGAGGGGCGAAGGCCGCGACCGCGATGGCCTTGAGCGGGAAGGCCGGGGAGAGGATCCGGGGCGGGAGGTGTTCGACCGCGACCAGCTCCAGTGGCCTTTGGCGATTCGATCCCGGCGCACCGGCGATCGCATCGTCCTCGCCGGAGGCGCCGCCGAGAAGAAGGTCAAGAACCTGCTCATCGGTGCCCGCGTGCCGCGCCGGTTGCGGCCGGCGGTCCCGATCCTCGTGGATGGAGCAGGCGGGCCGAATGAGCGAATCCTGTGGGTCGCGGGTTTCCGCCGGAGCGCCCACGCGACGGTGGGGGAACCCACGAGCCAGATTCTGGAGGTACGGCTATCCGCCTTGAAGCCCTAGATCAGGATCGGGGGGCGACCGTCGCTCTGCCGGGTATCGGCGAGGTCGAAGTTCTCATCTCCGCCGAGCGGATCGCCGCGCGAGTTCGCGAGCTGGGAGCCCAGATCTCACTGGACTACGAGGGCAAGAACCCCCTGTTGGTCAGCATTTTGAAGGGCGGCATCGTCTTTCTTTCGGATCTGATGCGCGCGGTGACCGCTGCGCACGAGATCGATTTTCTGGCGGTATCGAGCTACGGGTCGGGCACTCGGTCGAGCGGCCGTGTGCGACTGCTGCACGATCTGAGCTCCGAGGTTCGGGGGCGCGATGTGCTGCTGGTCGAGGATGTGGTGGACACCGGGCGTACGCTTCGCTACCTGCTCGACTATGTCGAGCTCAGGCAGCCGGCGTCGCTCCGGGTCTGCGCGTTGCTGGCAAAGTCGATTGATCTCGTGCCGGCAGTCCAACCGGATCTCATCGGTTTCCAGATCCCGAATCGGTTTGTGATCGGCTACGGAATGGATCTCGCCGGCCAGTACCGCCACCTACCCTATGTGGCGGCCCTGGGGCCGGAATGGCCAGTCGCATTCGCGGCTAGCGGAAGTTGACGTGAACGACGAGAATCGCCGCATGAGAGACGAGGGTCGCACCCGGCGGGAAAAGAGTCGCCGCGGAGGCGAGGAGAACCGCCGCGGGCGCGATGAGAATCGCCGCGGACCCGACGATACGCAGCGGCGGCCGGCCATGCGCCGCCGCCCCCCCAGGCGCGGCCAGCGCCCCACCCTGGGAGGACCGCCGGCGCGCCCGCTGCGCACGCTCGCCTTCTGGGTGGTATTGCTGCTGCTGGCGATACTCCTCTTCCAGTTCTACAGCGACAACCGGGCGCAGGAGCTGCGTATCTCCTACTCGGAGTTCCGGGCTCAGGTCGAGGCGGGGAACCTCAAGGGCGTCACCTACACTTCGAGCCGGGAAGTCCACGGCGAGCTCAAAGATGAGGGGGTCGCCATCATTCACGAGAAGCGGGTGCCGTATTCCCGTTTCTACGTTCGGCTGCCGATGGACGATCCCTCCTTGGTGCATCTCATCGAGGAGAAGAACCCGCAAGCAGACATCGACGCCCAGGGCGAGCGCTTCAGCTGGATGACCGCCTTCGGCACCTGGCTCCCCATCGTCCTCGTCATCGCTTTCTGGCTCTTCGTCATTCGCCAGATCCAGGCCGGAGGATCCACGGCGCTCAAGTTCGGCAAGAGCCGCGCCAAGGTGCTGCTCGAGGATCATCCCAAGGTCACGTTCGAGGACGTGGCCGGCGCCGATGAGGCCAAGGAAGAGCTGCAGGAGGTCATCGAATTCCTGCGCGAACCGAAGAAATTCCAAGCCCTGGGTGGGCGCATCCCCAAGGGCGCTCTCCTGCTCGGACCGCCGGGCACCGGCAAGACCCTCTTGGCCCGCGCCGTGGCCGGCGAGGCCAGCGTGCCGTTCTTTTCCATGTCGGGCTCGGACTTCGTCGAAATGTTTGTCGGAGTTGGGGCTTCGGTGACCGGCGACACGCCGGTTTTGCTCCGATGGAATGGGCGGACGGAGCTCACGACGATCGGGGAGTTTGTAGATCGCTTTTACACCGGTGAGAATGAGGGATTCGTGGTTCCAATCACCGGCTTGGAGACCCTCGGCTTCGATGAGCGCGACTCTAAGTTCAGGGGATCTTCAAAGGTCTTTGTGAAGGGCAGCGGCTGGAAACATGCCCGCGGGGTGTATCGCCACCGAGTGAGCGAGATCTATGAGATCCATTATCTAGGCGGTGTCATCCGGACGACAGCCGATCATAGCGTCTTCGTTCGCACGGGGGATGGCATCAAAGCGGTTGCAACCCGCGATCTCAAGCCTGGCGATGTACTCGTGCAGCTTCCGGTCAAGGTGCGCGGCCAACACGTGAGAGGGCTGGGGACCTCGCATACCGTGCGGGCGCACGAATTCGTCTCGCCTCCGCAACCGCTGTTCCTCGAAGTTGTCGAACGAAATGAAGTGGCCGAGGCTAAGTACGCCTTTGCGCTGGCGCAGCAGAACGCGATGAGCCAGGCGCCAATCGGAGCGGCCATTGGGGTCTCGCAGGCGACGGTCGGCAACTGGCAAGCCGGAAAGCACCAACCGCGAGCCATCTCGCCTCTCTATACGGATACCGTGCTGGCTGAGCGCGTCCCGGTGACTTTGGATCTTATGAAACTCTTCGGCTATTACACCGCGGAGGGGCGCGAGAACGGGTGCTTGGAGTTTATCTTCGGTGCGCATGAAATCGACCTGCATGCCGACTGCATCGCCGCCATGGAGCGGGTGTTCGGCGTCAGTCCCCGGGTCAGGCGCACTTTGGACAACAGCACCAAGATCACCTTCCACTCGGCGCCGCTCGGGCGGTTCTTTGCCCGGCACTGTGGCTCTGGAAGCCACAATAAGCGCGTGCCCGAGTGCGTGTGGGACTTGCCGCGTGAGTACTTCCTCGCCTACCTGACGGGCTATTCCCTCGGAGATGGTTACACCACGCGCGACGGGAAGCTCAGCGTCACCTCGGTGAGCCGGCAGCTGATTCGTGAACTTTCCTGGCTCTGCGCCATGCACGGCATCCCGGTAGGGGTCCGCCACGTGCGGTTGCCCGCCGGGCGGATCATCAAGAACAAGCCGCTGCCCGCAAGCGATGCCTGGAATCTCATCATTGGAAAGACAAGCCATCCGTTTGCACCGCAAGGGGCGATACCCACTCAGGGCAAGAAGGCCGTGGTGCGCCGGATCGTTGCCAGGCCTTTCGACGGGTTCGTCTACGATCTATGCGGCTGCGACAACGAGGCCTTCTTCGGCGGTGAGAAGCCGGTTCTGCTGCACAATAGTCGCGTTCGTGATCTCTTCGAGCAGGGCAAGAAGAACGCGCCGTGCATCATCTTCATCGACGAGATCGACGCCGTTGGCCGTCATCGTGGGGCCGGCTTGGGCGGTGGGCACGACGAGCGGGAGCAGACCTTGAATCAGCTCCTGGTCGAGATGGACGGTTTCGAGTCGAACGAAGGCGTCATCTTGATCGCCGCCACCAATCGGCCGGATGTGCTCGACCCGGCGCTGCTCCGGCCGGGACGCTTTGATCGCCAGATCGTGGTCGATCGCCCGGACTCCCGGGGCCGCGAAGGAATCCTCAAGGTGCACACGCGCAACATCCCGGTGGGCGACGATGTGGACCTCTCGGTGCTGGCGCGGGGGACTCCGGGGCTGGCCGGCGCCGACCTGGCCAATCTAGTGAACGAGGCCGCCCTCCTGGCCGCGCGTCGCAACCGCAAGCGCGTCTCCATGCGGGATTTCGAGGACTCGAAGGACAAGGTGATGCTCGGCACCGAACGCCGGAGCCTGGTGATTTCCGACAAGGAGAAGCGGACCACGGCCTATCACGAGGGCGGACACGCGCTCGTGGCGTGGCTCCTGCCGGGGACCGATCCCATCCACAAGGCCACCATCATTCCGCGCGGCCGCGCGCTGGGCCTCGTTTACCAGCTTCCAGCCGACGACCGCTTCAACGAGAGCTTCGAGCAGATGAAAGCGCGGCTGGCGATCATGATGGGGGGTCGGGCGGCCGAAGAGCTGGTCTTGAGCCAGCAGACTTCAGGGGCGTCCAACGACATCCGCATGGCCACCGAGATCGCGCGCAAGATGGTCTGCGAGTGGGGGATGTCGGAGAAGCTGGGTCCGATCGCCTTCGGCAAGCGCGAAGAGCTGGTGTTCCTGGGCCGAGAGATCTCGCAGAGCAAGGACTACTCCGAATCGACCGCCAAGCTCATCGACGAAGAGGTGCGGAAGCTGGTCGAGGAGGGCGAAAAGCAGGCGAAGGGTCTTCTCGTCGCCAACCTCGACAAGCTGCACATGCTCGCTAACACACTCCTCGAGCGCGAGATCATGGACGGTGATGAGATCAGCCGCCTCTTGCGCGGCGAGGTGCTCGATCCGGTGACGGGCGGAGGCAACGGACGCCCTGACGCTCCGGGCGCGACCGAGAGAGGTGATGCCGAAGTCAGCGCGGCGGGAAGTGGGGCGACCGGGGATGCAGCGAAGGATGCGCCTGCGAAGAGCGCACCGGCATCAGGCGCCGTGCCTGGCGACGGCAAAGGCGGACAAGACGCCGACCAGGCCAAGGATGTGAAGCTCGGCCAGCCGGCTACGCCCGAAGAGCCCTCCGCGGCGCGCCGGGCGAGCACCGACCCGCAGTAGGCTGCCCCAGGCGGCGCGGGTCGATCACGGCTGCTTGCATCTTGTCTTGCTCGGCGGTGCTTGGCCGGCCACCCTTCACTGGGCCATGGGATTCGACAACGACTTCCCCGACTCCCTTGACTTGCGCGGGCGGGTTCTCCCGCTCGACCGTCCGCTGGTCATGGGAATCATCAACCTGACTCCCGATTCGTTCTACGACGGCGGGCGTTTGCCCACGCCCGAGGCGGCGCGCGATCGCGCGCTGAGACTCGCCGAGGAAGGAGCCCATCTCCTCGACCTCGGGGCGGTGAGCACCCGACCCGGCTCGACTCCGCCTACTCAAGACGACGAGCTCCGGCGGCTCCTTCCCTCGCTTGCCGCGGTGCGGAAGGTGGTCAACCTGCCGCTATCGATCGACACCTTCCGGGCCGAAGTGGCCCGCGCGGCGGCCGATCTGGGGGCGGATTGCCTCAACGATGTGACCGGGCTCCGCGACTCCGGCGAGCTGGCGGAGATCGCTGCCGGCGCTGATCTTGGACTCGTTCTCATGCACATGCGCGGGACCCCCGAGACGATGCAGCGCGATACCCGCTACCGCGATCTCGTGGGCGAGGTGAAAGCCTTTCTCGGCGGGGCGGTGGGGCGAGCCCGAGCCGCCGGCGTGGCTCGCGAGCGCATCCTGATCGATCCCGGCCTCGGGTTCGGGAAGAGTGCCGAGGGGAACCTCCTCTTGCTGCGCCGCCTCGGCGACTTCTCCTCCCTGGGACAGCCGGTGCTGGTGGGCGCCTCCCGGAAGTCGTTCCTCGGCGTCTCTCGGGGTCTTGAGGTCGGGGAGCGGCTCGAAGGCAGCTTGGCGGCGGCGGTGGCGGCGGTGCTTGCCGGGGCGCACGTGCTGCGGGTGCATGACGTGCGGGCCACGCTGCGAGCGGTGGAACTGGCGGCCCTGATTCGAAACGCCGCGCCCGAGGCGTCGCCCGCCGGTGAGGCGTCGCCCGCCGGTGAGACGTCGCCGGTGCGCTCCTGACCGCCATGGGTCAGCTCCTCGGACTCAACTGGCTCCTCGTTCTTCTCGATATCTCGCTGCTCTCCATCCTCATCTATCGCCTTCTCCTGCTCATTCGGGGCACCCGCGCGGCGCATATGATGATCGGCCTGCTCACGATCGTCGTGCTGTCGATCGCCGCCGACTGGCTCGAGCTCGGGGGGCTCAACTGGCTCATGTCGAATTTGAAGACCGTGTGGGTGGTGGGTTTCCTCATTCTGTTCCAGCCCGAGCTCCGGCGCGTGCTGGCTCAGATCGGCCAAAGTCGGCTCCTGGCGCCCCTCGTTTCCGGCACCCGCTTCGCGGTCTTGGGGGAGATCGTCAAGGCGGTGGAGGAATTGGCTGAGGAGCGAATCGGCGGGCTCATCGTCCTCGAGCGCAATGCCGGGCTCCGGAATTACGTCGAGACTGGAACCCGGCTCGATGCGGCCGTCACCTCCGAGCTTCTACTCACGATTTTCACCCCTAGAACCACCCTGCACGACGGGGCCGTGATCATCCATGGCGATCGGGTGGTGGCGGCGGGATGCATCCTGCCCCTGTCGCAGAACCCGCGCCTGTCACAGTCGCTCGGCACCCGCCATCGCGCCGCACTCGGCCTGGCGGAGGAGACCGACGCCGTGGTCGTGGTGGTCTCGGAGGAGACCGGCGGAATCTCGATCGCCGCCGATGGCAAGCTGGTACGCCGCCTCGATGAGGGGACGCTGCGAAGCGAGCTGTCCCGGCGCTTCGCCCGGCGGGACGGCGGCGGCGAAGAGTAGGCGGCGGCGAAGAGTACGCAGCGGCGAGGAAGAATCGTCGCGGTCAGCGCGGGCGGAAGTGCTCGTACCCCCCGGGCGCCAGCGGTCGCACTTTCCCGGTGGCGTCCCGGAGCCCGATGCCCTCCTGGCGTGACACGACTTCGCCAATCTCGGTCACGCGGACACCCCCGGCGGCGAGCGCCGCTTTGAGGGATGCCCAGTGGCCGGATGAGACCGCGATCAAGAGCTCGTAGTCCTCGCCGCCGTCGAGGGCGAAGGCCAGTGGATCGCCCCCCTGCCTTGCCGCCCAGGCGCGCGCTCCCGCGCCGACTGGCACCGCGCCGGCCTCGACCACGAGGCCCACCCCGCTCGCTTCGGCGATGAGCCCAAGCTCCGACGCCAGACCGTCGGAGATATCGATGAGAGCAGTCGCCCCTGCGGCCGCTGCCAATGCCCCGCCGGCAATCGGGGGGAAAGGGCGCAGGAGACGCCGGGCGGCGGCAGCGAGGGCGACAGGTGCGCTGCCGGCGAAACCGCGAGCCGCAAGTCGGCGCTCGAGGCCGGTGAGCGCGCTCTCGGGTCTGAGCCATGTTGCCGGCGAGAGCGACTCTCCGGCGTGGATCTCCTTGAGTGCGAGCAGGCCCGCGGCCGCGTCACCCAGCTCGCCGGTGACGGCGAGACGGTCGCCTGGCCGGGCGCCGGAGCGTGTGCGCAGGGCGTCAGGGCTGGCGCTGCCGAGGATGGTGGCGGTGATGACCAGCAAGGGTGCTTGCGTGGTGTCCCCGCCAGCGAGCGCCAAGTCGTGGGCCCGGGCGGCTTCGAGCATGCCGTCGGTGAGTCGAAGCAACTCGTGTTCGGCGAGGGTCCCCGGCGTCGAGACGGCGACGAGCGCCGCGACCGGGCGCGCCCCGACCGCCCCGACATCACTGGTTGCGCTCTGGATCAGCTTGTAGCCGAGATCCTCGGGTGAGGTCCAGGCGCGCTCGAAGTGCACTCCCTCGACCAGGGTATCGGTGGTGAGAACCGCCACCTCCCCCGGCGGCAGGTGAAGCGCTGCGGCATCATCGCCCGGACCTATCACCCAGGGGATCCGAGCCGGATGGCTGGCTCCCAGGCGCGCCAGCACTTGGGCCACCGCCGCCCGCTCGCCGGCGGCGGCGAGGGTGCGCTTGGTCCCGCGCACGCCTTCGCGTTGCTCTTGGTTCATCGACGGCATGAGAAGGCCCGATGGCTGGTGGCCACCGGGCCCGAAGAGTTGACTCTATTGCCTGTCTTGTCTGTCGCCTAGCCTTAGCCTAGAACCTGCCTAGCCTAAGACCAGTCCGACTACACCTTCATCACATTGGCAGCTTGTTTGCCCTTCTGGCCTTCGATGAGATCGAACTCGACCACCTGGCCCTCAGCCAAGGTCTTGAAGCCATCGCCCTGGATGGCCGAGTAGTGAACGAAAACATCATTGCCGTCCTCGAGCTTGATGAAGCCGTAGCCCTTGGACTCATTGAACCATTTGACGGCACCCTGCGCTTTCAAATTGCTGGTCCTCCTCTACCGGCTTGAGGCGGAGCCGGGGGGTAAGGCTGGATGAAACCGGCCCGTTGACCAGGAGATGTCCCAAGTCAATGGTCCGGAGCTGAAATGAAAGTAGGCCTCCCCGATGAAGGGAAGGCCTCGAAAACGCGTGGCACATCGACAACACGGCACAGAACTGACCCCGGCAGCGACCCCGCTAATCCATCTCGCCCATCGCTTCTTTACCCTACCATGTGACTTCGTTGGAGTCAAGCCCCCTTTCGTCGCCGGGCCGACAGCAGTGCGAGGTAGACCGACTTTCGCCGATGGGGTTATGACACGAGTGATGGCTCGCAAAAAAACCCTCGGCTCAGAAAAAAAACAAAGGGGTGGCGGCCACGATCCCAGGCCCCCGACCCCGGAAGGAGCCTGACATCCTCGGCCGCCACCGCCATCGGCCGGCGCTTGGCCGCGCTGCTTGAACCGGTGATGCTCGAGCCGGCGGCCGCACAGCATCGCAAGCTTGAGGCCATGCGAACGCCGCGACGGCCCCCACGCCTTGCCGAAGCTCTTTCGACAGTTAGGGGAACCGGGGGC